>Ga0209355_1000108_pt1 | contig 47558 bp, 42 predicted proteins | sample LauGreSBDMM110SN_3_FD_187563 | JGI IMG/M metagenome (GOLD analysis project Ga0209355, IMG submission 187563) | Freshwater lake microbial communities from Lake Michigan, USA - Sp13.BD.MM110.SN (SPAdes) (version 2) | ecosystem: Environmental > Aquatic > Freshwater > Lake | place: Lake Michigan... | reverse complement strand
ATTCCTCTTCACCACATAGGTCGTCCCCGAGTCGCTACTTGGGGCGGGGGTCGCTGTGGGGGTTGGGCTTGGAGTGGGGCTCGACGATGGGGTGGCTGTGGGGGTGGCGCTCGGGACGGGGGTGGCGCTCGGGACGGGGGTGGCCGTAGGGAGCGCCGAATCCGATGGCTCAACGCTCGGTTCAGCCGATGCGTCAGCGGCGCCAATCAGCGAATCAATGGCTGGTCCCACTGCGCCAGCGAGTGGCCCGCCACCAATAACGAGGAGTGCTGCGAGTGCGGCGACAAGGAGGAGGCGTCCCCAGGGGCGACCGGCGCGCGGCTGCGCAGGTTCGCCACCATAGAGAAGTGCGGCATCGCCAACAGGTTGACCTGGCGCAAGAGTGGCGGCGAGTGGGCCGAGCGCCGCTTCACGCGCATCACGAATCTCGCACTCGGCGCCGACCAGGCAGCGTCGCTCGCGGATCTGGTTGGAGAGTTCTCCGCGCGCAGCGTCGGCGCCGCAGCGGCTCGGGACGCGTGGGCGACCAGGTTCAATTGCGCCTGCGTCGTCGAGGAGCCACGGGCACGGCTTGGACTGCTGCGCTTCCATCGCTGGAGGATAGCGGAACAGGCGCGGATTAAACGAGGTGGGGAAAAATGCCCCAAGACGCCAAAGAGCCCGGCGACGACCTATCTTGCCGAGGAGCTGCCCCCTCAGTATTTTCGGCGCTGGAGAGCTTGACTTCCGTGTTCGAGATGGGAACGGGTATGGCCTCTCCGCTACAGTCACCGGGCTCCGCTTGGCGAAGTCCGAATTCATGGCTGAACATCAAATGTGGTTAGTTTCATCGGGGTGTATCTCGAGACCGCCCACAGGCGCCGATGAGGCGTCGTGGAGGTCAAGCCCTCGACCATTAGTAGCGCTTTGCTGCAGCCATCACTGGCCTTCCACATGCGCCCTATCAAGCAGGTAGTCTCCCTGCGGTCTTACCCGGTTAACCCGGTGGGGAACCTCATCTTAAGGCGAGCTTCGCGCTTATATGCTTTCAGCGCTTATCCCTGCCGAGCTTAGCTACCCTGCAATGCCCTTGGAAGGACAACAGGCACACCATAGGCTCGTCCACTCCGGTCCTCTCGTACTAGGAGCAGCTCCTTTCAAGTTCCCTTCGCCCACGCTGGATAGAGACCGAACTGTCTCACGACGTTCTGAACCCAGCTCACGTACCGCTTTAATTGGCGAACAGCCAAACCCTTGGGACGTACTTCCGCCCCAGGATGCGACGAGCCGACATCGAGGTGCCAAACGGTGCCGTCGATATGAACTCTTGGGCACCATCAGCCTGTTATCCCCGGGGTAGCTTTTATCCGTTGAGTGATAACCCTTCCACTCGGTGTTATCAGATCACTAAGCCCTGCTTTCGCACCTGCTCGACTTGTAAGTCTCGCAGTCAAGCCCTCTTATGCCTTTGCACTCTATGGCTGATTTCCATCCAGCCTGAGAGGACCTTTGGGCGCCTCCGTTACTCTTTAGGAGGCGACCGCCCCAGTCAAACTACCCGCCTGACACTGTTCCCCGGCCGGATAACGGCACGGGGTTAGAAACGAAACACAACAAGGGTGGTATTTCAACGACGGCTCCACCGAGGCTAGCGCCCCAGTTTCAAAGCCTCCCACCTATCCTACACAGGTCGAGCCTCAATTCAATATCAGGGTGTAGTAAAGCTCCACGGGGTCTTTTTGCCCCAGCGCGCGTAACCAGCATCTTCACTGGTATTTCAATTTCGCCGGATCCCTCGTTGAGACAGTGCCCAGATCGTTACGCCATTCGTGCGGGTCGGAACTTACCCGACAAGGAATTTCGCTACCTTAGGACTGTTATAGTTACAGCCGCCGTTCACTGGGGCTTCGATTCAGAGCTTGCACCCCTCCTCTTAACCTTCCAGCACTGGGCAGGCGTCAGCCCCCATACGTCAGCTTGCGCTTTAGCGGAGACCTGTGTTTTTGCTAAACAGTCGCCTGGGCCATTTCACTGCGGCTCTCACATACAGCAAGCTGCACATGAGAGCGCCCCTTCTCCCGAAGTTACGGGGCTATTTTGCCGAGTTCCTTAACGAGGGTTCTCCCGATCACCTTGGTATTCTCTACCCGGCCACCTGTGTCGGTTTGCGGTACGGTCACCTAGGACCTCGCTAGACACTTTTCTTGGAGGCTTGGCTTGCTCGAGTCAGGGCATACACCCCTTCCCATCGCTTTTCAGAGTTGAATGCGGGACCGGATTTACCTAGTCCCACCCCCTACGAGCTTGGACGTGCATTCCATAGCACGCTCGAACTACCAGACCCCGTCATGCCCTTGCTCCCACCTGACGTCAACTCGGAGTACCCCCTGACTTGCGTCAGAGAGCCACCCTCCGCCTTCGCCCGGCGACACCTTGCGGTGCAAACGGTCTTTGGTGGTTCTGGAATATCAACCAGATGTCCATCGCCTACGGCGTTCGCCCTCGGCTTAGGACCGACTAACCCTGAGAGGACGAGCCTTGCTCAGGAAACCTTGGCCATACGGTGTGTGAGATTCCCACTCACATTTCGCTACTCATGCCGACATTCGCACTTCCGCTCGCTCCAGCAGTCCTTCCGGTCTGCCTTCACTGCAAGCGGAACGCTCCCCTACCAATCGTCGGCCAGCAAGCTGGGCGACGATTTCGCAACTTCGGTACAACGCTTGAGCCCCGTTAAATTTTCCGCGCGGGATCACTTGACCAGTGAGCTGTTACGCACTCTTTCAATGATGGCTGCTTCTGAGCCAACATCCTGGTTGTTTATGCAATCCCACATCGTTCACCACTTAGCGTTGATTTAGGGACCTTAGTTGGCGATCTGGACTGTTTTCCTTGGGACCACGAAGCTTAGCCCTCGTAGTCTGACTCCCGGGCTCTTGAATCATGGGATTCGAAGTTTGGTTGGATTTGGTAAGCGGGAAGCCCCCTAGTCCATCCAGTGCTCTACCCCCATGATTGAACGCCCGAGGCTAGCCCTAAAGCTATTTCGGGGAGAACCAGCTATCTCCGGGTTCGATTGGAATTTCTCCGCTATCCACAGCTCATCCGAGAATTTTTCAACATTCACCAGTTCGGTCCTCCACGGGGTATTACCCCCGCTTCAACCTGGCCATGGATAGGTCACCCGGTTTCGGGTCTACGCCATGCGACTCAACGCCCTATTGAGACTCGCTTTCGCTACGGCTCCGTCCTTCTCGGACTTAACCTTGCCACACAGCAGTAACTCGTCGGCTCATTCTTCAAAAGGCACGCCATCACACTGTTGTTTCCAACATAGTGCTCTGACTGTTTGTAAGCACTCGGTTTCAGGTTCTATTTCACTCCCCTTACGGGGTTCTTTTCGCCTTTCCCTCACGGTACTTGTTCACTATCGGTCGCCAAGAGTATTTAGTCTTAGAGGGTGGTCCCCCTAGGTTCACGCATGAGAGACCTTCCACGCGTTACTCAGGTGATCAACCACGAAGTCTGATCGCTTTCGGTTACGGGGCTCTCACCCTCTATGGCCTGCCTTTCCAAGCAGGTTCACCTAACGATCAGATTTGTGACTTCGCTCGAATCCGGGAGGATTCGAAAGTTGACTCCTACAACCCCGAGACAGCAACGGCTCCCGCCTATCACGCTGTCGCGGTTTGGACTGTTCCCTTTTCGCTCGCCACTACTCAGGGAATTGATATCTTCTCTTCCAGCTACTTAGATGTTTCAGTTCGCTGGCTTACCTTCCGGTGGCCTATGTATTCAGCCACCGATGACTGGGCATTACCCCAGCCGGGTTTCCCCATTCGGACATCTTCGGATCACTGTCTGCTCGCGACTCCCCGAAGCTTTTCGCAGCCTGCCACGTCCTTCATCGGCTCTTGGCGCCAAGGCATCCACCTAGTGCTCTTAGTAGCTTGACCCACCAGCGACGACTCATCGCCGCCCGTGGACCGTCTCGGGATACACCTTGACAATTTCACTTGTTTCATCCGACGAAACTATTACATTCGATGTTCAGTCATGTATTCGGCTGTTAAGGGTGTGCCTTGCGGCACTGCGACCGGAGTCGCCCAGCTGATCGCTGGTCGCTGACCTTTTGGAAGGCCAGTGATCAGTGATGTGCTGTTGCGGCGGGGACTGGTGGAGACGAGGAGACTCGAACTCCTGACCCCCTCCTTGCAAAGGAGGTGCTCTACCAACTGAGCTACGTCCCCCAGTGATGGTGGTGGGCGTTTCTGGACTCGAACCAGAGACCTCTGCCTTATCAGGGCAGTGCTCTAACCAACTGAGCTAAACGCCCCCGTGGAACCGCGACTCGCACGAGCGAGTATCGGCACCGGACAGCTAAAGAGTGGCAGGAACACGAACAACCGTAAACCACTGCGGGTTCGGTTTGCTTGCCGAGTCACGTTCGCCTCAGCCTCTTGCGAGACTGCCCGCTCCACTCGGTAGGGAGCGAGAACAACGACGTGTTTAACCTGGGATTCCTTTTATGTCCGAACCACCGCTGGTTCAGACAGAAACTCCCTAGAAAGGAGGTGATCCAGCCCCACCTTCCGGTAGGGCTACCTTGTTACGACTTAGTCCCAATCACCGACCCTACCTTCGACAGCTGCCCCCTTACGGTTGGCGCACTGGCTTCGGGTATTGCCGACTTTCGTGACTTGACGGGCGGTGTGTACAAGCCCCGGGAACATATTCACCGCTGTGTGCTGACCAGCGGTTACTAGCAACTCCGGCTTCATGCAGGCGAGTTGCAGCCTGCAATTCGAACTGAGACCGGCTTTAAGGGATTCGCTCCGCCTCGCGGCTTCGCAAGCCCGTTGTACCGGCCATTGTAGCGTGGGTGTAGCCCAAGACATAAGGGCCATGCTGACTTGACGTCATCCCCGCCTTCCTCCGAGTTTCTCTCGGCAGTATCGTGTGAGTGATACAACACACGACAGGGGTTGCGCTCGTTGCGGGACTTAACCCAACATCTCACGACACGAGCTGACGACAGCCATGCAACACCTGTGCACGCGTCCCTTTCGGGAAAGCGACGTTTCCGCCGCGGTCATGTGCATGTCAAGCCTTGGTAAGGTTCTTCGCGTATCATCGAATTAAACCCCACGCTCCGCTGCTTGTGCGGGGCCCCGTCAATTCCTTTGAGTTTTAGCCTTGCGGCCGTACTCCCCAGGCGGGATACTTAATGCGTTAGCTGCGGCACCGGAGGGGTTAAAACCTCCAACACCTAGTATCCATCGTTTACAGCTAGGACTACCAGGATATCTAATCCTGTTTGCTCCCCTAGCTTTCGCGCCTCAGCGTCAAGATTGGACCAGGAAGTCGCCTTCGCCTCTGGTGTTCCTCCGAATATCTGCGCATTCCACCGCTACACTCGGAATTCCACTTCCCTCTTCCACCTTCAAGTGAACTGGTTTCGAAAGCTGTTCCCGAGTTGAGCCCGGGGCTTTCACTTTCGACTTCATTCACCGCCTGCGCGCGCTTTACGCCCAGTAAATCCGGACAACGCTTGCCACCTACGTATTACCGCGGCTGCTGGCACGTAGTTAGCCGTGGCTTATTCCTCGGGTACCGTCATTATCGTCCCCGAGAAAAGTGGTTTACGACCCGAAGGCCTTCATCCCACACGCGGTATTGCTGCGTCAGGGTTTCCCCCATTGCGCAAAATTCCCGACTGCTGCCTCCCGTAGGAGTCTGGGCCGTGTCTCAGTCCCAGTCTGGGTGATCGTCCTCTCAGACCACCTATCGATCGTCGCCTTGGTGAGCCATTACCTCACCAACTAGCTAATCGAACGCAGGCCCCGCCCATAGCGCATTGCTGCTTTGGAGACGCTAATGAAAGCGTCTCAACATGAGGTATTAGCTACCCTTTCGGGCAGTTATTCCTCACTACGGGGTAGGTCACCTACGCGTTACTCAGCCGTTCGCCACTAATTTCCGAGCAAGCCCGGAAACTCGTTCGACTTGCATGTCTAAGGCATACCGCCAGCGTTAGTCCTGAGCCAGGATCAAACTCTCCGAAACAACACGTTGCCTTACGGCAGCGCGTCAATTTTCCGAGGGTCTGCCCCCAGCGAATTAAACGGTTGCTTTGTGTTACCTGCCACTCTTCAGCTGTTAAGGTGCCGCCGGCCCAAGCCGACGCGATACCCACGGAGACCGTGGTATCTGTGTGCGCATCTGGCCGACCCGTAATCGGGGCCGTTGGGAGAGGATCTCTCCCTGCAGTTACGCGGAGGCGGAGCATCGCAGGTACCCCCCATCCTGTCAAACGCCTCCCGTGCGGGAGTCGTGCGGGAGTCGTGCTGGCGGAGGGGGGTCGATTTTTGGGCTGTAACACTCCCCTTCCTCGGGGGCTCCCGAAGGGTTTCTCGGGGGGTTCTGTGGGGGTCTTGCCGGGCCTAAAGAGGACTGGATTCGAGGAGAAGGATGACCCCCGCCCCAGCGGCAAACGAGGCGACGCCGAGGGTGGCTCCCGCGGCGGTCGGGTCCAGGCTGCTCCCCACCGTATAGATAAGGAGGCCGGCGAGGGCGGCGGCGGCCACCTTCAGGAGGCGCAGGAGGAGCTCAAAGATCAGTTCACTCATGTCGCCACCTTATATGAGCAGGGCGAGATCACCGTTATGACTCAACGCCGCGGCGCTCCTCGAGGCTGCGTAGGATTGTTACAGCGTCGGCGTACTGGAGGTCAGCGCCGAAGGGGAGGCCGCGCGCCATGGAGGTGATGGACGGGACCTTCGTTCCGAGCCGCTCCTGGAGGTAGAGGAGGGTGACGTCCCCCTCTGGAGAGGGGTTCGTGGCGATGATCACCTCGCGAATCGGGCTCCCGGCCGCCGCGGCGGCGTCCACACGCTCGAAGAGCTCGCGCATGCGGAGCTCGCCTGGGCCCACCCCCGACATGGGTGAGAGGGCGCCGTTCAGGACGTGATAGCGACCACGGAAGGCGCCCGTCCGTTCAATGGCGATCAGGTCGAGCGGCTCCTCCACGACGCAGAGGAGGCTGGCGTCACGCGATTCGTCGGTGCAGATGCGGCAGCGCACCTCGTCGGCAACGTGGCCGCAGATCTCGCATGGCCGTGTCTGCTCGCGCATCGTGCTGATCGCGCCAGCGAGCGCCTGCGCGTCGGCGAGTGGGGTGCGCAGGATGTGGAAGGCGAGCCGTTCGGCGGTGCGTGGGCCAACGCCTGGAAGGCGAGAGAGTGCCTCGATCAGTCGCTCAAGCGAGCGCGGAAGTGGGGCGCCACTCATGCGTCGGTCCAAACCTCACGCAGTGCCGTGTCCGCATCCTGCTCCAGGAATTTTACCTGCACACCAGCGCCATAAACCTGCGCCGCAATCGCTTCAATCCGATCGCGTCGCCCCTCGGCGCGCTGTCGCATAAAACTCTTCGACACGCTGTAGAGGAGTGTCAAGACGCCGCTTGCAAATGCGGGGCGCGCGTCGGCAATGAGCGGTTTCGTTGCCGGATCCGCCGCCGCCAACATACGCGTCCATTCGTCGCTCGCTGGAGCAGCCGACGCAGCTGGCGGAGTTGATGGCATAGCGGCGCGTGGCGTGCGCGTCGGCTTCATTGCTGGTGGCACCGCTGCTGCTGATGCAGCTGGTGCAGGCGTTGATGCAACTGGCGCCACAACTGGCACGGTTGGCGTTTGGGCAGTTGGCGTTAGCGTTCCGAGGAGGAGCAGTTCAAGGCCGAGACGCAGATCAGCGTCGCCGCGACCAGATTCAAGGCGGCGGAGTGCGTGCGCGAGACGGAGAAGATCGGCGCGATCACGGCCAGCGAGTGGGAGTGGTGCGCCAGGTTCACCGCCGAGCGTGAGGCCAGCGGGGAGTCGCGACGCATCGGCGGGGACGCTCCCTCCCGACGCAAGTGCGGCGTGGAGCGCACGCCGGATGAGATCGGTGAGGTGATCGGCAACCACGTGTGGGTCGCGACCGCGCAGCTCGAACTCAGAAAGGATGGCGAGTCCGGCGGGGGCGTCAGCGTCGAGCATGGCGGCGGCGAGCTTCACAATATGTTCGGCGCTCGGGAGGCCGAGCAGCTCTTCAACGTCTGCCGCGCGGAGTGGATCCACGCCTGAGGAGAGGAGCTGGTCAAGCATCGACTCGGCATCGCGCATCCCGCCATCGGCGAGGCGGGCGAGGAGGGCGATCGCCTCTGGCTCCGCGTTGCGCTTCTCCGTCTTCAGGATTTCGGTCAGCTTCCCTGCGATCTCGTCTTGCGCGATCGGTCGGAAGTCGAAACGCTGCAGGCGCGAAAGGATCGCCGGACGGATGCGCGACGGGTCGGTGGTGCAGAAGATGAAGACGATGCCCGGTGGCGGCTCTTCGAGCCACTTGAGGAGCGCGTCCCAGGCGTCATTCGTGAAGCGGTGCACCTCGTCAAGGATGAGCACCTTCCGCTTCAGGTCAGTTGGCGGGTTGGTGATGAGTGGGATGAGATCTTCGCGGACATCATCAATGCGGTTAGAGGTGGCGGCGTTCGACTCCACCACGTCAAAGGTGGCACCGTCGCGAATCGCGATGCAGGCGGTACAGCTGCCGCATGGTTCGCCATCTGCAGGGGCGAGGCAGTTCAGCGCCTTGGCAACGATGCGCGCTGTAGAGGTCTTGCCAGTGCCGCGTGGTCCAACGAAGAGGAGGCCGTGACCGAGGCGACCGTCTGCAACGGCGCGACGAAGGGTCTTGGCGATGGGGTCCTGGCCGCGCAGCTCGCCGAAGGTTGAGGCGCGGTAGCGGCGGTAGATCGCGAGCTGTTCTGCCATGCGCCCCCCTTCGCTCCCCTCGCTCTCGTCGACCTAATCAATCTCTAAGTGCCGCCGGCCGAGCGGCCCGCTGCGCCCGCCGCGATCCGTTTAGCGCTGCTTCCTTCCGGACCTGACGCGGTTCACGAAGCGTCGTCGCGCGGAGCCCGACCGACGGCAGAGCGATCATAGACGACCCGCACCCTCACACGGGACTCGCAACAGCGCCCCGCAGATCGCCTGCGAACCCGCACGATGGCGGCAATCGGCTGCATCCTGCGGCCCAGCATTGGAGCGTCTTATGACCCACCTCGTTGACCTTCACGCCTACGGTGTTACAGCGGAACGTGGCTTCCTCCCCATTGCCGATCCGAGCGCTGGAATCCCAGCAACAAATCCGGAGTGGCATCAGACGGCGCGCGACCTCCCCGCCCTCATCCCATCAGGAAAGATCCGCTCCATCATTGAGGCGCTCCCTGAGTTCCGCAGCGAACAGCTCGGGACGGAAGAGGATCTTGAGGCGGCGATGCGTACGCTCAGTTATCTGGGCATGGCCTACGTGTGGGGTGAGCCAGAGTCACCGAGCGCACTCCCAGCACGACTCGCGGTGCCGTGGCACGAGATCGCCGCGGCCCTCGGACGTGAGCCGATCCTCTCGTATGCGAGCTACGCGCTCTGGAACTGGCGCCGTATTGATGAGAGCGGCCCGATCGCGCTCGGCAACATCGCCCTCCTGCAGCACTTCCTCGGCGGCCTGGATGAGGCCTGGTTCATCCTTATTCACGTGGACATTGAGCGACGTGCCGGTGCCGCACTTGCGGCGGGCGCGCATGCGCAGGCGGCGATCTCGGATGGAAGCGACGTTGAGGCCACTGCGGCGCTCAACCAACTCGGGGACGCGCTCGACGGCATCCTCGCCACGATGAAGCGGATGCCAGAGGCGTGCGACCCATATGTCTACTACCACCGCGTTCGTCCGTACATCTTCGGCTGGCGCGACAACCCAGCACTCCCGGGTGGCCTCGTTTATGAAGGGGTAACCGCTTACGCCGGCGTTGGGCAGACCTTCCGCGGCGAGACCGGTGCGCAGAGCACGATCGTCCCCTGCCTTGATGCGGTGCTCGGCGTTGGCCATGCGCCAGACCAGCTGCGCGAATACCTGATGGAGATGCGCCGCTACATGCCGCGTAAGCATGTCGGGCTGCTTGAAGCGTTCGAGGCGGGCCCAACGGCGGCGAGTCGCATTGAGTCACTCGGCGCAGCTGCGCCGAAAGATCTTGTTGCGGCGCGCAATCGTTGCGTTGAGACGCTACGCGCCTTCCGCGCGCTGCACCTTGAATTTGCGGCAACCTACATCAATCGCCAGGCGGCGGACGCTACCGGCAACCCAGTTGATGTTGGAACGGGCGGCACGCCATTCATGAAGTACCTGAAGAAGCACCGCGACGAGACGGAGGCTTCGCTCAGCAAGTAGCTGCTGGGCGGCGAGCCGCTAGCGACCGAAGAGGCTCCTCAGCACAAAGCGCAGGTTCGCCGGACGTTCCGCCATGCGGCGAAGTGAGTACGGCCACCAGTCTGGGCCGTACGGTGTGTAGATGCGCACGCGCCAGCCAGCACTCGCAAGTCGATCGGCGAGGTCGCTCCGCACGCCATAGAGGAGCTGCGCCTCCGCGCGACCACGTGAGCGCTCAGCGAGCTGCGTAAGGATCCGTTCGTCGTGTGTGCCAAAGGCCAGTGGGAGACTGGTGGCGAGCAGCGTTGATGCGAGCCCCAGATATGCCGCGTCCACTGCCGCAGGATCCTCCACACCATCCGCGCCAGGATCGTAGGCACCCTTCACCAGCCGAATCGGCACGCCAGCGGCGGTCAGTCGTGTGCAATCTGCAACCGAGCGGCGCATGTTCGCCTGCAGCACCGTGCCCACCGGACGCCCCGCCGCGCGCGCTGTCAGGACGATCTCATGGAGCGCGTCAAGGCTCTCGGCATGCTCCGCATCAACACGCACAAAGCCATTCACCCGCTGCGCCGTCATTAAAATGCTCTCGAGTCGCGCTGTGGCAACGGCGCTCCCCTCAGAGAGGCCGATCGCGGTGAGTTTGACGCTGACGTTCGGCTCAAGTCCGGCCGCAGCCTGCGCCTCTAGAAGTCGGGCCGCGTCAGCGGCGTACGCGTCAGCCTTCGCGCCAGTCGAGGCCTCGCCGAGGCGGTCCAACGTCACGGTGAAGCCACGCCCCTTCATCTCAACCGCCGCCGCTACCGCCTCGTCGATCGTGTTCCCCGCAACGAAGCGCTGCACCGCGCGGCGCCCCCAACTGGTTCGCTGCACGAGCACACCGAGCGCGGAGGCGCGGCTCATGCGCAAGAGAACGGCGCGACTCACCGAAAAGAGTGGGTTCATCAGCGTGCGCGCATCACTGGCTAGCTTTTATCGCGTAGGCGGACCATCGCATCAATCGCTTCGTCAACAGACCAGGTGATCTCGCCAACGGAGTGAATCGCACCGGAAACAAAGAGGTTGATCCCGTCGGCTGGAGCCACGCCGCGCCGTCGTACCATGCGGAGATCGGTGCAGAGGCCAATGATCCCCTTGTAGCGACTCGGATCTGTTGCGCAGAGCTGCGTGAAGATGCCGATCTCTGTTGCAGTGCCGTCATCCACTTGCGTCCCATCAATCCAGGCGAGCACCGCGTTGGCAGCGCGCACTCCCGCAAGATCTGTTGTAAATACGGCCTTGGGGTCGACCCCCTCCTGCTCAACGAACTGCTCGTGTGGGACGAAGACCTCAAAGTTGAGCGCGCGAAGGCGCGCCGCAATCTCCGAGAGGAAGCCGCGCTCACCTGCATTAAAGAGAGGTCCGGCGAGGTAGATCTTCATCAGACCATTCTCGCCGAATGGCGCAGCTCCTGCTTGGACTGTTCCACGATTCACGCTACGCTCTCCCTAAGGCTGGGCGCCGCCTGGCGACATGGAGGTACCCCTATGAGCGAGCAGGTCAAGATCACGGTGCGAGATAACGGATCACTGAAGATTGCTGGCGATTTTACAATCGTTGATGTTGAGGGGAACGAGATTCCGCACGAAGGTGACAGCACCGGCCTCTGCCGTTGCGGCCACTCGGCGAACAAGCCGTTCTGCGATGGCTCCCATAAGGAGAAGTTTGAGAGCGTGGTTCGCGCCCCAGAGAAGGCTTAGTCGAGCGGCACCTCTAGCGCGCTGATATCTACTGGCTTGGTGCGACGCAGTTCGCGTCGCCCGCGCAGCATTGCCCAGACGGGAAGGCCGATGAGCGCCGCGCCAAGAAGGCCGAGCGTCGTGTAGTTGGCAACGGCAACCACCACGCCAGAGCCGAGCGCCGCGGCGGCGGCAGAGCTCCAGATCAGCGCGTCGGTGACGCCCTGCAGCCGCGTGCGCTCGTTGACGGAGAGGCCCTCAGTGAGGAGCGCGGAGCCGGCGACGAAACCGAGGTTCCAACCCCAGCCGAGCAGGAAGAGGGCGGCGAACAGCATCGTGCCACCATCTGGCGGTGCAACCGCGGCGAGCACCGAAGAGAAGGCGAGCACGGCAAGTCCCGCCGCAATGACGAGCGGCGTCCCGAAGCGTGAGGCGAGCCGTCCAGAGAGTGGTGAGAGGGCGAACATGCCAAAGGTGTGGCCGCTGATCACCAGACCCACGGCGTCGAGTCCGTGTCCGTGCTCCGTCATGTGCAGCGGCGTCATTGTCATCACCAGCACCATCACCACCTGGCCAGCCACCAGCGCCACGATCGCTGCAAACACACGTGGCCGCGCGATGATCTCCCCTACTGACGCGCCACTCCCCGCCGCCTCAGCGCGCGTGGAGGGCGCCAAGCTCGCAGGATCAGGTCGTAACGTGAAGAGTGTGAGCAACGCCGCGGCGGCAACAAAGAGGATCGGCACACCGTACGCGCCAGCGAGGCGCGGCAGCGAGAGCCCTTCGGCAGCGTTCCCAGCGACTGTGACAAGGTTCGGCCCCACAACGGCGCCGAGTGTTGAGCCCCAGACCACAAACCCGATCGCGGTGGCGCGCTTCGTCTCGTCATACATGTCTGCCGCCGTATAGCGCGAGAGTTGATTTGACGCATTCGCACAGCCCATCAAGACCGTACCGATCAGGAAGAGCGGAAAAGAACCGAGGATGACCGCAAGCCCTGCACCAACGGCACCAACGGCGCCGATCCCGTAGCCGAGCGTCAGCCCGGCGCGTCGACCGTAGCGCACCATGAAGCGTGAGAGGAGTTGCGACGCGGTAGCAGAGCCCAAGACGATTGCAGCGCCAGGGAGCCCAGCAAATGCAGACCCGCCAGAGAGCTCTTTGGCAACGATCGTCGCCACCGTGATCGCACCGATGTATCCGGTGCTCCCAAGTCCGACGCCAACGATCAGTGAGAGCTGAAGGCGACGCCTCGTTGCGTCAGCGCTCATGCCGGAGCTGATTCGGCGGCCACCGCTGCGTAGATGAGGTCGAAGATCTCGGCAGACTTCGGCTCGTAGGCAACGAGCGCATTCGGCTCACCCTTCTTTGATGCGACGATCGGTCGCTCATCAACGGCGGTCATGCCGCGTGTGAACTCACCGTAGAGCTCAATATCGACCCGCTTTGGGCGAAGATCAAAGAGCTGCGGATGCGTGACGGCGAAGACGGCGCACGGGTCATGAAGCGGTCCGCCATAGACCCCGAGCTGCTCGCCATAGGTGGTCGAGAAGAAGTCGAGCAGCTCCGCCGCAAAGATCGCCTTCCGGGTCTTCAGCGCCGCCACACGCTCAACGAACCCCTTGGTGATCACCACCTGATGCGTGGTGTTAAGGCCGACCATCTTCAGTGGCCCGCCGTAGTTGAAGACCACAGAGGCCGCCTCCGGATCGGCCCAGATGTTGAACTCGGCGTGCGGCGCACGATTCCCGTGGAGCGTGCCGCCCCCCATCAGCGAGATCCCTGCGATGCGCTTCCCAAGGTCTGGCGCCATGCGCAACGCCAGCGCAATGTTAGTGAGCGGGCCGAGCGGCATCAGCCAGACGCCATCCCCTTCATGCTTGCGCACCAGTTCAATGATCGCCTCAACGGCGTGTGTCTTCTCCGCGGTGCGCGTCACTGGAGGAAGTTCTGGTCCGCCGAGCCCAGATTCGCCGTGAATGTGCGGCGCATTGCGCGGCGGGGCGATCAGTGGTCGCTCGGCGCCGGCGAAGACGGGGGTGTTGATCCCAAAGACGTCGCACGAGATCAGCGCGTTCGGCAGGGTTCGCGTCAGCGGCGCGTTGCCGTGCACCACCGTGATGCCGAGCAGCTTCGCGTAGTGGTTCGCCACCACCATGGCGAACACATCATCATGGCCAGGATCGCAGTCCACGATCACCGATGGGCGCGAAGCGGGCTGCGTCATCTCCGTATGCTACACGCGCCTGCGTGCAGCCACCGCGCTGTCGCGCGCTACTCTTGGGCCATGCAGAGAGCCGCTCCTTCACAACGACCGCAGCACGCCGTTGCCTGGCATGAGGACGCACCGAATCCGAGCAGCGCCGCCACGCCCTCCAATGAACCACTACCAACCAGCGTGGACTGGATCGTCATTGGTGGCGGATTCTCTGGTCTCTCCGCCGCGCGGCGCGCAGCCGAGCGCGGCGCACGCGTTCTCCTCCTTGAAAAAGGTGAGCTGCGCGACGGTGCGAGCAGCCGTAACGGCGGCATGGTGCATGTGGGATTCGGCGCCTCGACCAGCTCCATCATCAAGCGCTTCGGCGCTGATGGCGCGCGCGAATGGTTCGATCTCTCACGCGCCGGAGTGCGCCGCATCCAGCAGCTCGCCACGGCGGGCCCAGAGGGTCTAATCAGCAGCACAGGCATCGACCCGAACTGGAGCAACACGGGGCACCTTGAGCTCGCTCGCTCAACGCGTGGCGCAGCAGACCTGTACGGCGAAGCGGAGCTGCGCGCATCGCTTGGCCTCCCCGTGCGCCTTCTTGATCAATCGGCAGTCCAATCGCTCACCAACAGCGGCGCGTTCGCTGGTGGACTCGCCGTTGATGAAGGAGGCGGCGTTCATCCGGCACGGCTCCAGGCGGCGATGGCACGAGCGGCGCGGGCGGCTGGCGTTGAGATTCGCGAGCAGACGCCTGCCACTGGCATCATCCAGATCGCGGGCGGATACGAGGTGCGCACGCCGCGCGGCAGCATCCGAACGCAGCACATCTTCGGCGGTGTGAATGGATACGCAGATCGCCTCTTCCCCGCCCTTCGTCGCCGCGCCATCCCCGTGGGGAGCTTCATGATCGCCACCGAACCGCTCGCACCCGAGCTGCTCGCGCAGGTGTCCGGTAATGGCGAGATGCGCTTTGACACGCGCAACTTCCTCTCTTACTGGCGCCCAACGCCAGATGGCCGCATCGCCTTTGGTGGCCGCACCTCGTTCTGGCCAGACTCCCTCGACCACATCGCACGCCTCCTCACCGCGCGCATGCGCGCGAGTCACCCGCAACTCGCAACCACCAACGTCACGCATGTGTGGGGCGGCCGGCTCTCGTTCGCGTTTGATCGTCTCCCGCGCGTTGCGCGGATCGGCGGCGTCACGCACCTCTCCGGCTGCGCCGGCTCTGGCGTGGCGCTGATGACGCTGCTCGCAGAGCAGACCATTGATTGGGAGCTCGGTGGCGATCCCCCACTCCCCGCGCGCATCCCGTGGCACCCAGTGCCCGTTCCGTATGAAGGCTTCCCGTGGTTCCTGCCCTTCGCAGGGATCGGCTTCGCGCTTGAAGACTGGTGGAACGAACGCCGCTAAGCGGCAGTGCAGCTCATCACTCGCATCACTCAAGACCGCGAGCTACTAGATCCGACTCATCTAGCCCAAGGTAGTGGCCGATCTCATGAACGAGCGTCTTTCGCACCTCAGCCCTTAGCATGTCCAGATCAGCGAAGTCTGCGGCGAGTGCTCGTGCATAAATTGTGATGCGTGGCGGGAGCGCCTCCGTGCCGTGTGCGCCGCGTGGCACACCATCAAAGAGTCCGTAGAGCCCCGTCGGACGCGTACCGTCAACAACAATCACCAACTCCTCCGCCGCACCTCGCAGCGGCTCAGGAAGCGTGCGCATCGCCTCCCCCACCAGGCGCTCAATCTGCGCAACCTGATCAGCGAGCTGGTCGCCGTGCACGCCGCTACTCATTTTCTTCGAACAGCCTCCGTGGACCAGAGCGCCCAGAGGACGAGCACCGGCTGAAAGAGGAGCCGCACTGCCCGCGCACTATCCGAGTTCAACCCAAAGGCATCGATTCCATTAACAAACTGGTTGATGTTTCCTGGAAAGATCGCCACGAAGAAGAGCGCTACCACTAGGCCAACACGCTTGCGGAAGCGCCAAAGGGTGATCAGCGCAAGGCCCAAGAGAATCTCCACGATTCCTGAGCTGATCACCACGAAGTCAGGGTCGAGCGGTAACCACGTGGGGACCTGCGCCTGGAACTCCAGGCGACTCACCGTCAGATGGCTCACGCCTGCTGACATAAGGAAGGCGCCGAGCGCCACTTGACTCACGCGCCTCGCCCAGAGCACCACGTTATGCATCAGGTTCCACAAAGCTCATACCGCCACTCTACTAGCGAGAGTCGATGGGGGAAGATGGTGGCGGAGAGAGAGGGATTCGAACCCTCGATGGGGTTGCCCCCAAACCGCATTTCCAATGCGGCGCCATAGACCACTAGGCGACCTCTCCGTGTGTGCGCGTCAGGTGCTGGCGGAAAGGGTGGGATTCGAACCCACGAGGCTATTAACCTGCCGCTTTTCGAGAGCGGTGCCTTCAACCACTCGGCCACCTTTCCACGGCGGAGGATAGCCCATTAAGGGGTGAGGCTCACCTCAATGCCGGCGCTCACCTGCATGCGCAGGAGGCCGCGGACGCGATCGTAGAGGCGAAAGGCGCCTGCCTGGAGTCCGTACTTCTTGACGAGTGCGCCCCACATCCCGGCGAGTTCGTCTGGCGCCAGGATCCGCGCCGTCGCTGGCAGCTGCGCGCCAGTCAGCGTGCCGTTCCAGGTGCATGGTGCGACGCTGGCACGCGACGAGTTGTTCAGGCGCTTCATCTTCCCAGCGACGGGATTACTAAAGATCAGGAGGCGACCGTCACGCGCGGCTGCCCAAACGGGGGTGACGACGGCGCGGCCATCGAGTCGGTAGGTGGTGAGGGCGACGTACTGCGCCTTAAGGATTGCGGTGCGAGGATCAGCGCTAGTTGTTGACTCAGGCATCAATTGCGTCCGCCATGCGACGGAGCTGGTTGGCGAGTGCGGAGAGGTCTTCGCCCCCCTTACCAGAGGCGATCAGTGCATCTTCAAGTTGCGCCACCAGCGTGGCGGCGGGGACGGGGACGCCGAGCTCCTTCGCAAGGTCAATGGCAATGCCGAGATCCTTGCGGTGCAGCGCAACCTTGAAGCCGAGTGGGTAGCGATCCTCCGCCATACGCTGCCAGCGGTTCTCCAGGACCCACGACTTTGCGGCGCCGCCAGTGAGCGCGCCGGCGAGCGTTGCTGGATCAAGCCCCGCCTTCTGCCCCACCAGGATCCCTTCGGCGAGCGAGAGGTAGCTCCCAGAGATGACGAGCTGGTTCACCGCCTTCCCCACCTGGCCGGCGCCGAGCGGCCCCAAGTGCGTAATGGTCTTGGCGAATGCGGCGAGGAACGGCTGCGCCGCGGCGACCGCCTCTGCCGATCCACCAAGAAAGACGGTGAGGGTGCCGTTGACCGCCCCTTCGCTCCCGCCACTCACTGGGGCGTCCACCATCAGGATTCCTTTAGTCGCGAGCTGTTCACCCATGCGGCGCGTAGCGGAGGGGGCGATGGTGCTCGTATCAATCACGATCGCGCCTGGAGTGAGGTGCTGGATCGCACCGTCTGCACCGAGCAGCAACTGCTCCACGTCAGGCGTATCAGAAACACTCAGCACCACGGCGTCTGCGCCGGTGAGCGCCTCCTTCAACGATGCCACCTGCGTCACTCCGGGGATCGCGGGGCGGCCTGGCGTCCGATTCCAGCCGCGCACGGTGTGTCCAGCGCGCGCCAGGTGCCCCGCCATGGGTGCACCCATCGTGCCGAGGCCGAGGAACGTGACGCTGCTCATGACGCCACGATACGCCAGTGCCGCGAAGGGAGTGAGGAGAGTGGTGCGCCCGGCGGGACTCGAACCCACGACCTTTAGGTCCGCAACCTAACGCTCTATCCACTGAGCTACGGGCGCCTGTGCTTCCTGCGGAGACCTGATGCTACGGCACGCCTGCCTGAAGTGGCGGAGAGGGAGGGATTCGAACCCTCGACGCAGGAAAACCCCACGTGGCGGTTTAGCAAACCGCTGCACTAGACCTCTATGCGACCTCTCCGAGGCTTGCCGACGCGAAGTATCCCAGATGGCGCCCCACAGCGCTAGCCGACGATCTCCCAGCCACGCCGAAGGGCCTCCTTGCGGAGTTGCTTGTCAGGCGCGACGGCGACGGCGTGCTGCGCCAATGAGAGCAGCGGGATATCCGCTGCGGTGTCGCCAAACGCGGCAAGGAGCGGGGCGCCCGCGGCGCGGGCTCGCACTGCGGCCGCCTTCTGCTCCCCACTCTGCGTTGCAGCGGCGAGTCGACCGGTGGCTCGCCCCTCTATTAGTTCGAGCGGAGTGCCGAGCGCCGCCACCGCACCAATCCGTCGCGCGAACGCATCGCCCACCTGCTGATAACCGCCCGTGGCGAGCAGGAGCTGCGTTGATGGATCTGCTGCGCGCGCTACGCTGAGCGCCGCCGCTACGGCGTTGATTCCTTCAGTGCGCCGCGCCGGCCAGAGGTGGTGCTCTACAACCCACTCCCCCATCGCCGCGAGATCATCAGCGCTCGCGCCGCGCAGCAGTGTGGCCTGGTCGCTCAGCCAGCGCGCGCGAAAGCGCTCCTTGCTAATGACGCCGAGCTTGGCGAGGAGGACGAGTGGGAGCCGGACGCTGACAAAGCGACGCGCCGCAGCACTCGGTCGATACTGCAGGGCCCAGGCGAGGACACCACGCCACGTCTCGGCGGTGGTGAGGGTGCCATCCATGTCGCTGACGATCACTGCGCTACTCATGGACATCAGTATGTGCGGAAAAGAAGAGAGGCGCCTGGGTTTCCCCAGACGCCTCTCGAAGCGATCCCGACGGATCGCAGTAAGTTACTTCTTCTTGGCTGCCTTGCGTCGCTTGCGCTTCGCAGGGGCCTTCTTGGCGACTGCCTTCTTGGCTGACTTGCGGCGCTTTCGCTTCGCAGGAGCCTTCTTGGCAACAGCCTTCTTGGCCTTGCGTCGCTTGCGCTTGGCTGGGGCCTTCTTCGCAGTTGCCTTCTTGGCTGACTTGCGTCGCTTTCGCTTCGCAGGAGCCTTCTTGGCAACAGCCTTCTTGGCCTTGCGTCGCTTGCGCTTCGCTGGGGCCTTCTTGGCAACAGCCTTCTTGGCCGACTTGCGCTTCTTGCGCTTCGCTGGGGCCTTCTTGGCAACAGCCTTCTTGGCCTTACGCTTGGTGGCAGGCTTACGCTTCGCAGCGGCCTTGCGCTTCTTCTTTACTGCCATGTTCTGGACCTCCACTCTGGCCAGCCCGACTAGCGGCCTGGCCATACTCCACCCCAAAACTGGGGCTTGTTGAAAAGTAAAACACAATGTGGATAAGTGCAAGCCCTTTTGTGCGTGGCGCAACAGGGTTGGTCCGGGCCGGGTCCAGCTCGACCCCTCTTGGGCCCGCCTGGCGACAAAAACGACACCATTTTTCGTCAAAAACAGCGGACGTGTGACGCATCGCGCCAGATTGCGCGCAGCGTTGCGCAGATTGGCGATGGTGGCACCACTTTTTCTGAAAAACGGCGATTTCGTGCGAGAAATCAGCACATCAGCGTGGCGCGGCGGTCATCAAAACGACGCGTCTGGTGGCTTGATGCGGGGGTTTTCTGGGTCTCGGCGTGCCAAATCGGCGGGGAGATCTTGACCCAGCGGGCAGATCGCCGTAGGGTTAGCCACATGACGACGTATCGTTACTTTAGGAGCCCGGTCTGACCCGCCCAGACGCCTAGCGTCTGACCGGCGGTCCGGCCGGGATGTGAGCAGAGGGGTCCCCTCTGCTCTTTTCTTTTCCCCCACCCCGCCGGTCAGCCGGCACCAAACCAGGAGCAACAATGTTCGTCCGAATGGTCAAGGCGGCAACAGCAGAACAACTCAGCGCCGTCCGCGAGCGCGCCGTTGCGGCAGGTCTCGCCGTCTATGAAGAGCAGGGCTCGACCGGAAGCACCCTCGCCATCCTTGGGCCATCGGGCGCCAGCACCACACTTGAGCAAGAGTTCGGCGCACTCGCCGGTGTTGCAAGTGTCAGCCGCGCCACACGTCCTTACCGACTCGCCTCTCGCGAGTTCCGCGACACCCCAACGGTGGTGAAGGTGCGCGATGCGGTGATCGGTGGCGGCACGCTGACCCTCATGGCGGGCCCATGCTCCATCGAATCGCGCGATCAGCTCTTTGAAGTCGCGCAGGGGGTGGCCGATGCGGGGGCAACACTGCTTCGTGGTGGTGCATTCAAGCCGCGCACCTCGCCGTACGCCTTCCAGGGGCTCGGCCTTGACGGACTGCGCCTCCTCGCCGAGGCGCGGGAGCGCACTGGGCTCCCGATCATCACCGAGGTGATGGAGCCTGCCCAGGTCGACATGGTCTCCGAGTTCGCAGATGTGCTGCAGGTGGGGACGCGCAACATGCAGAACTTCTCGCTCCTCAACGCCGTGGGGCGCACGCGCATGCCAGTGATGCTGAAGCGCGGCCTCTCGGGGACGATTGAGGAGTGGCTGCTCGCCGCGGAGTACATCTTGGCGGCGGGGAACACGCAGGTGATCCTTTGCGAGCGCGGCATCCGCACCTTTGAGACAGCGGCGCGCAACACGTTGGACCTGAACGCGGTGCCGATCCTCCGCAAGCTGACACACCTCCCAGTCATCGTGGATCCGAGCCACGCAACGGGGAAGCGCTGGATGGTTGCGCCAATGTCATACGCCGGCGTTGCCGCTGGGGCCGACGGCATCATGGTGGAGGTGCACCCGAAGCCGGAAGAGGCTTGGTCGGACGGCGAGCAGTCGCTCACCATCCCAATGTTCCAGCGACTCGCTGGCGAGTTGCGCTCCATTCACACGCTGGTGACGCCACTCCATAACGACCCAGGGGCGGCGGGCGCCAGCCCGTCGAAGAAGTAGCGCATGTCGCACCGGGTCAACCCCGCAGCGCGGCTGCGGGGTGAACTGCGCCTCCCTGGCGACAAGTCGATCAGCCACCGTGCGCTGCTCTGCGCCGCGCTCGCGGAGGGTGAGACGCTGATCTCTGGTGCTGGTGACGGCCACGATGTGCGCTCCACGGCGGGGATCATCCGTGCACTCGGCGCAACGTGCGAACGACTCCCAGCAACACCAGACGACGCGCCTGGTACGGCGCGCTGGCGCGTCCTCTCCCCTGGTCGCAGCGGACTCGCCGCGCAAGGCGACGGAGCACTCGATTGCGGCAACTCTGGGACGAGCGCACGGCTCGGCGCAGGGCTTGTGGCGGGAGTGACAGGCACCCACGTATTAGATGGCGACGAATCGCTGCGCCGCCGCCCCATGACACGCGTTCTTGAGCCACTCCGAGCCATGGGGGCCGATGCCACGGGCGCCGCTGGCGAGCGCGGCGAGACGGCACCGCTACGCATTGTTGGGGGCACGCTGCACGGCACCGAGTGGCGCTCCAGCACCCCGAGCGCCCAGGTGAAGAGCTGCGTGCTTATTGCTGGCCTCGCCGCACGCGGCACAACCACCTATATAGAGAGCGTTGCCACACGTGACCACAGCGAGCGGATGCTCACGGCACGTGGCGCCAGCATCAGCCGCGTGCGCGGCGCTGATGGCGGCTGGTCGATCAGCGTCCAGGGTGGCACGCAGTTGCGGGCGCTCCCGCAGGTACAGGTACCAGGCGACCCATCGTCGGCCGCCTTCTGGCTGGTGGCGGCAAGCCTGCATCCAGACGCCGACCTGACGATCCGCGGCGTCTCGTTGAACCCCACCCGCCGCCACGTGATTGAGATCCTCCGCCGCATGGGTGCCTCCATTGAAGAGACGCCGCGCCCAGATGACGGCTCGGGGGAGCCGATCGGCGACCTCCGCGTCCATAGCGCTGACCTCCACGGCGTTGAGATCACCCCACAGGATGTGGCGCTCGCGATTGACGAGATGCCGATCCTCTCGCTCGCCGCAACGGCGGCGCACGGCGCAAGCAGTATTCTCGGCGCGGGGGAGCTGCGCGCCAAGGAGAGCGACCGGATCGCCGGTGTTGCCGATGGCCTGACGCGGCTCGGCCTCACCGTTCGCGTGGATGGCGACGACCTCCACTTCGTTGGAAGCGAGCGGTCGAAGGGCGGGAGTCCCGAGGTCCGCGGCGATCACCGCCTCGCAATGACCTTTGCAGTTGCGGCGCTTGTCGGAGATGGCGCCGTGGAGATTGACGACGCGGCAGCTGCGGCGGTCAGCTACCCGACCTTCTTCGATGATGCGGTGCGTCTCGCTGGTGGCGCAGAACAAGGGGCCCGCGCATGATTAAGCGCATCGTGCTCTTAGGACACCCGGTGGCGCACAGCCTCTCCCCCGCCTTCCAGCAGGCCGCCTTCGACCATCTCGGTCTCCCAGTGCGCTACGAGCTGATGGATGTTTCGCCGAAGGGACTCGCCGCCGCCGTTGCCGCGCTGCGCGCCGATCCAGATCTGATCGGCGCCAACGTCACGATCCCCCACAAGGAGACGATCGGTGCGCTGCTCGATTCGGTGACCGAAGAGACCACAGCGATCGGCGCCGTCAATACGATCACGCGCGCCGGAAGCCGTCTTGTTGGGCGGAACACCGACGTGGCGGGACTGCGCGGCGCACTCGATGCGCTGCTCGACGGACGACGCACCCCGCGCGCCGCACTGATCCTCGGTGCGGGTGGCGCCGCGCGCGCCGCCGTCGCCGCACTCGTTGGTGCCGCCGTAGGACAGATCAGCATCACGAATCGTCATCTACGCCGCGCCGAGCAGGTTGCCGCCGCGGCGTCTAAGACCTGGCCGCACCTCGCCATCCGCGCCGTGCCGTGGCACGAGTCGATCCTGGTGGAGGAGGCGGCGCGCGTCGGCATCGTCATCAACGCCACCAGTCTCGGACTCTCCTTAAAGGATGTGCCGCCACTCCCCGCCGCCGCCTTCCGCGAAGGGCAGTTCCTGATCGACGCTGTTTATGCCCCTGGCGGGACACCGCTCGTCCGCAGTGCGCGCGCCGCGGGCGCCGAAGCGGCCGATGGACTGGAGATGCTCCTCCTTCAGGGGGCCGCCTCTTTTGAACTCTGGACGGGGCGTCCAGCACCGATCAGCATCATGCGTGACGCGTTAGCCGCCGCCGCGGCATCATCTACCCATGCGGGTGAGTCACCCGCAGTGATTGGAGGGGCGCAATGAGCTTCCGCTACCTAACCGCCGGTGAGTCGCATGGGCCAGAGCTCGGCGTCATTGTTGAGGGGATGCCAGCTGGCGTTCCGCTGACCGAAGTGGCGATCGCCGTTGACCTGAAGCGCCGACAGGGTGGCTACGGTCGCGGGGCGCGACAGAAGATTGAGCAGGACCACGCGCGCATCCGCAGCGGCGTCCGTCACGGCCTCACGCTGGGCTCACCGATCCTCCTCTTGATTGAGAACCGCGACTGGGAGAACTGGACGCGGGTGATGCAGTCAGAACCACTCAGCGCAGAGCAGGCGGCGGAACTTGCGGCGAGCGCCGCCGAAGGGACGAAGCGCGCCATCCCAGTGACGCGCGTCCGCCCAGGGCACGCCGACCTTGCCGGCGCACTGAAGTACGGCTTTGATGATGTGCGCAACGTGCTGGAGCGCGCATCGGCGCGCGAGACGGCGGCGCGCGTTGCCGCTGGCGGCGTTGCGAAGGCACTCCTCCACGCGCTCGGCATCGAGATCTGGTCCTTCACCGCCGAAGTCGGCGGTGTTGCGGTGGATCCCGCCAATTGCACACGCAGTCGCGAAGAGGCGGAAGAGGCCCCGCTGCGCTGCCCAGACCCCGCTGCAGAGGAGCGGATGGTCGCCCGTATTAATGAAGCACGTGAGGCGGGGAATACCGTTGGCGGCATCTTTGAAGTCGTCGTGAAAGGTTTGCCGATCGGACTCGGCTCCTACGTGCACTGGGATCGTCGCCTTGATGCGGCACTCGCGCAGGCGATGATGAGTATCCAGAGCGTGAAAGGGGTGGAGTTCGGCTTAGGCTTTGAGCAGACGCGCATCTTCGGCTCCGAAGTCCATGACGTGATTGAGGGGCGCACGCCCACCGGCGACTGGGTGCACCGCACCAATCGCGCTGGCGGTCTCACTGGCGGCGTCAGCAATGGCGAGCCGCTCGTGATCCGTGCCGCAGTGAAGCCGATCAGCACGCTCGCCCGACCGCTCCCATCTGCCGACCTGATCAGCGGCGAGAAGGTGGAGAAGGCGCACTACGAACGCTCAGATATCAGCGTGGTTCCCGCCGCGGGCGTGATCGGTGAAGCGATGGCGGCACTCGCCCTAGTTCCATTCGTCCTGGAGAAGCTCGGTGGCGACTCACTAGAAGAGATCACGGCGAACCTTGCGGCGCTCCGCGCACGTGCCGCTATCCCGCGATCCGCACCTGCAGCGGGTGGCAAGGCTGATCCCGAGACGGACGCGAGTGGCACCAGCGCCGCGGGGTCCGGCGGCGACGACTAGACGCTGATGGCGACGCGGCGCAGCAACCTTGCACTCGTCGGCCTCCCTGGCGTGGGGAAGAGCTCGCTCGGCCGTCGCCTTGCAACCACGCTCAACGTGCCGCTCCTCGACCTTGACCGCAGCATCATCGCCAGCACTGGCGTTTCGAAGGACAGCGTGGATGAGATCTTCAAGCGCGAAGGCGAAGAGGGCTTCCGCATTCGCGAGCGCTCGGCTGTTGCGGCGCTCGGCGAAGTTGCTCCACCCGCAGGCGAAGTTGCCGCCGAGCTCGGCATTGGACGCATCATCTCGCTCGGCGGTGGGACGCTCGTTGACCCGCGCAACCGCTGGATGCTGAGCCAACGCGCCCGCATCCTCTGGCTCGACGCACCAGATCCGGTCATCGCCAGTCGCCTTCGCACCGCACGTGTTGTCCGTCCACTGATGAGTAAGGGGAACCCAGAGGCCTCACTGCGCACACTGCGCACGGAGCGTTCGCGCTTCTACGCCATCGGCACACGACTCGAGAGTAAGAGGAGCCCAGGGACGCTCTCTCAGCCTGCAATCGACCTCCTGCGTGCCACGCCGCGCAGTACCGGCCGAATGCTCCTCTCCGCCGCACTGCCGAGCAGCCACTGGGAGCTCGGCGTCGGCATTGCCGCCGAGTCGCTCGTGCGCGCGCTCAAGGCGCGGAACGCACACCGCGTCGTCCTGGTGAGCGAGCCGAACGCAGAGCGTGCGATTGGTGGCAGCATCGCCGCGGCGCTGAAGCGCGCCAAGATCACCGTAATTCCGCTCACGCTGGAGTCTGGCGAATCGGCGAAGCAGCTCACCGTGATTGATGAGGCAGCACGCAGGCTCGCCGCCGCTGGCGTTGAGCGCGGCGATCTTCTCGTTGCAGTTGGCGGTGGCGCACTGAGTGACACGGCGGGCCTGCTCGCAGCGCTCTACCTGCGCGGCATCGACTGGGTCGCTGTCCCCACCACACTCGCTGCACAGTTGGATGCATCACTCGGCGGCAAGACTGGCGTCGATCTCCCTGAAGGGAAGAATCTCGTCGGCGCCTTTCATCAGCCACTCGCCGTCATCGCCGACCTGGATGCGCTGCGCACCCTCCCCACACGAGAGGTCGTTGCCGCAACAGGTGAGGCGGTGAAGATTGCGCTGCTCGGTGAGGATCGGCTCTTCACGCTGCTCGAGGAGGTGGCGCCGCGACTCGTTGCGGGCGATCCAGCGCTGCATGAAGACGGAACCTACGCGGAGATCGTGGAGCGCGCCGGATGGTGGAAGTGCAACGTGGTTGCAGCAGATGAGCGAGAGGCGGGCCTCCGCATGAGCCTCAACCTCGGCCACACCCTCGGCCATGCGCTGGAACAGGCGGCGAACTACAAGGGGATCTTGCATGGCGAGGCGGTCGGCTACGGCCTTCGCGCCGCGCTCACGATTGGCGTTGAGCTTGGCGTCACACCAGCCGCACGCGCCGCACGCGCGCTCGCACTCCTTGATGCGCTCGGCCTTGGTGCTGCACCACGGCGCGAGTCCCCCGCCACACTCGTTGAGGCAACGACGCACGACAAGAAGGTGGCGGGCGGGAAGATCCGCTGGGTCCTCCCCACCGCGAAGAGCTTCGTGATTCGTGACGACGTCCCTGCTAGCCTCGTCCTACGCGCCGCAACACAGATGCTGGCGGGCAACAAGAGAAGCGGAGGGACACGATGACCGAGCGAGCAACGCGCATCAGCGCCAGCGCCCTCTCTCCGCGCGCACGCGCGCATGTGGCGGGCGACGAGATCCTGCTGCTGAACGGCCCCAGCCTGAACCTACTCGGCGAGCGCGAGCCCGAGCGCTACGGCACCACCACGCTGGATGAGATCGAGACGCGCGTTGCCGCCGCAGCAGAGGCGGCGGGGATGACACTCGTTGACGCCTTCCAATCAAATCATGAGGGCGACCTTATTGATCGGCTACATGTGCGCGACTTCTCCTGGGTGATCATCAATCCTGGCGGACTGACGCACACCAGCGTCAGCCTCCGCGACGCACTCTTGGCAGTGGAGCGACCCTTCGCCGAAGTGCACCTCTCCAATCCAGAGGAGCGCGAAGCCTTCCGGCACATCAGCCTCCTTGAAGATGTTGCCGCTGTTGCGGTGCGCGGCATGCTCGCCGCAGGCTACGAACGCGCCGTTGCACTCATCGCCGAGCTGCGCGCGGAGGCAACGAAGTGAGCGGTGATCCAGCCGCCCGTCTCGCTGAGATTCGTAGCGAGATCGATCGCATTGATAGCGAGCTGCTGAAACTCTTGGAGGAGCGCACGAACTTTGCGCTTGAGGCGGGCACTGCCAAGGTGGCGCTCGGTCGTCCAGTGCACGATCCAGAGCGAGAGGCGCAGCTGCTGGCGCGTATTAGCGCGCGTGGCGCTGGCGCACTCAGTCCTGAGGATCTTCGGGCGCTTTGGGAGCTGCTGATGGCGGCAACGCGTCGGGCGGAGTCGCAGCGCTAAATCCTGCACAGCGCATCACTGGGAGGCGCGGGTAGCGCACGTAGCGCGGGTCGCGGTCAGAGAGGCCGCAGCGCAAGAAGTCCGATCCTCGTCCACTGGTGATCTCGCGTGCCTCCGCACAGCCGCCGCAAAGGCCGAACCGCTTCATACGGTGTGGCGGAGGGGGAGGGATTCGAACCCCCGCAGACCGTTACCAGCCTGGGCTGTTTTCAAGACAGCTCCGTTCAACCACTCCGGCACCCCTCCGCCGCGCAGTGTATCGGATGCGGGGCTGCCGCTCAGCCGAAGTGCTTGATGTGGTCGGCCCAGTGCGCGCTGCTCTCCTGCTGGACCAGCTGCTGTAGGGACTCGCCCTCAAGGGCGGGGAAGGCGCGCTCGTCAAAAAGCTCCGCCTCGCTCAGCGAGAGAACCAGGGTGCGGAGCTCCCACCAGGCGCCAGCCTCAGAGGCGATCACCTCTGCAGCCTCACGCTTGGCACTCTCGCGGTCAATACGGGCATTGAGTTGATCAAGTGACTCCGCGGTGCGGTGCGGCGTCCCGCCGCTCTTCATCACGCCAATCTCGTAACTGCCACGACGCTCCCACCACTCAATGTGGGCGAGCAGCACCGTCCGTGTTGAACTGCCATCGGCGCGCTCGTTCCAAGCGTCTGCGCGCGTCATCAAGATCGCATCATCGAGTGCACGCCGCACGATATCAATGTGCGCAATGAGCGCAGCCTTCGTGGTGATGCTGGCTCGGTGGCTCATGCCGGGTCGCTCATCTCAGCGCGGTGCAGGTGGGGCGAGGTGCGTACGGCCGCCAAGATAAGGATGCAGCACAGCGGGGAGCTTGACGCTCCCGTCCGGCTGCGCGCCGTTCTCCAGCAGCGCCGCCAGGACGCGTGGAATGGCGAGGCCTGAACCATTCAGCGTGTGGACGAGCTCCGGCTTCGCCCCCGCCTCACTACGATGACGGATCGCCATACGTCGCGCCTGGTAGTCGCCAAAGTTGGAGCAGGATGAAACCTCGAGCCAACGCTTTGATCCGGCGGCCCAGACCTCAAGGTCGTACTTGCGCATCTGGACGAAGCCCATGTCACCCGTTGCCATCAGTAGGACGCGGTACGGGAGCTCAAGGCGCTGCAGCAGGATCTCAGCGCGCTCGGTGAGCCACTCGAGTGCGGCGCGCGAATCCTCTGGTCGCTCAAAGCTGACCATCTCCACCTTGTCAAACTGATGCAGCCGCAGGATGCCGCGCGTCTCGCGACCAGCTGCTCCCGCCTCGCGGCGGAAGCAGGGGGTATACGCCGCGTAGCGGATCGGCAGCTGCGCGCCATCCAAGATCTCGTCGCGGTGCAGGTTCGTCACTGGCACCTCAGCCGTCGGGGCAAGGTAGAAGCCGTCACGACCAACCACGTACATCTGATCTTCCTTGTCTGGGATCTGCCCTGTGCCGCGCGCCGAGGCCTCATTGACCAGGATCGGTGGCCAGATCTCGGTGAAGCCATTCTCACGCACATGCGTGTCAAGGAAGAGATTGATCAGCGCGCGAATGAGTGCCGCGCCGTCCGCGCGATAGGCAGGGAAGGCGGCGCCTGCCACCTTTGCACCGCGCTCTAAGTCAAAGATGCCGAGGCGCTCCGCCACCGCGTCGTGCTCTGGTGCTGGCGCCGTTGCCGGCGCACTCCCATCCGCGGGGATCCCAGGATGCCCCTTCGGCGCCCAGGCCCGAATGCTGCGATTCGCCTCCGCGCCGCCAACCGGAATATCTTCGTCGGGCGGGTTCGGAATGCGGAGGAGTGCATCTTCAAGCGCCGCCTCCGCGGTTGCGAGCTGCTCTTCAAGCTGCGTCAGCTGATCGGCGATCTTCTGTGAGGCGGTCTTCCCAGTAACCACCTTCGCGTCGTCCTTCGCGGTGCCAGCGGCGAGGAGTGCACCAACTTCGGCAGAGATGCTCTTCCGCTCGGCGCGGAGCGCGTCCACCTTCACCGAGAGTTCGCGACGACTTACATCGGCGGCGAGGGCGGCGTCAACAACGGCGGGGTCTTCGCGCTTCGCGATTGCACCAGCGCGCAGGCGGTCGGCGTCGTCTCGCAGGCGCTGTGTGCCGACGCTCATCCCCCTACTCCACTCATGCGCGCACTCTACTCAATCGCGGCGGCGGCGCGCAGGCGCGTCACCACAAGTGCGGGATCAAGCGCGGCGAGGAGCCAGCCGGCGCGCGGGCCGTTGGTGCGTCCGAGGAAGGCGGCGTAGAGCGAGGCAAACGCGCGGACCGGCTGGAGGCCGCCCTCCTTGGCGGCGCTGAAGATCAGGCTCTGCCACGCCTCGCCACCCGTTGGCTTCACCGCATCTGCCGCCGTGGCGAGGGCGAGCAGCCAGGCGCGCTCCTCAGCGGAGAGTTCGCGCACCACATCTGCTGGAAGTTCGTCACGCACCGCAATGCGTGCCTCCTCTGGCGCGTAATCGGCGAGCCAGTGCTTCGCCGCATCAATGCGCTCATCCAACTCCTGCTGTTCAGCGGCGCTCAGCGGGCTCCCCTTCTCCTCTGCGGCGCGAGCCGGCGCATCAACGCCCGGGAGTTGCAGCAGCAGCGAGAGCTGGCCAAAGGCTGGACGCCAGGCCGCCGCAGCGGTTGCAGCCCCTGCGACATCAACATCCGCAACCTGGCTATAGAAGTGCATCCGATCGTGATCGGTTGGGAGCTCGCCACGCACCGGCTTCCCCGCCGTCGCAGTGCTGATGCGGTCGTACTCGTCCATCAGTCGCGGAATCGCGTCGGTGCCAGATGGGTCAAAGTCGATCGCCTGGTTCGGGCGTGGTCGCAGGAAGAGGAAGCGCAGCGCGCTCGGTGGGATTGACTCCGCCACCGCATGTGCCGCAGCGCCGTGCCCCTTGGAGGTAGACATCTTCTTTCCGCCCACATTGAGGAACTCGTACATCACGTTGATCGGCGGCTCTCGATCAAAGACCTCGCGCGAGACCGCCTCGCTTCGGTCACGTGAGCCACCCTTCGTTGAGAGGTCCTTGCCGCACCCTTCAATCGTGATCCCCATCAGTGACCACTTCGCCGCCCACTCAACGTTGAACGGCATCTTCGCGGCGCCACCGAACGGTGCGACACGCCCCTCATGACCGCAGCCTGTTGCCCACTTCACGTAATCGGGGAGGCAGCGATAGTGCACGGTGCTCCCATCCCAGTCATCGGCGAGCGTTGTCCCAAGGCGACCGCACGCTTCGCAGATCACCTGGACGGGGAGCCAACCGGCTGGACGCTCCACGTTGCTGACGCGGATGTAGAGATCACGAATGATCTGCGCCTTGTCGAGTGCGGTGCGCATGAACGGATCCATCTTCCCTGTTGGATAGATCTCGGAGAGCCAGTAGAACTCTGGGCGAATGCCAAGTCGCGCGAAGGTGGGGAAGAAGAGCGTCTCAACAAAGTGACGCGCGTAATTCTTCGCCGTTGAACCCTCTGGCGCAGGGACGCGGGAGAGCGGCACGCCCATGTACTTCTCTACGGCGTCAGGGGTGAGGAGCGCCTGCGCATCCATTGCGTCCATATCCTCCACGCCGTAACGGAACTCCACTGGGACGCCGCGAGCGCGAAGCGCGCGGGCGATCACGTCATGGACAACGGGGCCGCGAAGGCTCCCCACATGGACGGTGCCGGACGGCGTCTTAGAGTCGTTGACCACCTGGGGTCCGGAGACGCGTTCGGCGAGTTCGTCTGCCCAATACATGAGCGAATCCTAGCGCTCGTCTGCGCCGTGCCCCTTCTGGGCGGCGAGGGTGCGAAATCGCGCACGAAGCGCGCGCAGGGCCGCCTGATCGTTCACCGCCACAAAGAGGGTGTCATCCCCCGCCACCGTCCCCACCACCTCAGGGAGGCGGAGACGATCGAGTGAGGCGGCGATCGCGTGCGCGCTTCCTGGGAGTGTCTTCAGCACCAGGATCGCCCCTGCAGTTGCGATCTCCAACGGCGCATCGGCGAGGAGTGCGGAGAGCCGCGCCTCAGCGACCTGCTCCACACTCCCGCCAGCAGGGAGCGTATAGGCGAGAGATCCGCTCCGATCCACCTTGGTGAGGCCGAGCTCAGTGATGTCGCGGCTCACCGTTGCCTGCGTTGCGGGGATTCCTTGCGACTTCAGCGCGGAGACGAGCTCGCGCTGCGTCCGAATCGCGCGGCGCGCGACAAGGTCGCGCAGTGCACGGTGTCGCAGATCCTTCCCTAGATCCATCGTCGCTCGCCCGTCCCCGCCACGTACCGCACTAAATCTCGCCGCGCAGCAGTGCAACCGCAACGAGCAGCAGCGCAAAGCCCACACGATAGATCGCAAAGCTCCAGAGCTTTCCGCCACTCAGCAGGCGGATCAGGAGCCGAATCGCAACGAGGCCGCTGAAGAATGACGCGAGAAGGCCAACGAGAAGGAGTGGGGCCGCCTGCTGGATGTCGCCACCCTCCTGAAGCAGTGATCGAAGCTCAAGGACTCCAGCGCCCGCAATGGCGGGGATTCCCATCAAGAAGCTGATCCGCGCCGCAGCATCTCGACTAAAGCCGAGCAGGAGCCCAGCACTGATCGTTGCGCCAGAGCGGCTGATCCCAGGGATGAGTGCGAGCGCCTGCGCGAGGCCGATGACGACTCCGTCGAACGCTGCGATGCCGGTGAGCGGACGCTGCAGCGACTGCGCGCGATCGGCAACCCAGAGCAGTGCCGCACCAGCGAGGACAGCGGCCGCAACAACGAGTGGGGTGCGAACGCTCGTGTCAAGAAAATCTCCCGCGAAGAGTCCAAAGATGACAGCGGGGATCGTGCCGACCAGGATTGCAATGATGAGCCGCTCATCAGCCGAATCTCCGCGACGGCGGCCGAGCGAGAGGACCGGCAGGAGCGCACAACTGAGCAGTCGCGTCACATCACTCCGAAGTGCAACGAGCACCGCGGCGAGCGTGCCAAGGTGCAGTACAGCACCGAAGGCGCGTGAGGCGAGCAGCGGGTCGTTGATGGAGAAGAGATACGGGATCGCATAGAGGTGCGCAGATGAGGAGATCGGAAAGAACTCGGTGAACCCCTGCGCAACGCCGAGGGCGAGTGCCAGCAAGAGATCGTTGAGTCCGCTCGCATCAGGCATCCCGCACCCCCTCTCTCTCGTCCACTACTGCTGAACCATAGCGTTGGGCGGCACCTCCACGAGGAGCGTGCCGCCCAATCGCAACCGTTTCGTACGCCGTGCGAGCGCCCCGCGCTCGCGTCAGCCCTAGATCAGGCTGGCCCGATGAAGAGTGGTGCAAGCACCAGGGTCACCGTGGCGAGCAGCTTCACGAGCACGTGAAGCGACGGGCCAGCGGTGTCCTTGAACGGGTCGCCAACGGTATCGCCCACCACCGCTGCGGCGTGCGCGTCGCTCCCCTTGCCAAGAACCTTCCCCTTATCGTCCTTGAGTCCGCCCGACTCGATGTACTTCTTCGCGTTATCCCATGCCCCGCCGGAGTTGTTCAACACCGTGGCGAGTAGGACGCCGCTGATCGTCCCAACGATCAACATGCCGCCAACCGCCTCGTAGCCGAGCAGGAGTCCAACGACGACTGGGGTGGCCACCGCAACCACGCCTGGCAAGATCATCTCGCGCAGCGCAGCCTTGGTGGTGATGTCAACCACACGAGCGTAGTCAGGGCGAACCTTGTAGGTCATGATCCCTGGCGACTCGCGGAACTGACGTCGGACTTCAACAATGATCGCCTGCGCCGTCTTCCCTACCGCGCGAATTGCGAGGGAGCTGAAGAAGTAGGCAAGCATTGCGCCGATGAGTGCGCCGATGAAGACGTTCACGTCAGCGATGTTTACCGCGTCCATGAGTGGTCGGCCAGCGCGCTCGAGAATGAGGTTGACCTTGTCACGGTATGCCGAGAAGAGGAGGAACGCGGCGAGCGACGCCGAGGCGATCGCGTAGCCCTTGGTGAGGGCCTTCGTCGTGTTGCCGACTGTGTCTAGGCGGTCCGTGATGTGGCGAACCGACTTCGGTGCACGGCTGAACTCGGCGATCCCGCCGGCGTTGTCCGTGATTGGCCCGAAGGTGTCCATTGCAAGGATGTACGCCGTGGTCATGAGCATGCCCATGGTGGCCACTGCGGTACCGAAGATGCCGAACTTAGAAACGTCCTCGCCGACCAAGCCTGCGGCGATCGCCGCCTGCTCGCCGAACCAGTGCGACGTGAAGATCGCAATTGAGATCGAGACGGCGGTCACGAGCGTTGTCTCGAAGCCGACCGCCGTACCGGAGATGATGTTTGTTGCGGCGCCCGTGCGGCTCGCCTCGGCGAGCTCACGGACTGGGCGGTACGAGCCCGCCGTGTAGAACTGGGTGATGTAGACGAACGCCACGCTGGTGGCAAGACCAACTACACCGGCACCAAAGAAGTAGAGCCAGGCGTCTGTCCCGTTGGTCTGGAGCATCACCGCACAGGTGATCGCCATGCCGATGGCTGAGAGGATCGTGGTGACCCAATAGCCGCGGTTCAACATGTTCATTGGATCCTCATCCTCACGACCGGTGACGAAGAACATCGCCACGATCGTGCCAACGAGCCCGAAGGCGCGCACAACGAGTGGGAAGAAGATCCAGGCCTCTGGGTTTGCCCAACCAGCGGTTGAGGCGATCCCGAAGGCGCCAACGCCGAGGATCATTGCGCCGATGTTCTCGGCGGCGGTTGATTCAAAGAGGTCGGCACCGCGGCCAGCGCAGTCGCCCACGTTGTCACCAACGAGGTCGGCGATCACGCCTGCATTGCGAGGGTCATCCTCAGGGATGCCCTTCTCAACCTTGCCCACAAGGTCTGAGCCAACGTCGGCGGCCTTGGTATAGATACCGCCACCCAGCTGAGCGAAGAGCGCCACGAACGAGGCGCCGAAGCCGTAACCAACAATAAGGAACGGTGCCTCAGCCGGATTCGTCAAACCACCGAAGGCGACGAAGACGCTATACACACCGAGCAGTGAGAGCGCCACAACGAGGAAGCCGGAGACGGCTCCGCCGCGCATGGCGACCTGCACCGCCTTCACCACGCCGCCGCGTGCAGCGGCGGTGGTGCGAAGGTTGGCCTTCACGCTGATGTACATGCCGATGATTCCGGAGGCCATCGAGCAGACCGCGCCGAAGAGGAAGCTCACACCGGTGCGGATTCCAAGATCCACGCCGTAGATATCCGTCTCTGCAACCGCCTGGGTTTCGAAGACCGAGATCAGCGCGCCGATTGCCACCGAGCCGACCACCGCAAGTACGGCGATCGTGGTGTACTGACGTCGCATGAATGCGACCGCGCCTTCAAAGATCGTGCCGGCAACCTCTTGCATCGCCTTCGTGCCGCGATCACGTCCAAGGACGTCGTTCGCAAGCCAGAGGGCGAAGAGGATGGCGACGATACCTGCTGGGAGAATCAAACTCTGCAGCAGCGTCGTGGTGATTTCCATATGTTTGAACACTCCTCCGATGCGTCCAGATCCGTCGCGTGGCCGCGGTGCGTGCACCGCGCTTCGGGTCGGGCGTCTGTCGGGCTACGGGTCACATCTGCAACCCGACTGGGATGGCACCCAGTAGCGCGATGGTAGGGCTCCCTCCCGATATGGGTCAAACACCCCACTCCCTCTCCAAGGGTGACCTCGCTGCACACCCCTATACTCCGCAGATGCGGAAGCGCCACCTCCTGATTGAGATCGCTCAGACCGTCGCGCTCACGGTGGTCGCCTTCTACCTCCTCCAGACCTTCATCGCCCAGCCCTTCCGCGTGGAGCAGGGTTCGATGCGGATCACCTTTGAGCCTGGGGAGTATGTGCTCGTCGATAAGCTCTCCCCGCGCCTCACGGGCTTCCACCGGGGTGACGTGGTGATCTTCCATCCGCCTGAAAGCTGGCCATCCAGTCGTGACAACACCCCCTATATCAAGCGCGTGATTGGCCTCCCCGGTGAAACGGTAACGATTGGCCCTGAAGGCGCACGGATCAACGGAGTGCTCCTCACTGAGGACTACGTCTACGTTGAAGGCGGTGGCAACATCGAGGAGCCACAGAGCTGGACGCTCGCCGCAGATGAGCTACTCGTCTTCGGTGATCATCGCTCAAACTCGTCAGACTCACGCGCCTACGGGCCGATCCCAGTAAGCGCTGTTGTTGGTCGCGCTGTGATTCGCTACTACCCAATTGATCGGATGTCGCTGATCACGCCACCCCCTTACAGCATCGCGGTGCCGTGAATCCTCTCTTGTTTGAACTGCCGCTCGCGCTTGTTGCAGCCCTCAGTGGAGCGCTCGCAGTAACCAGTGCCCGCCGAGCCGCGTGGATTGCGCTGGTACTCATGGCCACTACCGCCGCACTTCTTGAGTTCCGTCCATCCGATTCACTCTCCCCCGCCCTACTTTTGCGACTGACGGCGATCTTCGGCGCAACGCTCTATGCGCTCCCTCCTGGGTTGCTTGCGTGGCGCGCGCTCGCCCACGACCTACAGCCACGCCGCCTCCTCGCAACGCTGGCTGAACATCCGGTCGTTGCCGTAAGCGCTGCAGCCGGGCTGATCCTTGGCACGATCCCGCTTGCGCTGCCGATTGAGGGGAGCTCCGTGCTCCTGCGCGGTGCAGGAGTTGCGCTCCTCTTGATTGGACTGCCGCCACTACTCACCAATCGCTATGTAGAGGCAACGGCGCGCGCAGCGGTGGTGACACTCTCAGGTGCGCTCCTCCTGCGCGCCTCCATCCTCGGAGCGCTCGACCTCTTCAGCTCCATTGCAATAGCGGCTGGCTTCGTCGCGCTGCTCCTAATTGGCGCCGCGGTTGCTGGGCAGCTCACCAAGGCGGAGGACTAATGATCGAGGTGCAGCCGCTACAGACGCTAACCGCGATCCGCGCCCTCTCTCCGCTCCTCTTCGCGCTACTCAGCCTCATCGTCCTCGCGCGGTCGGATCGCTTCGGTAATAGGAGCGATGCGCACGCGCGGGACGGAAACGCGGCGGTACTTCTCCTCTCAGCAAGTAGCGTTGCCGCACTGCTCGCTGGAAGCGGATATGCCTCAACGCTGAACGTGGGACTTATCACCGTTGATCCGAGTGAACCGGGCCGCCTCCTGGTTACACTCGGCGGGGCGGTCTTCGCCCTGATCGTTGCAGCAGGTCAGGGCCGTCGTGCCGGAGCAATGGGACAGGTTGCCCTCTTCGGCCTCGCGATCATCGATCTTGCGCTTGCAATCCCGATCGGCCTCGCTCCGATCGTGATCCTCCTTGTTGGGAGCGCCTCACTCTCCGCGCTTGCAGCGGGAAACAGGGAGGATGCGCAGCGTGCACGTGCAGTCTTTCGTGACCTACGAACGGTTGGAGTGCTACTCACCGTAATCGTAGTGGCGGAACTACTTCGATCAGCCATCCCACTCTCAGCGACGGACCCCTCATACGCAACCACCTCATCGCTCACCGCAGGGGTTGCGCTGACGCTCTCCCTCGTCCTCCTTGGGATGATTGGCGCATTCCCGTTCCACCACAGACTGGTTCGCATCTTTGAGTCACTCCCGATCGTTGGATCGCTGATGGTTGGCGTCTGGATTCCCGCTGCACTCAGCCTCATTATCTTCAACGAACTCTCGCTCCTCTCCTCTTCGGTAAGTGAGCCGATCGGCGGCGCGGTGGTCGCCGCGCTCTTCATCACAGGTACCGTGACGCTTCTTTTCGGTGGTGTCTCCGCACTGCTCCATGACGACGTTGGCGAGGTCCTTGGATTCCTTGCAGTGGGAAATGCGGGCTGGCTCACGCTCGGCGCAGCGGCAATCATCGTGCACCCATCTGCGGTCGGCCCACTCCTGGTCGCTCTCCCTGGTGCGCTCGTGATCTCACTCTTCGGTCTCTGGCGCATCTCCATCCGACGCCACTACGAACTGACGTCGCTCCAGGAGCTGAGTGGCTGGGCGCGGCGCACCCGAGCACTTGGCGTTGTGCTGATCTGCGCGGCTGTCTCTCAGACTGCCGTTCCTGTGCGTGAGTTTTTCTCTGGTGGGTTTGACATTGCGGGGCAGAGTGGAGGCCTCTTGATCACATTCGGTGCCCTGCTTGGCGCCGGGACGCTCGCTGCAGCGGCGATTCGACTCCTCCTCGTTGGCCTAGCGCAGGAGAGCCAAGATGTTCACCGAACTCGAAAAGGAAAGGTTCTAAGCCCAGCGGCGATCTGGCTGATGGCTGGCGCAATCCTGATCTCTGGGGCCGCTGCAGGGCTCATCAACATCGAAGCGGCTGCATCTGGTCTGCTGCGTACAGACCCAGTGGAGAGCGCCCCACAAAACTCAACGCCGTAGCGTCAGGCCGCGCGGCGGCGGAGAGATCGGTCGGAGCTACTCCTCGTTGGAGAGGATCCAGTCGTCTACGCCGCGGCTGTAGTCAACAAGCTCAGCGGGTGTGAACCAGAGCGCGATCTCTGCAACCGCAGTCTCTGGTGCATCTGACGCGTGGATGAGGTTCTTCGCCGTCTCAAGGCCGAAGTCACCACGGATCGTTCCTGGCGCCGCCTCGTGTGGCTTCGTTGCGCCAACCATGGAGCGGACGACGGCGATCGCGTTCGGCCCCTCAAGGACGAGGGCGACCACTGGCCCAGAGGTGATGAACTGCACGAGACCAGCGAAGAAGGGGCGCGCGGAGTGGACGGCGTAGTGCGTCTCGGCGAGCTGCTTGCTCACCGGCATCAACTTCATCGCAGCGATCTTCAGCCCGCGGTCTTCGAAGCGCGAAAGGATGCGCCCAGCGAGAAGGCGCTGAACGCCGTCTGGCTTGATCAGAACGAGGGTGCGCTGTGAGGTCATGGTCAGAGCCTAGCGGATCGGCGCGAAGGTGGCCTGACGGCGGATGGGTCAAGGTCGCCGCGGCGTACGGCTCGGCGCACCGCGGCGAGCGTGCTGCGCGGCGCGGAGAGCCCGACACGGAGGCTGCCACCTCGCACAAGGTTTCGCGCCACACGGAGCAGATCGGCGGGGCGAACGCGCTCAATCTCCGCCAAGAGTTCGCCAAGCTCCTGCGGCACCTTACGAAGCACGCGCTGGCTCGCATGCCACTCCGCAAGTCCACGCGGATCATCGGCGGCGCGCTCGAGCCGCCCTGCAAGATACGCCCGCGCCCGTTCAATCTCTGCCGCACTCGGCGCTTCACGCGCCAGGCGACGGAGCGCCTCCGTGACGAGCTGCAGCGCCTCAGTGACGCGACCGGGATCCGCGCCACCAGAGATCACTAACGCGCCAGCATCCTGATAGTCGATCGCGCTCGCGCCAATGTCATAGACGAGCCCGCGCTCTTCACGCACCTCTAAGAAGAGGCGGCTCGCCGAACCGTCGCCAAGGATCGTGGCGAGCATCTCAAGTGCGGGGGCGTCTGGATCTTCGCGGCGAAGCGCCGGTAGCCCCACCGAGAACTGCGCCTGCTCGCCGTCGCGCACCTTCGCAACGATCCCATCTTCTCCTCGCCCACGAGGCTTCACTGCGCGACGCGAAGGTGAGGCCGCACGCTGCACACTACTTCGTGGTGCCGCCGCAAGCGCCGCGCGCGCGATCGCGTTCGCCTCCGCAGCGCTCAGATCGCCAGCGATCGCAAGTGCCGTCGCTTTTGGACGATACTCGCGCGCATGGAAGGCGCGCACCCGCCCGTGCTGTAACTTGCGAATCCCAGGGATCGTTCCTGCAATCTCGCGGCCAAACGCATGATCGCCGAAGAGGGCACTGTCAAGTGCAGTGGATGCCTGCTCACTCGGATCGTCCGCATAAGAGCGAATCTCTTCGATCACGATCTCGCGCTCAATCTTCAAGTGCTCTGGGAGTAAGAGTGGCGCAAGCGCGACGGCGCCGATCAGTCGCGCCGCCTCCACCGCAACGGCGCGTGGGGCATGAATCCAGAAGAGCGTGCTCTCGCGATCGGTTCCCGCATTGGAGTTCGCGCCGATCCCCTCCATCGCCTGCGCAAGCGCGGCAGAACTTTCGGCACCCGCGATGCCCTTAAAGCAGAGATGCTCAAGAAGGTGTGCCGCTCCGCGTTCGTTGATCCGTTCGTGACGGGAGCCTGCACCGATCGCAATGGCGATTGCGACGGTTCGCGCTGATGGCGTCTGGATGAAGACCGACGACGTGGCCCCAGCGCCGCGGAGTGCGCGGGAGCGCGGTGCGGCGCGCTTCAGGAGTCGCTGCGCTCGGACTCAGCCGGATCTGACGATCCGGCATCGGCGCTCGGCCACGCCTCCGTCGGGAGCTCGATCTGCACATACTCCTCGCCACGATACTCAAGCCAGGTGCGCACCGGCTCTGTGCGCGGAATCGCTGTCCCCACGCTGTATTCAATCTCTACGACGGCGTCACTACTGCGCAGCGTGTAGCGCAGGTGACCAGGCTCGGAGAGATCAAACTCCACACTCTGAAATGCATCCACATTGATGGTGATCGTTAGCGGGGTGAAGATTGATGAGACCTCTGGGTCATCACCGAGCACCTCCTCAACCCAGCCCATGCCACGCGCGATCAGTTCGCCTCCCTGAAGGTGGCGATACGAGACGGTCTGCCGAAGGAGCGGGCGGAGCACGTTCGCCTTGTCGGCGCGCAGGATGGCAAGCCCTCGATTCACAAAGAGGCCAGGGGTCAGCTCGTCGTGGTTGTGATCCATGAGAGGGAGAGCCTAGCGCAGCCGCCTTCGTGCCGCGGCTCGCGCTCCCGTCGATCCCCCCGCCCGCCTATCATCGGCTCGTGCGCTACGCCGTTGATCTTGGGAACAGCGCCGCGAAGGTCGGCTACCTCCGCGAGGGCGCCCTCGTCTCGCTGCGCGTCGCCGCCCCCGCCAACCCCCGTGATGCCAGCGCCTGGCGCGGCGTTGCTGAGGCGCTCCTCAACCTCGCCGCGAGCGAAGGGGGTGCCGCCACCGAACTCGTCGTGGGGAGCGTCGTCCCCGAAGGCGCCGCGGCGCTTCGCGAAGTTGCAGCGACACGCGGCGTTGCCGTTGAGTTACTGCAGAGCCGAGACCTCCCGCTCGTCTCACGCCTTGAGGAGCCTGATCGGATCGGTGTTGATCGTGCCCTTGCCGCCTGGTTCACCTATGCGCAGCAGGGAGCGCCACACCGTCGTGGCGCGATTGCGGTGACGCTCGGCACGGCACTCACGCTGACCTGCGTCAGTCGCACCGGCGAGCTGCTCGGCGGTGCCATCGCCGCCTCACCACTCCTCGCCGCGCGCGCACTCGCGAGCGGAACTGCCGCACTCCCCGAGGTCACCCTCTACGACGAGAGTTCAGAGATTCCAGGACCGATCGGTGCATCAACGGAGAGCGCACTCGCCGCTGGAATCTTGCGCAGCACACGCGGTGGTCTTGCTGCTCTGATCAACGAGAGCGTTATAGAGATGGAGCGACGTGATCCAGGTTCACCAGCACCTGCAATCAGTCTCACTGGTGGAGCTGCAACGGCGGGCTGGAGCGCGGGCATCCGCGCAGATCTCCGTGACCCAGATCTTGTGGTGCGCGCACTGCTCGCACTGCCACGGAGCGTCCGCACATGAGCGGCGCGCCAACCAATTCAAACGGACCGCTGAGCGGACGACTGATCGTCCTCGGCATTACTGGATCGATCGCCGCATTCAAGGCGCCCGAGATCGTGCGCGCGCTGCGCGCCGCTGGTGCCGATGTTCAGGCGCTGCTCACTCCCGCCGCAACGAAATTCGTTTCACCGCTCACCCTGCGCACACTCACCGGCCACGCTGTTGATGCAGATCTCCTTGACCTTCTCCCGGACGGTCGCATCGGCCACATCGTTGCCGCCGATAGCGCCGACGCGATCCTCGTTGCGCCAGCAACGGCACAGTGGCTCGGCGCCATGGCCGGTGGACTCGCGGGCGACGCGGTGACCGCCGCCTGCCTCGCCACCACCGCACCCGTTGTTGTTGCCCCCGCAATGGACGGCGAGATGTGGGCGCATCCGGCAACGGCCACGAATGCGGCGCGCCTCACCAACGACTTCGGCTACACGATCGTGCCACCAGAGAGTGGCGCGCTTGCCTCTGGAAGTAGTGGTGTCGGTCGACTCCCTGAACCTGCAACGCTCGTTGATGCGCTCGTTCGGGCAATTGGGAGTGCGCCGATCCGTGAACCGAGTGAGGCGCGACGACCACCACTCGTCCCTGCAGGTGACCTCTCTGGTCGCCGTGTTGTCATCACTGCAGGCGGCACCGAAGAGCCAATCGACGCGGTGCGCATTCTCGCGAACCGCTCCTCTGGGCGACAGGGTGTCGCCCTCGCCGAGGCGGCACGCGATCGCGGCGCTGACGTCGTGTTGATCGCCGCGCGCGTTGCCATCCCGCTCCCTGAAGGGGTGGAAGTTGTGCGCGTCGCCACCGTTGCCGACCTTGACGCAGCACTCCGCAGCGCACTCTTGCCACCACCCGCCGGCGCCAGCGCAACCCCCGCAGATCTCTTCATCGCCGCCGCGGCGGTCTCCGACTTCCGCATGGCGGGGGGACCGAGTAAGGAGAAGTTGCGCCGTGACGGCGCGCTCACCCTCCACCTGGAGCCAACCCCAGATCTCCTCGCTGGGATCGCGGCGGCACTTGGGCCACGCGCGAAGCGGACAACCAAGCTGATCGGCTTCTCCGCAGAGAGCGGCGCAACGAAGCGCGCTGCAGAGAAGCTCGCCGCCAAGGGCCTTGATCTCATCGTTGCGAATGATGTGAGTGCGCCAGGGATCGGCTTTGAGAGCGCGGAGAATGCGGTAGAGATCCTGCACGTTGATGGGAGCACGCAGCGCATTGGCCCAGCACCAAAGCGCGTTGTTGCCGACGGGATCCTTGATCAGGCGGTGCGACTCCTTCGCGGCGCAACGCACGCATGAGCACGCAGGGTGGGGTGCGGCGTAACAGCATTGCAACGCTACAGGATCTCCGCGACGCGGGCCAGCTTTTTGCTCTGCTCACCGCCTACGATCGCGGCACAGCAGAGCTCGCCGAGGCGGCCGAGATCCCCGCAATCCTCGTTGGCGACTCACTCGCACAGGTTGCGCTCGGCCATGAGAGCACGGTGCGCATTGGGATGAGCGAGATGCTCCATCACGTCGCTGCGGTCGTTCGTTCAAGTCGCACCGCGCTGGTGATTGCAGATATGCCCTTCCTCTCATACGTAGATGTCGCCACCGCGGCAACCAACGCGAGTGCCTTCCTGCGCGACGCTGGCGCGGGCGCCGTCAAGTTGGAGGGCGGCACGGAGATGGCACCGACCGTACGAGCCCTCGTTGAGAGTGGCGTCCCCGTGATTGGACATATCGGCTTCACTCCGCAGTCGGCGCTGCAACAGGATCGTGCACGCGCCCAAGGGAAGGAGCCGGCGGCGGCGGCGGGGCTCCTCGCCGACGCGCTCGCACTGCAAGCGGCTGGCGCCGCCGCGATCGTCATTGAACTCGTCCCCGCCGAACTCGCCGCGCTCATCACCGTACGACTCACGATCCCAACAATCGGAATTGGTGCCGGTCCGCACTGCTCCGGTCAGGTGCAGGTCGCCCCTGATCTCCTTGGACTTCTTTCGGGGCCAGCGCCACGCCACGCAGGCGGCTACGCCACACTGCGCGATCATGCGCTGGCTGGACTCACGAAGTGGCGCGCCGATGTTGCGGCGGGAACCTTTCCAAGCACTGCACAGAGCCTCACCGCGAGTGAGGAGCTTCGCGCCGCACTCGCATCGATGTAGTGATGCAGCGCATCCAAAACCGCGCCGAACTCGCCGCCGCACTCAGGGAGGCACCGCGTCCGATCGGCTTCGTCCCCACGATGGGAGCGCTCCACGCCGGTCACGCCGCGCTGATCCGCGCCGCACGCGCCGAGTGCGCAACGGTGGCCGTCTCCATCTATGTCAACCCGACACAGTTCGCCGCCGCGGCCGACCTTGCCTCCTATCCGCGCACGCTCGATGCGGACGCTGCCCTCGCTGAAGTGAGCGGCGCCGACCTTCTCTTTCATCCGAGTGATGCGGAGATCTATCCACCAGATGAAGTGGTGCAGCCGGTTGACCCAGGACCACTCGCGCTCCGTCTTGAAGGTGCGGCGCGACCGGGACACTTTGCCGGCGTTGCAACGGTGGTGTCACGACTCTTTGACCTAGTGCAACCAGACCGAGCCTACTTCGGCGAGAAGGATGCCCAGCAGCTACGCGTCGTGGAGTGGATCACCGCGCGGCGCACATCAGCGCCACGCATCAGCATCCGTCGCATCCCAACGGTCCGTGACGCAGATGGCCTTGCGCTCAGCTCACGCAATGCGCGCCTCTCCCCCGCCGGCCGAGCGGCGGCCGCCGCTATTCCACGCGCACTTGACGCGGCGCGCGACGCACGTGCACGTGGCGCATCCACTGTGGCGCAGGTTCGCGCAGCAGCCGAGGGAGTCGTGCGTCAGAGCTCACAGCTCACGCTGGAGTACCTCGATCTTGCTGACCCTCACACGCTTGAGGCACTTCCAGAGAGTGCGACAGTCAACGAAGCGCTGCTCACGATTGCGGTGGCGGTGGATGACGTGCGCCTTCTTGATGAGTGTCTCCTTGGTGAGCGGAGCGCGAGCTAGCGCGCTGGAACGGGTCGCGCCACCGCAAGGATGCGGTCGATGTCGAGTGAGCCCGCAACGAGTCCCTTGATCTCGGCGATCTTTCGCACATCTTCGGGGTGCGTCTTCACCAGAAGGTCGTGTACCTTGGAGGCAACCGTGTAGGTGTCGCCTTCCATTAAGACGGTGAAGAGATCTGCTTTGCGGAGTAGCTCAATGATGCGCTGGCTCGGACGAAAGCCGCCGCTCAGGACGAAGCCGAGCGGGCGATTCGGATGGTCGCCGCCGTCCAGCCAGAGTCCCGCGAGCACCTCCAGCACATCTTCGCGATCACCAGGGACCACGACCAGTGCGTCAGCGCCGATGCGCTCCATCACATGCTGCGGCTGCATCGCCGCAACGGAGACGCGGCCGATGATCACGTCCATGTCGCGGCCAGGCCAGAGCGTCTCGCCCTGCAGGCCGTCTTCGATAATTGCGAGCGTTGGGTTGGAGAGAATCTGGCGATACGGCAGGATGCCGAGGAGCGGAATCTTGTGTCGAGCGAGGCCGCGCTCAAGGAGCTGCGGTAACTGCGGCTCCATCTCAAGGTTCACCTTATTGACGATCGCCCCCGCCACCTCAACGCCACGCGCGGCGAAGAGTGCGGCGTTCAAGACGATCTCATCGATCGGTCGGCCGATCCCGCCTTCGCTGACGATGATCACGGGGGCGCCGAGAAGCGCCGCAACATCCGCGTTGGAGAGTCCGATCACGGCGCCAACGCCGGCGTGGCCGGTCCCCTCCAGGAGGATCAGGTCGCGGCCTTTTGCCATCTCCGTCTGTGCGGCAACGATGCGTGCACCGAGATCCTCAACGATCTCCCCCTCAATGACACGGCGCGTGAAGCCGCGCGGAATCTGCACTGGCGAGAGGAGCTGCGTTGAATCTGGGAGGTTGAAGACGCCACGCATCAGCGCCGCGTCTTCGTCTGCGGGTGCGCCGTCCAGCATGATCCAGCGCTGGCCGACCGGCTTCATGAAGGCGGTGTTCAGGCCGCGATCGGCAAAGGCGGCAAAGAGTCCGAGCGATGTGGTGGTCTTGCCGCGATTCTGCCCAGTTGCGGCAAGGAAGATCTGCCGAGCCCCGTCGGCCATGTGCGCTACTCCTCGCCGCGTGGCGCGGTGCGCCGTTCGATCAACTTCACCGCGTCGGCGAGCCGTGAGACAACCTCTGGCTCCACATCTTCTCGGGTGATGTGTGTGCCGAGCTTATCCAGCACATCCGCCGCAACGGAGAGGAAGACCGATGCATCGGCGATGAAGAATTCGGACTCATTGCTATAGCGCACGAATGTCAGTCGCCCCTGCAGCGCGCGGCGGTCATCACCGTGCGCCACCTGCGTGGTGAAGTTATGCCCCTGGATGCCGTCTGGATTAGAGAGGAAGCTGAGCGCGTTATCAATGGCGAGGCCGAATCGTGCCCGCCAACTGGTGAGCCGCTCCAACACCTCCGGCTGAAGGCGCAGGTCGAGCACTTCATTAAATGCCTCAGGGGCGGCGGTGAGCGCGTTAACGAGCGTTGCCCCCTGGCGCTGACCAAGCATCGCCTGGAGCGAACGCTCCAGCGTCACCACCTCCGCATCGAAGTGGCTGGAGGTGATCAGGTCAACGAGAAGGTCCTCCACGTTATCGAGCGTGGTCGGATCGCCGAGCGCCAAGGCGAGCGCGAGGATCTCCTCGCGAAAGAGGAAGCGCTCTTCGTGATCAAGTCCTGTCATCGCAGCATCCTAGCGCGCCATGCGGCGCAACCCCGTAGCGGAGGCGCCGAGTGGCGACTGCCCCTTTATGGGTAGATGCCGCGGACGCTCATCGCGTCGGCAACACGCTGTACCGAGAGCAGGTACGCCCCCGTTCGGAGGTGGCTCTTCTGGCCCTGCGCCATGTCGTAGACCTCGTGGAAGGCGCGCACCATCTTCTTCTCAAGGCGGAGGTTGACCTCCTCCTCTTCCCAGAAGTCGCGGTTCAGGTCCTGCACCCACTCGAAGTAGCTGACGGTCACGCCGCCCGCGTTGCAGAGGATGTCAGGGATCACCATCGCCCCGTTGGCGAAGAGGATCTCGTCCGCCTCTGGCGTGGTTGGGCCGTTCGCCGCTTCGGCAACGATCTTCGTCTTGATCTTCGCCGCATTCTCTGCGGTGATCTGATTCTCCAGCGCCGCTGGGATCAGCACGTCGCACGGGATCTCAAGGATCGCCTGGTTGGAGACCGCCGTTGTGCCGGCAAGGCCGACCACGCTCCCCGTCTTCTTCTTGTGCGCACCAACAGCGGCAAGATCAAGCCCCGCCGCGTTATGAATCCCGCCACTGCTATCAGAGACGGCGATCACCTTCGCGCCAAGTTCGGAGATCAGCTTTGCGGCGATGGAGCCGGCGTTGCCGTACCCCTGTACCACAACGGTTGCACCCTCCAGATTGAGGCCGATCTTTGAAGCAGCTTCGCGTACGCAGATGACCGCGCCACGCGCCGTTGCCTCGTTGCGCCCCTTTGAGCCGCCGAGTGCGATCGGCTTCCCGGTGACAACACCTGGAACGGTGTAGCCGACATGCATGGAGTAGGTGTCCATCATCCAGGCCATCGTCTGGCTGTTCGTGTTCACGTCGGGCGCTGGAATATCTGACTCTGGCCCAATGATCACCGCGATCTCCGTGGTGAAGCGGCGCGTCAGGCGCTCGATCTCGCCGATTGAGAGCTGCTTCGGATCAACGGTGACGCCACCCTTTCCACCGCCGTACGGAAGATCCATCACGGCGCACTTCCACGACATCCACATCGAGAGCGCCTTCACTTCGTCAATGTTCACGTCCTGATGGAAGCGAATCCCACCCTTGGCTGGGCCACGACCGAGGTTGTGCTGGACGCGGTGCCCCTCAAAGACGCGCGTTGAACCGTCATCCATGCGCACAGGGAAGTGCACGGTCAGCTGCCGGCGCGGCTCGCGCAGCACGGCGGCGATCCCTGGGTCAAGGTTCAGCCGCTTGGCGGCAAGATCAAACTGCTGCTGGGCAACGGCCCAGGCGCTCTTATGGCTCATTCGTGGGTCACCTCATGTTCATATCCGCTGCGGCGAGAGGTCGCAGTCGGCCGCCCTTCGGCGCACGCCCTCAGGCTACAACTTGGCCAAAAAACCCGCCGCCGAGCCTCCCCGATCGGGGCGCTCCAGGGCTACTTTGCGCGAATCAGTGCAACGCCGAGACCCTTTGGTCCCGTGTGTGGCCCAATCGCGGCACCGGCGCGAACGATCCCGGGCTTCAGCGCACCCACCGCGGGGAAGCGTGTGACGAGTTCTGTCCGGAACTCCTCAACATCAGGCGCCTCTGAGTGCAGGATCGTGAGCTCCTCAACGGGAGATTCGCCAACGATCTGCATGAAGCGCTCGCGCGCCTTTGACGTTGTGCGCGGCTTATCCAGCGTCACTACCTCGCCATCGATGATGTCAATGATCGGCTTCACGGAGAGAAGCCCGCCGATCGCAGCGCGCGCTGGGCTGATGCGCCCGCCCGCCTTCAGGTAGTCAAGCGTGTCGAGGAAGAAAATCACGTGCGTGCGCGGGATCGCCCCCTGGAGGTCGGCCACGATCTCCGCCGCACCCTTCCCCGCAACGGCACCACGATGCGCGCGCTTCACCAGGAGCCCCTCTGCCGCAGATGCGGTGGTGGTGTCTACCAGATAGATGTTCTTGCTCTGCGGATGTGCGGAGGCGGCCATCTCGGCGCTGCGGTAGGTGGCGGAGAGCTTCGATGCCACATGCACAGAGACGATCTCCTGCGCGCCATTGGCGAAGGCACGATCGTACGCCGCAGTGAATGCGGCGGCTGATGGGGCGGCGGTCTTAGGGAATGGAGCGCCGGGGGCGGTGAGTCGCTTCCAGAACTCGTCCATGGAGATCTCTTCGCCCACCTTGAAGCTCTCTTCATTAAAAGAGACGATGACAGGAACGATCGTGATGCCGAGCTCCTTGG
>Ga0209355_1000106_pt1 | contig 48244 bp, 49 predicted proteins | sample LauGreSBDMM110SN_3_FD_187563 | JGI IMG/M metagenome (GOLD analysis project Ga0209355, IMG submission 187563) | Freshwater lake microbial communities from Lake Michigan, USA - Sp13.BD.MM110.SN (SPAdes) (version 2) | ecosystem: Environmental > Aquatic > Freshwater > Lake | place: Lake Michigan... | reverse complement strand
TTGGCGATAACTACTGGTTCGCCACCTTCCATAACTGATACGCAACTATTTGTGGTACCTAAGTCAATTCCTATTATTTTTCCCATAATGCTTGATTTTCAATGTTTAATTACACTATTACAGTCAATCATTATGCCATTGGCAGATAGGTGCAAATTTGTCATAAATGGCAGAAAATCAGCCTAATTCATGCTCTGAAATGGCATATATTTAAAATAAAGAGGCAGAAAAGTCAGTTATTAGTTACAAATAATAAGGGATTTAAGCAGATTAGCTATTATCCCCAACCGACTTGAAAGTGAAGTTTTTTTGGCTGGTATAGCTAAAAATGACCACAAAAAAGGTGGTAACAATTTTGGCTAAAGTTGGATACCAACCAAAATAATCAACAAACAACTTCAAAAAGATGTAGTTTAAAATGATACATCCAAATACCACAAAAAAGTATTTCAATAGCTGCTTCCTTTTAGGCACCGTGGTTTCCTGAAATACCACATACCTACTTAAATAAAAACCGATGGGAAAAGTAATACAAAAACTGATGATAAAGGAAGCGATATGGGGGCTAATACTTAATCCACTAATATGAATAATTTCCTTGTGTAAAATGTAATTATAGGAAACAAAGAACAATAAGATATCAAGTACGGTATTGGCACCGCCACAGGCTGCATACCGGAATGTTTTCAACGACATTAGATTTTGAAAAACCGGGTAAACCCAATCAATCAATTTAAGAATGATTTGACTAATTATTTCATGCAGTTTTAACATGTATGCCCAAAGGTAATCTTAATTAATTACTTTTGCATGAGGCAACCCTACTTTATGAATTTGATACCTAATTTAAAGCAGTCCACATCCAAATGTATTCATACATTATATGGTGTAAATATACCAGCAGATCAAGTATTGGTGAACGCCACCAAACCTGAAATTGAAGGTGATTATACCATTGTATTATTTGCATTTGTGAAACAATTAGGAATAAGCCCAGATGCTTTAGGAAATGAACTAGGTGCTGCAATGATGGCTGATATGCCAGGGGTACTTACGCAATTTAATATTGTCAAAGGTTTTTTAAACTTCACTATCAGCAATGATTATTGGTTTGATTTTATCAATAGTACTGATCCAAATCAATTAGTACCCGCTACTGAACACAAACAAAAGATGATGGTGGAGTATTCCTCCCCCAATACAAACAAGCCATTACACTTAGGACATTTAAGAAATAATTTTTTAGGCTGGAGCATTGCAGAGATTTTAAAATTACAAGGACATGAAGTTTTTAAAACATGTATTGTAAATGATCGCGGTATTCATATTTGCAAAAGCATGATTGCTTGGCAAAAATTTGCAAATGGCGCAACCCCTGCTGACAGCCATCAAAAAGGAGATCATTTTGTTGGGGACTACTATGTTAAATATAATGATGCCTTTAAAGCGGAGGTCGCTGAATTAGTTGCTGGTGGTATGTTACCCGATACCTCAGAAAAAGAAGCCCCTATTTTAAAAAGCGCACAAGCCATGTTATTACTATGGGAGCAAGGCGATGCAGCAACCATTGACTTATGGAAAAGAATGAATGCATGGGTGTACGAAGGATTTGAGGTGACTTATAAAAAAATTGGTTCTGACTTTTTAAAAACCTATTACGAAAGCAATACTTATTTATTAGGCAAAGAATTAGTTGAAGAAGGTCTCGTAAAAAAAGTATTTTTTCAAAAAGAAGATAGTTCGGTTTGGATTGATTTAACCAGCGATGGTTTAGATGAAAAAATAGTACGTCGAAAAGATGGCACTTCGGTATACATGACACAGGATATTGGACTTGCGCAATTAAAACAAAAAGAATTCAATACGGACGCTAGCATCTATGTAGTAGGCGATGAACAAAACTATCATTTTAAAGTATTGAAATTAATTTGTCAAAAGTTACAATTACCCGCAGCTGATGGCATATATCATTTAAGCTATGGCATGGTTGAACTTCCAACAGGTAAAATGAAAAGTCGTGAAGGCACCGTGGTAGATGCAGATGATTTGGTGGATGAAATGATTAAAATTTCGAAAGAAAAAACGGAAGCCTTGGGTAAAGTGTCTGATTTTACGCCAACACAACTTGAAGAATTATACAACACCATTGGATTAGGGGCGCTTAAATTTTTCCTTTTAAGGGTTGATCCTAAAAAGAAAATGATTTTCAATCCTGAAGAGAGTATTGATTTTCATGGTTTCACGGGTCCATTCATACAATACACGCACGCGCGTATCAAGAGCATTTTACGCAAAACTGGAACAGCGGTCACACTTACTCCAAATGAATTATTGCCATTGGAAAAACAGTTGGCGATTGAATTGTCGCTATTCCCAGCCATCATTAATGAAGCTGCTGATAATTTAGACCCTTCGAAAATTGCGATATACGCATTTAATTTGGCGAAGCTTTTCAATACCTTTTATACCGAACATTCTATTGCGAATGCGGACACAGAGACTAAAAAACAATTAAGAATTAAAATTGGAATTTTAACAGCGGCTACATTACAAAAAGCAATGGGCTGTTTGGGCATTGCGGTTCCAGAACAAATGTAATTTTTTCCCAAAAAAGTTTTTTGATTTAAGTAAAATTAACTTCGCTTCAACTTTGAATTATTATACACTTCAGGTGTTTCTTCTTCAAACCCCCACTGCGTTAATAATTCATCCATTTGCTGCTTAGGAAGTGTGGCATGATCATAATGTCCTGCATTCATTTTTTGTCGCATGGCTTCATATATACTCACGGCACAAGCCACTGAAATATTTAAGCTTTGAATAATCCCCATTTGCGGGATAATTAAATTACCATCCGCCAAGTTTCTAAATTCTTCCGTAACACCTGCATGTTCATTGCCAAATACCAAGGCAACGGATTCTGTAAAATTAATATCATGTAAGCTCACCGCATCGCTTGATAAATGGGTAGTCAATATTTTCTTGAAATTTTTTCTTAATGCCAACACACAGGCTTCTAAATTATCAAACTCATGTATGGTTAACCATTTTAATGCACTACTGCTACTGCGATATCCCCATTTTTTATGTCGCGGTATTTTAGTAGTGAGTACATACACATCCTGTATACCCACAGCATCACAAGTGCGCATTACAGCAGATACATTATGCGGATCCTGTACATTTTCCAACACCACCGTCAAATTGGCTTGTCGTTTGCTTAAGACTTTTAATAATTTATTGGTACGTTCTGGTGTCATAATCGGCTAATCATTTAATTCAATTACATTATCAATTAATAAATCTTACTTAACAAATGGAGCCCGGTATTGCACGCCCAAACCTGGTCTATGCAATGGTGCTATTTTGCCGATATTTTGATCAAAACTAAAATCAAGGCCTAACCCATTCAGCTCCGTCATTAATAAAGGCCCATCCATATCCACAAAATCCAATTGTGGTAAAAACTGTGCAATAGCTGCTGAACCAATCACACTTTCATTCATGCTTCCCATCATCACTTTCAATCCTAAGTTTTTCGCTTCCTTAATCATTCTTAATGCAGGAGTGGGTCCACTACATTTGGTTAACTTAATATTGATACCATGAAAATAATTTGCACAAGTAGCAACATCTTTTTCAAACACACAAGTTTCATCTGCAAACAATGGTAATACAGATTGCTTTTTTAATGCTGCCATACCTTCCCAATTATCTTTTGCCAAAGGCTGTTCTATTAGTTCAACGCCTAATTTTTCGAATACAGGTATTTTAATTAAAGCTTCCTCCGTTGTCCAACCCGCATTGGCATCTACGCGAAAAGGTACCGTGGTATGTTTGCGTAAAGCGGTTAGCATTTCAATATCATAATCGGTTCCCACTTTCACTTTGTAAATAGGCCATGGATGTGCTTTCATTTTTTCCACCATTTTCTCTATTGGATCAATCCCTAAAGTATAATCACAGATAGGTGTTGGTGTTGTATTGTCCCAGGTAGTTTGCCACATTTCATGAAGGGGTTGCTTTTTCATTTGTCCAAACAAATCCCATCCTGCCATGTCTAATGCGCAAACTAAAAATGGATCCTTGGGAAACAAATGATGTAAAAAATGCCAAAATCTTTCAGGATCAATCAATGCAAATTTTTCTATGAGTTTTCTTTGCTTGTCTAATTGCGCCATCATCTCTTGCACCGTTACATTATAATACACAATGGCTGGCGCTTCCCCATAACCAACCCAATTGCCTAAAGACAATTTAACCATCAAGCTATGCTGATGCGTTTTAGTTCGACCATTTGAAATGGTGAAAGGATACTCAAAAGGTAATTGCTGTTCCCAAAATTCTAATTGCACTAATTTAATTTTTTGCTAAGATACAAAACATTAGCGTCCGCTTAATTGGATGGTCTTTTTCCACTGCTTATTAAATTCATCTTGTTTTAATAAGTTTTCAAGGGTAATATGGATGCTGCATTGCCAATAAGTATGGTTTAAAAACTTTATAGTTATTAAATATGTAACAAGGTTATTTTAAAATCCGACTTATCAATTCCAAAGGCTGCACATCCATCTATTTTGCAATTCAATCATTTGGTCTTAATTTGTATCAAATAGCCATAAAGATTAAAAAGAGTGTATGAAAAGAACATATTAAAAGTAAAAACTTAAGATAATTTAAAACAACAAACATAAATATTGGTATATTGCTAATTATCAAGTGCTTAGCGAAAAATAAATGGACAAAATTGTGATATATACGGATGGTTCCTCTAGAGGAAATCCAGGACCCGGTGGTTATGGGGCACTATTGATGTGGGGAGAAAAAATGAAAGAACTTTCAGGCGCCTACCGGAAAACCACGAACAATCGAATGGAGTTATTAGGCGTAATCAAGGCCCTACTTTCGATCAAAAAAAGAGAATTGCCCATACACATTTATACCGACAGCAAATACGTCGTTGAGTCGGTGGAGAAAAAGTGGCTAGATAATTGGATCAAAACTGACTTTAAAGGAGGTAAAAAAAACAAAGACCTGTGGTTACAGTACCACAAGATTGCTGGTCCTTTTACGATTAAATTTCATTGGGTGAAAGGGCATGCCAACAATCCATTCAACAATCGCTGTGACGAATTAGCGACCCAAGCTGCCGATAAAGGACCATGGGAAATTGATACTGCATTTGAAGCAGCGCAGGCGTAATTGAAGTTGATTTATTACCTATCGTAATTACAATCTACCTAACAAGGAGCATTAAATTTTCTAACCTTACTGGAACGATATTCCCAATTATACCGTTTTATATTGTGGCACCATTAAACGGAAGCTGCCAAATAAAACGCCACCGAATACCAAAGTACTTGCAACACTGTATGGATAAAATGGCAACCCATCGACCATTGTTTGCATGAGTCCTGTCATATTTAAAGCATGGTGATATCCACCCCCTTGCGCCCAAACTAAAAAGTTGGAAACCAAAAAATAAACAGTGGGTGCAGCCAAAAAGCCAATCACAAATTTTGAAACTTTATTATTTTGTAATCCAAATCCAAATACCGCAGTACCAGCAATTAAAACATAATTTAATAGTTGTCCGCTATAAAAACCTTCCATGGGTGACAAATGGTAAATGAATAATACTTGGTATAACAAATCTGAAATAAACATGGATAAAATCGGCAATAAAAATGCATATTGCTTTTGTTTAGAAAACAAGGATCCTCCAAATAATGCAATTGCAATTTGCGGTGCAAAACCATAAGGACGTCCTGGCATTACACGATACAATGCACTTGTTGCAATCATGATCACTAAAGCAATAATTATTTGTTTATTTAATCTCATCAGTTGTTGTTTTTCTATGGGTTTATCCTTCTTCAGATATGATTTAAATGAATTAGTTTTTCAAAAATAAGGATTCAAATTAACATTGCAGAATTTACATTTTCCTCAAATGTGAATAACCTTATGGAACAAGTGACCTAAACAATACGGAATCGCTATTAGCAGTCAATACCAATGATTGTCCTGAAGGCAACATTGCCACTTCGCCTGCTTTTAATAGTAGCTTATCCAGCTGTAGCTCGCCCGCTGTTAATAATAGCATTTCAAGAGCAGTTGTATTGATTGTGTAAGATTTCCCCTTGATAAGGGTAATTTTTGTTAAACCAAAATCTGGAACTGGGCAAGGATAACTTGTTTCAAATTCATTCAAAGCCTCCCCCTTTAAAACATTTGGGTAGGTTGGAATAAATTTCACTTGCTGTATGAGCTCATTCACATCCACGTGTTTTGTCGTTAACCCACCCCTCAATACATTATCACTATTCGCCATCAACTCAATATTCTGACCTTCCAAATAAGCATGCAGCAATCCAGCTCCTTGAAAAACACCTTCGTATTTTGCTACTTGGACAATGTTTAAAATATAGATGGAAAAAATTCCTTTGTCAATATTTTTATCTGGAATTTGACCATCATAATATTTATTCGCCCACCAATGCGGATGTGATTTATTTACTATGCCATTTTTAACCGAACTGACTGCATCCAAGATTAATGGCTTTAATATATAATCCGAGTCCTCCGAAGAAAGCTGCATAAAAAAACGATACAGCCCTTCATAATCATCTCCGTTAAAATGAACTTGCAATGGATTAAAATAAGAAAATTCTTTTAATCTTGCCGCTAGTAATTCAGGTGCTAAAAATCCATGTAATAACCAAAAATCGCTCAAGGCCACCATCACTTCTGGCTTATGGTTTTTATCTTTATAATTTCTAATAGATGCATTCAAATCAATTCCAGCTGCCTCCTCCTTCTCATAACCAAGGATTGCATTTTGTATGTTTGGATGCGCTTGAATACTTAACATTTTAGCCACATCCAAAACTTTATATAAATATGGGAGTGTTCCAAAACTAGCCTGCGTTTTTTTACCCAATAAAATAGCCCCATGATCCGCTAACATTTTATCTAATAAAACGATGCCATTTTCTGTGATAATCTCTGAAACAGCCGCAGGATGTGCGCCCATCCAATACTCGGCATAGGGTTCATTGAATGTATTATTGATACCCATCAAAGCAGGGATAAATTGGGTACCTCCCCAATCATAATGCCGATGCTTTCCTTGTAATTTATACGCTTTTTGCATGTATTATATTCCGTTAGGTTTACGCCTAATACTTGATTATTATGAATAACAAAGATACTGGGTTTTTGGGCGAAAACATAGCCGCACAATACCTAACACAAAACGGATTTGAAATTTTACACCGGAATTGGCGCTATAAACATCTTGAAATTGATATTATCGCGTTTAAAGATGGTATACTGCATATCGTAGAAGTTAAAACCAGAACAGACCACCAATTTGGCTTTCCCGAGCAAGCCATCACTTCAAAAAAAATGCAGTTTTTAAAAAATGCGGCTGCGCATTACCAATACGAATACCCACAATGGAAATATATACAGTTTGATGTCGCTGCATTATTGTTAACGCCATTAAAGGAGTGGGACTTGCTTTTTATTACAGATGTTTATTTTTGATGTTTATTGCAACAATGCTTGCATTTTCTCCACCATCTTATAAGTAGCTGGACATAATTCCACATTTTGTTTGTGCACATGCACATAATCTACCATCTTCTTTTTAGTCAAATGCGGAAATCCAGCGCAATCCGCAGGACGCACTTCGTATATATTACACTTATGCGTTTTTAAATTCAAAAACTGACAAGGATTTAATTTATTCAACCAATCATTATCTTTCTTATCATAACGAAGCCAATTTTCTTTAAATTCTTTAGGGGTTGTATTTAAATGTGCAGCAATTCTTTTTATATCTGTAGGTGTAAAGGTAGGTGTCATTGTTTTACAACAATTTGCACAGCTTAAACAATCCACTTCTTGCCAAACCTCCTTATTCATTTCTTCCGCATTGGCTTCCCATGCTTTTGAATTGTGCTTGCTTGTTTTAGTTAAAAAAGATTTTAATTGTTTACCGTTGTGTCTTACTTTCTGCTTAAATGACCTTAAATTTACTTTCATATAATGTTTAATCTGAAGTGGAATCAGACGCGAAATAAAATCATTATAGCTTAACTATCAAATCTATTATATCAGTATCATGCATTGGACTGTCTATAAAAAAGGATTTAAGGCTTTTTTACAACTTGAGAAATCATTAAGTGATCATTCGGTAGAAGCCTATTTAAGAGATATTGATAAATTAAGTGATTATTTAGTATCCATAAACGCACCAGTTAGTCCTGCGGAAGTTACTTTACAACAATTGCAATCATTTATGCAATGTATTGGTGAAATGGAGATGGCCCCTACGTCACAGGCTAGGATAATTTCTGGTATCAAATCTTTTTTTAAATATTGTTTGCTTGAACAAATTTGCACCATTAACCCAACCACCTTACTCCCTTCCCCAAAAACCAGAAGAAAGCTACCTGATGTATTAAGCTTCGAAGAAATTGAACAAGTAATTGCACAAATTGATTTGAGTAAAGCAGAAGGCGGTCGTAATAAAGCTATTTTAGAAACCATGTATAGTTCGGGATTGAGGGTGACTGAAGCTATTAATTTAAAAATTTCCTGCTTGTACCTTGATGTTGGCTTTATAAGAGTAATAGGCAAAGGGGATAAAGAAAGATTGGTCCCTATTGGCGCTGATGCTATTAAATTCATTAAGCTATATAAAGATACCATTCGGGTGCATCAAACGCCTGCAAAAGACAACGAGGATGTGTTGTTTTTAAACAACCGCGGCAAAGGGCTGAGCCGGGTCATGATTTTCTATATCATTAAAGACTTAATTAAGAAAGCAGGTATTACCAAGTCTATATCGCCCCACAGTTTCCGGCACTCATTTGCCACCCATTTGGTGGAAGGTGGCGCCGATTTAAGGGCCGTTCAGGAAATGTTAGGCCATGAAAGCATTACCACTACTGAAATTTATACCCATTTAAATAGGGAATTTTTGAGAGATACCCTAGATCGATTCCATCCAGCATTTAAAAAAAATAACCTATAATTCCCAAAAAAATATCTAGGTTTGTTATCTAAAATTATAACAATGAAAAAAATACTTTTTATTATTGGGACTTTTATGAGTTTGCTCGCAGGTGCACAAGTAAAAATGCCCGCTGCTAGCCCAACGCAGACATTAATTCAGGATTTTGGTTTAGGTAAAATTGAAATTGTTTATTCAAGACCAAGTTTAAAGGGACGCCCAGTTTATGGTAAAGGAACTTTGTTAGCTCCTTATGGCCAAGTTTGGCGCACGGGTGCAAATGGTGCAACCAAAGTGACTTTTTCTGATGCAGTAACTATTGGTGGTAAATTATTGCCTGCTGGCCCATATGGTTTATTTACGATCCCTGGTGAAAATGAGTGGACCATTATTTTTAATACAAATTCTAAAGGTTGGGGAAGCTTTGAGTACAAAGAAGCGGAAGATGTGGTAAGATTAACAGTAAAGCCTGAAATCACAAGTAATACCACTGAAACATTTTCAATTGGTGTTGGAAATATCACGCCTGAAACAGCAACTATTGGTTTGAAATGGGGCAAAGTCCTAGTGAATATCCCTGTATCTACGGATATTAAATCAACCGTTCGCAAACAAGTTGAAGCTACACTTGCTGCTACTACAGTAAATTCAAATGCTTATTCAGCTGCAGCTAATTTTTATTTCGACATGGATAAAGATTACGCAAAAGCTTTATCCAATGTGAATAAAGCAATCGAAACAAATGCAAAAGCATATTGGTTGTTTTTATTAAAAGGGAAAGCACAAAAAGCCTTGGGTGATAAGGCCGGTGCTAAAGAAAGTGCTAATACTTGTATTAAATTAGCGACCGATGCAAAGAATGATGACTACATCCGCTCAGCGAATGAAGTATTAATAGGATTATAATCCACTATTTTGAACTTTATTAAATGAGTCTCCCAACGGAGGCTCATTTTTTTTAGCTATTTTTGTGACACACAAGCGGAGGTGGCGAAATTGGTAGACGCACTACCTTGAGGTGGTAGCGCTCATAAACCGGGCGTGGGAGTTCGAGTCTCCTCTTCCGCACAAAGCCCATCCAGATTTATCTGGATGGGCTTTTGTTTAACCGAACGCGTCAAGAACTTGTTCTTGAAAGCGTGAGGATAAACAAAAGCAAAAAATCACGTGAAACGTTATTTTTTAAAGGGCTTTGAGTAAGCACCCACTCGGAGTCAAGCGAACGAAGTGAGCTAATCTCCGAGGAGCAGGTCGCAAGCTTTAGTTTTCCTTATTTGTTTCCTTGTTTTTTTGCATCTTTGTAACAGTAAAAAATCACTTATGTCAAATTACACCGTTTCCTGCCCCAAATGCTACCACAGCTTTGAGCCTACAGATGCTATCCGTGAGGAAGTGGAAAAAGAATTAAGGGGTAAAATGACCGATTGGCAAAAAAAGAAAGAGGAAGAAACCAATCAACTGCTCGCTGATCAAAAATTAAAAATTGAAAGCGAATTATCGGAGCAATTAAAAAAGAACTTAGCCGAACAATACGAACACAAATTAAAACTTGCACATGAAGGACAAGAAAACATGGGAAAGCAAGTAAAAGAATTTCAAGAAAAGGAATTGGCTTATTTAAAACAAGAGCAAGCAATGCAAACCAGGGAAGCGGAACTTGAAATTGAACTACAACGAAAGTTAAATACAGAAAGAGAAAGCTTAAAAGTACAAATTCAAAAAGAAGAAGCGGAACGCTTATCAATAAAAGAACAAGAACACACCCTAAAAGTAAAAGAATTAGAGAAAAAGTTAGAGGACCAACAAAAGTTGGCAGAAGCAATGCGCCGCAAAGCAGAACAAGGCAGTATGCAAATGCAGGGTGAAGTGCAGGAATTATTATTAGAAGAATTATTGAAATCATGCTTCCCCTTCGATCAAATTTCAGAAGTGGGTAAAGGCGTTCGTGGTGCCGATTGTATTCAAACCGTAAGAAATAATTTAGGACAAGAAGCTGGAAAAATAATTTATGAAAGTAAACGCACTACTGCTTTTTCGCAAGAATGGATTGAAAAACTAAAAGCTGATATGCGCAGCCAAGGCGCCGACATAGCAGTCATAGTAACGCAAACCTTCCCGAAAGACATGGATCGTTTTGGTGAAAAAGACGGCGTATATATCTGTTCCTTCCAGGAAGTAAAAAGTGTTGCCCTCCTATTAAGAAATGCCATTTTAAAAATATACGATACCAAAAAGAATCAAGTAAATAAGGGTGATAAAATGAGCTTATTGTATGATTACTTAACAGGCAATGAATTTGGCGAACAATGGAAAGCGGTGGGTGAAGGATTTAGACAAATGAGACAAAGCATACAAAGGGAACGTGATGCAATGGAAAAATTATGGAAGTCTCGCGAAAAGCAATTAGAAAAAGTTTTATTGAACGCAATGCATATCAAAGGATCTATCGAAGGTATTGCAGGTGCCGATGCTATCAATTTAAATTTACTGGAGGACGAGGAACAACTTTCCCTGGAAGATTAATTACTAGCCGCTTATTACATATAGCAAGTGACTGCAACATAGTCATCGCCAAAATGATAATCAAGTGTTACTTCTTTATTCTCTTCTTTATGCAATACAAATGCCAACAAACTCCCCTGCTTATTCGTAGCTAATTTTGGCACGTAAAAATCCCTACTAAAATCAATACCCAATTGTTCATGTTGTTTATACATGGCTTCCTTGGCTGCCCAAAAAAATGCAAGTTGATGCAAAGTTGCTTCTTCCGTCAAACCCACCAATAAATCTTTTTCTTTGTCATTCAAAAATTTGTGCGCGACTTTCAATATTCTAGGATGCATTAACTCAATATCAATTCCTATTGGACTTTTGTCGCAAACAGCACAGGCTGCATATCCTTTACAATGTGAAAATGAAAAATGAAACGGTACTCCTTTTAAATAGGGTTTTCCATTATCTGCCAGTATCAAATCAGCCAAATCAACTTCAGGCATCATTAATTTGAAAAGTAACCGCACCGCCAAATGTTGGATGCGCCTTTCCTCATTTTGTATAGGAATAGGTAATTGCATGTCTTCCTCAAAAAATGAAAGCGGCTCCCGTATCGCCCAAATGGCCAAATGGTTAGTGTCGTTGATATTTTGTTGATAAAAGAAAGGCATAAAAAAAAGCTTTGAGTTAAATTGCACCGCGGTTCGTACCGCTAAATTAAACATAAATACACAAAGATGATTTTATCTGATAAGCGCATTTTAGAAGAGATTGAAAAAGGAACGATAAAAATAACACCTTACGACAGGAGTGACTTGGGTAGTAATAGCTATGATGTACATTTAGGAAAATGGTTGGCTACTTATGACAACAATGTTTTGGATGCAAAAGCCCACAATACCATTACCTATTTTGAAATTCCAGACGAAGGTTATATTTTAGAACCTAGTGGATTTTATTTAGGCGTGACCTTAGAATACACTGAGACGCATGCACATGTTCCATTTTTAGAAGGTAAATCATCAACCGGTAGATTAGGCATCGATATTCATGCAACAGCTGGAAAAGGTGATGTAGGATTTTGTGGCAACTGGACACTTGAAATTTCAGTAAAGCAACCTGTAAAAATTTATAAGGGCATGCCGATTGGACAACTTATTTATTTTCCGGTAGATGGTGAAATTGAAGTAAGGTATAACCAAAAAGCAAATGCTAAATATAGTGGCCAACCTGACAAGCCTATCGAAAGTATGATGTGGAAGAATAAGTTTTAAGCTGACTTTTTTTGATAAGCCAACGCCCATAATAGCACATCGTTATAACTATTAATACCGCTAGCTTGTTTGTTCCATATTAAAAATTGATCGTATAATTTTTCACTGCCTGGTATACGTTGATTTTGTCTAGCACTAAAGAATGCCCTAATGAATTGACGATCGGACAACACTTTGGGTGATATAAGTGCTTTATTTCTTTTCACGACGGCTTCCCATTTTTTAAAGTTGCCCGATTTAGCAATCATAAACAATTGCGCTTCCTGACTGTATGTAAACAATTGCAGCTGCATCGCATATTCAAACAATGGATCCTTTGAATTTAAAGCGACCACATAGGCAATAAAATTGGCCTCTGTTTCAGAGGCGTACCCTAACTGATGCGCAATTTCATGACTGATTGTAAATGGCAAGGTTAGAATGGGCAAATCAGCCCTTACAATTGCCTCACCCGTGATTGGCTGATAAAAAGCCAGATACCCAATATAATCTCCTAATCTTGGTAATTGCGCCCATTTAACATTGGGGTGCAAATAGGTTAGAAAGGGGTATTGTTGCGAGATTGACCCATAATGCTTAATTGTCTGCTTTATCAAGCCGTCTGCTTTAACCGCCTTTAATTGGCTGTCTGAAATAATTGACCTCGTATTATTGAGTTGGTTAATCAGGGATAAGCTCATGGAATCCATCTGCCTTTCTGTATAGCTGTTGGGTACTTGAAGGTTAAATTCCCTTGCAGGTGTTATTTGTTGATAGTTTAATCCCCAGATAAGCTCAAAAATCACAAAAATAACGCTCCCCTTTTTACTGACTATATACCAGATATTTGTAGTGAAAATAGGTGATTTAAATTGATATTTTAATTTATATAAACTTGATATGATATTGTAAATCAATAATATAAGTAAAAATAAATACAAATACTCTCCGATGGAAAAAGGAATCCAACCTGTGATGATCCGCAACCCCATGGACCCCCATTTAAATAGCAACTTGGTGTAGGCCAATTGTACCAACTCAGGGAAGAAAGTGCAAACAACCAGCAATAGGGCAACTATTTGCCATATCCATTTTACACCGTATTTGACTAATTTTTTACTCCTGTTCAAGTTGGAACTATTTATAGGGTAAAATTAGGATAAACTTTGTCTTTTGGTTGGTTTTTACTAACTTTGCCACCATTATAAGTACGGTTATGAACCAAAACAGGGCTTACGAAATAGCATTTGTGGGTTTAATACCCGGTTTACACGAGTTTGAATACCGTATTGAGGACAAGTTCTTTACTAGTTTCGGACCTCAGGATTTTGAAAATTGTAACACATTGGTTAAACTCAAATTAGAGAAGAACCAAAGTTTTATGCAATTACATTTTGATGTGGATGGCAAGGTGGAAACCATATGCGATCGTTGTGGCAATCCCCTAACGGTTCAATTATGGGACGAGTTTAATCTGATTGTAAAATTAGTGGACGACCCTGACAAGATGAACAGCAATGAAGAGGATCCGGACATATTTTATATTGATCGACACGAAAGTCATTTTTCAATAGCGGCTTGGATTTTTGAATTTATAAATTTGAGTATCCCCTTGCAAAAGGTTTGTAAGGAAAATGAAAAAGGAGCATCCACTTGCAACAAGGAAATACTGGATCAGTTGCAAAAGTTTAGATCAAACCCAAATGAAATTCCAAATAATAAAATTTGGAAAGATTTAGATAAGTTTAAAGACTTGGGTGAATAAAATAGGGAACGAGGTCATAAAGAAGAAAAAAAGAACAAAGAAAGTAGAAAAGTAAAATAAATATAAACTAATTAAAACATAAGAGATGCCTAATCCTAAACGCAGACACTCCCAACAAAGAAGTGCTAAAAGAAGAACTCACTACGTAGCTCAAGAAGTTACCTTAAGCAAAGATGGCACAACTGGTGAAATCCATGTACGTCATCGCGCGCATGTTCAAGAAGGTAAATTATACTACAAAGGTAAATTAGTATCTGAAAAAGCGCCATTAAAAGCGTAATTCAAATAAAAATTTAATGAATATCGGTATTGATATGATGGGTGGTGATTTTGCACCACTTGAAGCTGTTAAAGGCGTAAAACAATATCTTACTAATTCCGATAACAACATATTTTGCATTGGTGACGAAAATCAACTGAAACAATTATTTCAGGATCATGGTTTTTCGTCACCATTTTTGCATTTGGTACATGCCCCTGAAGTAATCGGGTATCACGAACATCCAACCAAAGCTTTAAAAGAAAAACCCAACTCCTCCATCGCAATTGGATTTAAATTGTTAGCTGCTGGTGAAATTGATGCTTTTTTAAGCGCAGGAAACACTGGTGCAATGTTGGTTGGTGCGATGTTTAGTATTAAACCAATTAGTGGTGTTTTAAGACCCACCATTGCCACCTTACTTCCAAAACTAAATGGACAAACAGGTATACTAGTGGATGTAGGTTTGAACGCAGATTGCAAACCTGAGCAATTAAATCAATTTGGTATTTTAGGCAATTTATATGCAAAGCATATTTTGAATATTACCGACCCTGCTGTTGCATTATTGAACATGGGCGAAGAGGAAGGTAAAGGAAATGCATTAGCGCAAGCCACCTACCCTTTGTTGAAAGCAAATACAGCAATTCGTTTTATTGGCAATGTGGAAGGCAGAGATATTTTCAATGACAAAGCCGATGTAATTGTATGTGACGGATTTACAGGTAACGTCATTCTAAAAACTGCTGAGGCGATGTATGATGCTGCAATGCATCAAAATTTGGAAAACGATGCATTCTTTGGTCGTTTTCATTTTGAAAACTATGGCGGCACCCCTGTTTTAGGTGTCAACAAACCTGTCATCATTGGACATGGCATTAGCAATGCAAAAGCATTCTATAACATGATCGCACTTGGGGAAAAATTGATTGCTACAAAATTTTGCGATATCATCACAACGAATTTTGCGAATCTCTAGTAATTACTAACATCTTTTAGTTTCTCTAAATTTTACGCTAATTTTACACAATCAACATTGATCAATCATCCTATGTGGTTAAATAATATATTAGAGACCATTGGCAACACCCCTTTAATTCGTTTAAATAAAATAACCGAATCTATTCCCGCGACAATACTAGCCAAAGTAGATTATTTCAACCCAGGAAATTCCATAAAAGATAGGATGGCTTTAAAGATGATTGAAGTAGCTGAGGCCGACGGAAGATTAAAACCAGGTGGCACTATCATTGAATGTACCAGTGGGAATACCGGAATGGGTTTAGCATTGGCAGCAATTGTAAAAGGATACAAATGTATATTCACGAGTACCGACAAGCAGAGTAAAGAGAAAATGGATATTTTAAGAGCCATGGGTGCTGAAGTGTTTGTATGCCCCACAAATGTGGAACCTACTGATCCAAAAAGTTATTATTCAGTGGCGCGAAAATTAGCTGACGAAATACCCAATTCATTTTTTGTAAACCAATATGATAATTTAGCGAATCGCTTGGCACATTACGAAAGTACTGGTCCTGAAATTTGGGAACAAACGGAAGGGAAAATCACTCATTTAGTTTGTACAGCTGGAACCGGTGGCACCATTACAGGTATTGCAAAATTTTTAAAAGAACAAAATCCAAATATTCAAGTTTGGGCTATTGATCCTGTTGGATCTCTATTAACACATTATTTTAATACTGGCGAAATTGATCATTCTAAAGTAGCCCCTTATATTGCTGAAGGATTTGGAGAAGATTTTGTACCAGAAAATTATGACATGTCTGTCATCAATCATTTTGAACAAGTGAATGACAAGGACGGTGCATTAATGACAAGACGAATAGCAAAAGAAGAAGGCCTTTTTTGTGGTTATAGCGCTGGTAGTTGTCTGCAAGGATTAATACAATTAAAAGATAAACTCAAGCCAACCGATGTTGCTGTTTGTATTTTTCATGATCATGGCAGCAGGTATGTGGGCAAAGTATATAATGACGATTGGATGAAAAGTAAAGGCTTTTTATAACGGCATTCCTATACCGAGAAATTCCCCACAATTGGGATAATTGTTGAATCAATTTCCCTTATTTTATTACGAATTGTAGCTAGTCCATCCCCCTATTAGACTAACCTTTGTTTGGACAAGAATTTGTATATTTACCACTCAATATTTAAACTATGAGTAAGTATCCTTCTGGCGTTTTATTTGGCAAAGAATTAGAAGCATTATACAAGGATGCCAAAGCCAACAATTTTGCAATTCCAGCAGTAAACACAACAGGTACAGACACCATTAATGCAGCTATCGAAACAGCCGCAAAGGTGAATTCTCCTATCATTATACAATTTTCAAATGGCGGTGCGCAATTCATCGCAGGAAAAGGCATGCCGAACGATAATATGCAAGCCAATATTCAAGGTGCCATCGCTGGCGCATTGCATGTGCATCAGGTAGCTAAATTTTATAATGTTCCAGTGGTATTACATACGGATCACGCATCAAAAAAATGGCTCCCATGGATCAGCGCATTAATTGACGCAGGAGAACAATACAATAAGGAAAAAGGACAACCTTTATTTAGTTCACACATGTTGGATTTATCCGAAGAATCTCTGGAAGAAAACATTCAAACATCAGCTACCTTCTTTAAAAGAATGGCGCCATTGGGAATGAGTATTGAAATTGAATTAGGCGTAACGGGTGGTGAAGAAGATGGTGTTGATAATAGTGGTGTTGAAAATGACAAATTATATACACAACCCGAACATGTTGCATATGCGTACACTGAATTAAGTAAAATCAGCAATATGTTTACGGTAGCAGCTGCATTTGGAAATGTACACGGCGTTTACAGTCCGGGTAATGTTGAATTAAGACCCGATATTTTAAACAATAGTCAGGTATATATTCAAAACCATTTAAAGACTGAAGCAAAACCCGTTTACTTTGTTTTCCATGGTGGTTCAGGTTCTCCTCAAAATCAAATTAGAGAAGCCATTGGATATGGTGCAATTAAAATGAATTTGGATACCGATTTGCAATGGGCTTTCTGGGAAGGTATTTTGAAATATTATATTAAAAATGAAGCCTACTTACAAACACAATTAGGAAATCCGGATGGATCAGACAAGCCCAATAAAAAATTTTACGATCCTAGAGTTTGGTTAAGAAAAGGAGAAGAATCCTTTATTTCACGTCTAGAAATTGCTTTTAATGACTTAAACTGTATTAACCGTAACGCTTAAACAAAATTTTAACATAGCCAAACTAACCCAAAATTAGGTGGCTGTTTATTTTTTTATAACTTCATAATAACGAATCTGATTGCATACGCACAATAGCTATTATAGCCCGTGTATGTTATTTTAAATCGATGCCAATGAAAAACCGAGAAGAAGATATTGAAGTAAACCTAACTGGCGAGGAAACTATTGGCAATGATGCTAGTAAATCCAGGTGGTTTAAAAGGATAAGAAAAGGGATTACGACTTCCACTGCTGATAAAAAAGAAACGCCTGAAGGATTATGGACAAAGTGCCCATCCTGTAATCACATATGTACAAGTTCCGAACTAAAGGAAAATTTATACATATGTAGCAAGTGTAATTTTCACCACCGAATTGGTAGTGATGAATATTTTGATATTTTATTTAACGATGCCAAATTCAATGAATTATTTGATAATATAAAAAGTAAAGACGCTTTGAATTTTACTGATTTAAAAAATTATCAAAAACGATTGGATGAAATTCATGCAAAAACAGATTTAAAGGACTCCATGCGCGTTGCCGTTGGAAAAGTAAACGAAGAATCCATGGTGGTTGCATGTATGGACTTTGAATTTATTGGGGGCTCCTTAGGTAGTGTGATGGGAGAAAAATTTAGTCGTGCAGTTGATTATTGTATACAACATAAGCACCCATTTTTAGTGATTAGTAAAAGTGGTGGTGCACGTATGATGGAAAGTGCGTTTAGCTTAATGCAATTAGCAAAAACAAGTGGAAAATTATCCCAATTAAGTGATGCCAAATTACCATTCATCTCCTTATTAACCGACCCTACTTTTGGGGGAATTTCAGCAAGCTTTGGTATGTTAGGCGATATTAATATTGCGGAACCAGGCGCTTTAATTGGTTTTGCAGGCCCAAGGGTCATTAAGGAAACAATAAAAAAAGATTTACCTCCTGGTTTTCAAAGAAGTGAATTTTTATTAGAACATGGTTTTTTAGACTTTATAATTGATCGTAAGGAGTTAAAAAACAAGCTTTCTGAAGTCGCCTTCCTATTTAGAAATTAAATAATCCCTAGCCTAAGTTTCTAATTCAAAAACAGAATACTTATATTACTTTTGTTCCCGGTCCCTAGCAACGAGACCAGGATTATTTTTTATGGCAAAAGTGGTGAAACAAACCGAACTCAATAATAGGCAAGCCTATTTTAACTTCCACATCGAGGATAAGTATGAGGCTGGTATTGTATTGTTAGGCACTGAAGTAAAATCGATCAGAGAGGGAAAGGTAAGTTTTAATGACTCCTTTTGCATGTTTGACAAAGGAGAACTTTGGGTAAGAGGTTTATTCATTAATGCCTATACCCATGGTAATAAAAACAACCATATTGAAGTACATGATCGCAAATTACTATTAAATAAAAGAGAGCTTGAGAAATTAGAAGGCAAGGTGAAAGAAAAAGGTTTTTCCATCATCCCACTTCGTATATTTTTTAATGAACAGCGATACGCCAAAGTTGAAATTGGTTTGGCCAAAGGTAAAAAGGAATTTGACAAACGAGAAACCATCAAGAATCGAGATGTTGACAAAGAAATCAAACGTTTACTCAAACGCTAACTTTACTGCCCTGCCCTTTTATTATTTTTTGAAGCATAAGATGAATAAATGCTATGTCGAGCGAACATTGTGAGCGAAGCGATCTGAGAGCCGAGGCATAGGTGTTTATTCTCTGGTGCTTAAAAAATATATTTATTCTTTTTTTAATATTTTTTAACTATTCATACTTTTTCTTAGGTGCAACCGTTCCTTTTAATTGCTCCGCAATGGCATTGGGATGTGGCCGATATGTGGTTGCATAAGCAACGCCAAGTAAAACTACAAATCCACCAAAAGACCAGGCCAATTCAATCGGAATCAACCAATACCCCCAAGCTTGATTTAATCTAGCATGCGCAGGTTCGCGTAATTCATAAATAACTTCCACACGCGCTCCTATCCTATTATGATACTTAACTGAATCCACTTTAATGGAATAATATTTTCCATATTCCGAGTATTCCGCGACCATCAAACCTGATTTCATTTTAATTACTGCTGGCGCAGTTTCACTATCAAAATAATCAGGTTGTCTGCTAAATGGCAGGTATAATAAAAAACAAACTACAAATAATATAATCGCTGATTTAAGCACTGAAAAAATAAATTTTTGAATTTAAAAAAGGGGCGCATTCATTTTGAAGCAACCCCTTTTAATTATTTTAAACGAGCGTAACTAGTTATTCAAACTTCTAAAGTCCACAGGAACTAATTTACTTACCCCAGGCTCCTGCATGGTAACGCCATAAATAACATCCACTGCACTCATGGTTTGTTTGTTGTGCGTTACAATAATAAACTGTGAGTTGTCACTGAACTTTTTAATCATCTGTGTAAACTTGCCCACATTCGCATCATCTAATGGTGCATCCACCTCATCCAAAATACAGAATGGAGCTGGCTTGATTAAGTATATAGCGAACAACATAGCTGTTGCTGTTAATGTACGCTCTCCTCCACTCAATTGACTAATGGAAGATGGTTTTTTACCTTTAGGACGTGCTACAATTTCAACCGCAGTTTCCGCTAAATTATCTGGATCAACCAATATCAAATCACAAGAATCTTCTTCTGTAAATAGTGCTTTAAATACTTTTTGGAAGTTTTCACGCGCTGTATTGTAAGTCGCCAAAAAAGCCTGATTTGCAGTCGCTTCTACTTCCTGGATCGTCAACATTAAGCTATCCTTAGCAGTGACCAAGTCATTCTTTTGTTCTACAATGAAATCATATCTCTTTTTCATTTCAGTATACGCTTCAATGGCAGTTGGATTTACTTCACCCATATTTTCCAGACGCTTTTTCATTCTGTCTGTATTGGCTTGTAATTCATCTAAAGAAGTGTCTGTTAAACGACCTTCATCTAAGATATCCTCAATTTCAACTTTAAACTCAACGTTCAAACGCTCCTTAGTTCCAGCTAATTGTAATTTTAAGTTATTCAACTTATCCTTAATCTCATTAATTAATTGATCTACCAATTCCTTTGATTTCACCAAGTGTCTCAATGCACTTTCCTTTTCCTGTAAATCATTTCTTAACTTATAATAAGTTTGGTCTGCTTCATTTAATTTTAATTCTTCTTCTTCCTTAATTCTAATAGATGCAACCAAACCTTCTTGTAATGAAGTTAATTGGTCGCTACTTTCAATAATAGCTGCTGAAGCTTCCGTTAATTGTACACTATTTGTTTGAATTTGCGCATGTAAATCATTCAATTGATTTTCCTTGAATAAAACTTCCTGTTGTAAAGCTTCAATTTTACTTTGCTGCTTCGTCAATTGCAAATTCATCTCATTAAACTCACCAGATGCTAAATGATAGGCTTGCTCAGCTGCTTGATAAGCCAACTCAATGGCTTCTAATTTAGTTTGTGTTTCCTGTAAGGAACTATTTAAAGCTTCAAAAGCAATTCTTGTATCTGCTATTGCAGTATGTTCAAATTGTAATTTTTCCTCAAATTCTTTCAGCTTAGTCGCAGCAGAAGTTTGGGCTAATTGTAAATTTTCTAACCTATTTTTATTTGCAAATACTTCATTGATTAAAGTGTTCACCAATTGCTCAATAGCTCTAATTTCATTCTCCTTCAACAATTCGTTAAATTCTAAAACAGCATTATGCTTCACTTGAATTTTTTCCTTTAATTCATTCACGATTTTTTCTTGTGATTGAATGTCGGCTAATAATTTTTCTAGATTTTTTGCACGGCCAATTTTTTTACCTTCAAAAATTCCTACACTTCCGCCAGTCAAGGTATACTTCCCTTTAACGTACTTACCTGTTTTTTCTAAAAGGATTCCGTCAAACTCTGTTTGTAAAGCTTGCTCATTTTCAGCAATAAACACATTACCCAACAATTGACTTGCCAATGATGCATATTTACTATCCACTTCCAACACCGACAATGCAGCAATGGTATTTGCAGGTGCCGCTACTGCACTTAATCCTTTTAATTGATCAAGCAAAAAGAAGTTAGCCTTCCCTTTTTTATTTTCATCTAACAATTGAATTGCCTGCAAGCCTTCTTGTAAATTATTAACAACATAATAGTTCAAATAAGGCTCTAATACATTTTCAACGGCTGTGCGATATTCTTCCTTAACATATAAAATGTCGGATAAAATGGGTGCACTATGATTCCACCCTGTATTTTTATGTAAAAATTTAACGCTATCAGGATATCCTTCCATGGAGTCCACTAAACTTTTCAATAAATCGTACTCATTCTTTTTGGCATCTAAAATTCTTGTTTCATCGGCCAATTGAGCTCTTAACTTTTCTAATTGCTCCTGGGTTTCAAAAATACCCGCCTTAGCATTATCATGTTGCAAATGCAATTCAGCCAAATGTGCTTTATTGGAAGCCAATGCAGCTTCTTTTTCTGCTAGCTGTACCGTTATGGTTTCAATTTGTATCACCCTTTGTCCTTGCTCCTCCTCCAACTGATGTTGTGATCTTTGTATATTTTGAATAGAAGTATCAGCAACGGCTACTTTTTTCTCTGCATCAAATTGGTTGCGTTGAATTTGTTGGTATTGTTGTCTTAAATTATCCAACACCGATCTTTGATCATCAAAATCAGTTCGCTTATTGGTTAATTCAAGTTGGGATTGCTCAACCCTTGCTTTAAAATCTTGAAATACTTTTTCCTCATCCACTACCTGCAACTTGGTGTATTCAATGGAGTCACCAATTGTTTTTAATTGTCCTTCCGCTCTTTCTAAAAATTCTTGTAAAGATTTTTCTTTATCGTTTAAATAATCAAGTCGTTGTGCTGCTAAATTTTTATCATTTTCCTTTGAACGTAAGTTTTGCAATAAATCATTAAACGCATGCTGCATGGTTTGCAAATGCTTCTCCTTTTCAATAAAACCTATGCGCTCTTGCTCAAGCGCAGCCTCTTCCAAAGCAATAGCCGCTTCTAATTCAAACTTTTTATCCGTTTCTGCATCCTGTTGTTCATTTAAGTCTTTGTAAGTTATATTAAAGCCCTCCAATGCTGCTTTAGCTAACTCAATGGCAGTATCCTTATAGTCCTTCTTAATTTCAAAATACTTCTCGGCTTTTTTCGCTTGATTTTCTAAAGTTTTTAATTGATTGTTGATTTCAAATATCAAATCTTCAATCCTTGCCAAATCCTGCTCAGTGGCATCTAATTTGTTTTTAGCTTCTTTTTTTCGCGTTTTATAAATCGTAATTCCAGCTGCCTGCTCTAACATCCGACGTCGACTATTATCCTTATCCTTGATAATATCATCCACCATTGCTAATTCTATAATTGCATAACTATCTGTACTCACCCCAGTATCCATAAATAAATTATGAATATCTTTTAAACGACAAGCCACATCATTTAACCTGTATTCACTCTCGCCATTTTTATAAAAACGACGCGTTACAGTTACATTATTAAATTCTGTTGGTAATAAATTTTTTGTATTTTCAAAAGTCAAACTTACTTCGGCCATACTACTTGCACTTCTGGTTTTACTTCCGTTAAAAACCAAAGAATCTAAATTCTCACTACGGAGTGCTGAAATTTTCTGTTCTCCAATGACCCATCTTATGCTATCAATGATATTACTCTTACCACAACCATTCGGTCCGATAATACCAGTTATCCCATCATCAAAACTTACAATTGTTTTGTCAGCAAAGCTCTTGAACCCCTTGATTTCTAATGACTTTAGTCTCACTTGTTTTCTACTTTTTTATGATTGCGAACATAAGAAAAAGAGTCAAGAATTCAAGTCAAAAAGGGGGTTTTGTGTACAATTAGTGGAGAAAATTTAGGCCTTTGCAACCAGCCTGCCTCCCTCGGTTGTCAGGGTACGGGAAGGAAACTTATTCACGACCATAAAATCGTGGGTAGCCATCACAATCGCAGTGCCATCTTCCTTGGCAATTTGGAACAAAATCTGCATGATTTCATCACTGGTTTCCGGGTCTAAACTGCCCGTTGGCTCATCTGCCAGTATTAATTTAGGAGAATTAAGCAAGGCCCTAGCAATGTCCACCCTTTGCTGTTCGCCCCCACTCATCTCAAAAGTCATTTTAAAGCCTTTATTTTGAAGCCCTACCTTGGCTAATACATCATTAATCTTTTGGTTGATCAATTGCTCATCCTGCCATCCTGTGGCCTTTAGAACAAATCTCAAATTTTCATGCACATTGCGATCCGTCAATAATTGAAAATCTTGAAAAACGATCCCTAGATTCCTTCTTAAAAATGGGAGTTTTTTCCAATCCATTTCCTTTAAATCAAATCCCACCACTTTACCCTGCCCTTCGGTAAGCGTTATTTCACCATATAAAGTTTTCAGTAAACTACTTTTCCCGGTTCCGGTTTTACCTACCAAATAAACAAATTCACCCTTTTGCACTTCAAAATTTACTTCTTGCAAAATCAAATTACCACTTTGATAAATATTCACATGTTCCAACTGAACTACAATTTCACTCATGATGTACTAATTTGTGTAAGATAATTGATGCCTTTAACTTTTAAATTTATTGTATTTATATAAAATTAATAGCTAAATACTTCCTTTCCAAAACTTCCTGCTAAAACTAACTCTTTGCTTGATGCTGATTCCACACGACCAATCACTTGCGCTTCAATATTAAAGGTTTTAGCAATTTCGATTAATGCAGCTGCAGATGCTGAATCAGTGAAAATTTCCAATCGATGGCCCATATTAAATACCTGGTACATTTCTTTGGTATTTGCTCCTGAATTTTCCTGAATTAATTTAAAGATGGGTGGCGGCTCCATTAAATTATCTTTTATAATACGCATGTTTCCTGGCAAATATTTCATACACTTTGTTTGCCCTCCACCGCTACAATGAATCATGCCTTTAATCGCCTCGAAATGTTCCGTTAAAATTGCTTTTACCAGCGGGGCGTAAGTACGCGTTGGGCTTAACAATAATTTTCCAACAGATACCAAACCAAAGCCTGGAATTTCCAACATATCTGTTACCATATTCTTTCCTATATACACCACTTGATCATTCAGGGTTGGCTCAAAAGTTTCCGGATACTTTGTTGCATATTCCTTACTTAAAACATCATGTCGCGCACTGGTTAAACCATTACTTCCTAAGCCGCTATTATAATCAGTTTCATAACTTGCTTTACCGTGACTTGAAAACCCAACAATCACTTGTCCAGGCGCAATTAAATCGTTGGTGATTAATTTTGATTTAGGCCATCTAGCCGTCATTGTTCCATTCACCGCAATGGTTCTAACCACATCCCCCACATCCGCAGTTTCACCCCCTAAAAATTCAATATTTACACCAAAGTTTTTTAAAGTAGTAAAAAAGTCCTGCGTACCATTAATTAAAACACTTAACACCTCTCCCGTAATGACTAATTTATTTCGATCAATGGTAGATGAAAATAATATTTGATCATAAATACCCACACATAATAAATCATCTAAATTCATAGCAATCGCATCCTGCGCTATACCCTTCCAAACACTTGCGTCCCCAGTTTCCTTCCAATAGATATATGCCAAGATGCTTTTGGTTCCAGCACCATCCGCATGCATAATATTGATATAATCAGATTGACCCCCCAAATAGTCGGCATACAACTTACAAAATGCGTTTGGATACAATCCCTGGTCTAAATGTTGGATAGCTGCATGAACTTCTTCCTTTTGAGCGGAAACCCCGCGTTGGGCATACAATGACATTGATGAAAATTGGTTTATGGCACAAAGGTACAATTGTTTTACATTTGTGCCATATTTAGCAATAATAGATGAAGGTTCATTACGATTTAAAACAATTACCCCCTTTTAAAAACGCTGTTATTACAACAGGGGCATTTGATGGTGTTCATACTGGACACCTCCAAATTATTAAAAGAATCAAGGAAATTGCCCAACAAGTAGCTGGGGAAAGCGTGATTATTACATTCCACCCACACCCCCGTAAAATTATCTCCTCTATCCCAGGTGAAATTAAACAACTCACTTGCTTAGACGAACGCATTCAATTACTTGAAAAAGCCAATATTGACCACTTGGTGGTAGTCAATTTTGATTATCTTTTTTCCAATTTGACTGCTGGGGAATATGTCCTGGATTTTTTAGTAGCCCATTTTCATCCCCATACCATTATTGTTGGGTATGATCATCATTTTGGCAAAGGCAGGATGGGAAATTTTGAATTATTAGAATCCCTTGGGAAAACACATCATTTTAATGTGAAAGAAATCAATGAGCAGTTAGTGAATGGTGAAATTATAAGTTCAACCCTGATTCGAAATTATCTACTTGAACAAAATAGCATTAAAGCAAATCAACTATTAGGCTACCCTTACTTTTTTGATGGATTCATTGTAAGAGGGAATCAAATTGGTCGCACCATTGGTTATCCCACCGCAAATTTGCATATTTTAAATGAAGAAAAATTAATACCTGCGAATGGTGTATATGCAGTTAGAGTGCATGGTAATTGTTTCGGTGAAAAAGTATACGACGGGATGATGAATATTGGTATTCGCCCAACCGTTGATGGACAAAAGAAAGTAATTGAAGTTCATATTTTCAATTTTGATGCAGATATTTATGAAAATACCATCACGGTATCCGTTTATGAATTTATCAGAGGGGAAGTGAAATTTAGTGGATTAGATGCACTAAAAAATCAATTGCATTTAGATAAACAAACGGCGATGACTATTTTACAGCAATATCCATAAGGGCGGGATCCATAATTTTTACGACCAATTCCTTGAGCAAGTCCCCATCTGTATTGTCTGCATCATTAATCCCTAATACCCTTAAGTTATATTCTTGTATAAGAATTAGTATATGTTGCACTTTACCCGCAGGATAGTTACGCGCAGCAATTAATAAATTTTTAACTGAAAAAAAGTTAGCACCCACTTCACTCATAATTGTTTTCTCATCCCTACTTCCCAAGCCATATACCGCATACAGCTTACTAAAAAAAGAATACAATGTGGGTAGTATTAATTGTATAGGTGCCGCTTTGTTATTGGATTCAAAATATTGAATCATGCGTATTGCTTTTGAAAAATTTCGCTGCGCAATGGCGTCTTGAAATTCAAATGCATTGTATTCCTTACTAATGCCAATGTATTTTTCAATATCATCTTCCGTGATTTTTTTTCGATCGCCCAAATTTACGACCAACTTGTCTATTTCATTTTGAATACGACTAATATCATTCCCAATATGATCCACAATAATTTGAATGGCCTTGGTTGAAATTTGAAAACCTTTTTCTGAAACAAATGCACCCACCCATTCTGGTAATTTATTGTCATACATTTTTTTAGTAGCTATAAAAATGGATTTTGTTTTGAGTAATTTCCCAAAATTTTTACGACCATCTACATTTTTATCTTTGTAAGCAATCACTAAAATAGTGGAGGACAAAGGCTTCTCGATATAAGATTCTAACTTTTCGATTTGCCCCATGTGCTGCGCTTCCTTTAAAATAACCACTTGCTTTTCCGCATTCACTGGATATCTTTTGCAAGCATTAATGACCTGCGCCCAATCAGCATCCTTGCCATAAAAAACAGTCAAATTAAAGGATTGATCCGCCTCAGAAAGTAAATGATGTTCCGCATAATTGACCACTTGGTCAATATAATACGGCTCCTCCCCTTCGAGCCAATAAACGGCATCAAACACCTTATTTTTCCAATTGGCAATAATTTTTGAAGTGGGCATGAGCAAATATAAAATTAATTTAACGACCTATTAGCAAGTTTTTGTAATTACATTCCACAAATTGTTTATTATTATTCTACCTTTGCGGTCAATTAAATAATCATTTTATGAGTAACGAAACAAGTAATAACGGAAGTAAAATTTCTATTGTAGTATTAATAATCGCCTTAATTGGCTCTTGGATTTATTTTGTTAATACCAATAATACAAAAACGGAAATTATTACCAATTATACCGCCGAGGTAGCCGTTTTAGATAGTACAAAAAATAGTATTCAAGCGGACTTCATCGCTGCTTCTGCAAAAGTGGACTCTTTGAACCAGGAAAATACTGGTTTACAAGGTGAATTACAGGAGAAATCAGTGGCTATCCAAAAGCTTAAAATGAATATTAGTAATATTTTAAGGAAAAAAGAAGCGACGGATAAGGAATTAGGCGAGGCAAAATCAATGATTTCAGAATTAAATGGCAAGGTAAATAACTTACTAGCTGATTTAGGTAAAGCACAAGAAGAAAACAAGCAATTGAATGCCCAAAATCAGGAATTAACCACCCAAAATTCAAGCTTGTCGTCCAACCTCAATTCAACTAAAAAGGAAAAAGAGCGGCTGCAGGACATTGGTTCAACCCTTCATGCTGCTGCTTTTACCATCCAAGCGATCCGTATTAAAAGTAATGGCAGTGAAAGAGCTACGGCAACAGCTAAAAGAGCCAACTTGATTCGTTTGGCGTTTATGATTGATAAAAACAAAATCACCCCTTCAGGTACACAGGAATTATATGTTTGCATTACGGGTCCAGACGGAAAAGCGATTGGCGATGGCGGCAATTTTAATACCAGAGAAGATGGCGCACGTAGTTATGCAAATAAACTTTCCGTGGTATATGAACAAAATGTTGCATTGCCTGTGAGCTACGATTTTAAACAATCCAATAAATTTACGGAAGGGGAATACAAAGTTGAAGTGTACCACAATGGTTTTAAAATTGGAGAAGGTAAAACTGCATTAAAGAAAAGTTTGTTATAATTAATTATAAGTAGTCAAAAATATACGTTTCACTATAAATAATAACGCCCTTCGATTTTTCGAGGGGCGTTATTATTTTAAACCCTTTTATACTAATTCAATCAAATAGTTTTTATGCTAATTCATTTGAATTACTAAAACCTTGCATCATATTTCCAATAGGAATTTCATTGTAGGACAATGCATAAAACCACAATTGAATGGCTGCAGGAGAAATTGATTCTACAAAAAAGTTTGCTTTACTTAAAAAAGGAACTAGTTTTTCAGTAAGCTCTTTCATTTCATTAATATCAATAGCTTGTGACCATTGATTTATTAAGGATTTTAACTGCGCTAATTCATTGTCTAACAAATGATCAAAGGCGTGCAATTGTATGAATTCCGAAACGGCTTCATATAACATTGCTTTGTTGTTTGATTTCATAAGGTAATGTTTTTATCGAGTTGGATTAATTATACAAAGGTCACAGGTTAATGTTACCTAATTATGAACTTTATCCTAAAACAAATTTTTGTGGAAAACTCAATGAAATATGTGATTATACCTGATAAGGTATTGAAATCAATACAATTATAAAGCATTTATTTTAAAGCGATTGCAGATAATGCAGGTAATTGTAGTGTAAGAATGCCCTATTGTTCATTACCCATGTTTTTTGATACTTAGGCAAAGTCCCAACAACACCTCCCAATCCCCCTGCCTTCGACATAGGATATCACGCTGCGGTTATATGTAAAACTATCATTTATGAAAGTTTATTGAATTTTAAAATTTACTATAAATATCCTTATATATCAATAAAATATTTAATGATTGATTTGCCCAAAGTGAACATTCAATTATTATTTTAAGTATTTTACACAATCGAAAAACGATAACCGATTAAACTAACGAATTTTATGAGCCAAACCAAACAACCAACCAACACAGGTGCATTAAGTACCCTAGTACTCGTATTCTTCTTTTGGGGATTTATTGCCGCCTCCAATAGTATTTTTATCCCTTTTGCTAAAACCCATTTCAACCTAAGTCAATTTGAATCTCAATTGATTGGTTCTGCGTTTTATGGTGCTTACTTTATTGGATCTTTAATTTTATTTTTATGCTCCAACCTCATTGGGTATGACATTTTAAATAAAATTGGGTATAAAAAAGGTATTATTTACGGTTTGTGGATTTCAGTGGTTGGCGCATTACTAATTATACCTGCAGCCAATGCGAATTCATTCCCAGCAATTTTAGCTGCATTTTTTGTGGTGGCATTAGGCTTTTCATTACAACAAACAGCGGCACAGCCGTTTGCTATATTATTAGGTGACCCAGCTACTGGTTCACACCGTTTAAATTTAGGGGGTAGCTTAAATAGTATTGGTACAACCATTGGACCATTGATTGTAAGCTTTTTCTTGTTTGGCAGCCCTGCTGCAAAAAACAGCGTAGTCACTGTTACCAATATCAACTTGCTTTACTTAATTGTAGCTGTTGTATTTGCTGCCGTAGCAATATTTTTTAGCATCTCAAAAAAATTACCTGATGGTAAAAATGAAGAAAAGTTTGAAACAGCCAACAAAGCAGCTGGTTCTCTATTAATTATGACCTTATTAATTGGCGCAATCATCGTAGTGGGTCAATTGACAGCTGTTCCAAAATTAAACTTGCTAATAATGACATTAGCATCAGTAGTTGTAATTCTATTTTACTCAAATAAAAGTGCAATTAAAAATGATGCAGGTTGGGGTGCAATGAAATACCAACAACTTATTTATGGCATGTTGGCCATATTTATTTATGTAGGTGTTGAGGTTACCATTGATAATAACTTTGGTGCATTATTAAAGAATCCTGGATATATCACTGAATTGGGATTAGATGAAAGCGAAATTTCTAAATACATCTCCCTATATTGGGGTAGCTTGATGATTGGTCGTTGGACGGGTGCGGTGAGTGTTTTTAACTTGAAAGGCAATATGAAAAAGTTGATGATGATTGTTGTTCCTTTTATTGCTTTTGCAGTCGTATTAGGCGTAAGTAAGATTTATGGCAATGACGTTTCTGATTTATATGGCTATGCAATATTTATTGTAATCGCAATCGCTACTTTCTTTTATGGCCAAGAGAAACCCGTTAAAACATTATTTGCTGTATCCATTTTTGCAACTGCAGCAATGCTGGTTGGTGTATTCACCACTGGCATTACTTCAGTATATGCTTTTATGGCAGGTGGCTTAGCCTGTTCGGTAATGTGGCCTTGTATTTTCTCATTAGGTGTTGGCGGATTAGGGAAGTACACAAGTCAAGGTTCTGCATTTTTAATCATGATGATTTTAGGTGGTGCAATTATCCCACCATTACAAGGTGTATTAGGAGATAATCCAAGTGTTGGAATGCACCAGTCTTATATTTTAGCCGCAGTATGCTTTGCTATTTTAGCCTTACTTGCTTTAAAATTAAAGAGTGTTTTAAAGAAGCAAGGACTTGATTTTGATGCACAAGTAAGTGGAGGACATTAATTGAATATTATAAAATTATACAATGGACGCTTTTGTAGTTGGAGTTGATATTGGAGGGACAGGTACTAAATTTGGTATCGTTGATAATGTAGGTAATGTTTTATTTGCAAGTGAGATATCAACAAAAAAGCACGAACAGGTGCACACTTTTATTGATGAATTACATCAGGAACTAAGTATACTCATTGAAAAAGTAGGCGGTGTTGGTCGCATTAAAGGTATTGGTGTAGGCGCTCCTAACGGAAATGTATATACAGGCAATATTGAATATGCTCCTAACCTGCCATGGAAAGGAATTATACCTTTGGCACGTATGTTACAGGATAAATTTAAAATTCCTGTACGTTTGACCAATGATGCAAATGCTGCTGCTGTTGGGGAAATGATGTATGGCGCTGCGCAAGGCATGAAAGATTTTATCATGATCACATTAGGCACAGGCGTTGGAAGTGGTATTGTTGCCAATGGCCAACTTGTCTATGGACATGATGGCTTCGCAGGTGAATTAGGACATACCACCATCATCCCTAATGGCAGATTACATTCAGGCACAGGCAAAAAAGGATCATTGGAAAGTTACGCCTCTGCTACTGGTGTTGCACAATCCGCTATTGAAATATTAGAAACTACAGATCGACCAAGTTTATTACGTGATATACCTAAAGCAGCATTAAATTCAAAAGCAGTATTTGAAGCCGCTACCAAAGGGGATGAAGTTGCCATAGAAGTTTTTGCATTTACTGGAAAAGTTTTAGGAATGGCATTGGCTAATTTTGTTATGTTTTCTAGCCCTGAAGCAATTATATTATTTGGAGGCTTAACAAAAGCAGGTGATTTAATTTTAAAACCAACCCGCGAACATCTGGAAGCAAATGTGATTGAGATATTTCAAAACAAAGTAAAAATATTGGTTAGCCATTTAAAGGAATCTGATGCGGCCATTTTAGGCGCGAGTGCTTTAATGTGGGAACTATAATTATATTTACTAAAACTATACTTACTACCCCATCTATAAATAATGTCCCCCCGAGTTTTCGGGGGGACATTATTATTTTAAATTTCTTCTATTATAAATCTGTAAGTTGCTGTTGACGAAAACAGGCTTGCTAAATAATTATTAAAATATTCAAACTATTTTAATAAAGCTTGCTCCTCCATCCACTTTGTTTTACCCCAACCTTGAATGACATGTTTTTCGCTATGATAGGAGGATCGAACCAATGGGCCACTTTCCACATAATCAAAACCAAGTTCATACCCAATTTGTCTTAACTCCGCAAATTCATCAGGATGCACAAATCTTTGAACAGGCAAATGCTTTTTTGTGGGTTGCAAGTATTGCCCCAAAGTAAGTACATCACAACCGACCCCAATTAAATCCTTCATAGTTTGTATCACTTCCGCTTTCTCCTCTCCAATACCTAACATCATACCCGTTTTTGTGCGCATGCCCCCCAGCTTTAAGGTTTCTAGCACCTTTAAGCTTCGTCTGTATTTTGCTTGCACCCTTACTTTTTGTGTATTTCTTTCAACGGTCTCCATATTATGACTTACCACTTCAGGTGCTGCTTCAATAATTCTTTGTATTTGATCAGGGATACCTCTAAAATCTGGGATTAAAGTTTCTAAGGTAGTTTCCCGTGACAAAGTTTTAATGGCCTTAATCGTATTAAACCAAATGATGGAGCCACCATCTGGCAATTCATCTCTATCCACACTGGTTAATACTGCATGCTTTACTTTCATCAATAAAATGGCCTCAGCCACACGTTGTGGCTCATCCCATTCCACAGGTTTAGGGCGACCTGTAGCCACAGCACAAAACTGGCAGCTTCTAGTACATATATTACCTAATATCATAAAAGTGGCCGTGCCTTCGCCCCAGCACTCTCCCATATTCGGGCAATTACCACTTTCACAAATGGTATGAAGTTTATGCTTATCTACCAATCCTCGCACATGCTTATAGCTTTCACCAATAGGCAGCTTTACCCTTAACCAATCTGGTTTTTTTATTCTTGTTTCCGTATCCACATTTACTATTGGTAATTCTTGCATAATTCGTTGCGCTATAATCAGCCACAAAAATACAAGACTTGTCATTAATAACCCCTATTTTATGCGCTATATTTAAAAATATAAAATATAAAACGCAGTCCTAAATCACAAAAATAAATTACTATCTTCGTATGCCTTAAATAGGGCGTATTTGCTTAATTTTTAAACGAGTTGATTTATGGAAAAATATGGAAAAATTTTACTTTTTGCAATGCCTATATTTTTCATTTTAATATTACTTGAAAAGTTATATGGCTTCTATATCAAAAAAGAAAAGGTAAACAACATGGATACTGTTAGTAGCCTTACTTCGGCTATTACGATGGTCACAAAAAATGTTTTAGGCTTAAGTATTACCATTATAAGTTATAGCTGGATTCAAGAAAAAATTGCATTAACCCATATTACCACTAATTGGCTTACTTATGTAATCGCTTTTGTTGCACTTGACTTTTCGCATTATTGGGTGCACCGAATTGATCATGCGAATAACTTTTTCTGGAATAGCCATATTGTGCATCATAGTAGTGAGGAATTTGATTTGGCCTGTGCAGTTCGCCAACCTATTTCCTCTTTCGTGAAAATATTTTCCATCTTTATGATTCCTGCCGCCTTATTAGGTATTTCGCCATTAGTAGTTGCAACAGTTACACCCATTCAATTTTTTGCACAATTCTGGTATCATACCAGATATATTAATCGCATGGGATTTTTAGAAAAAATCATTGTTACCCCTTCGCATCACCGAGTACATCACGCATTTAACAATGAATACCTCGATAAAAATTTAGGGCAAATATTCATTATCTGGGATAAAATGTTTGGCACTTTTATGGAAGAACGCGCGGACATCCCACCCGTATATGGCATTACACGTCCAATGAGAACTTGGAATCCCATTCGAATTAACTTTATACATATGTGGCTATTGATAAAGGATGCTTGGCGCGCCAATAGCTTTGTAGATAAAATAAGGGTTTGGTCAAAGCCTACTGGCTGGCGTCCTGCGGATGTTGCAGCAAAAAATCCAGTTTTTAAAATTGATGACGTTTATAATTTTGACAAATACAAAACCAGTCAAGACGCCATTTTTATTTCATGGGCTTGGTTGCAACTTATAATCATCTTTATCGGTGTCGCTTTCATGTTAGGAAATATTGCCAATATTGGCTTCCCAAATATGTTTATTTATGGGGCCTTTGTATTTATTTATATTTATGCTTTAACCGACCTGATGGATGGTAGCAAATATGCTTATGTTTGGGAAATTTTGAAATGCCTATTTGGATTTGGCATTATTTATTTTATGGGTGATTGGTTTGGTGCCAGTAAACATATGCCACAACTAAACTTAATATTGATGGTGTACTTTGCCCTCTCCTTAATCGTCACTGTTCGTTTAAATTCCAGTAATCAAAGTTTAGCAACTTTACAAAACAGTGCAGTTTAATTTATTAAGCCACCGATACAAGTAATTATTTTAAAATCATTCAATACGAGCTATGACTGCAACAGTTACTTACGCATCTAATTTAAGAACCACCTGCCTTCATTTACAAAGCGGCTCTGCTATTGAAACCGACGCGCCTACCGACAACAAAGGAAAAGGAGAACGATTTTCACCTACCGACTTAATTGCAACAGGTTTAGGTGCTTGTATGATAACCACCATGGGGATTAAAGCCGAAACCATGAACATCGTATTAGATGGCGCCAAAGTGGAAGTAACAAAAGTGATGATTTCTGATCCACGTAGGATTGGAAAAATTATAGCACATGTTACAATGCCTGCTGGTTTAAATATAGATGAAAAAACAAAAGAAATTTTAGAGCGTGTTGCACGCACCTGTCCTGTGGAAAGAAGCTTACACCCTGATGTTGAATTAGACATTGCATTTAACTGGCAATAAAGCTAAAAAAACTGACTGCGCTAAAATCAAAGAAGAAATTATAAAAAATTACTAAAGCAACTAGGCTTCTTCTAGTTGCTTTAGTTTTTGCAATAGTTTACTCACAGGCAAACCCATTACATTATAAAAGTCACCTTGAATACTTTGTATTCCAACAACCCCAATCCATTCCTGAATCGCATAACCACCTGCCTTATCATATGGTTTGTAATTTTCAACATAGTATTCAATTTGATCCAATGTCAATAAATTAAATGTGACCAAGGTGGTTTCACTAAATGTATATTCTTTACCATGGTAAATTAATACTACCCCTGTAATGACCCGATGTGTTTTACCAGATAATGCAGTTAAGGAAGCAATGGCTTCGGATTTATTGGCAGGCTTGCCTAATACACTGCCTTCCAACACGACAATAGTATCTGCTGCAACAATGTGTTTATTTATATGTTGCGGATAGCCCAATTTTATTTTTTCATGCACCGCCTCCGCTTTATTTTTTGCAATAAATACTGGCACTTCATCTAAATCCATGTTCGCAGGGAAGGTTTCATCCGAATCGGAAACAATCACTTCAAATGGAACATCCGCCCAGGTTAACAACATTTGGCGACGTGGTGATTGAGAAGCTAATATGAATGGTTCCATGATGTAAATTCAATTTTGTAAAAGGGGGGATCAATATAAAAAATAAAAAAACACCATCGATAGCACCCCTGCCAACATCGCTAATTTAACCCAGTTACTAAGGACATTAAAATCCTTACTGGTGAATGATTTATTTAACTTGTATAACACCAACACCAAGGGCGCGATAATAAAAAAAATACAATAAACAATACTTAACCACCAGCCAAATGGAATAACATACAATTGAATGATTGTTAATACCCCAATCACTACCACCAGCCATACTGCCAAATAAACTTTGGTTGCTTTTAATCCCCAAACAATGGGCAGTGTTCTACATCCAAATTTTGCATCCCCTTCCATATCCTCAATATCTTTAAGTGCTTCCCTAATGATGGTTAATACAAAAGCAAAAGCAGCATACAGTATCATCAATTTGAATAAACGCAGGTCCGTTGGGGTTGCATTACGCACGTTGATTAATTCAGTCATCGTGAACTTAGAAAAATACACTACCCCTATTACCCAAGCTGTTAAAATAGCAATAAGTACATTACCAATGAGTAACTTTTTTTTAATATTGGTTGAATAAAACCACAATAATAAAATAGAAAGCAAGTTGGCTAAATGAATATGCCAATACTGCTGAAATGAAAATGCCATTAAAGTTAAGTAAATACCAGACAAGCTAAAAAAGAAATGCCAAAAAATAACCCATCTTCTTTTGATAATATTACTCACCACCACTTTAGTTGGCTTATTCACCTGATCAATGTTCACATCGAAATAATCATTAATTGCATAACCTGCGGCAGCAATAAAGACAGATGCCAACATCATTAAAAAAAAGGAGACAGGTGTATCACTACTATTAATATGGTATAATGGATTGTATATACAATACTGAAACAAACATTGCGACAATATTATAAAAAACAAATTAGGCCAACGAACAAGCCTACAAAAAGATAAAAGTAATTTCAAATGAATTGAATTTATTTATTTGGCCACAATATGATCATCTATATCCCACAGATCATTCAGCTTTAATACCTTTTCGATGACTTCGCGTGCACAACCTTCCCCACCCTTGGTCAAGGCCTTATATTGTGCGATCGATTTTATATCCATTGCAGCATCACTTGGACAAGCTGCAATACCAGCCAATTGCATCGCTTCGTAATCAGGCATATCATCACCCATATATAATATAGTGTCTAATGCAATATTATGTTCCGAGGCTAATGATTGTAATAATTCCTTTTTATTCCCCACTTTCATATGAACTTCCTTGATACCTAAAAGGGCTAATCTATTTTTTACATCCTCCGAATTACCCCCAGAAATAATCCAAACCTGGTACCCTTTTTTTACTGCTAATTGTAATGCATAGCCATCCTTGATATTCATTGTTCTGGCCATCACCCCATTAGGCATAATTAATAAATTGCCGTTGGTCAATACACCATCAACATCAAATACAAAACAAACTATTTTTTTAAAACTCGATAACAAGGCGAATACTTTTTGTTAACAAATGTAAGCCTATTTTTGATTATCCCTCCACTCATACACCCAGGCACTTTGGATCATTTCCAAATGACCCTCGGTAGATTGTTCCTTAGTACCTTCAAAATGAGGTAAACTAAGTATCCACTCTAAAAGATCCGTAAAACGAATACGATATATTTTAGCTTCTGTAAAATCATCACCGAACTTCTCATATAATTTTTGAGCGATGTCTTCATGATCATTCCAAAAAATCGGGGGTTCAAACTGACTCATATTAATTGATTTTACTTTATTCTTTTACTTGTAATATTCTTATAATTATTTCTTTCCGACGCTAATGTACTATTCGAGATGGAAAATGCCTTTAACTCGGCTACTCCCCTAAAAATTGTGTTTGGTCAGGTAAGATGATTTCTAATTCCCCAGTACCCCCTTTGGCTAAAATACATTGGCAACCTAACCTTGACTCAATACGAGGATTAACAGCACGATCAATAAAGTCTTCCTCTCTGTCCGAGAGTTCAGCAACATGCCCTGCCCCTGTTTTAATATAAATATGACAAGTGCTACAAGCACATACCCCACCACAATTATGATGTAGCTCAATACCTGCCTCTAATAGCACTTCAAGCAAGCTTTCATCCGGCGCTATATTGGTTAAAGTAACAGGCGCAAGTCCTTTTTCTTCAAAATTGATTTTTAATGAATACATAAGTCCACGATAGATTTTTGCAAAAATAACTTTAATCCTCCAATGTTCTAGTCAAAGTCCCAATTTCATTTGCGAAATACAAAAAAAATGCGCACACTGTGCTTTGCCATACTATCTTTGCACAAATTTTTAAAAATAATGGCAATAATAGGGTTATCCGAAAGAATGTACTTAAAGTATTTGAGGACTAAATTCAAAACCCTAGCCCTTGTTTCACCCGCTATTGCTGGCCAGAAAGCCTTTGAATTATTTTGTACCCCCTATCCTAAGTATAAGAAAAAAAAGGCACCTGCCATTTTTCACCAAGCCAAACCGTTAACGGTCAACTTACGGGATGGTATTCAATTAAAAGGCTTTGAATGGACTTCACAAAAAAGCAATAACAAAACCGTACTTATCTCACACGGCTATGCAAGCCATGGATATAAATTTGAGCAATATGTTGCACCCTTATTAAAAATGGGCTTTCGTGTTTTGATTTTTGATGCCCCAGGACATGGCTTAAGTCAGGGCAAATACATTAATATTTTAATTTATTTAAATGCCATTGAGCAAATAATAAAATCCGTCGGACCCGTGGATCATTTTATAGGTCATTCCTTAGGGGGTATAACTTTAGCCATGTTGGCCGAAACTATACCCAATCCCGATCAACATAAGTTTGTATTAATAGCACCGGCTACCAAAACCAACACGACTTTTAATAATTATTTTGATCTAATGCGGTTCAATGAAATCATAAAAACTGCATTTTTATCCTATGCGGCAACTTTAACAACACACCCAGTCACCCATTTTGAAGCTGATAGGGGAATAGAAAATTACACCGGCCCCGTTCTTTGGGTACATGATGCCGAGGATAAGGTTTGTCCGTATAAAGATTTAATAAATTTTCAAGAAAAAGCACCAAAAAACATTAATTTCTTGATAACCAAAGGATTAGGACATAATAAAGTATATAAAACGCAAGCGGTTATTGATAAAATAATGGCATTTTTAGCCCCGGAAGACTAGGTAATTTTTATTTTTTCGGTGAAAGCTCTAATATTGCATCGCGAGAAAAGAATATGGGATTGGAAAACAATGCCAATTTCATTAAACATAAATAGTTGATTTTCAATTTATAAACACCCAAAGATCGTATGGCAAAGAACCTATTAATCGTGGAGTCCCCTGCTAAAGCAAAGACCATTGAGAAAATTTTGGGAGAGGATTTTGAAGTAAGAAGTTGCTATGGGCATATCCGAGATTTAGAGAAAAGCGAAATGGGCATTGACCTTAAAAATAAATTTGCACCAAGATATGCAGTACCATCGGATAAGGAAAAAGTGGTCAAAGATTTAAAATCCATGGCAAAGAAAGCCAAGGAAGTTTGGTTAGCATCGGATGAGGACCGGGAAGGAGAAAGTATTAGTTGGCATCTAGCAGAAGTACTAGGTTTAGACCCTAGAAAAACAAAGCGTATCGTATTTCATGAGATTACTGCACCAGCAATTAAAAAAGCAGTTGATAATCCAAGGTTTATCAATATGGATTTAGTGGATGCGCAACAAGCACGCCGTATTTTAGATAGAATTGTTGGTTTTGAATTAAGCCCTGTTCTTTGGCGTAAGATAGGTATGCAAAAAAGTTTAAGCGCAGGTCGTGTACAAAGTGTTGCAGTAAGATTAATTGCCGAGCGCGAAAGAGAAATCAACCAATTTTTACCGGAGAGCGTTTTTAAAATATCTGCCCTATTTACTGCGCCAGACATCAATAAGAAAAAAGTAAAATTCAAAGCAGAGGGGCCACAAAAATTAGCCACAGGATCGGCTGCTGAAAAGTTTTTAAACGAATGTAAGGGTGCAAAATACACCGTAAAAGACATCAGTGTTAAAGACGGGAAACGCACACCATCAGCGCCTTTCACTACTTCCACATTACAACAAGAAGCATCAAGAAAATTAGGATATAGCGTAAGTAAAACAATGTTACTTGCACAAAAATTATACGAGAGTGGTAAAATCACTTACATGAGAACTGATAGTATCAGTTTGAGTGAAACTGCAGTGGATGCAATTAAAGCGGAGATCAATTCAAGCTTTGGTGCAAAATATTACCAACCTCGTAAATTTAAAAATAAAAACGAAAATGCACAGGAAGCGCACGAAGCAATTCGACCTACCTACATGAATGAAAGCAAGGTAGACGACGCGGACTTAAATAGATTATATGAATTAATTTGGAAGCGCACCATTGCTTCTCAAATGAGTGATGCGCAATTCGAAAAAACGGTGGCAAAAATTGAAGTGTCTACTAATAAAGAAATACTATCTGCTTCTGGGGAAGTGATGAAATTTGATGGGTTCTTAAAAGTATATTTAGAGAGTAATGATGACGAGGACGAGGATGACACTACAGCGGAAGGAGAAGAAAGTTTATTACCGCCATTAGCAGTAGGTCAAGTACTTGACTTTATTGAAATGACCGGGCTTGAGCGTTTCAGCAGACCTGGTGCGAGATATACAGAAGCTTCATTGGTAAAAAAATTAGAAGAATTAGGTATTGGTCGTCCTTCAACCTATGCACCAACTATTTCAACCATCATGAAGCGTAATTATGTTGAAAAAAGAGAAAAAGAAGGTATTAAAAGAAACTTTCAAGTGCTTTCTTTAAATAATAAGGATGAAATAACTACCGTGACTTCATCAGAAATTACGGGTGCTGAAAAAAACAAATTATCCCCTACTGATTTAGGTTTGGTGGTGACTGACTTTTTAAAACTACACTTTTCAAAAGTGATGGATTTCAATTTCACCGCTAAAATTGAAGGCGAATTTGATGAAATTGCTGCAGGCAAACTTTTATGGAGTGATATGCTTGCTTCTTTTTATGAACCCTTCCACACTACTATCGAACATACCTTAGAGAATGCAGAAAGAGCCAAAGGGGAAAGAGAATTAGGATTTGACCCAGTGAGTGGCAAAAAAATGATCACTAGAATGGGACGTTATGGCCCAATGGTACAAATTGGACATCAGGACGAAGAAGAAAAGCCAAGATTTGCCAAATTAAAGGCATCTCAAAGTATTGAAACCATCAGTTTTGAGGAGGCATTAGAATTATTTAAACTACCTCGGACATTGGGACAATTTGAAGAAGAGGATGTATCAGTTAATATTGGTCGATTTGGCCCTTACGCGGCCCATGCCAAGAAGTTTTATTCCCTGAATAAGGAAATGGACCCCTATACAGTAACCCTGGAGGAATTGACCCCTATGATTGCGGAAAAGCGCAAAGCCAAGGATGAGCGTACCATTAAAGTATTTGAAAAAGAGAAAATTCAATTATTACGCGGACCTTATGGACCTTATATCAAACAAGGATTAAGAAACTATAAGTTAAATAAGGAACAACAAGAAAAAGTGGAAACACTGACTATTGAAGAAGTCAATGCGATTATCGCTGAATTAAAAGCGAATCCTCCACGCAAAGTAGCAAGAAGAAAGAAAGCATCTTAAGTAAATGGATTGCAGATTCACTTTACTATGTACTGAATTATATAATTAAGTTTCCAACTGCAAGTAAACAAAAAGGACGCCGATATATCGGCGTCCTTTTTGTTTACACTATACTGCGTGTTATGCGTTTAAGCGATGCCTGGCTTACTTAATGATTTAAGATGTAATACATGCGCGCGAATTGCACTTAATACCGTTGGGTATTCATTGTATTTTAATTTAAAATCAGCACAGGTGTCTTTAACAATTTTTGAAATTGCAGGATAATGAACATGTGATATTTTAGGAAACAAATGATGTTCAATTTGGAAATTCAATCCACCTACCAACCAGCTTACTAATTTGCTTTTGGTCGCAAAATTAGCAGTGGTCATAATTTGATGTGCTGCAAATTCATCAGGCATTATATTTTCAGGTTGTATTGCAACAGGAAACTCCGTTTCTGTAACGGTGTGTGCCAATTGAAATACAATACTTAAAATAAAACCAGCAAAACATCCCGTCACAAAAAAGCCGACTAACCAACTCACCCATCCCAACATATATACTGGTATTATAATAAATACAGCAGCGTGGTAAAGTTTAACAATCCAAAATTCTAGATGATCTCCAATCGACATTTTTTTCAATGGCACAGATCCAATTTTTTTAGAAAAATATTTTTTATAATCGGTATAAAAAATCCAGAAAATATATAATAACATATATAAAACCCAAAAATAAATATGTTGAAAACGATGAAGTATATAATGCTTTTTATTCGGTGCCATACGCATTAATGCACCCACTTCAATATCATCATCTACCCCTTCAATATTGGTAAAAGTATGGTGTATGGTTACATGTTTTGATGCCCACATAAAACGACTTGCGCCTAGCAAACTTATTGAAGAAGAGGCTAATTTGTTTAACCAGTTGTACTTACTAAAACTACCATGGCTACCATCGTGCATCACGTTAAAACCAATCGCGGCAATTAAACCACCAAAAAGGACACATTCCAATATTGCATAAAAAGTGGGTGGTGTAAAAAATACCAAATGTATATAGGTAACAATAAATAAACTTAATAGAATAATTGCTTTTGAAAACAACTTGTAATTACCAGTTGCTGTAACTGCATGTTCCTCTAAATATAAATTAACGCGACGTTTTAATTCAGCATGTAATGATTTTGCCATTACAGGAAATTTGGGGGTCGCAATAGTTTCTTTTGACATAGTAATTAGTATATCTGCAAAGAAAAGGCAATTAATAATAAGATAACGCAGAAATTGAGAATATTTGCTCTAACGAATAATAATTCTATTTATTATATAAATTATTGTTAAATATATCCACACCATTGGGATAACTAAAATGAACAATTCACCATATTTTACGTCAATTTGAATATTGAAAAATTAAGTATTAGCTAAATATGCCAAACGCATCCGAAATTACTGCCTTATTCCAACTGATTGACGACCCAGATGAGGAAGTATTCAATACCATTTCAGACAGGTTATTAGACTATGGATCACCCATTATTCCCGACTTAGAACATCTTTGGGAAAACACATTGGATGAAACTACTTTAGAGCGTATTGAAAAGATGATTTATAAATTACGCCTTCATGATTTAAAAGAAGCATTTACGGAGTGGAAATCAAAGCCTGCTCCCTCTTTACTCGAAGGGGCATTACTTGTCACAAAATTTCAATATCCCGAATTAGCCACAGATACCCTAAGACATCAACTAGAAAAAATTAGACGAAACATATGGTTGGAGTTAAACAATTATTTAACGCCATTAGAGCAAGCCAATGTGATTAAAAATATTTTATATAATTATTATCAAATCAAAGGGGTTGAAATTAATTATGACAAGCCAGATGAATTTTTAATGTCTGGTCCTTTGCAAGCAAAAAAAGGAAATGCATTTGCCAACACCATTTTGTATGCTGAGCTTTGCGCACAATTAGAAATTGATGCTGAATTCATCAACATCCCTAAGCAATGTATCATTGCATTTTACTCCTCCGACTGGGATGACACGGAGGTTTATCCTAATCCACAAGAATTTATTCAATTCTATGTTGAAGGAACCACGGGACACGCTTTTTCACAAAAGGATTTGGACCAATATTTTTTAAGATCTAATATTGAACCAAAGAACATGTATTATAAAAAATTATCTAACATCAGAATAATAAAGAAACTTTTAATAGAATTTTCAAAATGTTTCCAAAGTCCTACATTACAATACAAGCAAAAGGATTTAAACGACTTAGCTGATTTATTGGATTAAATACAATTCATGCACTTCCAAAAAATGGAACAATGATACAATGGGATGACTTTACAAAGGTGGATATTAGGTGTGGCACGATCATTAGTGCTGAAGAATTCCCAAATGCTAAAAAACCCGCATACCAATTACAGATTGATTTTGGCCCATTAGGAATTAAAAAGTCATCGGCTCAGATAACCACGCATTATACCAAGGATCAATTAGTAGGCATGCAAATTACTGCAGTTGTGAATTTTCCTCCAAAACAAATCGCTAACTTTATGAGCGAATGTTTGGTGTTGGGCGTTTATGACTTGCAACACCAAGTAGTTTTACTTACCCCGACACATGCCGTAGATAACGGTCAACCCATTGGTTAATGCAAAATAGTTTTGTTCACATTTATCACAGCCCTATTGGCGCCATTAAAATGGTTTCGTCTGATCATTGCATTCAACAACTCACATTTGTTGACCAACCCGAATTAGAAGATATCGATACGGAACAAATAATGCCAGCGGTGATACACCAATGCATGGACGAACTCATTGAATATTTTGCTGGAAAAAGACGCAGCTTTACTGTCCCCATTGATCAAGATGGTACTGAATTTCAACAAAAAGTTTGGAAAGAATTATACGAACTCCCTTTTGGCAAAACATTAAGCTATGGTGATTTAGCAAAAAAAATGGGTGATCCCAATTTAGTAAGGGCCGCTGCCTCCGCAAATGCAAAAAATAAAGTAGCTATATTAATTCCATGTCACCGTATTATTGGATCAGACCGATCCTTGGTGGGTTACGCCTGGGGAAAAACCAGAAAAAAATGGTTATTACAACATGAATTCAGATTAGCACTCGGCGTGCAAACCTTGTTTTAACTTATTTCAAAATTGCCCCATCAAATCCGAAAGGCAATAAATTTTTAGCTGCACCTACCACCATAATTGACCCCGTTTTACCTGCTAATATTATCTTGATGGGTGACTGATACCGAGTTTCAAAATCAAGCAAGGATTGCCTACACATGCCACAAGGCGAAATGGGAGCATCGCAGGCGGCTTCATCGGTATCATAGCTAATTGCCATTGCAAGGATGGTTTCGCTTGAAAACTGGCTACCAATGCTATTTAATAAAGTTCTTTCTGCACAAATACCCACTGGATAACTGGCACTTTCTTGATTGGACCCAATAACAATTTGACCATTGGATAACAAGGCAGCAGCGCCCACTTTAAATTTGGAATAAGGTGCAAATGCTGTTTTAGTAGCATTTCGCGCAGCAATAAGTAATGCACTATCTGCATCACTTAATGATTCCATCTGCTCAAAATGCTCAAATTCAAACTCGAATTTTTGTTTCATACACCTTTGTTTAATAAAAAACCTCACATGCTGTGAGGTTTAAAAATAATCTATTTTATTTGGCTGAACAATCTATTCCATCTAATTGACTTACTGTAACTAAACCAAATTAATGCTGCGCGTCCAACAATATGCGTCTCAGGAACATACCCCCAATACCTACTATCTTGACTACGGTGACGATTATCCCCCATCATCCAATAGTAGTTTTCTTTGACTGTATAGGTGGTGACTGGAACTCCATTAATATAATACTTGCCTTCTTTTTCTTCTAAATTATTATGCTCGTAATTTGAAATTATACGACGATATAATTCAATGGTACTATCATTTAATTGTACCACATCTCCTTTTTTTGGAATTCGAATAGGCCCATAATTATCTACCGACCAAGGGAAATGGGACATATCATTAGGAAAAGTATAGCCAACTGTATTTTCATCAAAATAAGTAACAGACAAAACCTGTGGTAATTTTTTCAAATTTTCCGCAGCATTTGCAGTCATGTTAATTTTAAAAGTATTGGTGCTGCCTTCCATGATTTGAAAATCGGAACTAGCCTCATTAATATTAATGCCTAAACTGTCTTGAATATAATCCTCAGGGATTGGCTGGCCATTGGTTTGCACAATAAATTCAGTTTGCGAGTATGGCGCATCAAATGCCGGAGCACCATTCACCCATAAATGACTGCCCTTCACTTGAATAATATCACCAGGAATACCGACACATCTTTTGATATAATTATCTGTCTTATCCACCGGATGCACTAAGATGGGATAATCATTCAATAATTTTTCTCGATTGTTTGCATATTCAGGGCTTCTTAACACGTCATAATAAGGTATTTTACTACCAAATTCGGGCAGGTTAATAATGGTATCCCCTGCTGGAAAATTAAATACCACAACATCATTTCGATTAATCCCCCTCAGTTTTGGCAATCTGGTATAATCCACTTGTACCCATTTGATATAGGATGGCGTAGTTGGTGCCATGGGTAAAGTATTATGAACAAATGGGAAACTTACGGGTGTTTGAGGAATACGCGCGCCGTAAGTAATTTTATCAACAAATAAAAAGTCATTCACTAATAAAGTTTTTTCCATACTCTCTGTAGGAATCACATATGCTTCAAAAATAAAAGTGCGAATTAAAGTAGCCGCTACAATAGCAAAAACAGCCGCATCTACCCACTCTCTTGATGCTGATTTGTGGTAATGCTGTAATGCTTCTTTACCATGCCAACGTTCATTTGGAGAAAGCCCCAAATAAGGTAAGTAAATAAATGGAACCAAAATAGTTAATGTGTGCTGAAGCAAACCCACTCTTTTAAAATGCATCACAAATATGATCGATATCCATAAGGTTACAAATTGTCCAAGAATTGGAATGAGCTGAATCCAAAACCAAACTTTTGAAATACCACAAAGTTTTACAACCTCCCATGTATTATAAATTGGGATAATGGCCTTTGCACTTGCTACCCCTGCTTTTTTGAGCATTAAATAAATTCCAATATGCCATCCTAGCCAAAATAAAATCAAAATTAAATAGCCCATAAAATGAAGTTGAATTATGTATAACAAAAATATCCCTTTGTGGGGGATATTGATAATTTTATTTTTAAAGTGTCCAAGTATTCTTATAAGTGGTTTAAATAAAGGATAATGATAACACCACTATTTAACTGGCTATTCGCAAGGACATCGCTTTTATTTATACTGTTGCATAAGCTCCTTCACCAAGCTAACGGACCTAGCCACGTCAGGGATAGCCAAGGCTGCTAAATTAGGTGCATAATGCATCGGTGCATCGGCACTTGTGATACGACGAATAGGTGCATCTAAATAATCAAAACCTTCTTTTTGGATGCGATAAGATAATTCTGAAGATACAGAAGCAAATGGCCATTGCTCTTCAATAATCACCAAACGATTGGTTTTTTTAACACTCTCCAAAACAGTCATCCAATCCAAAGGACGAATGGTACGTAAATCGACCACCTCAGCACTGATGCCTTCTTTTTCTAATTCTGCTGCAGCACCTAATGCCACTTTCATCATTTTATTATAAGAAACAATGGTAATGTCACGACCTACTTTTTTAACATCTGCTTTGCCTAATGGGATATAATATTCATCATCTGGAACATCACATTTATCTCCATACATCACTTCACTTTCCAAAAACATCACTGGATCCTCTTCATAACGAATGGCTTGTTTTAATAGGCCTTTTGCATCGTAACCATTGGAAGGTGAAACCACTTTAATACCAGGAATATTAGCCAAATAACTTTCAAAAGCGGTTGAATGTTGCGCCCCTAATTGACCTGCGCTACCATTTGGCCCTCTCATCACAATAGGACAACCAATTTGGCCGCCACTCATGGCTAACATCTTACTGGCCGTATTTAAAATTTGATCCAACGGAAGTACTGCAAAATTCCAAGTCATGAATTCCACAATGGGTCTTAAGCCATTTTGTGCAGCACCTACCGCTACCGCAGTAAAACCTAATTCAGAAATTGGTGTATCTATAACTCGTTTTGCGCCAAACTCTGCCAACATCCCTTGGCTTACTTTATAGGCGCCATTGTACTCCGCTACTTCCTCTCCCATCAATAATACTCGATCGTCTCTGCGCATTTCCTCGTTCATTGCTTCCCGAAGTGCTTCTCTAAATGGTATTGAACGCATGGTGTGATTTTAATTTGAGTGGCAAAAATAAAGCTTTATACAGGAAAAAAATAATTCTTACGCATAAAAAAAGTCCCCTCCCGATAAATCGAGAAGGGACTCTTAGGACTAACCCATCCTAATATACTAAAATACGTTATAACCAAAACTAACATAGTACAATCCACCAATTTGAGGACTACCATATGCAGTTCTATAAT
>Ga0209355_1000105_pt1 | contig 48247 bp, 36 predicted proteins | sample LauGreSBDMM110SN_3_FD_187563 | JGI IMG/M metagenome (GOLD analysis project Ga0209355, IMG submission 187563) | Freshwater lake microbial communities from Lake Michigan, USA - Sp13.BD.MM110.SN (SPAdes) (version 2) | ecosystem: Environmental > Aquatic > Freshwater > Lake | place: Lake Michigan... | reverse complement strand
GAAGACTTAACAACATTGAAAGCAATCAAAGATTCGGAGACTTTCAAGAGATTCAGCATTCGTTATGAAAATGATCCAATTATGGCACCGTCCAACGATGAAGTGACCTCCACCGACCGCGTCATTTTCATCGCGATCACCTTCCTCTTTCGCGGGATCTCCCTTTTCCTAACGGAATGGGCGCTCAACTCGTATATGTTTAACGGATTTCAGTCGGCCATCGGCTGGTACTGTATGGTCTACTTATCCCTGTTTCTTCTGCTCACATTCCTCGTCAATGCGACCACCGACATTCAGGTGTTCCGAATGACCTTTTACTACCTGAGTTTCACACCCAACGGCGTCGGCCGCACGCTTCTGCACTGCATAGTCCTTCTAATGCTCATTCCTATTCCATTCCTCGTCAAGGAAAAGATTCCGGGTATGGAAGACGAATCGGAGGAGGACAGCAGTTTCACCAAGCGCCGCGCGATTATGCGCGTCCTCAGTAACCTCACCTTTTTCATCTGGATCCTGACGGCAGCAATAGCACTGCGCTATTAGCCCCTGGAATATTTTATGTACCAAGTAAGTAGGGGTTTTAGATGAAAACGGCACCACCGGATCGCGCACATCGTGCCCGTCGCGGCACACAGCGCACCGCGCCCGTGCTCATTGACACACATCCGGCGGATGGCTTAGGTGAACAGGAGGGCGGCGCGATTAGAAACCCGTTTAAAGGTGTTGGAACGAAAATTTCTGGTATAGCCTCAGACGTTAAAACCAAAACAATAAAAACAAAACGTGATGTAGAATTTAAAATCAAAGTTTATAAATTAAACAAATTATTGGAAATACTAAATGGAATAAACGCTACGGATAATGCTGCGATATATGACAAACTTCCAGCCGATATGAAAGGATATATTGGAAGTAATATTAATGAATTTATTACTGCTACGAAAAATATTATTATTGAAATAAAAGATCCAGACACTGTGTATAGTTACCTGGAAAATAATGTACTATACAATAACGTAGACACGTACATATCCAACCTAAATCAGGCAATAGAAAATGTAAAGTATGAGAGTTTACTAGAAAAGAATAAATCATTTTCATTTGAATTTATTAATAACTTAGATGAAAATGATAAGAACATTTCACCAAAAGACAAAGCGATAATTAAAACTATTAAAAATATCTATCAAACATACAAAACTACACCTGATACAAATCCTAAAAAACGCTACACTCTACAACAGGATCTGCGTGGTCTTGTTGAAAAATATGCCTCTTTAATTGCGAGTGTAACTACTAGTATTAATAAGGATGCTGTTGAAAAACTAAAAGTAGACAAAGCCATTTTGGTAATTAACAAAGCCGCGAATATTATAAATTCAAAAATGGAACCTGTTATTCTTAAAATACAAGACGATCTTCGTGAGACTCAACACTCATATGTAACCATATTAAAAGATGTACAATTATTAAATGCTGATATTAAAAAAAATGGAGCGACTCCTGAAAAAACAGAAAAGTTAAATGAACTTATTGCGCAATCTCTTAAAGAAAAAGATATCATAATTAAACATAATAAAAATCTAAATGAAGCTACCGCTAATAAAGACTCACTAAATCAAATTATTGAAGGATCTACTGGATCAAATGTAAGTTTTTTAACGAATTTAAAACTCGCTCGTTCAACAATTGTTCCTTCAACTCTAAATGTGACACAGAAAGCCTTTACTGCAAGCGGAGAATCTATCAAAAAAGCGTGGGATGGCGCAATGCAAACCCTAGACACATCCCTCGCGGAGGCGGTGAACTACCCAGGTGCAGCTCAAATAATCGCTTATCTGGATGGTGCCAAGTTTAGCAATAGCAATGATTTTCAGGCACAGGCGCTTGCACTTTACATTTTAGCTCTTCAAAACACGCCCACACCTGCCGAGACGTCTAAACCCGCTTCTGAGGTTCCAGCATCAGGAGTCGCGACGAAAAGTGTAGGTGGCGCAACCGATCCCGATGCCGCACCCACGCCCGCACCCACGCCCGTACCCGAGGCCGCACCCGAGACCGCGCCGGTCGCAAAAAAGCCGACGATTACTGCCGCCGATGCCCAGGTAATAATGGAGTTTTCCAACTACATTGTTGAAAACAAAATGAAAATACCGGAAGACCCTATCCGTCTGCCCACATCGCCAAATGGCCCATCGGCTTCATATGCCACTTGGCTAGCCCTTTATGAGTCTTTCAAGCGCACACGGGGCGTTTTCAGTGCAACGCTGAAAGCGAAGGGTGCGCAGTTCGCGAATGCGATTTCCGGCGCCTTTACGATCTCGCTTGACAACGCAAACACACAGAAGAAATTGGAAGATATCAACAAAAGTCTCAAAGAAATGGATAACTTTGCGGAGCAGTTTTTCCCCACCCGGACGCGCAAATTCCAAAAAATTTATGAGAGCGAAGCTACCGAAAAAGAGTACAAAGATTTTGAAAAAGCCTACGATGCAAAAAACCGCGAGCATCTCCGAGATCAAACACTCCTTTCCAATGTTCCGAAGGCCCTGTTGTCTCTTAAAATGCGTATGCCCACCGCCATTTCTGTCGGCGCCCCGAGCACGGGCAAGGATGCCTTCGCCGATGGCGTAATCACGCCTCTAAACGGAATGCTCTCGGAATATGGAACCACGCTAACATACACTCCCCCCACCACGACTCAGACGGGCGGCGAGCGCGCAGCTCCCGGAAGCTCGCCCTTAATGCCAGTACTCAGTGCGCTTATCGCCGAGACACACGCGAAACCTGCCGGCGGGCCGACCGGCGTTGCGCCCGGCGCCGACGACGCCGTCGCCGAAGCAATGCGCAAGAATCTTGACTCCCAGCTGGAACCCTCCGAACTCTCGCTGCACATTCTAAAATCCGCACTGCTCTCGGCCTTTCGCAGCCATCTTTCGCCCGCCGCGTTCGCCACATTCACCGAGAAGCTCCAACTGGAATCCCTGGAAAACGCCGAGCTCACAGCGCACGCCATTCAGGCCGCGATGACCAGCGCCGCCGCAGCGACCCTTGTCGCTGAACAGTCCGCCGCCGTTCAAGAGGGCATTCAAAAGGCCCTGGCCGAAGCCACCGCCCTTATTGATACTTTGCGCGACCAACAAAACCTCGCCGTGGACAGCGACCTCGCCACGCAAAATCTGCAACTCGCGAACGTATATCAGGCGATTCAAGTGAGCAAACTCGCAACCGATATTAAGACCATTTTGGCCGATGCCGTCGCGTCCGCTCAAACGGCCGCACAAAACGCGACCGCAGCACAAGAAGGACTGAACGCGGCCGAAGCCGACGCCGCTCTGTCTCGCGTGCTCACCGATGAAGTCACGCTCAACGCAACGCAAGCCGCCCTTCAATCGTCGCTGGCCTACTTCGCCACCCGCGATCAAGCCATTCGCGACGGAATAGACCGCGATAACACGAGCTACGCCGCCACCCGCAGCTCTTTACTCGCGGCCCTTGGAACCGTCGCCACCCGTGATGAGATGAAAGGCCTAAAAGCCGAACTGAACGGACTTTCGGGCGCGGTCACCGCGAATATGGCGCAATTTAACACCGATTACACAACAAAAATGGCGACCGTTCAGGCCGAGCAAGCCAAAATCGCCGCTGAAAGTAGTAATATGGCGCAGCAGTATGCGAAACTGCAAGGCGTCCTAGACAGTCTAAATACGAGTCTCGGCAACACCGCCCTGCGCGGTGGTGCCCCCGCCGATCCGGCAGCGCCTTCCATAGAAACCTTCCGCGAGTACCGCAAACAGCTGGATCAAGTCAAGCGCGACATCCGCGATGTCAGCAACACCCTGCGCGGCATTCAAGGCAGTTATAACTCGTTTATTCAAAACATCGCTTTTCAGAAATTCATAGACGCCCGCGACAAAGCCACCGACGACCGCTCCCGGGCCGACGCGGATAACAAAATAACCGGCATTTACACTTACCTCGGCGAAGAGGGCAAAGGCTTTGTCACCAAAATCACGGAACAGTTGAATGAAAAGAAGAAGCTCCTCGTGAGCATCCAGGACCGCGTTCAAAAGATCCTAGACACCGAACCGACCAATAAAATGTTTCAAGGTTATGCCTTCAAACTCAAACAGGCCCTGGAAGGTGACTACGAGAAATCAGACCAAAGCTTCGGCATTCTGGCCGAAATAGATACTCAGCTCGGTGGACTCAAAACCGATTACGACAACGCCTTTAACGAAGTCAAGAAAATCGCCATTGGCATTGACGCCGCGCGCAAAGAACGCGAAAAGCAACTGGCCGCCCAAGCCGACGCACTCCGAAGGACCGGCGTCTCCGTAAACACAAGCCAAGCCGAACTCGCCTCTCGCAACGCTGAAAAGCTCAAAGCAGACATTCAAAAAATAATTAATGAGACGGAAGAGGTGCAGAGAAACGCAAACACAAAGTTGAAAGAGATTACCGAATTTATATCGGCCGCTGAGGCCGCGCTAGCCACTGCCGCTGCCGCTCCCGTACCAGCCGCTGCCGCGCCCGCGCCCGTATCAACCAACAGAGGAGCACCTACCCCAGAAACCCAAGAGCCCATAGACGCATCAGACGCCGAGGCAAAAGCCGCCAAAGAAAAAGCGGATGCCGAGGCAAAAGCCGTAGAAGCCGCAAAATCCGCCGCTGCCGCCGCCGCAGAACAGATAGCAAAAATAAAAGCTAAAATTGAAAAATTTAAAACCGATGAAACAGCTTTTCAAGATGAAAAAGCCAAGTTTAATGGCTCCCCTTCGGATTTATCCAGTCTCTACGCCACCATCGCCGACATTTCTCGTAAATTAAAAGAAGACGATGTCGCTTTCACCGAATCTCTGGCATATCTTAAAAATGTGAAAAGTAACCCGGAGGCGGCTAAAAAACAGGCCGAGGCGGAGGCTGCGAAGAAGGCATTCACCGAAACCAAGGGCGCCTACGAGACACTGGCTGACGAAATAGACGCCAAGGTTCTAAAAGAAATCGTGCTTCCTCTGGATTATCTATACCGTCACAAACTGGACCCCGTGGCCTCCCTCTCCTCATCGGCGATGGGCGAGCCCGGTCTGCTTTCCCGCATTTACAACCAGTACACGGAGCGCCGCCAGGAGTACAATCAAAACCCGATGATCGCCGCCACAGAACTGACGGAGTCCCTGCGCAGCAACAATATGCTTCCCCGCGAGGTCCTAAAAGTCAGCCCGATAGACAAGACGATCTTCATCTTCATCACCCTCTTCATCCGAATGATCTCTCTCAGCATCGTCGGGTATATGATTGAGAAAGGTACGATCAAGGGTATCCAGTGGGGCCTCGCCGCCTTTCTGCTGATTTACATCGGCTTCTTCGTCGGCTTCGTTTTACTGGTCAACCTGGACACGTACCGCCTGCGTATCGTTTTTAACTATATTAACTTCCACGCAAACTCGGCCAATGTCTACTCGCACCTGATTTCGCTCGTCATTTTCAGCATTCTGATCTTCATCATTATGTGGAACGTGAACTTCCCGGTGCCCGGTATTAAAATTGTGGCCATCACCGACGAAGAGAAAGCACTCCTCACCTACCGCCTAGAAGTCCTTACGATGATCGTATGGCTCTTCCTGTCAATTATTGTGATCGTAATGTAACAGCGCCGCACAGCACAGCGCTGCGCAGCTCGCCGTTCTTTTTCAAAAAATAATAAACCATTGCCGTTTATGATTCGCCCGCGCCTCCGCCTCCGCCTCCGCGGTCCTTCAAGTGACTTGTGCGCGAGCCTTCCAGCAAAACCACTACCTGACGCGAGACATTTACTAGCACCGCTCCCGTAAGCGCATATTCACCACCAACGGCAATTTCGTCCCCGATGTCCAACAGCAAATCGCTTCCGATGTGCCCGGTCACCCTTCCGCGCACGAGATCCCCGTCGGTTTGGTAAATATGCAAGACGTCGCCCAGGCTCGCGCCCGCATCTGCCCGTCCGCACTGGATCCGTATACTACCGCTGTAACGCATCGCCGATACGACAACGTGATGATCGGCGCCCATTTTAAGCAAGTGTCCCTCCGCCGTCAAAATCCGCAGCGTCCACGGGGGCGCCAGCGCCGGCAACCGCGCCAACGCGTCCGAACACGGCGCCCAGGATCCCCACGCGCCGGTGCCCGGCCCAGACCCCGTCAAGATTACGTCGGCGACTTGGCGACCCGCACCGGTGATTTCCAGGCGAATATATGGCGTTGGATCCACCGTGGTCACCGTCATCGGCAACCATACCTGCGTTACCTTCAAACTCGTCGGATTCATAAACGACGGCAGCCGCCCATTCCAAACGAACATTGCGCGCCCCGGATACGCCACACGGTCGCGCTCCCATCCGTGAATGAATAGCGGGATCGCCGGTCGCGCAATCGGTACGGGGGGCGCCAAAATCACAGGCGTACCGATAGGAGCCACCGATGGTGATTGTGCCTGCTGTGTTGCGCCCGGCGCCGCCGAAGCAGACGCCGCCGCAGGGACCATCGGCGGCGTCCACAACACTTTCCGGCGCTGCTCCAATTCTTGAAGTTTTTCCATAAACGAGCCCTCTTCTTCCTCGTCGTCTGGACCCGCCCCATTTTGTTTCGCCGAAACGCCACGATCAATCGCAGGCAGTGGAGGGCCATACTCGGCGCTCCCCGCCCCTGTCCCCACGGAACCACTGCTCGCCGTGGTCGCCAGCGTCTCCGGGGCAATCACGCGATACCGAATCGCCGTAATCGCGCGCTTATTCAAGTCCACCAACGTGAGCCGCGGCGAGTCCGGCATTCCCGCAATGGTCCCGAGAACATCGCCAACAAGTCCGCGAAAAGCCTCCGCGGTGTCTGCTGTGTCCGGCGGAGCCCACTGAAATTTATCGGCCAAATACCTCCGCGCGATATCCAGGACATAATCCCTATTTTTGTAAGTCAGAAACGCCCCAATCGCACCCGCGCCTGGCCCCGCCGACGATTCTGCGATGTCCATAGTGTGCCGTATAGTACGGCATTAGCGCGCGGCAGCTTTAAGCCCGCGTTGTCGGTGGCCGATAAAGCACATCGCGCAGTTTATGAACGTCTTTGTCCGTTATTTTTATGTTCACGATGTCGCCAAACGTCACCGCGCCGCGGCGTTTTTCCAACAGATTTAACCAACGAATTTGATAAATCATACTGAACACGCCACACTCCGTATCCGCGTACTGGTGCTGATTTCGGTTGTAATCCGCCTTAAATGGCGAAGCCGCGCCATACAGTTCGGCCAACTGCCCCCGCACCGTCTCAATGAACTCGCCGACTTCCGACGGCGTTTTGCGCGCGACCGAATCGTAGTAATACGCGCCGTAGCACGGCAGCGCCGGATCTATGCACATAAACAGCGACGTCCAGTGCGATCCGCTCTGGTCGTGCTTGTCCAGATTCAGAATCATTCCGAGGTACCGAACGCCTTTTTTCACGAGCGGCGCAATGCGCATCGCGCAAATCTCCGCAAACAGGCACGTGCCGAACGCGCTCTTGCCCGCGAAATCAATCGGGTAAACGCCCAGGAACCGATAGGCCGGCGTGTCCGTCTCGTATTGATGCATCACGGCCTCAATGTCAAAATTCGTCAGCCAAGTAAACGGCTCACGTGCCCACTCCTTCGGTTTGCGTGGTTTCAGGCTTTTAACGACGGGAAGAATGCCCTGGATCCGGCCCGCACCCGCACCGGCCTCGCTCGCGTTTGCAAGCGCGTCCGTGCTCGTGACGTTCTCCCCCAGCAGCGTGTCCACCCAACAGCCCTCCTGATTGCTCCCAGATCCGCACTTCGGCATCATTCGGGTTTGGAGCGCCTTCCATAGCTCCGGTACCGATTTCCGCGTCAGCCCCGAAATCGGCGCCTCCGAATGCGACTGGTTCCACGCAGCAATCAGGCGCAGCAGCGCCTCGCGCGTAAAACACGTCTTATGTTTATTGTAAATATCCGCACTCGCCGGACTGCATACCTCGGCCATCCCTAATCTCTAATATAAAGACCTATGCCTTTTTATCGTAACTACACAATGGCTGCGCCCGCCGCGTCTTTTCGCGCGAATCCAGAATTGCCACCGGGCCCTCCCGCGACCGCTCAAAAATCCGCACAATTTAACGCGTTTTGGGAAACAATCCTTCGCGCCCAGGCCACCGCCCTCCGCGCCGCCAACCAAAAATGGTCCTACGACTCTTCTCGCCGTCTTCTCGCCCTCATCATTGAACCGCGCAGTCATCACCCGATGCTGGAACCCGTCGTCCGGAACGCAATGGCCGCCCTCAATGACCCGTCGGCCCCCGGCGGTCCAGATCAATGGAACCTTATGATCGTCACCCACGACGCCGCGTATGTCAATGGCCTATTTCCAGGGTCCACGCAGCTCCTTCAAGCCATTCCTCAGGCAAATCTAAATTTTCAAGAGTATTCAAGCCTCCTAACGCACGTGCCCTTTTGGGAGGCCGTCGCCACACGCGCCGACGTCGTAGCGATCTTTCAGACCGACGTCGTGTTTTTCCGTCCCATTCCGCCGATTTACCTCGCGTATGACTACGCCGGCGCAAACTTCTTCGGCGCCCGATTCGTCTCCCCACGCGTCGGCGGCATCAACGGCGGCTTTTCCCTCCGTCGTCCTTCGGCGATGTTGGACTGCATTCGGCGCGTCCCAAACCACCAAGTATGTGCGCGTATGGGCGCCCCTCCGAACGCCTATATCCCAGAGGACGTCTATTACTCCCACGCCTGCGATATTCTCCATAAACACGTCCCGCCCATCTCCGACCGCAAACATCTCGCCATAGAATCCGAATATTTTAGCCGCCCAGCCGCCTTTCACGGGTTCCAATATTCCGCCGATTATTTCACAATGGACCAGTGCCGCAAACTCGTAAGCGAAAGCGCGCTGTTATGCGCGTATGCAACGGATCCCGCCCCACTTGCGGGACCCGCCCCCTCGGCAAATGCGCCCTCGGGTGCCCTCGCCATCGTCGTTGCGCGCTACAAGGAATCCGTTGACTGGCTTACCGATCTTCCAGCAAACGCGACCGCAATAATATACAATAAAAGTTACGATCCGCTTATCATTGACGACCGCGTACGCGTTCAGACTCAGACGCTGCCTAACGTCGGCCGCGAGTCTCATACGTACCTTACCTATATCGTGACGCATTACGACACCCTTCCGGACCGCGTCTTTTTCACGCAAGCAGGACTCTCTGAGCATTTCGCCGAGCCAGCCTCCGGTATTTTGCAGCGTTTCCTGACCTCAGACACTACGGTCGTCGCGCCTTTTACGGAAGGCCTCACGCCCGACGCACGCATCGGCAATTACTGCGGCGAATTCACCGCGCCCGCGGAAACCGACGGCGTCTCCTGGTTCCGGAAATACGTGACCAACGACCCGTCTGTGGACATTGACGCCCTTCGCATTTGGTATTCGGGCATTTTCTGCGTTTCCCGAGAGCGCATTCGGTCACGATCCAGGGGCTATTACGCCGACCTACTTGCCCAACTCTCAAAAGACAAAAATCCCGAAATTGGCCATTACTTTGAACGATCGTGGTATTACATTTTTCAGTATCACACCGCCACCGTCGCCACCGCGCCCTCGCGGGTGGTTTAAAGGTTAAGCACTATACCATAGTGGACACTCGCTGGCGACCGAGGCGGCGAAAAAATGAGTCTTGGCTTCACACCAAAACTCGTAACACGGCGCTGAGTCGTTATCGTATTCTAGTGGGGTCGCGCAGTAACTCGCCGGTGCGCCATAGGCTTAAAAAAATAGGCTAACCATATTCCAGGAGGTGTGGCGGCTCCCCCTAGACCGCAACGAAAATGAGTGAATTCAAAAAATTCCTAAACCAGTTTCGGTGCGAGAAAGGGCAGCCGAGCACACACACGACGATGGGCAAAGGGGCGGGGGCTTATAATATTCCACGCACACGAATGCCGGAGTTCTTTCAGCAGTACACCCGCGAAATGGTGCGGCCGGGGGCGCTTCTTCACCTCACCGAGAAGCCGACCGACCCGTCGCCGATGCGCGCCGATCTGGACTTCCGCTTCGCGCTGCCCACCGATGGCATCGTGCGGCGAACGTACACACAGGAGGACGTCGCGCGCATCGTCGGCCGGTACAGCAGCGTCCTCGCGGAGTACGTCTCCGCGACCGACGAGGCGCCCATCGTCGGCTATGTGATGGAGAAGCCCGACGCCGTGGACTACCGCGGCAAGGTCAAAGACGGTATTCATATCGTCTGGCCGAACCAGGTCATCTCGCACAACGTTCAGCACCTCATCCGGAAACGCGTTCTGGATACGGCGAACGAACTGTTCCTCGGGATGAACATCTGCAACGACTACGGCGACGTCCTGGACAAGGCGATCATTGACAAAAACAACTGGCAGATGTACGGCAGCAGCAAGCCGGACAGCGAGGCTTATCGCGTGACCTCCGTCTACCAGTGGGTCGGTGGGCCGATTTCAGGCCCGCCGAGCCCCGCATCGGAACTGCTGCGCGCCGGCTCCGGTCCGTCTACGAGCAGCGATGCGCCCGCGCCCGCGCCCATCGTGCCTCCGGAGCGCCCGACATCGCCCACGATCGCCGCGATGATCGCGAAAGCCGTGACCCTTCTCCAACGCTTAATGCCGCCCACCGCCACCGAGGAGCTCAGTTGTCCCGAGATGTTCTCTATGCGCCACAAGGACGACTTCACCTCCATCCTCCGGCCCGAGAAGGTCGCCGAGGTGAACGAGTACATCCGCCACGTGCTGCCGAACACCGACGAGAAGCGTATGTCAAAGCTCAAAACGCAGATCTTCGGCAAATCGGTCAACTACGTGCGCACCTTCGCGGCCGAAGAAGAGCTCGCCCTCGCCCGCGTCCTCGTGAAGGAAACCCTCTCGGCGCGCCGCGCGGAGAACTACGAGGACTGGATCAAGTGCGGCTGGGCCCTCCGCAACATTGATTACCGCCTGCTGGAAACCTGGGTTGAGTTTTCAAGCGTTTCCAGCAAGTATGTTGAGGGCCAGTGTCAGCAGCTGTGGGACAATATGCGCGCGGACACGCTCGGAATGGGCACGCTTCGCTGGTGGGCGAAGCAGGACAATCCGATTCGTTTCAACGAGATTATGGACCGCGATGTCTATACGCTCATTGACCGCTGCATCGGCACAGACGGCGCCCACTTTGACGTCGCCAAGGTGATCTACACGATGTTCAAGGACCACTACCGGTTTATGATGAACGACACCTGGTACACCTACGACGACAACAAGCATCGCTGGGTGCGCAACAAGGAGGGGCTCAAACTGCGTATGGTGCTTTCCAACGACGTGTGCCGCAAGTTCAGCGAGCGGTCTATGTACTGGACGCAGGAGTCCGTCAAGACCAATGAGCTTCGCGAGTCGTATGAGGAGAAGTCAAAGAAGCTGATGCAGATCTCGGTGAAGCTCAAAACGTCGGGCTACAAGGACTCGGTGATGAAGGAGTGCAAGTGTATGTTCACCGACGAGCACTTTGATGAGCTCCTGGACAGCCACCCGCACCTCATCGGCTTTGAGAACGGCGTCTACGACCTGCGGATGCACGAGTTCCGCGACGGCCTCCCCGACGACTACATCAGTTTCAGCACGGGGCGCTACTACGCGCCCTACAACCCGCTGTCCGAGGACGCCCTGGATCTGACGGCTTATTTATCGCAGGTATTTACGAACGAGAATGTCCGGAAGTATATGATGGACCTTCTCGCCGTGATTATTGACGGCAGCATCCGTCAGGAAAAGTTCTACGTCTTCACCGGAAGCGGCTGCCACGCGATTGACACGGAGATCCTGATGTACGACGGCACGAAGCGCCTGGTGCAGGACGTCGTCGCCGGCGACCTCCTGATGGGCGACGACAGCACGCCGCGCACCGTGAGCAAGCTCTTCCGCGGGACCGACGTGATGTATGAGATCCAGCCGATCAAGGGCGAGCCGTTCGTCGTCAACCAGGACCACGTGCTGTCTCTGAAAGTGACCGCACCGATCCCGGCCGGCCTCTTCCCGCGCGCGGGTCCGAACGGTCTTCTGCCCGGCGACGTCCTGGACATCAAAGTCTGCGAACTGCTCGCGACCGTACCGCCCGAGTGCTACACGCCCTCCGTAGCGGCGGCGTGCCTCGCGCTGTACCAGCCGGCGCGCGCTGGCGCGATCGTGATCGCTAGCCCTATGCGCGTGCCTTTCAAGATCGTGCCGATGCCCGCCGGCTCCGACGACCGCTACTTCGGCTTTGAGCTGGATGGCAACCACCGGTACCTGACGGGTGACTTCGTCGTGCACCACAACTCCAACAGTAAATCGGTTCTGTTGCAGCTGGTCCAGAAGGCCGTCGGTGAGTACTACTGTATTCTACCGATCGCGCTGCTGACTCAGAAGCGCACCGCCTCCAATGCGGCCCAGTCCGAGCTGGAACGCACGAAGGGCCGCCGCGTCGCGGTTATGCAGGAACCGGGCGAGTCCGAGAAGCTGAACATCGGTCTGATGAAGGAGCTCTCGGGTGGCGACATCATTCAGTGCCGCGGCCTGTTCAAGGAGCCGGTGGAGTTTCGGCCGCAGTTCAAGATGATTATGACCTGCAATGAGCTGCCCGAGGTCCCGAGCGACGACGGTGGCACGTGGCGGCGTATCCGCGTGATTGAGTTCACGTCCAAGTTCACGGATGCGCCGGATCCCAACAACCCGAAAGAATTCCCCGTGGACCCAGAACTCACGGGCAAGCTGGACCGCTGGGCGGATATGTTCATCAGTATGACTCTGGACCACCACTCCAAGATGGATGTCAAGGGACTGGTGGAGCCGATGGAAGTCCGCATCGCAACCGAGAGCTACAAGAAGAACAACGACGTCATCGGGCAGTTCGTCGCCGACTCCCTTCGGCTCGTTCCGGATTCTCCCGATCGGCTTCAACTCCAAAAGGCCTACACCTACTTCAAAGTCTGGGCGTTCAGCGTCATTCCGAAAGGCAAGAAGGTGCCCGACCGCAACCAGTTCAAGGCCTATATGGAGAAGACGTATGGCGTTTACAACAGCAAGGGCTGGCTGGGGCTCCGCTATGTCAGCCCCGACGCCGACGACGAAGAAGAAGAGGAGGAAGAAGCCGACGGCAACGTCGTCGTGGCACCCGAGGCTATTGCCAACCTCCGAACACCCGGTGCCGCCAAGCGCGCCGCGGCGAAAAAGGCGGCAGCCGCAGGCGCTGCCGTGGCGGCGACGCCCCCCGCCGCAAAGCCGCCCGTGCCCGTGCCGCCGCCGAGCCAGAACGCGCGACCGTCTCAGGTGCCCCCGTTGGAACCGCCGGAGGCGCCTCCGGTCCCCGAACCCGCCGCTGCCGCACCCCCGGTCAAGCGCAATCGTGTCGCCGCCACCGCCAAAAAATGACGCGCTCCGAGATCAATCACAAGTAATTCTTTTTGTAAATACGGTCAACCCAAACCTCGGCTTAAAGAGGTTCTCTGTCCTAAAAACAGAGGGCGTCGCACGCACGCACGCGGGCTACGCTAAAAATGGAGGTAGATCGGATCCTTACCCACCTCGCCGAGATGCTGGAAGCGCGCGGCGAGGACATCAGCGAGTTCGTTGAGCACGCCGACGCCGTGCCGCGCGCCCGCTATTACAGCGAACGCATTGTCCTGAACACGCCCGAGACCACGCTGTTCTTCGTGTTCAAGAAAGAGCTGATGAAGGAACTCACACGCGAGTTCAAGGACCACGAGACGCCCGCGGAGTTTCTCGCGGCCTACAAAAGCAAAAACATCATCCTCGTCGCCACCGAGCCGCCCTCTCCCGCCGTCCAGAACACCCTCCAAGGCTACGATCGGTCGTTCGGACCTCTCGGCGGCAGTCTCCAACTCTTCCTGAAACGCGAGCTGCTGTACAACCCGAGCCGCCACGAGCTGGTGCCAAAACACACCAAGCTCACCACCCCCGAGATTGAGGCCCTCAAAGAGCGCTATATGCTCAAAAGCAAGCTCCAACTTCCCCATATCCACCGCAACGACGTGATGGCCAAGTGGCTCGGACTCCGTCACGGCGACGTCGTCCGCATTACGCGCTACAACGACACCTCCGGCGAGTATGACTACTACCGCTACTGCGTCTAGTCGCGACGCCCACGCCCGCATACTCCCTTATTTTTCTCAGGCATCAATAGAGGATCCCGTCGCGGCTTCATTCCGTTTACCCCAAAAGTCAGCGGCAATGGGGTCTGAGTTCAAGCCGGACATATATGAAAAGCTTCAATATATCCGCACGAGCTTCATCCAGGAGAATATGCGGTCGTCGCCCTTTTTTGGTGCATTCACAAACGCGCAGTTTAACACCACGACCCTGCCCGGTCGCCTGTTCTCCGGTTACACGACCGGCTTCGCTGCGACGACGACGGGATACACCGGTGCCCTCGTCACCGATACGACCACCGCGAACCTAAGAACTCGCGTGCTGTACCGCGCAAATCCGGCAACCGCTGCGTTTTCAGAGATTCCCGGCACTGGAAGCGCGATTACCGCGACCCTACCTAGCAATACTTACGCGGATATCAACCTTTCTTCTCTTCTTCAATCCTCTACCCCTCTTCGGACTGAACTAGACAACGTTGTCCTCGCGTACACCGTTCTTGAAGACACCAATTACAGCCGGTTTTCCCAAAATGCCACCCCGATTACGCTTTCTAAATACACGGTCGTGTCCAACGCCTCCTCCATCGCATTTCAATACAACACCGCTCTGAAAACCTACACGTCTACTTCCGACACGACCAAGCGGATTGATACCATTTTCAGCGATCTCGCTCAGTCTGGAATCGCGACCACCCAGCAAATTCCCATCGGTGCCTTTTCGGCGCAGGAGAACAACATACGTATGGAGCGCGATACTTCCACGATGCCTCCCGGAAGCTCGGACATCATTGTTGCGATCTCGCCGATATCAACGAATGGCGTTGAGTCGTCCTCTCCGCCGATTATAATTCCCGTGCCCGCGGCCGGCACGAGCACGACCCTGCGTGTTACCGGTCACGTAAAGCTCGCCGCCGCGGTTCCCTCGGGCGCCACGGCCCCGATCGCAGCGGTGTATCTGAGCCGCGGAGGTCTGATGACCAGCATTGGCACGGTGACCGTAAATGACGTGACGAACTGGCTATCATTCACATTCACGAGTTCAACCGTGTACAGCACCGACAAGAGCGCGAGCCTGACGATTGTTTTACAGCACAACGGCGTCTCTCAAAAGGTACTACTCACAAATTTCAAAGTAGAGGCCATACCGGTAAGCTCCACCGATGCCGGCCAGGGCGGCTCGCCGTTTACCTCGGACACTGATCTCTTCGTCGTCCGCCGCCTTCTGCTTCTTTACAAGCTAATGGCCAACTTTTACATCGCAATGCGCACCTACGACAATCTGTTCACCGGTGCAACAGAAGACACAAACGCAAAGAGCCTTCTCAGTCTTTGCTACCAAAATCTTACGGAGCTAAATCGCAACGTGATTCGCGCTGGCTCCCTTGCTGACAAGTCGGATAGCATTCAAGAGCTGGCGCGTCAAGTCAACGAGCGCGTGCGCCAATTTCGCACCCTTGGCCAGGGCATTAATACCCTGAACACCAGCGTCACCGAAAACAAGATCGCGCTTCGCGATGAGGTAAATCGTATGGGCGTCGTCGTCAATTCGGAGCAGCGCAGCCGCAGCTACGCCATCGCGACCATCATCGCCGTGACCATTATTCTCGCCATCCTCGCGGGCATCGTGGTTGCCCCGACCTCCAACCTCGTCAAGATCGGCGGCACGGGCGGCGTCCTTCTACTAGGCGCCCTGTTTACGCTCGCGGTCCGTAAGCTCTACGCCGGCAACGTCGCCGAACACTTTGACGGCAACAACGTCCAGGAGCTACCCTCCTACCCCGTGGGTGTTTCCCAAAACACGAAGGCCAACGTAATGACCAGCTACGAGAGCGCCTTTATGAAAGAGGTTTCCGAGTACCTGACGCACACGACCAACCTGGCGCTCCTGCTCCAAAACTACCAGGCGTACGGGAATATGAATTTCTCAATGATGAAGGAGCACAAGTATTTCAGCGATGCCACCGATCAGATGAACACCCAGAAGTACAAGCTCAAAAATACATCGGGTCTGATTCGTATGGACCAGATCACTCAGCGCGCGCGGATGACCCTGGCTCTCACGGTTCTCATCACGGTCGCCTCGGCCGCCTTTGCCGTTGCCGCTGTCTCCACGCGTTACCCCGGCCTGGTCCCGGTGATTCTGATCATCGCCGGCATCGTCCTGGCGGTATCCCTATTCCTGTTTATCCTAGACACGAACGCGCGCGTACGCACAGACGGACAAAAACGATACTGGCAACAGCCAAATATGAACGCGGCTTCTAATTAAGCACGCGCCCGAGCGGGAATTCCCGCAGCCGATAGAGCCGTTAGGTTCTCCGTGTAACGGTCGGCACTCGTTTTTTCAACACGATCCTCAAAGCCCTCCGAGGGCGTCACCCAGGATCGCGGCAGCACATTCAGCGGATGTTGCTCGTTCAGGAGCACCTGAATCGCCAGATGGTAAAATACCCACAGACCGAAGGCAATCGTCAGGTTGCGCGTGCTAAAATAGAACATCCCGAAGAGAATCACCTTTTGGGCAATGGGACTCGCGAAAATGCGCTTTTGCGCATCCGTGAAATCAAACGTCAGCTGACGGCCACCGATTTGCGTCGTAAACGCCGAGAAAACGGCAATTGGGTCCACCGACATACGACCGGACCTCTTCCCGCTACCTATCTATAAATCAAAGAGATAATGCGCTCGCCGCCGCCTAAAACGCCGCGGGACCCCCGAGGCGCTCGCCGGAGAACGAGTCCTCAAACATCGGGTAAAGGCTGTATGCCGGCTCCACGCCGGGCGCGACCACCACACGCGACAGCGCACTGCCCGCATCGGCGCCCACGGCACCCACCGGCGCCCAGCCGCCGTAACCCACCGTCTCCGCGGCACCGGCGACATTTTCGTCCCCAATCTTCTTCTCAGCCTCCGACGACGCCTCCTCCGCGCGCAGACCGTGGTTGCCGAACACAAACAGGTCCGCGGTGAACGCCAGGAATCCAATCATCGCCAGACAGCCGGCGAAAAGGTCCCACATCGCCACCTGAACCACGACGATGAAGAGCACAATGAACACCCACGGCTGGTCGTAGGCCGCAAGCATCCATTTCGGGTACGGCGACGATGGCCGCAGACCGTACAGGACCAGATAGGCGGCAAGTACGCCAACCACGACACCGCGTAGGAGCAGATCTGCCGTACTCATTTGTCTCTACACACAAAAATGCATAAAAATAATCTGACGAGTGTAAATAGGGGACCAATCGGTCAATATACGTCCGATGTGCAGTCTTCAAGAGGCCTATAACGTCCCCCATTTCGGGGGACCGCAAGGCCAGAAAAAGCCGCGCCGCTGTGCGCCTCCGGCCGCGCCGGCTTCCGCAGATCCCTACGACCCCTATTTCCCCGAGGCGGGTCGCGGCGGCGTCGCTGCGGTGCCGCCTCAGCAGCAGCGCGCCCCCGCGCCTCCTCGCTACGGCCGCGAAGACTTCCTCGGCGATGTTCCTCGCTCCGCGGCAGCCCCGCCCTCCGCCGTGCGCATCGGCGACCGCGACAAAGTCACCTACAAAGGGATGGCCAACGACTACCAGTACTACAAGGAATACGGCGTGGACCTTCCGAAAATAGAGGGCTTCCAATCGCCGGCGGCGCTAAACAGCGCCTACCTGCTTCCCGGCACCGATGCGCCGACCTCGTCCGGTGGCCCCGTTCCGGCCCAAGGCAACCGCGCCGGCTTTCCCTCGCGCGCCCCCGGCGCCGCGGGCACTTGCGCGGCGCCCGCGGCCCAACGCTACGAGATCCCTATCTCCGCTGAGGCCCGCCGCGCTTACGACGCCGCCTTCGCCACCGCCATCGGCACCGACGACCCCATCGGTTCCACGCGCGCGCCGCGCCCCGAAATGCGCCGCGCCGATATGTCGGGCGTCACAGGCTACTACGACCCTGACCTAGAAAACTACCTAGAAACCGCGGATCTCAACGCGACGTCCCAGGCGCCGCTGCTCACCCAGCCGCGCATCCCGGTCCCTGCCGCGGACACCACTGGACCCTACGATCCTCGCGCATCGCCCTTCTCCGCCGCTCTCCAAAAGTTCGGCGCCGGCCGCCCCGAAACCGTTCCGGAGAGCCAAGCACCCGCCGACCACTCGGCGCCGTCGCCCCGCGCCTCCGCCGCCTCGGCCGCCGCCACATCGGTCACCGGCCTTAAAGCCCCCGCCGATTCTTGGCAAGGCATCTGGGAAATCCTCCTCTTCGTAATCGCCGGCATCCTCGTCATTTTCCTATGCGAGCAGCTTTTCAAGCTCGCCGTAATGGTCGGAATGCGCCAAACGATGGATCTCCTGGAACCCTACCTTGACAAACTGACGGCCCTGAAATGAGCGCGAGCCCGAGCGCGAATCCCAAAATGCGCAATACACACGCGCACACACAACACAATCTAAATCTACACGAATTACACGAATTACACGGGAAATCAATCGGTTAATGACATACTTTTGCTAACAACCCACCAAGCAGATACAATTGCCTCTCCGAACGAGCGCGGGGGAGCAGTGTATACACTCGCGATATCGCGTACAACCCGCGTCGTCGGCAGAGGATGTGCAGGCATTTTAGCAACTACACTCAATACAGCCATACACGCCCGGCAAGGCCACGAGGCGCGTCATTTTTTTGCTCCTTCGGCACCTCAGAACAGCCGCAAGATCTCTTTGTTTCGGTAAGGTTTCATCGCCCGAGGATCCTCGGGCGCCGGCAGCGACGTCGGGCGACCGATGCCCCCCAGCGCGCCAAGCCCCACCGCTGCGGCGCTCCCGCTGTTGCCGCCGCCGTTCTCAATCGCCTTATAGCGCCCCGCGCGCGGTTTCAGCTCCTCGGGATCCCACGAAATGTACATCACGGCCACGTGCGGCGGCGGTAAAATCTGCACGAGAAACCCGGTGTTCCGCAGCGCCTCCACGACGTATTCCAGACACGCGTGAATAGAAAATAGCGGGTACCCCACAATCATTCCAGGAATCTCATAAAAAGCGTTGAGACCCCCGTAAGACGCCACCGTGCGCACGCGGCGATGACACAGCTCTAACACGTGGTCATAAGACAGCGTCCGCGACGTATGCTTGCGTTTTCGCATATTGTAAAGTTCATTTAGACTGATCTGAGGCGGCATTCCTGCGCTTCGCACTCCGCGCTCAGCTCCCTACTAATCATTCTGTGTAAATTTTTGGATATAAGGCCGCACCTAGTACTCACTGATAACTGTAATTGAAGCATTGAAATGGAAGCATTGCCTACTGCCCCCTCCTCCGCGCCCACGCCCGCGCCCACGCCCGCTCCCACGCCCGCGGCCGCACCCGCCCCACATCCACCGGCGCCGACCCATCTCGTACTGAGCGGCGGCGGGCTATCGGGCCTCGCTTACATTGGCGTGCTCCGATACCTCGCGACCGAACGCGCGGATGTAAATATCCGCCACGTCTCCGGAACGTCTATGGGAGCTTTTTTCGCGACCGCGTTTGCTTTACGCGTGCCGAGCGACGAATTAGAAGCGACGGGCTATAAGATCTTTCGTGATACCGAATATACCCATTATCCACCCACGGCCCTGCTCGGACTGCTTCAAACTTATGGGATGGACGACGGTGCGCGGTTCCGTCGTCCCCTAGAACGCTACGGGGGCGCCGACATTAACTTTCGCGACCTCGCAAAACGCTTCGGACGGCATCTTGTCATTTGCGCGACCTGTTTGGACACGATGAAGCCCGTATATTTCAGCTCGGAGACGACCCCGGACGTTCCCGTCCTCACGGCGATGATCGCATCTATGGCGATTCCCTTTCTCATCCAGCCCGTACGCATCGGCGACCGTCACTATATTGACGGCGCCTTCACGGACAATGTACCCTATGCCCCCTTTTTACGCAACGGCCGCCCGCGGTCCGTGACGGACACCTTACTTATTTGCGACATCCGCAATATACCTGCCGTCGCGCAGCCGATCCGCTATCCTTGCGGTCACGTCTTAGAGTTTATTCAATTAATCTTGAATATTGTCCAAAAAAATTATACGCCAGCGGACCCACACGCCCACATTTCACTTTCGGCGCCTGTGTTGATAATGGCGGAATGTCCACTCCCCTTGCTTCGTTTTTATTGCGACGAAAGCGGCGTCTATTTTAACGTTCCGATACACGACATAGACGCCTCCGTCGTTTACGGATTCCGCGTCACTCAATCGTGGTTTAACGGGTTACGCAAACAGCCGGAGCCCTCTAAGCCTTAATGGCCTTAGCCTTGGCCGCCGCCGCCGCCGTCGCCTCCTTGATCGCAAGCTTTTGGGCGAACTTCTCAGGAGCCGCCTCCGCAGCCGGTGCAGCCGCCGCAGCGGGCACCGCAGCGTCAGCGCCAGCGCCGGCCTTCTTCACCGCCGCCATCAGAGCATCCGCGGTGCGCTCACCGTCATAGGTCACGGCTTTGCCGTCCGAGCCGGTGATCGTAATCGTCGGGAAGCCCTTGATATCCTTCGGCACCTTCTCGGGCTCTTTCTCGGCATCCACATCCGCGGTCATCACGGCGATCTTATCCTTCGTCGCCTGCGCCTTGAAGGCCTCCCACTCGGGAGCGAACTTCTTGCACCAGGGGCAGCCTTCTAGGAAGTAGTAGGTCACCGTCACCGGGGACTCAAAGCCCTCGCGCATACGGGGGCGAATTACGAACACCCAGACCGCAATCACCGCCAGAATCACCAGCGTCAGCGTGATGACCCACTTCGGAATATCGCGGAACATTGCCGCGGCACCCCCACGACGCGCAACAGCCATTTTAGTCTAGTTCTACAATACGTCCGTAAAAGAAATATCGGCGTCATTTGTTTTTGTAAACACACGGTGATATTCCAGTGATCCATTGGCAATCGCCGTCGGGTAAAAGCCCCTTCGGTGCGCGTCCTGTACCCACGCTACGATAAACTCGCAAATACCGTCGGCAACCGTTCCAACCCATAAGACATTATGATCCATTGCGTAAATTTCTAGGTCGCGTCGGAGAATTGCCCACGCCGGATAGGCGAGCACAAGCACTTTTGTGTCGCCATCCTTAAAAGCCCGAAGAATCTCCGTCGTTCGCGGGCGCTCATCGCGCAGCAGGTCCGACGTTACGACGCCCACCGCGTGGTCCCGTGCAGATAATGCTGCCGCCACCGTCGCTGCTTCTGCGTCATCGCTGGCAATTGCCAGTGTGCATTGAACAATTTCAGTTTCATAGAGGTCCTCTAAAACTGTAAGCGATGCGTGCACCGCTGCCATTTCTGAGGGATCGGTCTCCATTTTTGATCTATTATATTTCGTTATCTTCCACCGGCCTTATATCGGTATCGCACATTTACCTTTGCCTTTGCGCAGAACGCATATAAGGCGTACTAAATGTATTCTAACGGATACATAGGTGTTCATCGCGCCTCCGAATCCGAAATGGATGTGTTTGTCGTACCCCTCACTGCTTTTCGGGCTTGCCTAGACACGTTTCAGCCAACGCCGAATCACGCCTTCGCCGAACGCGCTCAATGGCTTCTGAGCACTTATCGGTGTTTTACAGACCCCAATGCGGGACCGCCGCCGTCTCGCGATCCCGTCTCAATGGGTCGTCGTCGTCCAGACGACCGGAGACGCGGGGACCGTGGCGGCGAAAGGGGCGACCGGGGCGAGCGTCACGACCGTGGCGGCGGCGGCGACCGTGGTGGTGGCCGCCCGGGTCGTCATCACGATCCGCGAACGCGGGAACCCGATCGCTGGCGACCTCTCCGGGGGAACTCGCCACCTGCCGTTAAACCGCGCATCGGCCCACAAGAACTCTCGGAGGAACAGCAGGTCCGTAAGGAATTTATAGGTATCCTCAATAAGCTCTCCGCTTCCAACGCAGCAACACTCATTGCACGGTGCGCGGAACGCATTCGCCCCGAATTTGCCGACGCATACTTAGACCTTTTCTGGGAAGCCTTTCTGCGCAGTGCGGACTATCAACCCTTTCAAGTAGCCCTTTTAACAATGTTTCAGAAGCATTTCCCGGTGCTCCCGGCGCTTCAAGCTCGTATTCATACTTACTGGACGGACCGACAATGGTGGCCAACGGTCACGCTTCCCAATGAGGGCGCCGACGACTATAACGACTTTTGCGACTACGTGAAATGGAAAAAACGAATATTAAACACTCTGAATGCGTGGGATATCCTTGCCGCTCACGGATGGACGCTGACGCCCACGCTACCAGCCATTCTCGCGGAAATGCTTACCGATTTTCAGGCGACCGCGCCGGCGTCTCCCAAAATTTTGGAGACCATCGCCGAACAGATGCTTCTCGCCGTGCGCCTGCTCACGCCGCGCGGCAGCATCCCTGAGGCGCTCAGCGGGGCCCTTCTGGGCGTTTCGGCTGCGTCGTTTCCGCCCGCCGTGCGCTTTAAATGGTACGATCTTCAAGAGGTCCTGAATATCCACGCACGAGCGCACGCACGCGCCCCCGGCGCGACCGAGCGGCGCTGGAAAAATGATTGAGTATAAATAAGTCAACGCAGTAACCTAAACTCGCAAGAATGGCCGATCCCGCCGATGCCACCCGGACGCTCATCATCCGCGAGCTGGATGTTCTGCGCCGCAAAGAGGAGCAGGACCGCAACCCTTTCAAGGCGCGCGCGTACGGAAAGGTCATTCAGCAGCTGCGCGACTACGTCGGGCCTCCGATTCGCACCCTCGCCGACCTGGACGGCGTGACCGGCATCGGCGCTAAAATCCGCGAGAAGATCGGCGAAATCCTGGCCACGGGCCACCTGGAAGCCGCCTCGGAGATTCGGCGCGCGACCGATCTGCCGCGCAAGGAGTTCTGGGCAACGATTTATGGCGTCGGTCCTGTCAAGGCCAACGAGATCGCCGCGATTCGGCCGCCGCTGGAAACCTACGAGGACCTCCGGCGCGCGGTGGTCGCGACGCCGGGACTGCTCAACGATAAACAGAAGATCGGTCTGAAATACGCCGAGGACACCGTGCTCCGCATCCCGCGCGCCGAGATGGACGCCCACGCGGTGCGCATCATTTCCGCGGTGCGCGCGGTGTCGCCCGATTTCACCGCCGAGATCGTCGGCAGCTACCGGCGCGGTATGCCCGACAGCGGGGACATTGATGTCCTGCTGACGCTCCCGGCCCACACATCCGCGGCGGTTCGCAAGCAGCGCTTTACGGCGCTGTGCGAGCACCTCATCGCCGACGGCTACGTCACCGACACGCTGGCCAAAGGCGACAAGAAGTACCTCGGCTACTGCCGCCAGGCGCCCAACCTTCCCGCGCGCCGCCTGGACCTCCTGATGACCCCAAAGGAGGAGTACCCCTACGCGCTCATTTACTTCACCGGGTCCGATCGCTTCAACGTGGCGATGCGCCAGAAGGCTCTGACGCTCGGCTACACGCTCAACGAGCACGCGCTCACGCCCCTGGCGGGCGCCGAGCCCGCCCCGGCGCCGCCGACGATGGAAACTGAGCAGGACGTTTTCCGGTTCCTCCAAATGACGTACCTGCCACCGGCTCAGCGCATCGTGGGCCAGCCTGCGGCCTAGGCGCCACCGGCGCTGTCCTATACGCGCACTGCACCCCGCGCCTCACCTTTCTTTTTGTGGGTTGACACACGGAAAAATCTCTCGTATACAGTTAGAACTACCGCGTTTCACTTATCGTATCGCGTCGCAATGGATATGATTCAGATTGTGTCGCTCATCGCCGGCTTCATCGGCATCGTGCTGATGTTTGTCACGTACCTGTACATTGACAAGCTGGAAAAGATCGGCTGCGCCTGCGCGGCCCACCCTTACCAGAAGTTCGTTAAGAACTACCCTCTGTTCGCCATCGCCTACCTGGCGATCACGATGTTCCTGCCGCCCAGCATTATGGCGGCCCGCTCGGGCACCCCGGTGGGCGCAGCGCTGCTGGCCGCCAGCTTCATCTTCACCATCGCGACCGTCGTGTTCTTCGTGCTCGCGCTGATGTACGTTCGCTACCTGAAAGTCGCCAAGTGCGCTTGCAGCGAGGACGTCCGCCGCGAGGTGCTCTACTGGTGGGCGCTGGCCGAGCTGGTGATCCTGTTTATGCTGGTTCTGATCCCGATTCTGTTCGCCGTGCTGGCCGGTGCCTTCGCGCTGACCGTCGGCACCGCCGGCAAGATCTCCGCCGCCTCCGGCCAAGTCCGCGAGGCCGCCGTGAACCCGCTGAAATCGGCCCGCAAGGTGCCCGCGGCGTTCAAGAAGTCCCTGAAAGCTCTGCGCAAGTAAGCCACGAAGTGACTCAGCGAGACTGCCTCTTTTTTGTACGTGATACGACACTTTCCAGCACGGAATTCGTAACACGCCAAACCACTCTGTCTCGCCAGAGTACTTAAAGGCGGAGCGCCTTTTTGCAATCAAATGCGCACGAGGGTCGCGTGCATCGTGGAAAACGTGACCGGCAACACTCTCATATATACGATATGGTCTCTTCGTTCAGTTCCTATGCTCTCCGTGGGATCTTCTCAGCTTTTAAAAGTCGCTTCATTTCCATTCCCCACGGTAAAGATACTGTACGATATGCAGCGCCTACCGTCTATCAATTACAACAGCGCAAGGAGTCTAAGAGGCTATATACTAACTAATCACACTATGCAGCCTCTTTTGCACGTCGCTGCCTACATCCGCGGTCGCATCGGGCCCCTGGCGACCGACATTCCAGGCGTGGGACCCGACGGATTCGCGTGGATTCTGACGTTAAACCCAAACGCCGACATACCCGAGTCCAGCATCGCGCAAATTCAGGAGTTCATCGGCGAGCCGACAGCGGCCTTCACGCAGTGTTCCAACGCAACGCCTGAGCAGATGGATGCCGTATGCACCTGCATCTGCGCGATATCGTAGATATAATACGGCTCTTCTCATACGAGATTCGTAACATATTCAAAACAAATTCATTATTCTCTTACTTTCGCTTATTTCGCTTAAATATCTAGGACGCGCTTTCCGGCACCGGCGCCGCCCCCGCGACGCCCGCGGCTGCCGCGGCCGCCACCCCCGCGCGAGGTTGCCGAGCGGTTCTCGGACATCACGCCGTCAATCTCGGACTCAATCAGGCTCGTGATATCTTCGTCGGACATAGACATACGCTCAATGCGCGCGCCGGCGCCGCCCCCCGGCGGTGCGGACTTGCGCGGCGAGGCGCCGGTAATCTCGTATTGGACGTCATTGATCACGTCGTCAATGTCCAGCATACTCGGGCCATTCATACGGCTGCGTTGGGGCTGACCGCCCGCCGCGGCGGCTGCGGCGGCCGCCTGAGCCTGCGCCACCGATGGCCCCGGCATCGTCGCGCGCGGCGCCAACGTTTGCGAGCCGCCGCCCATTCCAAACAGGTTGCCGACCATACTGAATAGGCCACCGCCCGGCCCGCGCGCCGCCGCGTTGCCGCTGGGCGCCCCCACGCCGCCCGTGGCAAACGACGATGCCTGGTGAAGGTCGTTCATCTGCTGAGACGCCGCCGCCTGGAATTGGCGCATCAGCTCCGGGTTGTTGCGAAGCACCTGCTCCACGCCCGGCGTCGTCGTGTTCTTAAACATACTCTTGGTGAGATGGAACATAAACGCCGAGCCAGACAGCGACATCAGCAGACGCAGCTCGGGCGCCATCTTTTTGCCAGAAGACTTATATTTCTCGTGCAGCTCCTCAAAAATGTCGTCGTAGTCGTTCACATTCTCGTGCACCTGCTCCGACCAACCTTCCAGCTTCACGTCAAGAGGGTCAAAACGCGTGTTCATAAATTCTACACCCGTCACGAACGCCATCATCATCTTACGCTGGAAGCGAATGCTGGCATCCACCTCTTTCTCGCGCAGGATGCGGTGATATTCGGCACGCATCTCTTCCAGATCCGATTGGATGCTGAACTGCTTCGGCAGGTGATAGCCCTTGGATTCCAGGCGGTCCATTTGGTACAGGATTTCCTTCTTCTCGTTCAGCTCGGCTTCCAGACGCGAGCGCTCCATCGCCATCCGCGAAGCGATGTTGTCCACGCCGCCCATCCCGCCCGCCGGGCGCATTTGCGGCGCGCCGCCGCCCGCGCCCAGACCCGTGCCCATCGGCTGCCCGCCAAACCCACCGAAGGCGCCGCCACCACCAGCGCCACCGCCGCCCTCCGAGCCCTCGGTGCCAGCCTCCGACTCAGAGTACTCCGAGGCGCCCGACACCGAAGCGCTGGACGCCGACAGCACATCCTTGGAAACTTTGGCGCGGTTGATCAGCATACCCATATTGCCGCCATCGTTGCCACGCATCATTGGCATTGAGCCGGGGCCCGACGGGATCTGGAACGCCGGGCGCACATCGCCGGCGTCTATGCTAATCGTCTCATCGCTATCATCGTCTGTCTGAATTTGGAAGTTACCGCCGTTGTACATACTAGCGCCGCGCTGCGCCTTCTGCTTAATTATCCTGAGATACTCTCTTTATATCCGTTCTAACGCACGTGAGCTTATAGCCGTGATTGCGTACCCACGCGAGCACCTGGCACAGCGAATCCGCGAGATCGTCCTTTTTCTTGTGACCGCCGAACAGCGTCGCGAGGTCGGCGTCCTCGGCCACGTACGCCTTCGCGATCTGTACCGCGTTCCATTTGTTCAGGGCATAGCCCTTCTTCGGCTTATAGCCACAGCTCTCCGGGGTCGCAATTTCGCAATCGTGTCCCTGAATCTTTTTGCCCGCCGACACCATCTGAACCGACAGAAAGCGCCCCTCCCAGTGCCGGCGCAACTGAAAGTAGGTGTAAATCATCATTTGAATGGACTTCATCGCACCGTTCAGGCGTGACGGCTGATTTTCCAGCAGCACCATTTCAACCGTCGGGATGCCCCGCGCCTCCAAATCGGCCACAAACTCGTCCAGGACCATAAAAAGCCGCCCGGACAGCTCGTTTACCGACGGAATGCGCTCTTTTTCGGCGGCGAGCGAATACACTGTCCAATGGAGAACCGACCCCCCCGGCGCAACCGCCGGAGTGCCCGCGGGCCGTGCGGTGGCCTGAGGCACGTGGTCCAGCGCAAGCACGCAGCACGCGAGGTTCTTCACGCCGATGTCAAAACTGATGATTACATAGGGCGACGTTGGAGCTGCGGGACGCCCAGCGGCCCCGTCTGCGCCCCCGTCCCCGTCCCGCCGTACGCCGCCGACCCCGGCGTCGCCATCGCTTTCGGCCGCGCCTTCACGTGTCGCCATACCGCGTTTTGCAGCTGCTGTACCGTGTGCCGAGAAAAATTCCTCACCTGATTACTGACCAGCGTCTTCTTTAAATACCGCCAAAAGTCGTCCGTCGCGTATTTTTCATTCGCGTCCACAATTTGCTTGCATTTCACTGCGAGCCAAGTGTACGAATCCACGAGCGACTTCATATAATCACGCCCCGCCGTGTCCGCGCTCGTTCCCGCCGCCGCAGCCGAATCCGTCGCACACTGCGCCGGGCACACCGCACCGTTTGCCATCTGATTCTTCACAAACGTGATGACCGCCGGATTCCGCCATTGGGCGCGTGGAATCATATCCAGAATATTCTCAAAGACGCAGTAATTATAATCCGGGCAAAGCAGCAATTTATCTGTATGGTCCGTGTAGACCGCATTGTTGTCCACAATCAGCGTCTGGTATTCCATAATGTACGCCTTCTCCGCTTTCGTGTAAGGCCGATCGTGCGCCATTGCGCGACAAATGCGCGGGAACACCTTCGCGAGCGCCTTGCGGTAGTTGCCGTTCGTGTCTAGGACGCAATCGTCGCGCGTAAAAATCGGCCGCGCGAACTTGATCCCGTGTTCCTTCTCCACGATGGCGATCTCGTGATGCGCCCATTGCTTTTCGCTCGCCGTGTAAATGAAAAAGTGGACGTTCTCCCGACCGTAAAACTCTTGGAGCGCTTTCATAAACGACGCGAACCCGGGGCGAATCAGCTGCGTTTCGCGGCCAAACGCCGCCGCCGGATTGTACCCTGGGACGCTCTTCGCCCCCTGGCGTTTCAGCGTTTGCATTAGCGTGTATGCCTGCGACTGGTATTCCACGCGCCCGGCAATGGTGCCATCCCAATCAAGGACAAACACGAAAGGCAGCGTCGCCGTCGCAGAGGTCGCCGTCGTCATCGGCCGCGGCCCCAAAGGAACCCCTCCGGGCATCAAAGCGCTCATTGGGCGCATCATATTATACATTTTACCGGTGTATCTATAAAAAGCAAACCGGCCTCTACATATTCTTTTGAAAAACAAAAGGCGTTCGTTTTTATTTATCAAAAATAATACCGGCTCGCGTGCCAAAAGATAGAATGATGCTGTGTTTTTATGATAATGTTTGTTCGTCCGCAGCGCTGCGGTGCGATTTTACGAGCCGCACATCAGACACTCGGGGTCGTCGCGGCGGCAGGCGAAGACGGGCTCCTCGTCGCTGCTGCCGCTGGCGCTGGCGCCCGACTTTGCCGCCGGAGAGCGGCCTTCGGCGGGGCTGCCGCCAGTGCCGGTGGTGGCGCCTGCGGCGCGCGAGTTGCCGACCATACTCGGGTCAATCGTGAAGGCCATTGCCTTCGCCTTCGGGCGCGTGCGCAGGTAGTACATACCCGTCTTCAAGCCCTTCTTCCAGGCGTAGAAGTGCATATTGGTGAGCTTGGTGTAGTCGGGGTCCTCCACGAACCAGTTGAGCGACTGCGACTGGCACACGAAGGCGCCGCGCTCGGCCGACTGGTCCAGAAGCACGCGCTGCTTGATCTCCCAGGCGGTCTTGTAGAGCACCTGGATGTCCTCCGGGATCTCGGTGATGCCCTGAATGCTGCCGTTGCCGGCGATGATCTTGTTTTTCAGCTCACGGTTCCAGATGCCGAGGCCCAGCAGGTCGCGAATCAGGTACTTGTTGATCAGCGTAAACTCGCCAGCAAGCGTGCGACGCTGGTAAATATTGCTCGTAAAGGGCTCAAAGCACTCATTGTAGCCCAGGATCTGGCTCGTGCTCGCCGTCGGCATCGGCGCCACGAGCAGCGAGTTGCGCATCCCCCAGCGCGCAAGGTCCTCTTTCAGCGACGCCCAATCCCAGCGGCCGCTGAGGTCCTTCTCGCTCAGACCCCAGAGGTCGTATTGCAGCTGGCCATCGGACGCCGGCGAGCCCGCGAAGCTCGCGTAGGCGCCGCGCCACTTATTGAGCGCCTCCTCCTCCGGCAGCAGCGCGAGGTGCTTGCGGATCTCGACGGCGCGCTCGGAGCCCGTGGCGGCAGCGGCGCCTGAGCCCGCTGCATCAGCGCCCGTGGCGAGAGCGGCGAGCTTGCTGCGCATCAGCGCGGCCGCGCCCTCGCCGAGAGCGTCCAGCTCATCGCGCAGCAGCGCGCGCTTCTTGGCGATCTCCACCGACGCCGACACCGCGCCGTAATAAATCGTCTCAAAGATCTCGCGGTTCAGCGCCGCCGCCTCCGGAGAGTCAAACGCGCACCGCATCATCGCGTAGGTGTCCGCGAGACCCTGCACCCCGATGCCGATCGGGCGGTGCAGCTTGTTCGGCGCCAGCGTCTTCGCCACGGGATAGTACGTGCGATCAATCACCTTGTTGATATTCTTCGTGAGAATCCCGGCCATCTTCGCGAGCTCCGCGAAATCAAACCGCGGCGCGCCGTTAGGGCCATCCTTGCGCACGAGCGATGCCAGAGCGATAGAGCCGAGGTTGCAAGTCGCGTAACCCTTTGAGTCGGACACCTCAATGATCTCGGTGCAGTTGCCCGTCAGGATGCCGTTGAACACGCCCATATTGCGCTTCGGCTCGGTGAAGCAGTAGGTTGCGCTGCGGCGCTTGTTCCACTCCACCGAAACCACCTTGACGAAATGACGGCGGTCTGTGGGAGCCTGCATATGCTCGCTCAGATCCAGACGATTCGTCTTCATACCGGCCTTAATCAATCGGGACACACCCTGAGATGATATCATAAGACGGTGAATCTCGTTACACTGGTAAAGCTTCTCGCCACCTTTACCATCCGGGAGCATATACTCACCTTCGTCGCGCATCAAACTGATAGTAGAAGATACGCCGATCGTCTGAAGCATCATCTGGATTTCGCGCAGGAAAGACAGATGAACAGAAGCCAAGCCGATACTCATCTGCTTCGGCGCAGACACGTGCGCCTGAGTGTGACCATCTGTATCCAGAACTCCGGCAAACCAGAGCAGCTTGTCTTCCAGACGAGCATTCATCGGAACAGTAAACTTCTTTGCCAGATCCTTTGGCAGCATAACGTTCAGGCGACCATTCGCATCCTCAACGCCGCTCGTGCTGTAAATGTCAAGAAACGGCAGAAGCAGCTTCTTTTCATTGTACAGTGCGACCGTTGGAATGATTTTTTCGCCACCGTAGGTTGAGTGGTAAGTACCATCGCCAGAGAACACACCGTGAGTGTAGGCATACTTAAACACCTCAGTACCGTGGTCCACGTCAGATGGCGGCATCCACTTCATCAGCTTATCGCCCGCCACTAGCTCCTGCGCATCCACCTTCATCGCTTTGCCGTGGTAAGTGTTCTGAACGTAAAACTTGTGATAAGGAGTGCATTCCAGGAACGTCCCATCAGACAGGTTCACGCGGATCAGCTCATCGTCCTCGTTTGTCTTGCGAACAATCACCTCAGACCACTCAAAGCCATTCCAGACATCCACCGTACGATTTTCCATCTCCTTAATCATCACGTGACCCTGGCGCGTCAGCACGCGCGTCTCCGGCGCCACGCACAGGTTGGACGACTTGACCACCCCGATGTTCTTCTGGTTGCTCTTGCGGTTCGCGGCGTCCTTGTAGAGCATATAGGGCGTGCCCGTTTCAATCTGGCTTTTCAGGATGGCGAGCCACAGCGTCTGGGCCTTCACCTTGCGGCGGAAGCGGCCCTCGGCCTCGTAGCGCTCGTAGAGGGCCTCAAACTCGGCGCCGTAGACGCCGTTGAGGCCGGGGCACTCGTCGGGGCACATCAGGGACCAGTCGGCCTTCTCCTCCACGCGGCGCATAAACAGGTCGGGCACCCACAGCGCCGTGAAGAGATCGCGGCAGCGCTCCTCCTCGTTGCCCTGGTTCTTGCGGACTTCCAGGAACGCTTCGACGTCGGAATGCCACGGTTCCAGGTAGATCGCAAAGCTCCCCAGGCGCTTGGAACCCTGGTTGATGTGCCGGGCCGTGTTGTTGTACACGCGCATAAACGGGATGATGCCGCTGCTGGTACCGTTCGTGCCGCGGATGTGCGAACCGCTCGCGCGGATGTTGCTGATGTGGATGCCGATGCCTCCGGCGTACTTGCTGATCTGCGCGCAGTCCGCGAGGCTCGTGTACATCCCCGTCACGGAATCGCCGACGCCTTTCAGGAAGCACGAGGCCATCTGAGGCCGCGGCGTGCCCGCGTTGAACAGCGTCGGCGTCGCGTGCGTGAACTTGCGCTGCGACATCTGATCGTACGTCTCAATGGCGTCTTTCAGGTCCCAGCCGTGGATGCCGAGCGCCACGCGCATCCACATATGCTGCGGGCGCTCCACGATCTTGCCGTCCACCTTCATCAGGTAACTGCGTTCCAGCGTCTTGAAGCCGAAGTAGTCCAGATCGTAGTCGCGCTCGTAGTTCACCACGGTGTTGAGCTTAGTCTTGTGCGTCTCCACGATCTTCCACAGCTCATCGGAGATCAGCGGGTTGCGCTTGCCCTGGACGTCCAGCGCGTTGTAGAGCAGTCCCATCGCCTCGCTGAACGACGGCGACGTGTTCTTGTGGTGGTTGCTGGTAATCAGCCGGCTCGCCAGAACCTCATAGTCCGGGTGATCCGTCACCAGCGTCGCGCACATCTGCGCCGCAAGCTCGTCCAGCTCGGATGTGCGCACCCCATCGTAAATCCGCGAAATCACCCGCTGCGAGATGCTGTCGGGATCCACGGCCCCCAGCCCCTTGCACAACATCTGGATGCGGCGGCGCACCTTATCAAACGAGATATCCTCGTGCGTCCCATCGCGTTTGAGGACCCTCATTCTCGCTTGCCGACGATAAGATGCGACCGAACCGCGCCTCTGTACTACCCACGGCGGCTACTCTTAAATCATTTTTTCGCCCGATTGGTCCACCGCCCGCCGCGGTGACTTTTTTCTGGATGTTTTTGAGCCGCCTTTCAGATACTGGTGAAATCTTTTTAGTTACCGCGTGAGTTGGAACTCGCTGCCGACTCGCCGAAGTGCAACCTTTTTTAGTTACTGTGTGAGTTGCCGAAACTACTCCAATGCTTGAAAGTGACTCAAAAACATCCAGAAAAAAGTGCAAGCGGTTTTGCCGAGTATAATAAAATTAGGAGCTGGATGCAACAAAATTAGGAACAAAGTGCAATAATTTTAGGAGAAAATACTGGCACTTTACTGGTGTTTCTTACTCTTTGTTCTTACTCTTTTTTCTAACTCTTTATAAAAATATGGATAAAAATAAATAAAATTTCAAAAAACGGAGGAGAGGAGCGGCCTCCCGCCACGGGAGGGGTCCGCCGCGGGAAAATCGCGTTTTGCCTGCGAATCGCGTGCAACCCTTTTAGTTGGACGGAGAGTAAGCGATGTGCGCTTGGAGTCATTCGGTGAAATATTTTTAGTTACCGCGTGAGTAAGAAACAGATATTGGAACTCGCCGCCGACTCGCCGCCGACTCGCCGAGGTGCAACCTTTTTAGTTGGACGGCGGCGAGTCGCTGCTGACTCGCCGCCGACTCGCCGAGGTGCAACCTTTTTAGTTGGACGGTGAGTTGGAACTCGCCACCGACTCGCCACTGACTCGCGGCCGACTCGCCGAAGTGTAACCTTTTTAGTTACTCCGTGAGTCGGTGACACTACTCCAATGCTTGAAAGTGACTCAAAAACATCCAGAAAAAAGTGCAAGCGGTTTTGCCGAGTATAATAAAATTAGGCGCTGGGTGCAATAAAATTAGGCACTGGGTGCAATAAAATTAGGAGAAAACACTGGCACTTTACTATACTTTCTTACTCACTGTTCTTACTCTTTTTTCTAACTCTTTATAAAAATATGGATAAAAATAAATAAAAATCTAAAAAACGGAGGAGGGGGAAGAACTTCCCGCCACGGGAGGGGTCTGGCCCCAAAAATCGCATTTTGCCTGCGAAACGTGTGCAACCTTTTTAGTTACTCCGCGAGTCAGCGATGTGCTTTACGCGTCGGCGCCTGGAACTTCCGGGCACGTGGCGGTCCAGGCGATGCCGCACGACCGCGCGTATTGGCAGCGCAGGCGGTTTGGCGCTTCCGGGTAGGCCGCGCGGTCCGCCACGGACATCAGCTCCGGGTACAGCTGATTGCAGTTGATGTTGCCCGTCGCGCCGTAGGACTTCTTGGCAACCTCGTCGCGCAGCTTGGCGCTCACCGGCTTGTCTGTGAAATCGGCAATGATCGGCTTACTCAGAGAATTCTGGTTCAGCAGGTTGCCGCGCTCGTTCACGCACATATATTGCAGCTTGTAGCGATCCTCCGCCGCCGCGTTTTCCAGGATGTGCGCCGGCGTCTTTTTCAGCGTCCAGTAATCCGGGCACAGCATCGCGTTCGGATCCGACGTGTCGTACACCGGCGGCTTGAATTTCAGCACCTGGACCGTCAGGATCACGATGACGAAGATCATACCGCCAATGAACGTCACCGTGAACGGCAGCAGGTCCGTCGCCAGCAGCTCGCGTCCGCGCTCGCTGGACAGCGAAAGGATGAACATTATCAGCGCGAGCGTGCCGTAAATCACGCACACCGCAATCGTTCCCTTAAAGTACTGCGAACGCTTAGACGTAAACGCCGCGCGCTGTTTCGGCGTCATCCCCGTGAGCTGCATTTCCAGCTTTTGCTCATCCGTCATAAACGCGCCGCCTCCCGCAGTGGACATATTCCAACAGCTTCTCTAATATTACGGACCTAAAAGAAACTTTTCATTTCCAGAGTCCGCGTGCCCTTTGCCGTCATCAGTTGGCCGTGTTCCAGCGGCATCGGCATCGTGGAAGCATCCCGAATATACGTCAGGTGCTGTTTCAGGTTGCTCAGCACCTCCGGCACCACCCATTCCAGCACGCGGCGATTGAGATCGCGCACCTGCCCGATGACATCCCCGGGCAGATTGCGGCTGTATTGGAGGTAAAGACTGCGCATCACGACTTTGAGCTCTGTGTCGCTTTGGCGGCCGATGATGTGCTTGCCGTTGGTCTCCTGGTAAATCCGGTAGCGAACGCCCTCTTGAAGTGCATTAATATTCATATCGGAGAAGTAAAGGTCGCTCACGGGGTTGTTCGTCAGCGTGCCAGTCAGCGCCGTTTTGCGGAACGCGTCGCCGCACGCACCCTTCACCGGTGCGTCCGATGTGCGCTGGTAGGCGGGAATTTGCAGCGTGGGCATCGCCGATAGTAGATCTATGCGGCCGTTCGCGTAATTCGTCGGGCCCGTCGCCGATCCCGGAAAATCCCGGCTAACCCCCGGAGCGTCCGATTCCGAGACAGACGCAAAATTCGCACCATATTGGCCACCGCCGACCATTTCGTATCGTATAGCGTACGAGTGCGCCTTCTATTAACACATCAGTAGATTATTTTTAACCGTTAATAATAAAGCGAAGCGCGTAATGGAGTCGTTTACTTCCTTATTTGTGATGGATCACGGTCTCACGTTTCACCGCGCCGCCGACGCACCGGCCGTGGAGGAACGCCTTTCAGACGCGCTTGCGACCGGCGTGTTCGGCGTCGCCAGCCTCGCCGGCATCCACGCCCTGGTCGCGAAGAGCAACAAGATCACGATCCGCGCGGTGAAAGCGGCGGAGGATCAAATGGCCCGCCCGAAGGCAGCGGCGTCGCAAAAAGGCGGGAATCCCACCGGGTTCCCGTCGGACTATTACGGTGTACCGCACGCCTCTTACAGCCCAGCGCACATCCACGGCGGCGTGGACGTCAGCACCGTTAACTTTGCCGCGGGCATCGCGCGCCCGGAGCAAGGCGGCGGTGCGGCCGGCGCCGCCCACGATCGCAACGCCGTCGCCGCGATCCGCCCCGAAATTCTGAAAGTCGTCCAGCACCACGATCTCACCATTTCTCAAAACGCCCTGCGCGACCTGGCCGCCCTCGCGCACGCGCAGATGGACCTGCTCGCCGCCGACCTCCGCGCCGCCGGCCCGCTGACCGTGAAGAAGGTAGACCGCGTCCTGGCGATGCCGCGCCATAAACGGTTCGCCGCTTAAAGCGATCGCGCAAGGATATCTTACTTAGTAGTAAATAACTTAGGCGCTTCGCCGCTTCGTTGCGCCGTGCCGTGCCGCAGCGCCCGTCGCCGCCGCGAAGATGCCGATTTACACGTTGGACGGCAACATCGGCTGCGGCAAAACGACGGTCCTAGAATACCTTCACACCCATTACAACTTTGCCATTGATCCTGAGCCGGTCCAGAAATGGAAACCATATCTTGAAGAGATGTACCACCACAATCGCGGCGCCTTTAACTTTCAAGTCCGCGTATGGCTGGACCGCTGTTGGCTGCAAGAAAAGACGAACACGCACCTGATAATGGAGCGCTCGCCCTATTTCCAGGCTAACGTTTTCGTTCCGATCAATTCCGAGAACGGCCGGATCAACGCCGGCGACAGCGCCCTCCTCCGCGAAATGTACGAGAAAGCCTTCCGCATCTGGTCGCCCATCGGAATGATCTACCTTCGGTCCTCCCCGGACCAATGCATCGCGCGCATTAAGCACCGCGGGCGCCCCTCTGAAAACGGCCTGACCGAAGCGTACATTCGCCGCCTTCACGAATTCCACGAGAACGCCTATATGTACGGCATCGGTATGGGCATTCCCATCATTTGCATAGACACCGACGCGAAACCCGTGCCGCAAATCGCCCAGGAAGTCGCAAACGCGTTTGGCATCCTCGGCGCGCGCCCGGCGTCCTAGCGCGCCGCTGCGGCATAACTTCATCCTTTTTAACTTGGCGCTGTACACGTATATCCTGTCCAGCCTAACGCCGTGCATTTCGCCTAGATAATAAAGATATGGCTTGAAAATAGCCTAGTCTAGCCTAGCCTAGCCGAGTCAAGTTTAATAACAATGACAGCATATCTGCCAGCGTACTGTGCAGCAAACATTCATCAGTTTGATTTTGTACACGGCATTATTCGTATACCTTCACAGTTTGTATGGTATAGGGCGTACGCTTTGGACACGCCAATCTTATCACAAAATCCGCAATTTTTCGGCGATAGAACAGTAAGTTTGAAATATGCGAAAGGAAAGGGTCGGCCTCTTGGAGAGTTTCAACCAGTACGCGAATTGCGCTTATTAGATATGCGCTACGTAATGTCTATTTTACCATATATGCTTAATCACGAGTTTCGCAGCCATCAAATTGCCAAAAAGTTAGTCGCGAGTCTAGGCTTATGTACAATGCCAAAACAAATTGAATTATTAACCGAATTAATAGCGGACGATTATCCACAGGCTGCGCCGTTTATTGATAGAATGCGGCAATTTTGTAACTTAGAGACCAAACCAGATTGGGTGCACCCATTTGAAATACAGGGGGTTCGCGCAGGTATTACGAATATTGATTATGAAGTAATGATATGGTTAAAGAAATTGTTTGAATCTGTCGTGGATGGTATTATTGCACCATCAATGCCATCACCGTTTCACGATCAGGTGTATACAGACATTGAGCGCTCAATGTTATACTCGGAACTTATTCTATTTTCACCAGCTAATGTGTTACGACATATTCACAATGTGCCTCTTGAAGAACGACCAGAATATGATCGGCTAACATTAGATTTTAATGATTTAATTAGAGGCCAATTTCAAGGCCAATGGTTGAGGCACCCGCGAAATATTCGTTATTCAGCAATGGGCGGAAAGGGCACATCTACTTTTGAAATACGGGATGCCTACGCAGAAGAACTAATGCGTAATCCAAAATTACAAAAAGAGCTGGACCGGAAGGTGCGCGGGTGGATGCCAATAATTCGTCGTATTCAAAAGTCGGATCGGTTCTTGCAACAGGAAAGCGTGACCCTCTGGTCAGTAAAACCTGACCAGAATGCGGTACATTATTTTGGGTCTGGTAAAATATGAGCACCGGTCGCTGCGTTGCGCGTTGCGGTATAACTTGGCACTGTATACGTATATCCTGTCCAGCCTAACGCCGCACCCATTTAAAGAAATCGCGCAACCCTATTACGAACACTGTGTGCCCAGCGGAATGCTTTCCGAAGACGTTGCCGCCTTTCGCGAGGTATACTACGCCTATCAAGAGGCGATCGGTCGCGGCACGGCGCCGCCGGAACGCTTAGAGGCATTGAAAAAGCGCATTCAGGCATTCGGTTGGATCTTTGCCACCGCTTACCCAGATAACGAAGAAGCCGCGCTGTGTTTCCGTAAGGCTTCGCGAATTTTGGCCTTTTCGGCCAAAAATTGACGGCGGGTATAAGATATTCTCGCGTAAAGAGAGTAGCGGCAGAAGCGGCGGCAGCAGCAACAGCAGCGCCAGCGATGGCTTCGTCTTCGGGCGCCAAAGGCGCGGCGGCCGGCGCGAGCGATGCCGAGCTAAACCGGTACCGTCAGATGACGCCGATTCAGCACGCTTTGGCGAAGCCTGGGATGTACATCGGATCGGTGGAGCCGACGCCTATTACCACCCACGTGTTTGATACGGAGTCAAAGCGTATGGTCCTGCGGGAGCTCACCGTGTCGCCGGGCCTTCTGAAAATCGTGGACGAGGTGTTCAGCAACGCCGGGGACCACGCGATGCGCGTGAAGAGTGCCTCTTACAAGGAGCGCCGCGAGGATGTGCGCCCCGTCAAGACCATCAGCGTGACCGTGGATCGCGAGAGCGGCCGGATCAGCGTTTCTAACACGGGCGACAGCATTGACGTTGCGATTCACCCGACCCTGAACATTTGGATCCCGACGATGCTGTTCTCGTCTATGATGAGCTCCACGAACTACGACGACACCGAAGAGCGCACCCAGGTTGGCTCGCACGGTCTCGGAATCAAGTTAACGACCATTTTCAGCAAAGAGCTGATCATAGACCTCGTGGACCACCGCGCGAAGAAGAGTTTCACTCAGCGGTTCACGGAGAACCTGAAAACCACGGAGAAGGCGAGCGTCAAGGCGTCGTCCAAAGGTCCCTCCACCACCGTCACCTTCCTGCCGGACTACGCGCGCTTTGGAATGGCCGGCCTGGACGACGACACCTACGCAATGCTCCACAAGCGCGTGCTGGATATGTGCGCGCTCACCGACAGCAGCGTCAGCATCTTCTTCAACGGCGAGAAGGTGGAGATCAAGGACTTTGAGCGCTACACGGACCTCTACCTCGGCCCGAAAGACGAAGTCCCGCGCGTCTACGAGTCGCCCAACGAGCGCTGGGAGGTCGTCGCGGCCATCAGCCCCAGCCACCAGTACGAGCAGATCAGCTGGGTCAACGGCTCGGCAACCATCCTCGGCGGCCGCCACGTGGAGTACGTCACAAACCAGATCGTCAAGCGTCTCTCCGAGATGGCGACGAGCAAGAAGAAAAAGGACGTCAAGCCCCAGCACATCCGAGAGAACCTGATGGTCTTCGTCAAGTCCACCATCGTCAACCCCGCGTTCTCCTCGCAGACCAAGGAGATCCTGACGACGCCCGTGGCCAAGTTCGGCTCCAAGTGCGAGCTCAGCGACAAGTTCTTCGATAAGCTGTACAAGACGGGCATCGTGGAACGCGCGGCGAGCCTCACCGAGTTTCACGAGACCAAGAAACTCGCCAAGACCGACGGCAAGAAGACCAGCCGCGTGCTGATTCCCAAGCTGGACGACGCCAACCGCGCCGGCACCAAAGACAGCGCCGAGTGCACGCTCATCCTGACGGAGGGAGACTCGGCGCGCACGATGGCCATCTCCGGCCTCAGCATCATCGGCCGCGACTACTACGGCGTCTTTCCGCTCAAAGGCAAGATCCTGAACGTCAAGGACACCGGCACCGCCAAGATCGGCGCCAACGAGGAGATCGCGAACCTCAAAAAGATCCTGGGGCTGGAACAAGGCAAGACCTACGCGAACCTGTCGTCGCTTCGCTACGGCCGCATTCTCGTGCTCTGCGACCAGGATGTGGACGGCTACCACATCAAGGGCCTCCTGTTCAACCTGTTTCAGACGCTCTGGCCCAGCTTGTACAAGATGCCCGGGTTCTTGATCTCAATGATGACGCCCATCGTGCGCGCCACGCACGCCGGCCGCAGTGAGATCAAGGTGTTCTATAACATCCCCGACTTCGTCCGCTGGCGCGAGAGCCTCGGTCCGACGATGGCCGGCTGGCGCATCCGCTATCTGAAAGGACTGGGTTCGTCGTCGGAGGCGGAGGCCAAGGAGTACTTCCGCACGATGAAGATGCTGACCTACGAGTACACCGGCCAGCCCTCCGACAATGCGCTGGACCTCGCCTTCAACAAGGCCCGCGCCGACGACCGGAAGACCTGGCTGCTGCGGTACAACCGCCAGCAGGTGCTGGACTACGACCAGGCGACGGTGCCCTACGAGACCTTCGTGGACCGCGAGCTGATCCATTTCAGCAACCGCGATCTGGAACGCAGCATCCCGAACATTTGCGATGGCCTGAAAGAGTCCATCCGCAAGATCCTGTTCGGCTGCCTGAAACGCCGCCTGGTCTCCGACGAGATCAAGGTCGCGCAGCTCGCCGGTTACATCTCGGAGGTCACGTCGTACCATCACGGCGAGAAGTCGCTGCAAGACGCGATCGTCGGGATGGCGCAGACGTACGTGGGCGCGAACAACGTGAACCTGCTGCAACCGATCGGCCAGTTCGGCACCCGCATTCAGGGCGGCAAGGACGCGGCGAGCCCCAGGTACATCCACACGCTCCTGTCGCCCCTCGCGCGCGCGCTCTTCAAGGACGCCGACAGCCCCGTGCTGCGCTTCCTGGAAGACGACGGCACGCCCATTGAGCCCGAGTACTACATCCCTGTCATTCCGCTCATTCTGGTGAACGGCGCAATCGGCATCGGCAGCGGGTTCTCCACGAACATCCCGAGCTTCAACCCGGAGGACGTGACGGACCTCTGCCTCCGCGTCGTGTCCGCGCTGGACGCCGACGTCGGCAATGAGCTGGTCACCGCCGACGACCTCTCGCGCGCCTACGACTCCGTGATGTCCGTCGGCCTCCCCGAGATCCGCCCGTGGTACCTCGGGTTCACGGGCTCAATCGTGCGCGCCGCCTCGGCCGCGGTGCCCGGCGCCCCCGCCGCCTACGCCAGCACCGGCGTGTACGCGTGGCTGGACGACCAGACCGTGGAGGTCACCGAGCTGCCCATCGGCACCTGGACGGACGACTACAAAGAGTTTCTGATGAACCTCGTCGCGAACGGGTCGCCGATTCTGAAAGACTTTGAGTCTCACTGCACGGCGATGAACATCCGCTTCATCTTGAAGCTTTACCCCGGGCTCCGCGCCGGCCTGGAAGCGGACTTCGCGTCGGCCTTCAAGCTCGTCAGCCAGAAGACGATCAGTCTCGGCAATATGCATCTGTTCAACCCGCAGGGCGAGATCCACCGCTACACGAGCGTCGCCGATATCGTTCGCGAGTGGAGCTGCGTGCGTATTAGCAAGTACACCGAGCGCAAGGCGCACCAGCTGCGCACGATGGAGCACGAGCACGCGATTCTAGCGGCGAAGTGCCGGTTTATTCAGGATATCATTGACAACCGCGTGAAGATTATGAACCGCAAACAGTCGGATGTCCACGATCAGCTGCGCACGCTCGGCTACACGCCGATGCCGGCCTCCGGCGCCAACGCAGCCGCCCAGGAGGACGCCGGCTTCGGCTTCCTGACGCGTATGCCGATTCATCATCTGACCTACGAGAAGAAGCAGGCTCTGGAACGCGACGCCGAGAAGCTCGCGACGACCCTCGCGGCCCTGCGCGCCAAGCCCGTGCACCACATCTGGCGCGAGGAACTCGCCGAGTTCACCGAAGTTTGGGCGACCCACCGCGCCGACATTGAAGCCGAGTACGTCGCCGACCGCAAAGGCGCCCTGTCGGCCCGCACCTCCGGCGCCGCCAAGCGCCGCGCCGCCGCGGCACCCAAGAAAAAGTAAAAGCAATCACCAACAAACACCCAACAACCTTACGGCCTTCTTTTTGTCAATCCGACGCGACGACAACAATATCGTCTGCGTCTGTGTGTAGAGGTGCGCAGCGCCTATGGAATTAATTTTCAATGTTGCCGCAGTCCTATTTATGATGTCGCTCATCACGACAGTGTATGTGGTGTTTTGCCGAGACGCCCGGCATTTTGCCGGCATTACGGCATCCAGCGATGCAACCCTGTTTGGCGCCTTCTTCAATCGGTTGTACTTTGTTGTGAGCACATTTACGACGATTGGTTTTGGAGACGTATTTCCGGTTACCTTTCGCGCGCGAGCCATTACAATTTTCCTGATTCTAAGTATCTTTACTCTGATTCTCAAAACACTTACGACATTCATTGAGACATACAATAAAAATATTAAAAAATACATACAAACGGCGGCGACCACCGCCATCGCTTTCGGAAAAGCCCCGAGGTTACAGCCACAGCCACATCTATCGCCACCGCCACCGCCACCCGTTCAGACAGAACAGGATGCCGATGCCGGGTTTGCCTCAGCGATATAAAGCGACCGTGCGTTTTTACGAGAACTCCTCTCGTTAATGCGCTTTTACGGATTCGCCGACGACACCAGCGGCCTCTTCGGATTCGCCGCGCTCGCCGGAAACGCGTCGGTTCACTGCCGGCCCACCGCAGTCGGCCCAGAAGTCGCCGATATCGCCATCCAACTCCCGCGCCTTTCGCGCCCCGAAGGCCCCGCCCTGCTCAGCCTCGCGACCTCCGAGGCACGCGCACGCGGTTACCAGCAACTCCTCGCTCTCGCTGAACCGGCTCAGCGCGATTGGTACCGCCGCCACGGATTCGCAGCGACCGGAACGGTGACGAATCCGGTGATGGTCAAACGCATTTAATGCATCACGTTCTTTTTGTCTGTAATCAATAATATAGATATGAATACCACTCCCACTCCCACCCCCGTCCCGGCCCACGCCCCTGCTCCCTATCTCATAAATTTTGATAACTTCAAACCGGTATATACTCCAATACATATACCGGCAAATGTCCTACTCCTCCGAGGTTATGACCTACGATATCCTCCTGTATCCGAGTACTCGTCTTACTACACGCACGATGCGCAAATCGCACGCGGATATGCAGAAAACGCCGATCACGCATTAGGCGTTTTTAAAACGACAAAACCAATACTACTATACGACTTGCGGTACATCAAAGTACTATTGCGCGAATATATTCATCAGCTTCAAGGCGCAAACTCCGGCGAAGCAGTAAATGCCGCTCGGATATGTACCGTTTCTCTCGGACTGTATAGTTTTGAAACGCAACTAAAATTATTTAAGGAGCGTTACAAGCATAGCCTAGCGGATGACCTCGCCGAGCCGTTTAAAAGTTTAGAAGAATATCAGAAAAACCCACCAAAATATGCAAATCCCATAGAATTGACCGGTGTTCGGATCGCTGAGACTACAAATGATCGGGAAATGATCTTTTTCTTACAGATGTTGTTTGGCAATGAAATAGATGGATATATCGCGCCAAATTTCAAGACGCCCTTTCATACAGAGAAAAATGGAATTTTAACGTCCGAATTGGTCGTGTTCAATCCGTTAAAATCCGGTATCCAATTTATGACAAATCAACCCGAAGGAGTCTCTGTCCAGCCGCACAACATTAACTATTTCTTAGATAATACGGGATTGTATACACTGAAACAGTTTGATATGTGTAAATTATATACTAAGAAAGGTGGCGGGCGCCGTGCAAAAACAAATAGTAATATGAGACTATATGACCCAAACAGCTTACTGGACAAGGGTTATGAGGAAAACAAAGAAGCGATACGCAAAGCGAAACGTATGGCAGATGCCTGGAAAAAAGCACTACCTGAAAATTATTTCAAATCCGTTCCACGGGCACCCACAGTCCAGTGCTCGCCCTGGACTTACAGCAAAAAAGATTTAAAGACGTTGTCAGATAAGAGTGCAGAGTTAATCGCAGGTCCAAATGGCAATTTACACCATTCTCCCGAATCTGTACCTTGGGACTTTTGAAGCCGCGCAAACCGCCTATCGCGAAGACTATCCGAACGCCTTTGTCATAAATGCGACCAAGGACCTTGCGTTCTTTGCGCCGCCGCGAGACACACTGCGGGTCGCCGTAGACGACAACGGCTCTACCGAAGCGATCCTCGGGATGCTTCACGCGCTGCCGGCGGCTTGCGACGCGATTGCGGCCGCCCTAAACGCGTCGCCGCCGCGCCCGGTCATCGTCCACTGTTTCGCCGGACAGCAACGCAGCCCGACGGTCATCGCCGCGTATTTAATGCGCGCCCGCCGGTGGTCCGCCGAGGAAGCCGTGCGCTTCGTGCGGTTCCACAAGCCCGACGCGTTCTTCTGGTGCGTGAACTTCAAGCAAACGCTGGACTTGTGGGCGCGCCAGGCTTCGCTAGGCTAGGCTAGGCTAGACCGCCGGCGCATACCGATCAACGGGTTCCATTTCGGGGTCCAACGGCGTAAAATGCAGCGCACTGCCGGAATCGTTCATCTCCATCTCAATCTCGGGGGAAAACATCGGCAAAGCATCTAACTGTTTGCTCTTCGCCGCAGCCTCCATAGCCGAATGGGTGGTAGCGACAACGGGTTTTATAGGAAATTTGGTTGCCCCTACCGGTGACGTCGCGGCCGACTTGGACGAAGGATCCGATGTTTTCACTGGCATTACGGTCGGCGCAGGCGCGGCACCCGCGGACGCGGCATTCGCGGGCGTAACAGCAGGCGGCTCCACCCGCACCGGTGCCGGCGCTGGTGGCGGCGCCGTAATCACCGCCGTAACCGTCGCCGAGCGCGCCAGCCGCTTCGCAAACGAAATGCCCGCGGTTTTCACGAGATCCGCGACGATTTCGTCCTCGGTGCTTGGCATCCCAAAGTGCCGAAAAAGCACCTGGCCGACCTCTGCCGGAGACAGCACGGCGTTCGGGAGCTGCGCGATGCTCTCCGGCGAGAGTTCTTTTTCCAAATAAGCAATATACATATCTGCGATGAGCTCACGCGTCGCGTACGTAAACGCCGCCTGAACGTCAATGCGGCCTGGGCGAATGAGCGCGTCGTCCAGGACTTCGGGGTGATTTGTCGTCATTACGATCATCCGCCCCGGGACTTCCATCGTGCCGTCTAGGACCGTTAGAATCTCACCGAGCGTGAGTTCATCGTTGACCGCCGTGGATTCGCTGCCGCCCGCGCCCGCACCCGCCCCCGCACCCGCCCCCGACGGCCTGCGCTGCTTCACGATGTCGCCGATCGCGTCAATCTCCTCTAACACGTACAGGCGCTGCTGAATCGGAATGAAGTAGGACTGCGAGTTCGCCAGGGTATGATCGGAAAAGACCTGCAATTTATCCGAGAAGAACAAGTTTTTTAGCTGCGTCGCCGTCGTGATGTTTGCGAAGTTCACGTTGACGATGTGGCGCTTCGTGAGGTTCGCGATGGCGCGAATGACGCTCGTTTTCCCCGCCCCCGGAATGCCCGATAGCAGCAGACCAAGCTGGTAAGGGATGCCTTTGCTGTCGTACCACTCCCGCTTCTCCACGAAGAACCGCACGCGCTTCTCTATTTCGCGAATCTCGTCGCCGAAAATGTTACTGAACCGCTTATTGCTGTAAAACGGCGTCATTGTGAACGACAGCTGCTTCGGCGCCGAGCTGATGATCATCCGCTTGTGATTGATGATGTCCGCCGTGTTTGAACTCGCCGGAAGCGACGGCGCCGTGGATTCGCGACTCTTTTGGTCAAAGAAGAAGATGTTGCTCCCTAGGGAATTCTTCATCTCTTGGAGATAGTCCTGATACAGCTTCTTGACGTATACCGAAATTTCCGAGGCTGAGAGCGCATTGGACAGCAGCGTAAACTTGATGGACGCAACGTTGCCCATATTCGTGAAATTAATCGCGTCAATCTTGCAGAAGATTTCGCGCGTCATTTGGATCGGCTTGTCCTTGTAGACCGCCATAATCTGGCCTTTGTCAATGAGACTGAACGTCGGGACGTTTTCCAGCTTGGAGATGTGCGCGAGCACGGCATCCACCATCCCGTTCGTCTCCTCTGAGGTCGTTTCACCGCCCGCCGAGCTGTTTCCAGCGGACGAGTCCTTGTTGTCGTAAATACGCATCATCCGAAAACTGCTGACGGTATGCCGCGCGGTCAGCGTCACCGACGTGTCCGTAAGCATCTTCGGGCGCTGAGCATCCGCGAGCGTCTCACTGACACGCCGCTTGAAATACTCGCGAATCGTGGATTGAACCTCTTTGTACAGCACTGGAATGACTTTGATAATATCGTCCATCGCGGAAATTATAATGAAAAGAATAAATTGGTAAAACATTTCAAGGAGCGCCCCGGTACCCGCGGCGGCGGCGCCGTGGGCGTTGGCTTTTCCGCGCCCGAACGCGCCGCCGGCGCCGCCCAGGCCTCCGAGACCCATTTGGGAAATAACTTGCAACTTAATGATCTCCTTGAAGTCCATTGTTACGTTAGTAAGCGTGAATGTGCTCGGCTTTATATCCGCGCAGCGCAGCGCGCTCGGCTGATATAAAGAATTTGTGCAGGACTCGTATGAGAATGCTGTCCTCATCGCGCCGCGCGTCCGCGTCCGCGTCCGCACTCGTCCTAGACATAGATGGCGTCGTCCTGCACGCGCCGCGCGCGCTCGGCCGGGTGGCCCAGCGCGCCACCGAATACGTTCAGCGTGAACTCGGCCTGACCGACCGGCGCTACGCGAAGCGCGTGAACAAGCTCCTTTACAGCCAGCACGGCCACACGCTGCTCGGGCTACGTAAAGTCTTCGGCGCGCCGCTGACCAACCGCCATTTCGCGGATGCGGTGTACGACGCGGAAACCCTGAGTCTCCTCGCGACAGAAGCCACGACGAGCCGCGAAATCGCCGCGCGCTTCCAGGAAGTGCGCGCGGTTTTGCTGCGCGCTCAGGAACGCGACGTTCCCGTGTATCTGTTCAGCAACGCGCCGGGAACTTGGACGCGTATGGTGTACGATCTCGGGAACCTCTCGGAATTCCTGCCGGCCTCCCGCGTCCTTTCCAGCGATCACCCGGTCTTCGCCGGCAGCCTCAAACCGGACCCGGTCGTTTACGAGAACCTGGAAGATCTGTTGCGGGAGGACCGCGGCGGCGGCGCCCCCGCCCCGCGCATTGTATTTACCGATGATAGCTATACTAACTTAATCCCGACGATGAATCGCCCCGTCGTCTGGACGAACGTTTATTTTAACCCAAAGGGTCCAACCATTGGAACGCCTCGCCTAACGACGGTTAAGCGGATGATAGAAGTTGCTAACTTGATTTAGCGGAGTGCAGCGCACACCGCGTAGTACTGGATGCGTCCTTTTTCTAGCTTTTCTTGTAGGGTGCCGACGCCGTTCAGCGGCCAAAGCGCAAAAAGAAAACTTCGTAAATGGCGGCCTCCGCACCGTCCGGAATGTATGTGAATATGAATTCGGGCGCGGTTCAGGCCGGCCTAATGCCGTTCCGAAATGCCCTGATTAATGGGGATATGCGGATTAATCAGCGGGGGACGAGTACGAACTTGGCGAGTTTAACGACGGTTGCGGCGGCGACGCCGGGAAGTTGGGTAACGGACAGGTGGAATGTTTTACGAGGAAGTTTTGCTGCGGGTGGAGTAATGGGTCAAGGTACAAGTTTAACAAATTCAGATTTACCTTTTTCTGATGCTGGAATTAAAACATTTGCACGCGTCGGGCGTTTGAGTGGCAATACTGCAACAAATGCAGTGTTTATACAATATAATATGGAATCACAAGACTGTTATCAGTATGCAGGAAAAACAGTTACGTTATCATTTTATTATCGTACTGGAACGAACTTTTCTGGCTCAGTATTAAGTACTGATATTTTTACAGGAACAAGCACAGATCAAGCAGTTCGGAGTGGTTTTACAGGATCTATCGCACAAACAACCACAAATATAGCATCATCTATATGGCGCCGTATATCATTTACTGTTACTTTATCATCTTTACTTAATCAAATTGGATTAAATATTCAATATATCCCCGTCGGTACAGCCGGTACAAACGACTACTTTGACATTACGGGGATCCAGTTGGAGCTGGGGAGTGTGCCGACGAGTTTTGAGGTGAGGCCTTATCCGGTGGAGTTACAAATGTGTCAACGATACTCATACGTAATATCAAATGCAGCATATCCAAGCCAGACATATACACGTTTTGGAATGGGTAGTGCTCGTGTTGCAACAGTAGCAGAAATAAGAGTCCAACATCCTGTAACTATGCGAAAAATTACACAAGTAACAACAGTTGGAACATTACAAGTAGGAGATACAACATCTGGTGGTATAGCTACAAGTATATCTATTTATACGGAGTGTACAAGTGTAGATGCCACAGTATTGACAGTTGGAACGTCAGGAGGATTAACTGCATTTAGACCATATTATCTTGAATCTGCAAATACAACAGCAACGCTTATTTTGAATGCAGAAATATAAATTAAATAATCTAACCCCACCCATTCACCACCGTCCCGCCGTATAAACCAGCCTCTCCCGTAAATTCGTTTGATAATACATAAAGACAAACGTAAACACCGCAGCATTCGTCAGCTCCTTTACTTTTCCGTGAACGAATCCCGCCACGCCATTGAGAGGAAACGGGATGCGCTCAACGATATTTCGCGTTAAATACACGATGACTCCGACGAAATAGATGTGCACGATACATTCGCCCAGCAGGCGCGCGAAGGATTTGCGCTCGGCCGCCTCGCGGTCAAACTTGCCGATTGCGCGATCCAGGGAAACCCCGAGGAAAAACGCAACGAGAAAATAGATCACCGTGACATAGCCGATGTCTAT
>Ga0209355_1000104_pt1 | contig 49032 bp, 60 predicted proteins | sample LauGreSBDMM110SN_3_FD_187563 | JGI IMG/M metagenome (GOLD analysis project Ga0209355, IMG submission 187563) | Freshwater lake microbial communities from Lake Michigan, USA - Sp13.BD.MM110.SN (SPAdes) (version 2) | ecosystem: Environmental > Aquatic > Freshwater > Lake | place: Lake Michigan... | reverse complement strand
TCGCCGCGATGGATCAGAACGAGCGGTTTGTCGTCCAGATTCCTGCCACAGCAAAGTGGGTGTATACCAAGCAGGTCCATGTCGGCATTGAGAAGATAAGGAAGATCAAGCCGATTCTACAAATGAAGTTACTTTTCTAATTGGAGGTTTTATGAAACATCACGATCGGTTATCTATCGTTGCGGACATTCGGCCAGCACAACGGGCTGAGGACGAGTTTAAGACCCCCTGGGGACGCGTCTGGACGCATGGCGCAGATGTGATGGCCACCTGGCGTAAGCAGCTCGTCAACGGTAAGCCCTGGGTGCCGCCAAGCGAGGTGCGGAGTGATTTCCTGTTTAAGCAGAACAGGGATAAGGTTGCCAAATGACCTCACTATCCATTGTGTTATTAGTCGCCGGGTTTTTTATTGGCGTGGCGGCAGCGGTTGCCGCGGTGGGCTTTGTTCTGTATTGCTTCAGTGAACAATAAACTCAACGCGGCAGAGCGCAGGCACCTGCAGCGGGTTAAGAGCCTACCTTGCTCCGTCTGTAATGCGCCGCCACCGAGTAGCGCTCATCACGTCAAGCAGGGGCTGCAGTACACGACTGTGGCCCTCTGCTACGACTGCCACCAGGGCTCGTTAATGGGATGGCATGGGCAGAAGCGTGCCTGGGCAATTCGTAAGGTAGACCAACTTGATGCGCTTAACGTTACCATTCAGAGGCTTATAGAGAACACCTATCAAGTTGAGGGTAACGATTAAAAAGAATTAGGTCGGTAGTTGTATAAATCTCTTGTGTGTTTGTTTAATTCCGAATTACACTACGTCTGTAGTCCAGTGATTCACAACCCACAGGAGACCGACCATGAACAACGACTTAAACGCAAACATCATCGACAACCTTGGCGCACTGCTTGCAGAGATCGCCGACCTGACGGCTAAGGCCGACCTTATCAAATACGCGCTGAAGGACACCGCGACCGCGCCAGGTTCTGCCGGTAACGTCTTTGAGGGTGCCTTGTTCAAGGCCACCGTCATCGAAACTAACCGCACTACGATTGACCACAAGCGCTTGTTAGCTGACCTTGGCGTAAGCGCTGAAGTAATTGCTAAGTACAGCAAGACGGCTGCCGTGTTCAGCGTCAAAGTAGGGGCACGCTAATGAAATTTCAGGATACCTTTTGCAGCCAGTGCGGTCAGGGCTTCGGCCCTGGCGACCAGGGTTACTCGTCGTGCAAATCGCACGCCCCTAAGCATCAGCACAATTGGGCTGCCTACAGCCGTATGGCCCGTGGCGCCCTTGGAATATCTCAAACCGAGGTAGCGCAGGCCTTGGGAGTTACCAGGGCTACGATTGTCAGGCTGGAGACCGGACGTAGTCCGGTTAAGGCTTTGTTAGTGGACACACTCATTGATTTCTATACCTCACAGGGCGTCTCATCAAATGTACAAAAGGTGGGGGGGGTTTTGTCTGGACAATATGTCACGGTTGGTATCTATTTAAATTCAATAGGCAGGAAGGTTTTTGTATCGCCACTAAAAGCTAACCCACTACGGAGTACGAAATGACTGAAAACGTAAAGCTCAGCATTGCTATGCGGATGGCCAGGGCTGCGCTTAACTGGACTCAGCACGACGTAGCTTGTGAGACTGGCATTGCTAAGACGGTAATTGCACGAGCAGAGTTAATTGACGGCAATTTAAATTTAGGCCAGGTTGCTAGATTGTTAAATATGTTTAAAGAAAATGGCGTTGAGCTTAATTTTTTGTTTGGGCGGGTTGTGACTGTTACGGTAGACGAGACGGCCATTGAAGCAGTACGGGAGGATCTAATGGACATTGATGGTCGCAGGGCAGACCGTCGGGCACCAATAACTGGGGGGAAACAATGAAAGTCGGAGAGCACGTCAAGTTCAACAAGAAGCTGCCACGCCTGGCCCACTGCCGGGGGTTTATCACAGCAATCGACGGCATGATCGTCAAGATGCACTGGTACGAAGGGGCCGAGGACGGTCCAATGCATACCCTGCTGGAACACCTAGAGCTGGCAGGTAAGGCGCCTCAAAAAATATTAAATAAAGATAGCCATATTGTTTAATTCGATGTTACACTACGCATGTAGTACTTCATAACTGATAGGAGAACCGACCAATGAAACAGCATCCTTACCTAGAGTATTTTGTCCGCGGCGCCTGGGGCGACATCGAGTGCCTAGTCAACGTTACCCATTTCCACCATCAACCTGCAGACCGTAGCTGCACAGACAGCGACATGGACTACCGCGGCTTCACCGAGGTCGAATTCGGTTTGCTGCACCTTGATGGCACGCCGGCGCCTGAGCTGGAAGAGCTGATGGATATCCAGAAGGTTGCGGATATCGAAGAGATGATCATTGCTAACCTTTGGGAGAACTAAGATGCTGGCCTACTGCGATTACATTATTGCACTTATTAATACGGGTCTGTCGTGTTTTGACGTTGATAAAAAGATCAGCACGATTAGCCCGATTGGCTACGACCTGGGCCCTAACGGCGAGTTATTGAGCACTAAAAAGACGTTGGAAGTGACGGACATGAACGGCAAACGTTACCTGATCACGGTGGAGGAGCTATGAGCATTAGCCCGGACGATGTTTATAAGAAGGCTATACAGCTTGGTTTTAATCCAGAGACCGATGAGATCCGTTTAGGGCGCCTTCTAGCCCTTTCGCAGTCGTTCTATCACCAGGGGTTCATGGAAGGCGTAGAGAGCCTTAAAACGGCCTTAGAACACGCCAGGAACGGGGAGGCTGCATGAGGGTAGCTATTCTGACGCCGGCTTACGACGGGAAGGTTGTCTGTGATTACGCAATTTCAATGGCTGAGCTGTTTAGGTTGTCGTCAAAGATTGACTCGTTAGAGATAAATTTAAACTTCCGTATGCACGATGCGTTGATTCAAAAGTCTCGCAACGACTTGTTCACTGAAGCTTATGAGGCTGGCTTTGATGTGATCTACTTTATTGACGCGGACCAGTCGTTCTCACCAAAAGCGTTCTTTGAGACCTTAGCAAGTCCGGCCGACGTTATTGGGGTGCCGGTAAGGATGAAGACGGCAGAAGATCGGTACAACATCCGGCCAGAGAATATTGATGGGCATCAGTTCCATCCTGAGCTTGGGTTATTAGAAGTTGAGTGTATTGGGACCGGATTTTTAAAGCTTACCCGTACCGCAATGGACATTCTGTGGAACGCTAGTCCAGAGTACCGGTATGACGGTAAAACCCGTCGCATGATCTGCAACATGGATATCGTGGACGGGGGATTGATTAGCGAGGATGTACAAATATGCAACAAGCTAAAGGCTGGCGGCTTAAAGATATTTGCGAATATTGACGCCACCTGTTCTCACTTTGGCACTAAACGATTTGATGGCAATTACAAGCTGCATTACTTCACAGAGCAAATAAAGAGGGAGTCAGCATGAAACGAGTAACGTTAGAGGACGCGCCTGCTGAGTACAGCTTAGAGCAGGCAACGATCTGGCTAGAGGCCTATAACCAGGGGTTTGAGGTTGGTGTTGAGGTTGAGCGGGATGATTGTGCGCGGATGGCTGACCATTACTTTGACTACGCCCCAAGTAAGCAGATGCGCGTTGCTTACGGGAACCTTGCAGACGCTATTCGTGGGAGGGACCATGACAGCCTCTAAAGACATTATCCAACTAGCAATTGATGCCAGCGTGAAGGCTGAGCGTGAGGCCTGCGCAAAGCTATGCGAAGACCTAGCGAAGTGGTGCAGCGAGACGGTAGCGGCGGCATTTGAGTCTGCTGCAGATGAAATCAGAATGAGGGGGGATAAGAATGACTAAAGATGAAATTACCCGCCTGGCTAAAGAGGCTGGGTTTTGTGGGTTCGACGGCGACAACAAATGCTTGCGAGAATTTGCCGCCCTAGTCATAGCAGCAGAGCGCCAGCGCAAGGCCTGGGACGCAACATATTGGACTGCTTACGAGCAGGATGTGGCAGCAGCGGAGCGCGAGGCGTGTGCTCAGATTGCCCATAATACATACGAAGGGTTTGGCGTTGAGGCAAAGGGCGTTGACTTTGTTAAAGAAAGAATCATTGCGGCTATCCGCGCAAGGGGGCTAACTAGTTTACAGCGGCAACTGATTGATGCAGATGCGTTGCAGCCTGAACATTTAGACGCGCAAGGTTCGTCATGTCCGGAGTTTTGGGATTGGCTACCAAAAGCATACGGACAAACCGAATCGTTCTCGAAATACAACATGGAAGTTGCGTATTTAGCGGGTAAAAAAGCGCAGCCTGAACGCGAATGGCAGGGGCTGACGGATGAGGAGATAGAACAAGCAGCGCAAGGTGGAGATACAAACTTTTGGGATTTCTGCCGCATCATCGAAGCTAAGCTAAAGGGTAAGAACGGATGAGCGATATGACTGATTGGATGACTGAAGAGGATGGGATCCCGCATAAAGATGGGAAAGTGCGGTGGTATGTAGTTGGGCCTGAGGAAGATATGTATGGGTACCTTGGCTGGCATGACATGACTGATTGGTACAAAGGATTGGAGGAGGTAATGTTTGACGCGAAGCAAATCGCATGCGATTCGTTTAATTTTCAAGTTTTACGTCATGATCAGCTCATTACACTTTTAAGGAATGTTCATTTTGCAATAGAAGAGGCGTTAGATGTACCAGGGGAAACCACCTATAACTATTGGCTCAAGAGGAGGGTGGCGGCGTTACAGGCGCAGAAGTTAAGGGGGGATTCCCAAGAATGAGACCTCATGCCCTGCTGGACCATTTGATTGAGAATCGTTGGGCAGATGGCGACCGGGACCTCGTAGAGCTGCTAGACGTGTCACGGTCCACGATCAGCAAGATCCGCTGCCGTAATGTAACCGTTAACCCTACCCACATTCTGAGTATCTATGACGCGACGAACCTTAGCATTGATGAGATTCGGGGGCTTATTGACAAGGCATCGAAGGAGGCATACGATGGACGTGAAACCTAAGCCGTGGGAAGTTGTAGTGGCAACAATATCAATTGTGCTACTGTTTCTCTTGGCTGCACTACTTTAACCTACAAGGCATCCTACAAGGGAGCCTTTTAGGCTACCGGTGGTCTGGAGTTTGCCTTGGTCGGTTTCGCCAGGCCTGACACCCCGGAAAGACGGGGGACTTGACAGTATTAGTCGGGGCGTATTAATATTCACACATCTGTTTGGGTGGTGCCGAACAGTAGTTCAATACAGCGAGAGAATGCCCTGATAAGGCAGGCTTCGTCAAAAGCTTCGAGAATGTGGTATTGCACACTCTCATAAGCGGCAAACCAAGCCTAAAGCCTACTTATCAGGGCTTTTTTATTGGAGCCGCGTACCCGTCAGGGCGCGTTAGTAATGGTCTGCATGGACTGAACCCGAGAATCACCGGCTGCCGATTCACCCCGGAGCAAGCCGAGAAGCCTGTCAGTGAGGGACTTCGCAAGATAAGAGGGCAAGTGGTGAGACAAACCTCTTATCGATGAATCGCTGCCATCTTGGGTTGCTAGACTATGAGACAGGATCTCTTAGTTGGGCAGGGTAGACTAGCTAGGCTTCGCAAGAGGTTGGCTAATCACCCTTGGGTAAACTATGGGACTTTTATGGCTACTTTTTATATGATGTATGTTGCAGGAACGGCAAGACCGAAGAAGGTCCATGCCACGTTAGAATCAGCACGGGAAGCGGTGAAGGCGTACAAGGAGCAGGGCGGGACACGAGAGTGTTTTATCCTGGCGCCGATAGAGACCTTCGCAGGCCGGAAGATACTAACGATCAAGCCAAAGGTGACGGTGGAAGCCAGAGCCTAGTAACGATTACCTTAACCGGGGAAAGAGATGAAACCGCTAACCGAAGCCCAGATCAAAGAGCTGTACGACCTAGCGTCAGAGGAAGCCTGGAAGAGCTTCACATCTTACCCGCCAAGCATATTCCCATTCATGTTCGCCCGAGCTATCGAAGCCCATCACGGGATACAAGATAGACAATCCCCAGAAGCGTAAGTACACTGCGACCAAAGGAGCGACATTATGGCCAAGATGGGAAGACCAAGCATATACACCGATGAACTAGCGGCAAAGATCCTCAGCAGGATCAGCAACGGGGAGTCGCTGCGCAGTATCACGATGGAGCCGGGGATGCCGAACCCCGATACAGTGTATGTATGGTTGTTGAAAAAGCCAGACTTTGCCGATAATTACACGCGTGCACGGGAGGAGCAGGCCGACACATTAGCTGACGAGATCCTAGCTATTGCTGACGAGGCGCCCTCTGAGGTTGTTGATGAGAAGGGCGTAAGCAGGACCGATAGCGGCTGGGTTAGCTGGCAGCGGAACCGCGTTGACGCCAGGAAATGGGTAGCCAGCAAGCTCAAGCCAAAGAAGTATGGCGAGGCCCTCAAGGTCGGTGGTGACAAGGATAACCCATTAGCAGTCACGGTGGGGACTGAGGTCTTCGATAGCGTTCTAGAGAATATGGCGCTGCAGAAGCAACTGCAGAAGTCTAAAAAATGAGTGACCTAGCCGAGATACTGAGGGATGACAAGGTTCGAGCTCAGTTCATGGCAATGCCCCCGGCGCAACGGGCGGCTTACGGCTGGAGGATGCAGTGGCTATCTAAGGCGCACAGGCACCAGATATTACCCACCGGCGACTGGTGGAGCGTCTGGCTGTTACTAGCGGGACGCGGTGCCGGCAAGACCCGCACCGCGGCTGAGCAGCTTGCCTGGTGGGCCTGGACCGAGCCTAACACCCGCTGGCTAGTCGGGGCGCCAACGAGCGCTGACGTCAGGGCTACCTGCTTCGAGGGGGATAGCGGCTTGATGTCGGTGATCCCGCCGATCCTAATTAAAGACTACAACCGCGCCTTCCATGAGATCACGTTGACTAACGGATCCCTCATTAAGGGGATCCCGGCGAGTGAGCCTGAGCGCTTCCGCGGCCCACAGTTCCACGGTGGTTGGTGCGACGAGCTGGCGGCCTGGGATTACCTCGACACAGCATGGGACCAGATTAATTTTAGCGTCCGACTCGGTAAGCATACCAGGCTGATCTGCACGACGACCCCGCGGCCGAAGGATCTGATCATCGACCTCATTGGCCGTGACGGTGACGACGTTGTTGTTACAACGGCATCGACCTACGACAACATAGCGAACCTGTCGAGTAATTTTCAAAAACAGATTATGCAGTACGAGGGGACGAAGCTTGGCCGGCAGGAGATCTACGCCGAGATCCTGGATCCCGAAGAGTCGGGTATCGTCAAGCGGGAGATGTTCAAGCTCTGGCCAAACGGCCGTGAGTTCCCCAAATTCGAGTACATCATTCAATCTTACGACTGCGCCTACACGGAGAAGACGGTCAACGACCCGACGGCATGCATAACGTTCGGCATGTTTAAACCGCTGGACGGTCCAATGTCCGTGATGGTGATCGACGCCTGGCAGGACCGGCTGCAGTACCCAGACCTGCGCCCTAAGGTCATCGACGAGTACGACACGATCTTCGGTGAGGGCAAAGAAAAGAAGCGGGTTGACCTGATCCTAGTTGAGGACAAGAGCGCCGGCATCAGTCTTATACAGGACCTGCAACGAGCCCACCTGCCTGTCCGAGCCTACAACCCTGGCCGCGCCGACAAGATGCAGCGTCTCAACATTGTCTCTAACATTATAGCCAGGGGCCGTGTCTGGATCCCTGAGAGTGGCGTCCGTAAGGGCTTCGTGCGCGATTGGGCCGAGGGGTTTGTAAGCCAGATCTGCAGTTTCCCAGAGGCCACGCACGACGATTATGTGGACGCGTGTACCCAGGCTTTACGCTACCTGCGTGACGCCGGCTGGCTAGAGATCGACGCCCCGCCGCGGGATGACTATGACGAAGAGGACCTGATCGACTCGGGCATGATGACGACGCGTGTTAACCCTTACGCCGCATAGTCGGTAGACGGTTAACGGAGACCCCATGATAATTGACAGACTTACTATGTGGAGCTGACGATGGACTTACGCGATTGGTATCGAGCTGGGAACCACCTGCCTAACATGGCCAAGGGCGGTGAGGTGTCTGGCCCTAAGGGATTCGGACTTGCTGACGTGGCGCCATTTGTGAGCCCAATGAGCATGAAGACCGGCGGCCAGGCTCGGACACGAGCAGGCACCATCGCTAAGCCGACGTTCATTGACGAGCAGCTAGGCCGGACATCGGAGCGCCTATCTAAGCTTGCCACGGACCCTGAGCAGGCCATGCGGGATATCGCCGCTCAATACTTCCCGTCGCCCACAGAGAGCCCAGAGGAACAGCAGCGCAAGCTCGAGGAACTAGCGTTAGGCTTCACTGGCAACATTAAGCCAGTCGGCGGTGTCAGTGCTACGGCGGCTAAGGCAGCCAAAGGCAAGAAGGCAGCCCCTGCTGCGCCAACGGCTGAGGAAACAAGGGCAGTAGCGTCTGCCGGGCTGTCTCCCGAGGAGTCTAAGCTCGTTGAAATGTTTGGCAACAAACAAAAGCGCGAGGCCGAGCTCACGAAGAAAGTTAAAAAGCAGGCGCAGGCTGAACCGAAAGTTAAGGGCGAGTCTAAGGGTAAACGTTCGGCGGTACAGCCTGACTTCTATCGCAAGATGCAAGAGGAATTAGGCGAAGAGGCTGTGTTGCGAGACATTAGGTCAGGCCAGCATTTAAAGCAAGACCCGTATGGCGGTTACGTCGGCGCCCCTCGGACTGTCAGTAGCCCACAGGCCTTAGGCGGCATGAGGAAGTCTTTAGATCAGCAGTTCCAGGACGCGGTTCAGGGTTTAAAGATCGCCGACCCTGAACGCATGGGGACCTGGTACGACCGGGCAAAGGCAGGCATTGCGCAAAGCACTGAGCCCTTTCAACTTCCCCGAGTGCTTGAAGAGCATGGCGTTTACAGCGCTGGTGTGGCCCCGGAGTCTGAACTTGGCTTTGCGTTAAAGCACCGTAACTCTCGCGCTATTGGCCAGCCTACGATGGCCTATCGGGGTGCCCCGATGCGCACGCTAGACACCGCGGTAGCCCAAGATCGTCCTGCTAAAATGGGCTTTAAGATCGGTGAGTACGCAAACAAAAACGACCCACGAATTCCAAACACTGGCTTGTTTGGCGTGAACGACTTCCGAGCAGCGCAGGGCTTTGGCTATACGACCCCAGCCGGTGACATCTGGACTGGTGGCGTTAGCCCAACGATGCACCCTTTCATGGACGCCGAGACTGCGCTAGTTGTAGACCGTGCGAACAAGGCTGCTATCGGGGGCCGTTCTGACTGGCAAGGCCCACACATTCAAGAGCTGCCCTGGGTATTAGGTAAGGCTCAGGATCTGTACTCGCGTGGCAAAACCGGCAGGTTTGCTGGGGAGCCGATTGAAGGCATCAGCGCAGCATTACGGGAAGCCAATAAGACAGCGCAGGACTACATGTACAAGCATGCAGCCGCCGGCACCCACGAGGCCATTCCTGGCCAATCGACTGGCCATGTCCCAGGCATACTGTCAGCTACCCCTGAGGAAAAGATTGCATATAGCCAGGAAGGGCGTTGGGACCAGCCCACACCGTACACACTGCCAGAGGCACCGACCGTTGGCGCCGGTAACCGCGACGTTCTGTACTCAGCGCTGAACATGCGCCAGTTACCGTCAGAGCCGTCGGTAGGTGCGTATCGGAACATGGCCGGTGAATATGAGTTTAATCCTATGACGATGGCCAGGCCCCTGCTGGACTTCCCGACTGGCGGCAAAGGATTGGTTGCCCCGCAGACGTTGAAGACGGCTAATGCCGTTGAGCGCTTCCGAGCAATCATGGACGCGCAAGAGGCTGGCGCCTTGAACTTGCCGAACACAATGGGCGACGTCAAAGGAAAAAACTCAATTGTGCTAGACAGCCGCGGGGTTAATAAGGCCGACCCGTCATTGGGTGTGCAGCCTACGCAAGAGCAGATGATTGCCTTGAACAAAGAGCTCGAAGGCACCGGGTATGGCGCTAGTGCTACGGGCCGTGGCGTCACAATCTTCCCGTTCAATGCTGAGCAGATGGGCTCAAAAGAAATCCAATCCTTAATTAAAAAGAAGGGCGCCGATTTTCAGAGAATATTCCCATCCAAAGTAGAAAAGTCTCTCAACAGCTTCGTATATGTCCCAGGCATTGGCAAGTGGGGCGATGAAGGTATTGTGCCAACGACGCCGTTTTCTGGTGAGGCAACGTCTGGGTTCTTGGAAGAAATAGCCGGCCTGCCGCCAAAGGTAGCATTAGACATTGGCGAGTCTGAAGGCGTGAGAGGATCAATTCGCAAGAAGATCGCACGCGATGCTCCGCTGCCTGGCGCCCGTGAGGATATCCAGAACATGCGTAAGTTCTTCGCCGAGGCTGATTGGCCAAAGGCAGTTGCGCTGATTCGCAAAGGGCTAACCCCCGCCGCCGCGTTGGCGTCTATGGGCTACTCTTTAGAGTCAATGGCAGGGGAGAAGGAGCCGTTACGGTAAAACCAGCTCTTTGCACCCCTGGTTGTCGCAGCAAGTTCTTTTGATGTAATACGCGTTTTGACAGATTTAGCTTCGTAAAGCTGGCCGAGTAGCTCTTCAATTAAGTAAGCGCACTCTTCAAAGTATGAGCCTTGGCCGGCGTCTTGATCGCGAAGAAAAGCAATAGCGTCGTCGTACTTGTCCATGTGGTTTGCCATGTGGTGGTCGGAATCATTAATGTAACACAGGATTAAACTATGGCACAAGAATTTCCAATCGACCCAGCGTTTGACCGATTCGTAGATCCTATGTCTGAGGCGCCACAAGGCGAAGAGGATGAAGAGGGCGTCGAGGTTGAGCTTGATATTAACGATGAGGATATCGAGGAGCTTCCTGACGGATCCGTCATTGTGACGATGGACACAAAGGGCCCACGCGAGAACGAGGACTTCTATCAGAACCTGTCAGATAGCGAGGACTTCGACTTTGACGTGTCCACGATGGCTATGCGCTACATCAAGCTTATCGACAACGATAAGGAAGCCCGTAAGAAGCGTGATGAGCAGTACGAGGAGGGCATCAAGCGCACCGGCTTAGGTAACGACGCCCCAGGTGGTGCGCAGTTCCAGGGCGCCTCTAAGGTCGTCCATCCTGTTATGGCTGAGGCCTGCGTTGACTTCGCCTCACGGGCAATTAAGGAGATGTTCCCGCCTGACGGTCCGACCCGAACTAAGATCCTCGGCGAAGTAGACAAGGAAAAGATAGAGATCGCTGAGCGTAAGCGCGACTTTATGAACTGGCAGCTCACGGAACAGATTGAGGAGTTCCGCGACGAAGAAGAGCAGCTCTGTACGCAGCTTCCGTTAGGCGGCTCCCAGTACCTGAAGATGTGGTACGACGAGAAGAAGCGCCGTCCATGCACCGAGTTTCTGCCAATCGACAATGTCCTGCTGCCGTTTGCCGCGGCTAACTTCTATACTGCCCAGCGTGTAACCGAGATCCAGGACATTACGGAGATGGAGTTCAAGTCCCGTATCAAGTCTGGCCTATACCGCGACATTGACTTTATCCGCGCCACTGCTGAGCCTGAGCCAACGAAGCCTAAGAAGGCCAACGACAAGGTCGAGGGTATCACTGCCGGCGACAATGAGGATGGCGTGCGCCGGGTTTACCACATCTATACCTGGCTAGAGCTCGAAGAGGACAAGTACTCGAAGGGCGAGAGCGCTCCGTACATCCTGATGATCGACGAGTTCGACAATGAGGTTATTGGCCTGTACCGTAACTGGGAAGAGGGCGACGAGACCATGTCGAAGTTGGACTGGATCGTTGAGTTTAAGTTTATCCCCTGGCGTGGCGCCTATGCAATTGGCCTGCCGCACCTAATTGGCGGCTTATCTGCAGCCTTGACGGGTGCCTTGAGGGCACTTTTAGACACCGCACATACCAATAACTCGCTGACTGCGCTGAAACTGAAGGGCTCGAAGATCTCTGGCCAGTCGCAGAACATCGAAATCACGCAGGTAACGGAGATTGAGGCTGCCCCTGGCGTTGACGACATCCGTAAGGTGGCCATGCCACTGCCGTTTAACCCGCCAAGCCCGGTACTTCTCCAGCTTTTAGGTTGGCTTAACGATGCAGCCAAGGGTGTAGTGACTACGGCAGAGGAAAAGATTGCCGACGTTAACTCAAACACGCCTGTTGGCACGACCCAGGCGTTAATTGAGCAGGGCGCGGTCGTATTTTCGAGTATTCACGCCCGTATGCATACGTCTCAAGGCCGTGTCTTGCGGATCCTGTCCCGAATTAACCGCTGGTACCTCGACGATATGCGTCGTGGCGAGATGGTTGAGGATTTGGACATCAAGCGCGAGGACTTTGCCCGTATTACGGACGTTATTCCTGTCTCGGACCCGCATATCTTCAGCGAAACGCAGCGGATGGCGCAGACGCAGGCGGTTATGGCGATCATGGAGAAGAACCCTGACCTGTTTAACCGTAAGGTGGTCATTGAGCGCTTCCTAAAGCAGATCAAGGTGCCTGGCGTTAACGAGCTGATGGTCGATACCCCGTCGCCGGTCAAGATTGACGCGGCTAACGAGAACGTGGCGATGGCAATTGGCCAGATGGCCGCGGCCTACCCTGAGCAGGACCACCTCGGTCACATCCAGGCGCACCTAGACTTTGCAAAGAACCCTGTACTGGGCGCCAATCCGTTGATTGCCCCGACTTTCGTGCCTAAGGTGATGGAGCACGTCAAGCAGCATATCGTCCTCTGGTACCTGAACCGCATGAACGGCTACGTGGAGCAGTCACTAGGCAAGAAAATGGCCGAGTACGAGCTTCTCAAGGATCCCAAGATGGTGGACAAGCTGTTCGGTGCCGCGTCTCAGCACGTAGACATAGACACGCAGCAGACCTTGTCGGGGATTATGCCGGTTATCCAGCAGATCACCCAGATGGCCGAGAAGTACCGTCCTCAGCCGCCAATGTCGCCGGACACCAAGGTCCTTCTGGACACCTCTATGGCCGAGACGCAGCGTCGTGCAGAGCGGGACAAGGCCGAGATGTCGTTAGAGGCGCAGAAGGCCGCTACGAAGGCCAAGGAGACTATGGCGAAGATGAAGCAGGACTTCGACATTGCGATGGAGGATCAGCAGTTGAAGTTGGCCATTGCGACCAACGACCAGGATATGAAAGAACGCATCGAGACGGCCCGTTTAACGCGGGATGCTGCCAAGCTCTCTCACGAGCAAGACAAGACCGTTTTATCTTTAATCCCCTCAGGAGGCAATTATGGCAACGAGTGATCAAGAGCAAAAAGGCATCAACGTACCGCAGCACAAGCGCATCGCAATGGGCGAGAAGCTTGATGGTACGTCCCTTCAACCAAAAGGCGGTAGCTCAGCCCAAAAATCCTCAGGAGGCCTGCCACAGACAAAAAGTAAATGAACACTATCTCTGACTTCATTGGTCTGATTGAGGCTAAACAGCAGGAAATTGCTGTGTCCCTCGCTGCTGGTAATGCAGTGAACTGGGAGTCTTATCAGAGGATGGTCGGGCAGAATCTAGGGTTGAGTGATGCCTTGAATATTCTTAACGATTTGCTAAAGGAAGATAATGAAAATGAATGAACCGGTAGCGTGTGATAACGCTGAGTTAGCTTGGGCATTTCCGAGCGTGGATCCCGGTGCACAACCCCTTGGAGGTCGCATCTTAGTTCAGTTGCGGCGTACACACAAAAAGGCGACGAGCGCGGGAATTATCCTAGTCGAAGAGACGAAGGAAACCGAAAAGTGGAACAACATGGTAGCGGTGGTGGTTGCGCTAGGCCCATTGGCCTATAAGAACCGCGACACGATGGAGTACTGGCCTGAAGGCACTTGGATTCAGGTAGGTGACTACATCCGCGTCCCAAAATGGGGCGGCGACAGATGGGAAGTGAAGGTGCCTGGGGATGACGATTACGAAGATCCTGCGCTTTTCATGATCCTTAACGACCATGAAGTTATCGCAAAGCTAACGGGTGACCCGATGGCTATGCGTGCCTTTCTCTAAGGAGGAACTATGAGTACAGATGCAAAAGAAACCGAGTTGGAATATCGGGAAGACAAGGACGGTGGCGTCATTATCACTATGCCGGCCGATGAGGTTGATGATGACGATGACGAGCCGGTAAGTGCCGCAGCAGGTGGATCACAAGAGGCAGACGACGATGCGGATGACGAAAGCGCCGATGGCGACTACGACAGTCCGATTCGGGAGGCACGCCGTGCCCGTCGGAAAGCCAAAAAAGAGTACATCAAGAAGACCAATGTAGAGAAAGACCAGCGCCTGCAGATGCTTGACCGCGAGAATGCGGCCATGAAGGAGCGCCTAGCTGTCCTAGAGCGCAAGGCTCAGGGCACTGACTTAGCTCAGATTGACCGGGCTATCGACGACGAGGAGAGGCGCCTACAGTGGGCTCAGAAGAAGCGGGAAGAGGCCATTAGTAACTCCGACGGGGCACTAAGCGTCCAGGCTGAGGACGCGGTCTACGAGGCCCGGCAGAAGGTTGAGCAGCTCAGGCACCTAAAGCAACGGGCAATGCAGGCCGCTCAGGAGGCGCCAGCTTACGATCCTCGGATCAAGCGGCACTCTGACGCCTGGTTAGCGGAGAACGACTGGTATGACTCTGGCCTCAAGGATGAGGATAGCAAGATTGCTAAGGTTGTGGATTCTACGCTTCACGAGGAAGGTTGGGACCCTGCTATGCCGGACTATTGGCAAGAATTCAATAGACGGTTGCATAAAAAATTGCCTCACCGTTATACTGATTCTGATGACGAAAGATCAAGTAGGCGTCCTCGGAGTGTTGTGACTGGATCTGGGCGGGAGACGATGTCAGAAGGTGGCAGAGTTAACGTCACAATTGAGCCAGAAAAGATACGGGCAATGAAAGATGCAGGATTGTGGGAGAACAAAGCTCTCCGCACGAAGATGCTGCAACGCTATGCCCGTGAATCACGCAAATACCCAAGGAGCTAACTATGGACGGACGTTTAAAGAAATCATTGAAGTCAGGTGGCCGTGAAGATCGCGCAAGCGAGGACACTAAAAGGGCGTCATCTGAAGAGAAGTTTGTGTCAACGCAGGAACGTCGGAAGATGTGGAGCGATGAATGGACACAGAGTGCGCTGCCCAATGCCCCGGAATTGCCGGGATGGCACGTTTGCTGGTTATCGACAACCAATGGCTATGACAGTATCGATAAGCGGGTTCGACTTGGCTATGTACCTGTGAAAGCAGAAGAGATAGACGGGTTTGAAAATCACCGCGTAAAGGCTGGAGAGCATATTGGCTATATTGCGTGTAACGAGATGCTGTTGTTCAAGATCCCTGAAGACATTTATCAGGAGATCATGACTCACTTTCACCATGATCAGCCAATGGAAGAGGCTAACAAGATCAAGGTGCAGGCTGAATCTCAGGTTGGACGTGATAGTTCGGGTCGCAAGCTCGGACAAGTCGAAGGCGAAGGCTTGGGCAATATTGATAAGCCGCTTTCTGCTCCGGTATTTGCCTGAGCGTAAGCATTAAACCATTTAGGAGCTAATATGAGTACTATTGCTGCTCCGTTTGGCATGCGCCCCGCTTTCCATCCATCCGGTTTGGACCGCGCTGTTGCACTTGCTGACGGCATTCAAGCTGTTTCCACTTCTGGAAACGTATCCCTCGGCTACGCTGAGAACATTTTCAAGGGTGCGCCCGTGAAGATGAACACTGCTGGCTGGGTTGAAAATAGTTCTGGTAGCGAGGCCATTCAAGGCGCGTTTGCTGGTGTTGAGTGGACTGATTCGACAGGTCGTCGTCGCATCTCGCCATTCTGGCCTGCTAACGAATCGTTCCAGACAGGTTCTTTGGTTGCGTACTACTACAGCGACCCGAACATTGTGTATGAGATGCAGTCTGCTGGCTCACTCGCGCAAAACTCGGTCGGTGATCAGTATGACATTACCAACCCAACAACTGGTTCGACTACTACTGGCCTGTCCTCCGCTTCACTGGGAACGACCCCTGCCGGTTCTGGTTCAACTAACGTGATGCGTGTCATCAACTTGGCCCCCTATCCAGATAACGCCTGGGGTGATTCCTATACGATCGTTCAAGTACAGATTGCTCTCAGTCAGTACGTTGCATCGATTAACGCTATCTAAAGGAGGGACTGAATTATGGCAGCCCCGATGAGAAGTACAGACTTCCGCAGTATCGTTGAACCAATCATGAACGAATGCTTTGACGGCGTTTATGATCAACGTACTGACGAATGGTCCCGCGTGTTCCGTGAGCAAGACGGTATCCCACGCAACTACCACGAAGAGCCAGTTCTTTATGGTTTTGGTCTCGCCCCACAACTGCCAGACGGTACTCCGGTAACGTATCAGCAGGGCGGCGTGTTGTTCCTGCAGCGCTATGTTTACAACGTGTATGGCCTGGCCTTCGCGTTGACCAAAGTGCTGGTGGAAGACGGCGACCACATCCGTATCGGCTCGGTCTATGCTCGTCACCTCGCTCAGTCCTTGATTGAAACCAAGGAAACCCTGTGCGCGAACGTGCTGAACCGTGCATTTAACTCGGCCTACCCAGGCGGTGACGGTGTGTCGCTGAGTAATGCTTCGCACCCAATCGCTAACGGCACCTTCAGCAACCTGCTGACGACCGCTGCTAACCTGTCCCAGACCTCGCTTGAGCAGATGCTCATCCAGATCCGTCAGGCTGTTGACAACAACCAGAAGAAGATCCGTCTGGTCCCACGTCAACTAGTGGTTGCCCCAGGCAACGTGTTCCAGGCTGAAGTTCTGCTGAAGTCGGTCCTGCGTTCCGGTAATGCAAACAACGACATCAACCCAGTCAAATCAATTGGCTTGCTTGATGAAGGTGCTGCAGTGCTGTCGCGTCTGACTAACTCAAGCGCCTGGTGGGTTCAGACCGATGCTCCAGAAGGCACTAAGCTTCTGATGCGTCGTCGCCTTGAGAAGACGATGGAAGGTGATTTTGAGACCGACACCATGCGTTACAAGGCAACTGAGCGTTATCAGGTGGGTTGGACTGACCCACGTACTTTGTACGGTACGCCTGGTATCTAAGTAATTCGGGCCGGGGAAACTCGGCCTTTTTCTTAACATTCGCTGAGCTTTTCAAGGAGACACGCGATGGCTTTAACAAATTTCCCTAACGGGATCACTTCTTTCGGCGTTCCAGTTACTGGTCCTGCCCCTATTTCTGTTCCTAACGGTAACGGCAAGGTTATTTATGTTGACGCGAATGGCCAAGTTGGCGCCCCTGGCTCAAGTGTAGAGATTGTTTCTACAACGATCCAAGCGGCAATTAACGCCTGTACGTCTGGCGCTGGCGACACAATTCTTGTGTTTCCTGGCACCTACAACGAAAATCTAGTCATTAGCGGCGTTGACTATCTGACGATTATTGGTTGCCAAGTAGGCGGCTATGAGCGCCCTGACGTTGGTGATGCAACGGGCACTGCCCTGACCATTACTGAGTCGCAAGGCGTAGTCATTCGCAACATGCGTTTCTACAATGAAGACAACAGCGATGTTGCAATCACTGATAGTAACGGCGGTGTGTTTGATAATTGCGTCTTTGACGGCAATGCAGCAATGACGGCAAACAAGGCATGCTTGGCATTCCAAGTGAATGCAACGGATGATTCTTATACGGCGTCTGAGAACGTTGTGCAGAACAGCCTAATCCGCGGATCTGCTGCAATTGGTATGCGCTTCCAAGCTGCTGCTGCTCCTATCGGTGTTGGCACGACGCACAATGTGGTCGCTAACAACCGTTTTATCGGCATTACTGGCGCTGACATTAAGTCTGTAACGGCTACCTCGGCGACTTATACGTTCCAAACGACGCAAGTCTCTGGCAATCAGTTTATGGACTTTAATAAAGCTTTGTATTTGAAACTTGACGCTCAAGTTGAGGATAATGGTCTTATTTCGGGTAACTTCTTTGCTAGTGACACGGCATTGGCTATAACGTCAATTGACCTGAGCGGTACTTCTATTGCGTTTGCGGGTAATTTTGCTTCGGCAGGTATTGTTGACGGCACCGGCTTCAACGCCTAAGGAGTAGACCATGCCCCAGTTCGATGATGATTTGTTCCTCGGGACTGCGGTTACTGAGATGGGGATGTCGCTTGGCGACCCCTCCCCTATGTCAGCAGGTGTTGGGCCGCTTGGCCGGATCTATGTATGGGATACAGTCCCGGCCGCGGCGGTTATCAACAACCTGGCAACTGCACAAACCCCTGCGGGTGCTGGTGCGATAACTTTAACTGCGGGTACAAGTGTCACGCTGTTTCGTGTCACTAACTTTCAGAATGGTTATCGGCTAGATGTCCCGCGTGCTGTAAGTGTTAGTACTGGGTCAGGTACGCCGACCTCACGTATCTTCACCGTTGTTGGCTTTGACATTTATGGCCAGGCTATGACGGAGACGATTACATCGAGCGCGGTTGCCTCAACTACGGTGAACGGCAAGAAGGCCTTTTCTGTTATTACGGGCGTTACGGTAAGCGGCGGCACTGTCGTTGCAATTACTGTAGGCACGTCTGACGTAATTGGCATTCCTGTGCGTGTCTCTAACGCTGGCTATGTTGGCAGCGTAAAGTGGGATAACACATTAGCCGAGGATACCGGTACTTTTGTCGCCGCCGATAGCACAACTGCAACAGCAGCCACTGGCGATGTTCGGGGGACTTATGACCCCTCGTCAGCCTGTGACGGCACCAAGCGCCTTGTAATGGGTGTTTTGTTGTCTGCAATCGCAGTTGGCCCCAATGCAACGCGTGCTGGCGCCCTTGGCGTCACTCAAGCCTAATAGGAGATGGAAATGGGTCAATTTAAACCAATGGTCAAGATGATGACCACGGAGCCTACCGTTGAGCTCAAGCTCAAAAAAGGTGGTTCAGTAGAGAAGAAGATGCAAATGGGCGGGACTCCTTCTGTGGATGCTCCGCGTATGCCTACTCGTGGCGGCATGCCTTCTGGCGCTGCTATGCCAGGTACGGCGCCGATGAAGCCGTCAATGGCGGCTCGTCGTCGTGCGATGATGGCTCGACCAGGCGGTGCTGCTCCTGCGGCTCCAATCGGCCGTGCTGCTGCTATGATGAAAAAAGGTGGCGAGGCGCATGAAGATGCAGCTCAAGACCGCGCAATGATCAAAAAGGCGATGTCCGGTAAGAAGTTTGCTACTGGCGGCGTCGTGATGGGTCAAGGCGGCTACGCTACCGGCGGCATCATCAAGTCCGAAATGGGCAAAAGTAAGATAACGACGGCTCACCCTGATAATTCCCCTGCAAAAACAGGTGAAGTGAAGATGGGCAACGGCGGTGGTTATAAGCACGGTGGTGGCGTAAAGATGTACGCTAAGGGTGGCGGCGTTAACGGCAACGTTAGCACGACCCCTCCTGGCGTAAGCGGTACTACAACTGGTAGCGTCAAAAAAGGTAATGCTGGCGGCTACAAGACTGGTGGTGCCGCAAAAAAGTTTGCTGACGGTGGGGCTGTCCAGAGCGATGGTCGTGCCGTCAAGATGCCACAAGGTAATAAGCGCCCTTCGGCGCCTGTAAGCATTAACCAACTGTCCGGCACCTTTAAAAAGGGTGGCAGTGTTAAGAAGTTTTCTACAGGCGGCTTAGGCGAAACTGAGAAGCGCTTGCTTCGTGAGGCTCAAGAGGAAAAGCTAGATCGTAAGGGTCGTGAGGCATTTGAGAATGTGCCAAAGGTCCAGAAGGAACTCGACGAGGCAATGAATCCTATGAGCATGATGAAGGAAATGGCCGGTAAAGTTAAGAAGTTGTTTACCGGCTCTGAGGTGCCTAAGGGTTCTGTTACCAAGACTGAGAAGTCAGTAACGGTCGCCCCAGGCAAAAAGCGTGGCGGTGCTTGCTAAATAAGGTGGGGGCTTCGGCCCCTACTTTTAATTGGAGATTTCAATGTCAACATTGACAAATGTATTTGCAGAACACGCTGATGCTACGGGTACTATTTATGCTGGGGCAGCAAACCTTGCCGGGTATCAACTTGCTTCTGGCGGCGTTGCCGGTGAGATTGTTTTCCGCGATGGTGGATCAGGCGGGACAGAGCGTTTGCGAGTAAATATCACAGTTAATACTGCTGTAATCTCAACGCTAATCCCCGGTAATGGAATTCGATTTACAACTAACATTCATGTCACGCTACCAGCTAGTGCGGCTGTTACTATTTTCTGTGGCTGATTATGCCAGCCAAATCTAAATCCCAGTTCCGGTTAATGCAGGCTGTTGCGCATAATCCTAAGATTGCGAAGAAGGTTGGCATCCCAGCCTCTACTGCCGCTGAGTACGTTCAATCTAACGTGGGTAAGAAGGCCTACAGCAAGCTCCCAGAGGCTAAGGCTGCTGATGGTGGCTTGTACGCAAATATTCACGCCAAGAGGCAGAGGATCGCTGAGGGTTCTCATGAAAAGATGCGCAAGCCTGGCTCTGAGGGTGCCCCGACGGCTGGTGCGTTCAGGGAGTCTGCTAAGACTGCGAAGATGGCTAAGGGTGGCGTTAGTTTAGCTGTTGGCCGTGGCGAGAAGATGCCTGTTGAGCGTGGCGCTGGCTTAACGCAAAAAGGCCGTGAGAAGTATAACCGCGAGACCGGCTCTGAGCTCAAGGCTCCGCAACCAGAGGGTGGGAAGCGCAGAGATTCATTCTGCGCGAGAATGGGTGCAGTAGCGGAAAAGAGTGAAAAAGGTAGTAGGTCTCGAGCTTCGATGAAGCGTTGGAATTGCCCCGGTTGGTAATCAAAGGAAAACATCATGACGTCAATTATTCAGAAGAAGCCGCCTGCACCGCGCCCACCTGTGCGGCCACCTGTGCGGCCACCTGTTACGCCATCAATTAAGCCACCTGTTACGCCACGTCCGGGGCCAATACGAGCAAATGATACAGGGCGCGTACCACCATCAGAACAAAAAGTGCCAACGCCTTCTAGCCAGAAAGACATGACTCCCCCGCAGTATGTTCCAATGGGGCCTAGTAAACCTGCTGTATCCGGTGGGAATATGGCCGATGCCGCAAGAAATGCTGCAATTCGTGGTGGCACTCCTATTTCAATTAAAGATGCGCCGGGGTATCGTGGAATTGGGGTTCCACTAATGCCATCATCTTCTATGCTTGGGGTAAAAAAAGGCGGGAAGATTGTTAAAAATAAGGTCAATACCGTAACAAAAAACAAAAGAAATTCTAACTGGTGATTAAAGGAAAATATTATGCCAAGATCAGCAGCAGATGCATTTGCAGAATTAAACTCGGAAATAGAAGGTGGTGCAGTTAATGTTGCTCCACAAGGTGAATTTTCTGAAGAAGAAAAACAAAGATTTAGACAAATGCGAAAATCGGGTAAGGGAACAAAATTAAAAGATATGAGCCCGTTGGATAGAGAGCAATTTGAAAAAGATCGGCTTATGTTGGATCAAATTGGGAAAAAAAAGGGCGGCGCTATTTCTACAAGCAAGATTAGCACTGCAAGTAAGAACAAAAATCAGTGTAACTGGTAATCAAGGCTCATATGGCTAAAGTTAAAAAGATGGCTGATGGTGGCTTGACCGATATGGGCCCAGACATGAGCGCTAATGCTGCTACGGGTATCGATAAGATATCTGAGGGTGCGCAGGCGCTTGGCTCGTCTCTCAACCAGATCAACCAGGCTGTGGGAACGTCTACGCCGGGCTTTCAGGCCATGACCACCTTATCCCCGTCCCCTGCCGGCAGCTTAGGCCGTCAGCTCGGGTACAAGAAGGGCGGTAGCATCAAATCAAAGGCAAGCACGGGCGAGTCTCGCTCGAAAAAATCACCTGGATGGTAAGGGGTTGTCATGGCATATTCTGGGTCAGTTGGCACTACAGTCATTAATGTCCAGACGTTAATCGATCATGGCGCTCGTCGTTGTGGAAAATTAGCGGAGGAGTTGACCTCTGAGCAGTTATTGTCAGCGCGACAGTCGCTGTTCTTTGCCCTTTCGCACATAGCGAACTTAGGCATTCAGTACTGGGCGATTAATAAGAAGGTTATTGGTCTTAATGCTGATCAGTACATCTACGAGATGCCTGTTGGCACTATTGATGTGCTTAATGTTCTTTATCGGCAGATGACCCGGCCTACGCCTAACGACTTAGGTGGGTATACGAGCTCTGCCGGGGGTGTAGTAGCAAATGTGGCTGATAGTAACATTGACACTTTCTGTCAGCAGATTTCAGCTAATGGCAACATTCAGGTCTATTATGGAACTGATAATCCTATTTATGCTGGCAGCATCGGGATTCTTCCTTATGTTGCTGGTGGTGGTTCTGCTACTTGGTCCGTTATTTTTGAGTACTCCACTGATGGAGCTACTTGGAGCACTCTTGACGACCTTGGGTCTGTTGTAGTCAAAGATAATCAATGGATTTGGACTGACGTTGATCCTGGCCAGACCGTTGAATATTACCGTGTACGTGTTTATGGCGGCGCGACGCTGGCACTGCGCGAGTTCTATGTAGGTAATAACTCGCTTGAGGTCCAGATGTCCCGTCTAAACAGGGACGACTACACGAACCTGCCGAACAAGAACTTTACTGCAAACCAACCGTACCAATTTTGGTTCAACCGGACAATCCCGCAGCCAGGTCTTTACTTGTGGCCTGTCCCTAGCGATCCGTTCATCCAGATGACGACGTGGTATTCGCGTCAGATTATGGACGTTGGCGCCTTGACGGATGAGCTGGAAGTGCCGCAGCGGTGGTATGAGGCGGTTATTTTCATGTTGGCGCATCGGATGTCATTAGAGCTGCCGGCCGTGTCAGACAATCGGATCACGTACCTTGAGAGAATGGCTGAGAAGTACTTCTTTGAGGCAGAGCAGGAAGAGCGCGACAAGTCGCCGATTTATCTATCGTCGAATATTTCTGTATATACAGCCTGATGCCAATATTCTTAGATACAACTGGCCTGACAAGTCTTGCAATCGGTATTTGTGACCGGTGCAAGATGAAGCGCACGTTTGTCTCATTGCAGTCGGACCCGAACTTCCCTGGCCTGCGCGTATGCGACCAAGGTTGTAAGGATGAGTTTGACCCATATAGACTACCTGCTCGGAAGACGGAGCGCATTAATTTAAGATTCCCTCGTCCAGATACAAGCGTTGCCGTAGACCCGAATTCTATTGGAACGGGTGGCTACGGAGACTTCTCGTTATCAACAAATCAGAACACGCAGACCCCAGAGAATAATGGGAATATTGACACTATTTTCCCGGTTGAATAATGGCACAAGTTACGATTACCCAATTGCCGGCAGCGCAGCCGCTAACAGGCACTGAATCGGTTCCAATTAGTCAGAATGGCCAGACGGTCCAGACGACGACGGGGGCGATTGCGAACTCGCCGACTCAGCAGCAGACGTTTCTTACGGCAACTAACGAGGCTACGCTGCCTAACTCAAGGCAATTACAGGGATCCACCGGTGTCGGCTTAGTTGACACGGGCGCTCTTGGTACTTTGGCTGTTACGTTGAACGGCGTATCAGGCAGCCTAGAGACCTGCGCTGATGGGATGATCTCAAAGTCCAGCGGGGCAGTCGTTGGCCGCACAATCACCGGGAGTGTTACTGGGGTAGCGGTTACTAACGGCACTGGCGCAGGCGGTAACCCTGTAATCAGCCTAGATGGCACCGTAGGGACGATTAACGGCCTTTCTGGTACTGGGATCATGGGATTGGTCGGCGGCGCCTCTGTGACCGCTTTAGAGATCCTTGGGACGGCTAGTGAGATCTCGGTTGCTGACGGTACGGGGCCAGGGAATCCAACGATTGGATTGGCTGATAATCCGGTTATACCTGGCGTTGAGGGTATGGTCTTGCCTATCGGGTCAACGGGAGACCGTCCTGGTGGCGCTATAAACGGCGAGGCTCGATATAACTCAACAACAAGCCGATTTGAAGGCTATCAAAATAATAGTTGGACTAGCTTTGGATCTGGCGACGGTACGGTTACGTCGGTGGATGTATCTGGTGGCGCGACTGGTTTAACGACCACGGGCGGTCCGGTTACGGGATCCGGCACCATTACCCTTGTAGGCACCCCAATAAGCGCAACAAACATTGCCGGTGGTGCGGCAAATAAGATTCCTTACCAGGCCTCGCCGAGTAACACGAGCTTTGTTGACGCCCCAGTATCGGCTGATACGTTCCTCAAATGGGACGGGGCAGCGTTTGCTTGGGACACGGTTGCTGGTGCGGGTACGGTAACGTCGGTCAGCGGGACTGGCACGGTTAACGGCATTACATTGACTGGGACGGTTACTTCCTCTGGCAGCTTAACTCTTGGCGGCACATTGTCTGGGGTTAGCCTTGCTACGCAGGTGACGGGCACCTTGCCTGTTCTGAACGGCGGCACAGGGGCTACAGATGCCTCAACGGCGCGTTCTAATCTAAGCGCCGCGGCTAGTGGTGCAAATACAGACATAACGTCTGTTGCGTTGACTACGGGCACAATTACTACAACCCCATCGGCTAATACTGACATTGCTAACAAGCTATATGTTGACAATGCTGCTGCCACTGGCGTTGCTAGTTTTAGCGCTGGCACTACGGGCTTCACGCCAAACAGTGCAACAACGGGCGCTGTGACTTTGGCGGGTACATTAGCGGTTGCTAACGGCGGTACGGGGATTACAAGCTTTGGCGCTGGTGTAGCAACATTCCTTGGTACGCCTTCAAGTGCAAATTTAGCGGCTGCGGTAACGGACGAGACCGGCTCTGGGTTGCTGGTGTTTGGCACAAGCCCATCGCTGACGACCCCTGCTATCAGCGGCGGCACTATTAATAATTCCGTTATTGGTGGAAATGTTCCTGCTGCGGCTACGTTTACTAATGCAGCTTTAACGACTGGTACGGTTGCCACATCCCCGTCTGGTAATTCTGATATCGCCAATAAGGCTTATGTTGACCTGATGACAAGCACGAGCATCAGTATTCATACGCCGGTAAGGCTAGAGTCTCCTAATACGGCAGGAAATTTAACTGCTACCTATGTTAATGGTGGAACGACCCCTACATGGACAAGCATTACAGGCGGGACAACTTTAGTCACCGGCTCCGCGCATAGCCTTAGCGTTAACGACGTGATCGTGTTCGGAAGTACGACAAACGGTGTTACTGCTGGGACGGCTTACTTTGTTTATTCGACGCCAAGCGCGACGGACATTACTTTATCTTTAAGTTATAACGGCGTAGAGATAACGACGTTAACTAACGGCACCGGGCTGACGATTACAAGCCTGGCAAATGCAGGTGTTGGTGCGACGTTAACTAATGCTGGAACTAAGGCGGCATTAGTGGTTGACGGTAAGTTAACTGTTGTTAATAACCGCGTATTAATTTATTCCCAGACAAATGCGTTTGAGAACGGTGTATATACGGTTACTACGGTAGGCACACCTGACCCTGCCGGCACAAACTGGGTACTAACAAGGGCAACTGATGCTGATACGTATGGTCCTAACAGCACTGTAGCCTTAGGGCAGGGTGACTATTTCTTTGTGCAAGAAGGCGACACGGGCGCGGGTGAGTCTTATGTAATGACCACTGCTGGCACTATTATTTTTGGTACGACTGGTTTAACTTTTACGCAGTTTGGCGCGTCGCAGGTGTATTCTGCCGGCACGGGATTAACGCTCACTAATACGACGTTTAGCATTACCAATACAACGGTAACACCGGCCTCTTATGGATTGGCTGCAAGTGTTCCAACGATTGCGGTTAATGCTCAGGGGCAGATTACTAGCGCGGTTGATACAGCAATAGCTATTGCGGCGTCTCAGGTAACATCCGGCACGTTAGCTATAGCCCAGGGCGGGACTAATTCAAACGCTACGGCTACTGCTGGTGGCTCTGCTTACGGTACAGGAACAGCGTTTGCGTTTACTGCAGCAGGTACTGCGGGTCAAGTATTAACATCTGCGGGGGCGAGTGCTCCTACGTGGTCAGGCATTTCAGGCGGCACATTTAGCTAAGGAAAATAGATATGGCACAAACAAACTACACGCCTATTTCGTTGTATTACAGTACGACTGCTGCGGCTATTCCTTCAAATGCAAACCTTGTTCCTGGTGAGCTTGCTCTCAATATTCAGGATATGAAGTTGTACTGCGAGAATGCGGCAGGAACGGTTACCTTACTAGCCTCGTCCGCTGGTTCAGCGGGTGACGTTGTCGGGCCAGCGTCGGCAACAGACAATGCTATTGTGCGATTTGATCAAACCACAGGCAAGTTAATTCAGAACTCTGCCGTTACGATTGCAGATACAACAGGCGACATTACTGGCGGCAAATATAACGGGCTAACTGTTTCAACGTCTACAGGCACGTTAACTATTGTCAATGGCTCTACGTTGGTTACTTCTGGCGCAAACAGCCTGACGTTGACTACAACAGCGACTACGAACGCTACCTACCCTTCTGGTACTTTCTCCATTGGTTACCTAAACATTCCCCAATCAGGATCGGCTAAGACGACTAGCTACGCTCTGGTAACCGCTGATATAGGCAAGGTCATTGAGGTAGGTTCAGGCGGCTCTATAACGGTTCCTGACGCTACATTTGCGGCTGGTGATGCCATCATCATCTTCAACAATACTAGCGGGTCTATTACAATGACCATGACGATTACTAATGCCTATATCGCTGGAACTGACGCAGATAAGGCGACAATCAGCGTGGCAACTCGCGGTGTAGCTAATATCTTGTTTGTTACAGGTACGACCTGTGTAGTTACTGGAAACGTGAGTTAAGAATGGCATTAGTCCTCAAAGACCGAGTTAAGACCACGACCACAACAACTGGTACAGGTACAGTTACGCTTGGCTCCGCAGCGGCTGGTTATCAGAGTTTTTCTGTCATTGGTGACGGTCAGCAGACTTACTATGTGATCTCTGACGCTACTAACTGGGAAACCGGAACTGGGACGTACACGGCTTCTGGCACTACTCTCTCACGCACACAAGTTTTTGAGTCTAGCAATGGCGACGCTTTAGTCAACTTTGCTGCTGGCACTAAGGATGTGATCGTAGGCTATCCATCAACGGCTACAGCAGGCGGTGTGCCTAACTGTGATAACAGCAGCATAGGTACTGATCTATCTGGCTGGTCTGCGTTTCAGGCTGCGCTACAAAGTGGTGTAACAGGCGGTACGCTGTTTGGGAATAACAGTACGAATGGCATTGTTAGTACGTATAGTCTTGTTTATACAACAACAACAGCTTATATAGGTGGCGTACTTGCACCTAATGGCGATGTGCATTTTATTTCTTCTACTGCTGTTAGAGGTCAAAAAGTATCTTCTACTGGCGTGGTATCTACCTATTCTTTGATTTATACGGCTCAATCATATGCTGGAGGTGTTTTAGCCTCTAACGGTGACATTCATTTTGTTCCAGCCACAGCAAACAGAGGACAAAAAATAAATTCTTCCGGGGTGGTTAGCACCTATTCGCTAGTTTATACGGCAGGTACTTATACAGGTGGAGTTCTTTCCCCTAACGGGGACATACATTTTGTACCAAGTAGCGCACCGGTTGGTCAAAAAGTATCAGCAGCAGGAGTGGTGTCTACTTATAGCTTGGTATATACAACCACAGGCGCTTATGCTGGTGGTGTTCTTGCGTCTAATGGAGATATACATTTTATTGCTACTGGTGCAGATAGAGGACAAAAAATATCAGCGGCAGGGGTGGTTTCTACGTATTCACTTGTCTACACAGTAGGAAATGGATATATAGGTGGCGTACTTGCGCCAAATGGAGATATTCACTTTGTTCCATTAGAATCAGGTATAGGCCAAAAAATAAATGCTGCTGGCGTTGTTTCTACTTACAGCTTAGTTTATACGGTGGGGGGCGCTTATTCAGGCGGTGTCTTAGCCCCTAACGGCGATATTCATTTTGTCCCGCGTGATGCAAATAGAGGCCAAAAAGTATCTGCCACAGGAGTTGTATCTACATATTCTTTAATTTATACAACAGTAGCAGCCTATCATGGTGGTGTTCTTACGCCTAATGGTGATATTTATTTTGTTCCTCGTAACGCAAATAGAGGCCAAAAAATCTCCACGAATCCTGGTCAGCCATTAGGTCTCGGCGTATGTCTGAGTTCATTCCTTAATAAATTCTAATTATGACATTCGTTATCCGTGATCGCATATTAGTAACCAGCACCACTACAGGCACAGGTACGTTTACACTGGGCTTGGCTACTGCTGGCTATCAGGACTTCTCTAGCATAGGTGACGGTAACACTACTTACTACACGATCACTAACGGTACTGATTGGGAAGTAGGCATCGGCACGTATACGTCTAGCGGCACGACATTAGCCCGTACACAGGTTCTATCCTCAAGTAACAGCAATGCGTTGGTCAACTGGGCAGCAGGGTCTAAGAACGTCTATGTGCCACAGCCAGCTATCAATACACAAGGCACAGCGCCTACAGGTGACAACTCATCTATCGGTACAGATCAGGTAGCATTTAACAATTTCCAGAAGAATCTACAGGCTAGTGTAAACGGTGGTGTGACGTTTAATAACAATAATGTAGGTGGAATTGTTAGTACTTATAGCTTGGTTTATACAAAAGCCGCCGGTGCATATAGTGGCGGCGTATTAGCTCCAAACGGCGATATACACTTTGTTCCGAGTTCTGCCGCAGTCGGTCAAAAAGTATCAGCTACTGGTGTTGTTTCTACTTATTCTTTAGTTTATACGTTTCAAGATGGTGCATATAGTGGCGGCGTTCTTGCCGCTAATGGAGACATCCATTTTATTTTGGCAGCAGGAAATAGAGGCCAAAAAATATCATCTTCTGGTGTTGTTTCTACGTATTCGTTAGTTTATACGAATGTAAATGCACCATATAGTGGTGGTGTTTTAGCGCCTAACGGGGACATACATTTTGTTCCATTACGCGCTCCAGTGGGTCAAAAAATATCAGCCGCTGGCGTTGTATCAACATATTCATTAGTTTATACAGGAAATGTTGTTTATTCCGGTGGTGTACTTGCACCTAATGGCGATATTCATTTTGTTCCTTATGCAGCAAATAGAGGCCAAAAAATATCAGCCGCTGGTGTGGTGTCCACCTATTCATTGGTTTATACTTTTGGCGCTGCATCAGCTGGTGGTGTTCTTGCATCTAACGGGGACATTCACTTTGTGCCTAGTCAAGGGACAGTAGGACAAAAAATATCAGCCGCTGGCGTTGTATCTACTTATTCTTTAGCTTATACAATTAGCCAAGGATATTCTGGTGGTGTTTTAGCGCCTAACGGAGATATACATTTTGTTCCATTAGAGGCAAGAGTAGGTCAAAAAATATCAGCCGCTGGTGTTGTATCTACTTATTCTTTAACTTATACGACAACAACTGCTTATTCCGGTGGAATTCTTACCCCTAATGGAGATATTTATTTTATCCCATACGTTGCACCAGTAGGCCAAAAAATCTCTACCTGCCCTGCTATACCATTTGGCTTAGATACCTGCCTCAGTTCATACCTAAATAAGTTTTAAGGATTCGTTATGGCGTATGTCGTTAAAGACCGAGTAAAAGTAACCAGCACAACGACAGGTACGGGAACCTTTACGCTTGGCGCTGCGGAAGTAGGCTTTCAAGATTTTACTAACATAGGTGACGGCAACCAAACTTACTACTGCATCACTGACGCTACAGACTTTGAGGTGGGCATTGGTACGTTTACGCTGTCTGGTACTACGCTGTCACGCACCACGGTATTTGAATCAAGTAACAGCGATGCTCTCGTCAACTTTGCTGCTGGCACTAAGACGGTATTCGTTACCTTCCCATCAGAGAACACACTAGGCACTGTGCCAACGGCTGACAATAGCTCAGTAGGTACTGACTTGGTAGCGTGGCTGAACTTAAAGAAGCAGCTAGATGCAGGTGTAGTGAATGGTGTGCCGTATGCTAACAATGGTACCAATGGAATTGTTAGTACGTACAGTTTGGTTTACACAGCGTGGAGTGGCGCAGGTTATAGAGGCGGAGTTTTAGCACCAAACGGAGATATTCATTTTGTTAAGTTTGGTTCAACAATAGGGCAAAAAATAAATTATTTGACTGGCGTTGTTTCTACGTATTCCTTGGTTTATACAGCAGGTGGTTATGCTGGCGGTGTGCTTGCGCCTAACGGCGATATACATTTTATTCCTTCTGGTGCAAACAGAGGTCAAAAAATAAATTCTTCAGGCGTAGTCTCTACGTATTCCTTGGTTTATACAGCAAATAATTATATGGGAGGGGTATTAGCACCAAACGGGGATATTCACTTTATTCCTCAAAATGCGCCTGTAGGTCAAAAAATATCAGCAGCGGGTGTGGTTTCTACTTACTCTTTAGTTTATACAACAGTTAATGCTTACTATGGTGGCGTACTTGCTGCTAATGGCGATATACACTTTGTTCCTCAAGCTGCTGTTAGAGGTCAAAAAATATCAGCGGCAGGCGTAGTGTCAACTTATTCATTAGTTTACACAGTAGCAGACGCATACATGGGGGGTGTTTTAGCACCAAACGGGGATATTCACTTTATTCCGCAAAATGCAAATAGGGGTCAAAAAATATCTGCTGCTGGCGTTGTTTCTACTTACTCTTTAGTTTATACAACAAGCTTTGCATATGTCGGTGGAGTCCTTGCCCCTAATGGAGACATCCATTTTGTTCCTTATGCAGCAAATAGAGGGCAAAAAGTATCTGCTACCGGTGTTGTTTCTACATATTCCTTAGTTCGCACATCGGCTGGTGGTGCTTACCAAAGCGGCATTCTTGCCCCTAACGGCGATATTTATTTTGTTCCAGATAATTCTACTATGGGCCAAAAAATCTCCACAAACGTACAACAAAAAGTAGGTTATGCTTTAAGCCCGTTTTTCAATAAACTTTAACCAAGGAGAAATACGTGTACAACCGCGATAAAATTATAACAACGATGCAGGAAATCTACGATGAATCCAAGACGATTGCGCCTTACGTCTTGATTGCACAGCCCCGTCGTAACTTGGAAGAAACCGCAGCACAGAATTTTGATGGATATGATGGATTGCACATTGACCTGATGGGCTTCTCCCACGGCTTTGTGCATATCGGTGGCGAGAAAGTTGACGTTGCCCGTAACTATCTTATAGAACAAGCACTGACCTCTGGTGCTAAGTACATGCTGTTTATCGGTGAGGATACAGTTCTCCCATATGACGGCTTTAAGGTGCTGCACGAAACCGCAGAAAAGAACCCAGACGCAGTGGTAACAGGTGTGTACTACATCAAATGCTCTGACGCTATGATTATGGTACGCAACAAGGATTGGATCACTATTCCTAACGTCGATCCGGGTCAACTGATTGAGGCATGGCAGACCGGCATGGATGTGATGATGATTCCTATCTCCATCTTGCAAGCAATGAAGGATGAGGCTCCTGACCTGCCGTTTACCTGCATTGGCAACAACATCAATGACGAGATTCCGTTTATTGGTGAGGACAACTTCTTTGTCCATCGTCTGCATAAGCGTGGCACAAAGCTCCTAGTTAATACCGATGTGCAATGTCTGCATATGGACTTGGCAAGCGGCTTATACACGGCGCATCCTTCTGTAGACCTGAAGAACTACTACACGAACATCAAGCCTACCCGTCCTTTGACATTGGATGACAAAGAGTTTATTGACCGTCGCTGGGCTGATCGTCTACCTGAAGGCACTGGCAGCTACAAGTCTGTTATCGCCAAATTGCTAGAAGAAGGCCAACCTATCAAGTTCAATATGGGCTGTGGCCGTGATCGTCTGCCCGGCTATCTTGGTGTTGATATGCACAGCGATACCGCAGACATTAAGCAAGACATCATGAAGTTAGATCTGCCAGAGCAGTGCGCTGACGAAATCTTTGCCAGCCATTTAATTGAGCATATTCCACAGCATCGCGCTCCTAGCGTCCTAGAGAAGTGGCTTGCCACGTTGAAAGAGGGCGGTATGCTTGTTTTGGAGACTCCTGACCTTGCTGGCCTATGCAAAGATTATTTAGAGCAAGATGGTGCAGATCAGCACATGACTGCTATGTGTATCTATGGCGCTCACGTAGATCGTATTACTCTTGAGACACAAGAGAAGGGTGCTTTATCTCCGCACCTGTGGGGTTACACGCCTAAGTCATTGAGTGACTTGTGTACAGCGGTAGGTTTTAAAGACATTAAGATTCTGCCTGTAACGGGGCAGCATCCGGGTAAGAACTTTAGATTGGAGGCAGTAAAATGATTTCCTTAGAAGGTTTGCAGTCTGGCGTTACCGGTGAAGATCGGGCTATCGCCATTCTGAAGGTTGAGCATAACAGTCTGACGTATGACTGGATGACGTTTGTGCCACCTGACGCTGATCTGGCTACTTACATTGCTGCATCAGAAGGCCGTGTTAAGGCTGAGATTGATGCCAAAGAAGCGCTGTGGGCTGCTCTCACACCTAAGACACGCAAGATTGAGGGCATTAACGGCGCTGAGACTGTCGCTATTGATAAGTCCGAGATTGTCCGTGCTGATAATCCTGATTATTACGCGAGTCGTCGTGCTGCGTACCCTACGCTTGCAGATCAGTTAGACGCAATGTGGAAGGGCGCTGATGCTATGGTAGAAATGGCGGCTAAGATTGCGGCGGTTAAGGCAAAGTATCCTAAACCATGAGTTATACGCTATCCAAAACGGATGCAAATAAAATCGTTAGGATAGATCAGGGAGGTGTAGTTACTCTCCCTGGTAGCGTGTTCTCTAAGGGGGATGCGATAATATTATTTAACAATACGGATGAGTTTATCTCTATTCATTCGTTAGTGGAAAACTCTTACCGCTCTTCTCGCGCAAAGAAAAGGGCATTCATAGAGTTTCCTCCTAGATCATTAGCAAATGCTGTTTTTATTGACGACAATATTGTAGTTATATCAGTGGGGTTCTAAATGAGCGGCATACTCTTGGCTTTTGTTGGTGCATCTTTTGGTGGCGGCGGCGCGTTAGTTGTTGACGGCACCTTCTCTGGTGCTCCAATGGCGGTAGTTTCCTTTGGCGGCTAAGCATGGAACCTCAGTTCTTAATTAATGTTGGATTTGCTTCTGCTGGTTTCTTTGGGGGTTGGCTCATCAACAGCATGACCCGCTCTATTACGCGCCTTGAAGACAAGATGTCTGACCTCCCCTTAATTTACGTTAATCGGGATGATTACAAGTCTGACATCAATGACATAAAGCAAATGTTGAGTAAGATCTTCGACAAACTAGATGGAAAGGCCGACAAGTGAAATATGGATCCGATCACAATTGGGGCGGCCTTCGCGGTCGCAAAGGCGGCAGTTGCTGGCGTAAAAGAGGCAATCGCCCTCGGTAAAGAGGTACAGGAGTGCTACCACGACATTAGCGCCTTCTTTACGGCGCAGGGTGAGATACAGGCTGCGGTAATACAGCAGGAGCATGACCAGAAGCTTGGTAAGCAGAAGGACGCTACTGCCGAGGCGCTTGATGCGATGTTTGCGTCGCGCCAGATGTTCAAGATGGAAGTGGAGCTCCGTGAGGCTTTAATTTACGGCTCCGGTAACGAGTCTGGTCTGTACGAAGAGATGTGCCAACGGCGGGACGCTATTATCCAAGAGCGCAAGAATGCCCTTGAGGAAGAAGCCCGGCAGATTCGGCTAAAAGCATACGCCATCAAACGCAAGAAAGAGCAGCGGATTCAGAACATTCAAGAGTGGCTGGCAGTCGTTGTGGGCGTGTCAATTAGTAGCTTTATTATGTACGCAGTGTGGTGGATGTTTAGGCACGGGGGTGATGAATGAACATGCAAGACATTATGAAGGCGATAATCCCCATCGCTTTATCCGCAATTGTTTGGCTACTGGGGCAGGTTGGTAGTTTCTCTGAGCGCCTAACTAAGATTGAGGGCCAGATGCCTGCTTTGATTACGTCGCAGGGTGTGCCAACTGACAGCCCGTTAAGTGCAGAGCGCCGCCATGCCATGAAAGAAGAAATCTACAACGACATTCACGACCTGCAAGTTCGGATCAAACTAATGGAAGAGCGAGGTAAACACTGATGCTGACACTACTTTCTACGCTGATAAGTTTCCTGATGGGCGGCTTGCCTAAAGTTTTGGATTTCTTCCAGGACCGTGCCGATAAAGGGCATGAACTCAAACTAGCCGCCATGCAGACTGAGCGTGAGCTACAACTAGCCGCTGCTGGTTACGCCGCCCAGGCGAAGATTGAGGACATTAAGCTAGACGAGATCAAGGTGCAGTCCTCCGCGGATACTCAGCAAGCCTTAATGGGTGCCCAGCAGGCTGAAATGCAGGCTATCTATGCCCACGACACAAGCCTGAACGAGGGCACCAGCCAGTGGATGAAGAACCTCCGCGCTGGTGTGCGCCCGATTATCACGTTCGGCTTCTTTTTTCTGCTAGTGGCCATTGATGTCGGTCTGTATATTCACGGCATTAATAATAATGTATCTTTTGACATCCTTGCAGATCAGCTTTGGGATGACGAGACGCAAGCCTTGTTTGCCGCAATAATAAGCTTCCATTTCGGGGGCCGGGCGTTTGGCAAATGACACGCCTATTAATACTGGTTCTGCTGTGTATTCTTATAGCGTTCCATATGTTTGGTTGCGCGGATAAGCACGCAGATTGCGTAGAGACGGCACAGAGGGAGTATTCAACCGCCCATCCAGAGACAAGCTACAGCCAATTGATACTAAAGCGGAAAGACTTTGAGCGTAGGTGCCCACAATGAAAGTCAGCCCACAATGCTTGAAAATGATTCAGCACCACGAAGGAATCAAGCTTCGTCCCTACCGTTGTCCGGCTCTTTTGTGGACATGCCTTGTTGGGCATGTATGCGACCCGAACCACGCAAGGATCCCGTTAGAGCAGAGGAAGTCTCTGCCGATACCGGAGGGGTGGAATCGACAGTTTACGATGGAGGAAGCTGATGCGGTGCTTTCTAAGGATCTTGAGAGGTTTATCCGAGGCGTATCCAAGTATTGCCCTGGTCCTATTACTCAAGGGCAGCTTGACGCACTGGTCAGTTTTAGTTTCAACCTTGGGCTAGGCACCCTGCAGCGGAGCACTTTACGGCAGAAGCATAACCGGGGTGACTTTGATGGTGCCGCAAATGAATTCTTGAAGTTTACGAAGGCAGGTGGGAAAGTACTGAGGGGGCTTGTTACTAGACGAGGTGATGAGCGGTTCCGGTATTTGGCCAAATAACTACACGTTTTACATAGTTGCAACATGACCTTAAAATGGCCGTAAGTCTATGAAAGTTTAAGGAAAGTACCATGACCTCCGCAGTTGTGATGACCTATGACAGCCTAGTGGCTGACGTGATCTCCTATCTGGAGCGGACTGATACCGCCACGGTAGACAAGATTCCTACTTTTATTATGTTAGCTGAGCAGGTTATCGCCAGCCAGATCAAGTTTCTAGGCAACCTGACGGTCCAGGAAAGTCAGATGATTGCTACGCAGTCTGTGATTGATAAGCCTGCCCGGTGGCACAAGACGGTCTCCATGAACGTGACAGTGGCCAACAACCGGTATCCGGTCCTGTTGCGCAAGCCTGAGTACCTGCGGGAGTACTGGCCGAATCCTAGCGAGACGGAAGTCCCGAAGTTTTACTCTGATTACGACTACACCCATTGGCTAGTGGCGCCTACGCCTGACCTTGACTATAACTTTGAGGTTATCTATTACGAGCGGGTTCAGCCGTTGAGCTCAACTAACCAGGTTAATTGGTTCACAACCTATGCCCCGCAGGCCATGCTGTACGGGACGTTACTGCAGTCGATGCCGTTCTTGAAGAACGATGACCGAATGCCTATGTGGCAGGCTCAGTACGACCTTATTATCAACACTCTGAAGGCCGAGGATGCGATGCGCATAGCCGACCGTCAGGCCGTCGCATTGGACTCCTAACTATGTCATATAACAGCCCCTTCACAGGAAACGTAGTCCAGCCGACGGACGTTTCTTATCGCTACATAGAATTAACCGCGGATCTACAGCTAGAGTGGCCAATTAACGGCACCACGGCTGACGGTGCGGCTGCAAGGATTATGGACGTCCTGCCTGACCAGGCTGGGTGGGACTTGATCATGCCGCCGGCGAATCAGACATCGGTAGGCACTGATGCGATGATTTACAACGTCGGCAATTTTAGTTTTACAGTAACCGACTTTGATGGCGGGACCATTGTTGCGATTGCCCCTGGGGAAGCCCAGTATATCTACGTAACAGACAATGCTGACGAGGCCGGCACCTGGAACGTTTTCCAATTCGGCGCCGGGACTTCATCGGCTGATGCGGCGGTACTAGCCGGGTACGGCTTAAAGGCTATCTCAACGACCTTAAACCAGTCGCACAGTACGGTAACGTTCTCATCTAACTATACGGCTGTGGCGGCCGACAGGGCCTCGTGCTACATCTGGAACGGCGGCGCTGGTACGTTTACCCTGCCTACGCCTGCCTCCCTAGGCAACGATTGGTTTGTATTGGTGCGCAACGGAGGCACCGGATCATTAGCGGTTACCCCGGCTAGTGGGAATATTAACGACGTCGCATCGGTTAGCCTGCAGCCTGCTGATTCTTGCTTTGTGTGCTGCTCTGGGACGGCGTACTTTACGGTTGGCTTGGGTAAGGTGTCGCAGTTTAACTTTACGCAGCTAACGAAGTTGGTAACGAACGGCACCTATACCTTGACCTCTGCTGAGGCCGCTAACGTTGTCCAGAAGTATATTGGGACATTGACCGGCGCGGTGACGGTAGAAATCCCGCAGACGGTGCAGGTTTACTACATCTCTAACCAAACCACGGATCCTGGCCCTTACGATATTACCTTTACGACTGGCGTAGCTGGCTCTAATACGGCGGTTGTGCCTGCCGGTAATCAGGTTATTTTGTTATGTGACTCGGTAAATATTTATAACGCGACAACAATTAGCGCCGGGGCAAGCATTTCGTCTTTGTCTGATGGAACGGTTGTGAACCCATCTCTTAACTTCGCCTCTGAAACAAATACCGGTATGTACCGCCCAGGCTCTGGGGAGATTGGTTGGTCTGTTCTTGGGGTAAATGAGATGACCTTAGCGGCCTCAGGTTTAACTATTCCTAGCGGTATCGCTGGTGGTGTCTTCACATGACCCAAAAAGTCTTTGCACTTGATACTGTCGCTGGCATTCAGCGGGACGGGACGCTTTTTGACAAGGCCTACTATACCGACGGCAAGTGGGTCAGGTTCCAGCGTAAGCGCCCTCGTAAGATGGGCGGGTACCGGGTTATCTCGGCTCAGCTCACGGGCCCATCACGGGGTATTTGGGTTAATCCAAGGAACGGCCTTACCTATATTTTTAGCGGGTACAGTGACGGCCTGCAGACGTTAACGATTGACAGTAACGGTGTTGGGTCCGGCGTCTTAGACTTTACGTTGAATAACTTTACGCCATCGAACCTTAACCTTTGGCAATTTGATGGTTTTTATGATGTGGCCGGTTCTGGTCTATCAACACTCGTGGCTCATCCAGGTCAAAACTTGGCTGTAATTGATAACACCACGAACACGCCTGTTTTGATTGGTGACGTAACAGGCACGACCTTGTCTCAAATTGGTGTTTTTACGGATAGTGTAACGACAACAAACGGCTTGGCTACGGTTACCTTGGCCGCTACTAACATCTTAATTGCTGCTGGCCAGTCTATAACGGGCACAGGGATACCTAGCGGGACAACGGTCGTGTCTGTTGTTAGCACGACGGTTACCTTGTCTGCTAACGCTACGGCAGACGGGACAGTTACCGCTACTTTTAACAACAACGTCAGCGTATCAGGCGGTGTTGTCGTCTTGCACCCTTATGTGTTTGTTTTTGGTAATGACGGCTTAATTAGAAACTGTTCTGCCGGCAATGCACAGGATTGGGTCTCCGCGGACGCTAACGAGGTGAATGTAGCCTCTGGGAAGATCGTTAAGGGGTTGCCAGTGCGTGGTGGCTCTAACAGCCCCTCAGGCCTGTTCTGGAGCCTAGATAGCCTTATACGCGTCTCCTATGCCCCTCAGTCGCTAGGTGTTGCAGGAACGGCTAACTTTTCTACCCCGACCTTCTGGCGTTACGACATTATCTCAAGCCAGACCTCAATCTTATCGTCGCAGTGCGTTATTGAGTACGACGGCATCTATTACTGGATCGGCGTTGATCGATTCCTTCTGTACAACGGTACGGTAAAGGAAATTGAAAACAACATGAACCAGAACTACTTTTTCGACAACCTGAACTATGACGCTAGGGAAAAGGTTTGGGTAACAAAAGTACCTCGATATGGTGAGGTTTGGTGGTACTACCCGCGTGGGGATTCCACTGAATGTAACGACGCGATTGTCTACAATATTCGTGAGAATACCTGGTACGACGCCGGTGGGGCAATTGGTGCTCGGCGCTCTGCTGGGTACTTCTCACAGGTGTTTGCATTTCCTGTCGCGGCCGATTGGGTAACGACTGTCTCTGAGCAAGTATTCCAAGACGATTTTGATATTGTTAACGGCTCCCCTTATCTTAATACAGCGACCTACTACCCTGACGTTATCGTAGGTCAGATTATTAGCGGGACGGGGATTACTGTTGGCACCGAGGTGCAGACAATCACAACTAGCGGCATTAACGGCCTTGGGGCTATTACGGCCGGATCTGGCTATGTAGACGGGTCTTACCCAGATGTTCCGTTTACAACTGGTAGCGGCTTTAACGGGACGGCAGACATTACTGTTTCTAGTAATGCTGTGACCGCTGTCGCAATCGTAAACCCTGGTGCTACCTATCAGGTCGGTGACGTGCTTGAAGTTGACGATGCTGACTTAGGTGGTGGGTCTGGATTCTCAATACCCATTACCTCTATTTGGACGATGGTTATCACGATGACGGCTAACGCTACGGCGACCGGCACAGTGCTGTTAACGTTTAGCACGCAGCCAGATCTGATTGAAATATTCCAGAACGAGTACGGTACTGACTATGTAAATGGCCAGAACGCGGTTGCTATTGAGAGCTACTTTGAGACCAACGACCTTGGTTGGGTTAGCGGCGGTCCTGCTGAGATGTCTCCGGCTGGAACTAACCGGTGGCTGCGCTTAGAGCGCGTTGAGCCTGACTTCATCATGGTAGGTGAGATGAACCTTGTTGTAACTGGGCGTCCATTTGCACAGGGTGATGACCAGGAGTCTACTCCGTATGTGTTTGACGCTAACATTGGCAAGATTGACATGAAGGAGCAGCGCCGGGAGTTACGCCTGCGGTTCACTTCAAACATTGTTGGTGGTAACTATCAATTAGGCAAGTTGCTGCTGAATGCGGACCTTGGCGACGTTCGAGGTTTCGGATCATGATGAGCATTGGCGTCAGCCCCCCGCTTGTCTATGACCCCAGGTATCATACTTTTGACTCCTGGGCCTGCCTGATGGTCGAGCAGTATGCGGCGAATCAACTTGCTATTCCTACGCCAGGCATGGACTGGACTGAGTGGGCTCGTGGGTTAAAGGCAATTGACGTGTTCACGAACGAAGGTATTCCGGGTCCCGTTGGGTTTGATAACTGGTTTGATTGGGCATCTGCATTGTTAGGCGCCATCAACCCTAGCGTGGCGTAAAGGTAAATTATGGCTCTTACTTATGGCGAAACACAGGCTCGATTAACGAGCGAACTAGGACGCCCTCCTACTAGAAAAGAGATGAGCGCGGCAATTGCTCCAGCAAAGACGGTAGCAACTACTACCGGAGGCTTGCCTACAGTTGAGGTTGGCGTGCAGCTTCCTAAAGACCTTATGGGCGGGGTAGGCGCTACAACCCTTGGTGGTCTTCCTACGAATACTTTAGGGACTCAACTTTCTGCTGGCCTTACGGAGGGTGTTAATACGGCCTCGAATGTAAGTAACGTTAACGCAGCAGATGAAGATGCGGCTAGGTTAGCTCTCCCGGCTCAATTCCAAGGTATGTCATCGTCTCAATTAGCCTCTGCAGATACTGCGTTGAAGAGCAATGTTGGAGCTCAACAGGAAACTGCTTCCGGTGGCCTGCCAAGTACGGAAGATGAAGACGCCGCACGTTTAGCGTTGCCTGCTCAGTTCCAAGGTATGAGCGCAGATCAATTAGCTGCCGCAGATACTGAAATAAAAGCAAATGAAGAGCGCCAAAGGTCTACTTTTGGCCATTCAATGTCACCGACTTATGCCGCGGACGTAGGCCTTGGTGGAGTAAGCCCAGACAATTCTGCAGACAAGCTTAGCGCACTGTATGCCGACGTTCTTGGCCGTGCAGATGCCAAGCTGACGGATCCAGAAGGGTTCCAGTACTGGCTAAACACCATCGGTGCAGACAATGCGATTACGCCGGAAGAGGAAGAGATTTGGCGAAAGGCTGCTGAGCCTGAGTTAGTTAAAAAAGCCACTGAAACGTTTGTAGGTTCAGAACCGGGCCAGGAAGCTAAAACTTTTTATGAAGCCAATAAGTCTAACCCTGCCCTTATATATCAATATGCGCTTAGCAGAGGGTTAAACCAGGACCAGTTAGCTTCCGTGACTGGCATGACAAATGATCAGGTTAAGGCTTACTTTGACCCTATTCTTAATCCTATTACTGACGAACAGCGTGTTGATTTAAGTAAAGACCCAACAACAGGAAAAACCTTATGGAGTACCGGCGGGCAGTTTGGGCGAATAGATGGCATCCCAATACTTGACGCTTCTGTTTTAAGTGGCATAAAAGAAGAAAAAGAAAAATATGGGGCAATGTCCGGTGGAATGGGCGGCACTCCTCAAAACCCATACGTTATTAGTGGCGACCTTAAAGCAGGGGACAATAAACTTGGTTGGGCTTTAGATAGCGTCTCATCTGATATCAAATATGGCCTTGACGCGCTTGGCGTTACTTATGACCAACCTGGCACTTATGGCCAGCCTGCCACTAAAGGTAACATTTGGGACTTTGCGGAACAAGCTGGCGTTAACAAAGATGATTTTTATAAAGAAGTTACAGGCCAGTATGGGAGTAAGCAAAAAGTATTTGATAATGTTGCATTTAAAGAAGCAGTTCAAGATAAATATAAAGATTTTCATGCAATAACTGGGTTAATAGCAGACGGCCCAAATGCCGCATTTTCTCAAGAATTAATAGATCAAGCTAAAGCTAAGGGGGCAAATCACGCGACTGTTTTATATAAACAGATCGGCGATAAGTTAGTCCCAATCTCGCCGGCGCAATTTTTTGATGCCCCCCGTGAAGGTAAGGGGTTTCTTGGTGATGTAGGCGAACTTGCAAAAATTGCTTTACCAATTGCGATGATGATTATTCCAGGGGCTAACCTCTGGGCGATGCAAATTGGTCAAGCAATGAACTTAACGGGCACTGCGGCTGCGATGGCAGGCTCGGCTGCATTAAGCGCAGGCTTGACTCTAATTACCGGTGGCAGCGCAAGTGATGTCTTTAAGGCTGGCCTTATTGGTGGCGCGGCTGGTGGTATTGGATATAACGCGTCTGAGGTTGCTGGTAAGTTAATTGGCGGTGGAGATATAGGAATAGGTTTTGATCGTATTAACGCCTTTGCAAATGCCACCGGGATGTCTTTTAAGCAGGTCGCAGACGCCGTAGCAAGCTCAACTGCAAATGCAATTTCTGCAGGAGTTATTGGTGGTCAGGATGTGGCAGCATCTTTCTTGACTAATCTTGGGGCTCAATTTGCCGGCAGCTCAGCAAGTAATTTAGTTGGTGATTTTGTTAAAGATATTGTTCCAGAAACATGGAACAAGGTAACAAAGGTAGCTAGTAACGTTGCATCCTCAACTGCGTCTGCAATTGTTAAGGGCACAGATGCCTCCACTGCTGCAGCTAATGCGCTGATTGCTAGTGCTGCAGGGGAGCTCAAAGACACGGTAAAGGGTGCCATTAAGACTGCTGAAGCTGATACAGAACAAACAGATGAAGAGCTTGCCGCGATTATTGAAGGTAAGGAAGAAAACCCTTACCTCGGAACGCAGTTAGGCGAACAAACTGCAGGTGTAGGAACTGACACCATAGGCGCTGCCAAGCTCGAAACAATGCCCGGTTTAAAGCCAAGAGAAGGCGAGACCGCTGGTGAAATTACTTCTAGCGTCCATGAAGGCGAAACTTTTTATCAACGAGAGTTTAGCGGGACCACTAAAAGCGGCAAACCGTATTCTTATATAGCGCAGTATGATCCTAATGACCCGGAAACTCCTGTTTGGTACCACATAAACGAATCTGTATCAGGTGATCCTCAAAAAATAGGCGAACCTATAGTAGTTAGTTCGTCAAAAACAAGGCCTACTTTTGAAGAAGAAGGAATGGCGGGGCCTAAAACCGACGTAAAAACAGAGCAAGCTGGAGAACTTGAATCTAATCAAATAATTAAAGATGTACTTTTGGACGCTATTAAAAGTAGCACAACTACCGGAGCTACGACCGGAGCTACAACGGGAGCGACAACAGGCGCTACAACAGGCGCTACCACTGGGGCAACTACCGGCACTACCACGGGCGCCACAACGGGAACTACTACAGGCGTTACTACTGGAGCCACGACCGGAACTACCACCGGAACTACCACGGGAGCCACAACAGGGGCGACTACCGGAACCGCAACAAAAAATTTACCTACTAATGATGCCAACATTGATAAAGTATATGAGGCTTTTCTTGGCCGTAAAGGTGATGCCGATGGCGTTAAGTACTGGAAAGAAAAGTTTGGAGAAGACATTAGCCCCAGCGAGTTGATGGACTTTGTTGCTGCTGCGCAGAAAGAAATAGAAGGTAGGACTACCAGTACAACTACCGGGGTTACCACAGGAACTACTACTGGAACTACGACCGGCACAACTACCGGCGCTACGACTGGAACGGGCACTGGAACCGGCACAGGAACGGGGACAGGTACCGGCACAGGCACCGGCACCGGTACTGGTACAGGTACAGGTACAGGGACAGGAACGGGAACTGGTACCGGAACGGGTACCGGGACAGGAACAGGAACGGGGACAGGGACAGGGACAGGGACAGGGACTGGTACAGGAACTGGTACGGGAACGGGGACAGGGACAGGGACAGGAACAGGAACGGGAACTGGTACCGGAACGGGAACAGATACTGAAATTGAGCCAGTTATCATTCCAAGGGGCGCATCCTTCTCTGATTTACTGAAGGGCGCCGGTGCTGCTGCTACTGCCGAAAACTATTACGCTAAGTTCGGTAAGCGGTTTACTTCTGGCGAGGCAGCACAAAAGCCATTTGAGGGAGCTTTAGCTGACTTCTTTAAAGAGATGCAATCAGGGTCTTACGCCGAGTCAAAATTTGGCGAAGAGCCACAAGAAAATACAACTGGAGAACAACCCATGTCACAACAAGATGCCTACTTCAGTTACGGTAAGCCAACGGGGATTGATGACATCCTCCGTGCCCAGACCACAGATGAATATCAGCGGTTTAATACCAACACGATGACAGCAAAGGAGGGCGGGTTAGCTACGCCGCTGTTTGCTGCCGGCGGCACTACTCGGTACGGCTATAACTCTGGCGGCGCACTGCCTACGGTAGCGCATAGTGGCAAGGAGAGAGTAGACTTCCGTCAGGGTGACGCTGTCACAGGTCCTGGAGATGGGCAGTCGGATGACATCCCGGCGATGTTAGCTGACGGTGAGTTTGTGATCCCTGCCGACGTGGTCTCTGCCTTAGGTAACGGGTCTACAAAGGCCGGCTCTGACAAGTTGTATGACATGATGCACAATATTCGACGTACACATAGGGCTGGGGATCATAAAGACCTGCCTACTCCGGCAAAGAAGTCCCCGCTGGATTACATTAAGACAAAGTCTAGGAGATAAATATGGGTTTTTTACAAGGAGCACCGTTACCGGACGTAACAGTCACCACTGGCAAGACGCAGACCACTCCTGACTATTACACAGATTATCTAACGGACCTGTCTAAGGTTGGCACAGACGCGTTAAAGACGACCGCCGAAACGGGCGTTGCCGCTTACGACCCGATGCAGACCTTAGGCTACAGCAAGGTTGAGGATGCGGCTAAAGCTTATGTGCCTGGCATAACATCAGCCCAGACAACTGCCGGTAATCTAACTGCCGGGTTAGACCTAAACCGGATCTCTCAGTTTATGAACCCGTACCAGACGAACGTTGTTGACGAGATGGAGCGTCTCGCGCAGCAGAACATCCAGCGCAACGTATTGCCATCCTTAAAGGGTGCCTTTGTGGGTTCTGGTGGACTTGGTGGTCAACGCTATGCTGGTGCCCTTGGGCAGAGCATGGCTGATATTCAGGCTAACTTAACTGGGCAGCAGACTGGCGCCTTGCAGAAGGGCTACAGCGAGTCTCTACTTGCCGCGCTACAAGAGGCCGGGCTGATGCGCCAAGCAACTGACCTGCAGGCAGAGCTGGCTGCTAAGGCTCAAAATCTTGGTTTAACTGAAGCTGGTGCCTTAACGAAGGCCGGTGCTGAGCAGCAGGCTTATGAGCAGGCTCAACTTGACTTCCCGACGAAACGTGCGGCTGACATTGCTGCGCTGATGCGTGGCTATAACATCCCGATTAGCGAGACGGAGACCCGTAAAGGCCCATTGGCTGGCTCTTATACTACCTCCGGCATGCAGGACATAACGACCTTGGCCTCACTGCTTGGTAGTGGTGCCCTTGGTAAGGCTGGCAGTAATATTGGTGATGTGATTGGCGGCTTAGGTGGATTCCTTAAAGGTCTTGGTTCTGGTAGCGGTACCACTGTTGAAGATTATGGTATTACGCAGCAGGACTGGGAAGATTATTACAACGGATAAGGAATTATTGTGGCTGATAAACAATCAACGACCTATATTCCTGGCGGTGGTCCAGAGGCAGTATCGGCAAATCAGGCCTATGAGGATGCTTTGCAGCAGATGCTTGCGTCCCTTGACGCCCGTAAGAATAGACTATTTGAGCCGACCCTCTTAGCGATTGCTGCTGGTAGCGCTAAGCCTACCCAAACAGGTGGCTGGGGCGAGTCTTTAGGTAACGTTGCTAGATCCCTGCAGGAAAGCGAAGCGCAGCAAGCAACAGAGGCGCAGAAGTACGCCGAGGCTAAGCTTGGCCTAGCGGGTCGTGGGTTAGAGCTTGAGCGCCAGAAAAGCCGTGAGAGGCAGTTCCAGGGCTTGATGGGTGGGCCTAGTACACCAACCCAAAAACCTCCTGGAGCGCTTCCTGGGGCCGTTAAAGCAGCCCCTGGGGCATTGCCTGACAGTACTGTCTTGCCGGGACGTGGGGACGTGCAAATTGGAACCGTAGAAGGTGTGCCTAGCATGGCAGATGTGTTGGCTAGGTCGCCTAAGCAAAAGCCTGTTGAAGCACCGCAACCGGTTGCGCAACCCGTTGCGGTTGAGGCGCCACCTGGGTTTGAGGGCGTGCGGGGCGTTCAAATTGCTCCACCGTCTTCGAACTACATGGATCGCCAGAAATACATAGCACTAGCGAGTATGGATCCTAATATTAGTCCTGCTGAGGCGGTTAAGAATGCAAATGAGATGGACGCTAAGCGGTACCAGACGAAGGAAAGTGGCGTCCTTGATTTAGCGACCGGCATGTTCTATGCCTTCCCGAAAGGTGAGCAGGTTGATCGTCAAATCTTCGGCGAGGGTGGTGGCAAGACATTTAAGGTGGATACCCGTACTGCGACTCTTCTTGACCTCTATGCGTCAACGAACGACCCGCGGTACTTTGAGGTGGCTGACCGTGTCCTAAAAGGCCCACAGCGTAAGGGTGAAGGCCAGGGCGCACCAACTCAGGTGTTATCCGCGGAAGATAGAGCGGCTCAACAGAAGGCACAAGAAGTTTATCAAACAAAGAGAGCAGAATCCGCTGCGGCAAAAGAAGATGATTTGCAGAAGAAAGCTAATATAGCATCGCGCATGTATTCAAGCGCATCCGATGTGCAGAACAGACTAGCTAAGAGCGAATCCTTCTTTGGTTTATTTTCACGCCCAGGCCTGATGTCTTCTATTGGCAATCTAGTCAACGAGGCGATTGATGCTGGCAATACTAAAGTTAAATTAGGCGGCTTTGAGAAGAGCATTACCCAGCTCATGCCAGGCCTATCGCAGACTGACCTTGATAATGTCACGGCCGCTGCTGGCTCTTTAGCTGAGATTGAGCTTTTGTATACGCAGGAGTTAATGGCTAAGCAAGGCCAAATTACAAATAATGAACGAGAAATTGTTCGCCGTATTCCCGGCACAACAAGCTCAAGCCCAGCAGTGCTAAGAGACAAGATGGACTTGCTGAAGATGCACGCTCAACAGGACATTGATCTTGCAGACGCATACAAGCAGTTTAAGAAAGACAATAAAGGCAAGGCCGTTAACTATAACGACTTTGAAGACTCAAAAGAATACGAAAATATGAAGCTGGATTACGAAAAAGCTTTAGCTAAGCGGTTTAAACTTGAGGAAGCAATTCCAACACGCAAGAGGGACGGCGCGGCACCTGGAGATCCTTCAAAAACTAGAAATAATACCGGCGCTAGAACGCGCCTTAACTATTAAATGAGGAAGAATAATGGCTGACCTCAAGTTCTCAAAGCCGCTAACAGAAGCGCAGCGTAAGTATGCTGAGATGATCATCAACGAAGCAAACAAGCAGGGCGTCCCACCTGAGCTTGCCCTTGGTATCGCCTTTAACGAGAGCGGAATTAATCCAAATGCCCCAGACGGCTCGGCTGGTGAGATTGGCATCATGCAGGTTAAACCAGGCACCGGTTTAGAGGTTGGGTTCACGGCACAAGACCTGCGGGATCCGGCTAAGAACGTTCAAGCAGGCATCGCGTACCTGAAGAAGTCTTACGACCTATCAGACAAGGATCCTGAGCTTGCTGCCGCTGGCTATAACGCCGGCATCAACCATGCCTTCTTTACCGAAAAGGGTAAAGGCCTCCCGTCAGGCACGAAGGAATATCTTCGTAAGTTACGCGACTCTGGCGTCTTTGAGGCAATTGGCCAGCAGCCTCCAGCAGAAGCCCCCCCAGAGGCCCCACCGGCAGAAGCCGCTGCGGAGGCGCCTGCTGAGGCACAAGCTGCCCCGGCAGAAGCTGCGCCACCAGATGACATCAATGCTCGGATGGCAGCAGCTCAAGCTCAGCAAGAGGAGCGTATGGGCCAGATCGCTGGCGGCACGGCAGGGTTAGGATTAGCCGGGGCAAGGGCAGGTGCTAAGGGGGTATCGTCTGCCGTAGGTTCCGCTGCGAATATCCTTGGTGAGGGCTTTGCGCAAGGGTTAGCTCGTAACGCTCCTCCCGCGCTTCTCCCTGGGGCACCGCCCTCTGCCCCGCCTGGTGCCCCGATTGCCCCGGCTAATGTACGTCCTGGTGGCTTGCCGATTAACCAAGCTGGTGGCTCTGCAACGTTCAACTATGGCAAGGCGTTTGGCTTACCTGATATTGAGGCTGCCCGTGCCTTGGACATGACGAAGCAAGCCGGCGGCGCTAATGAGCTGATTGCTAAACGTAGAGAGGCACTGCAGAAGGTACAGCAGATGTTCCCAGGCGAGTTCGTAGAAAACCCACGTTTCGGTGGCCTGATGACCCCAGACCCGTCTGTTGGCGCCGGCCCACGGGCCCCGTATGCTGCAAACGTATTAGCTGGAGAGCAGCGCCCACCTAACGTCATAGGACGTGCTAAGCCGCCACCTATCCCGATGACATCTAAGCCTGGGCTGGATGGTGTAGTGGACGACTTTAAACGGATGGTTGGACCAGGCTCACCGGTCGGTAAGATCGTCGGTGGCGTGATGAAGTATGTTGCCCCGCCATTAGCTTTAGCGCAGGCCGGTGGGGAGTTTGCTAACCTGTACGGCGAGTTCCAGAAGCCGAAGCCTGACATCGGTGTAATGGCCCGTCGTGGCATTGGTGGCGTAGGGTCTGTTCTGTCAGCGTTCCCAGGAACAGCCCCGATAGGCATCCCGATGGCAGTAGCGCCAGGGGCCTACGAGGCTTACCTTAGGAACAGGAAGAGCATGCCAGGCGTTGAGGCCTTAGAGGTGCCGATCCTGTAAAGCGTTCTTTGCTGTAGCTCTTTCCCCCAGACTCTCCGCTGGGGGTTTTTTTTTCCTGTCGGATCTTTTTAATGAGCCATCTTCCAGTCTGCTTTTTGCTAAGAGGACTGCTTTAGGTTCAATTAATATTGAAATTGCATCTAATTGGTAAAGATCCACCGTTACGCCAGTCTCACGAAACAGCCGCATTGCCTTGTTCAGGAAGTCTGCCTTTGCCCCCATCTCTAGTGTTTCCACGCGAGTGATAGTGGACTTTGCCGTTCCCATCAAGTCAGCAAACTCTTGCTGATTCCAGCCAATCGCAGTCCGTGCCGATCTTATTGCAACGGCAATCTTTACGTTTTCAGAAGAGTCAGTCATTTAGGGACTTGCGTTAAGAGCCCCTTAGCGACTTCCCTGTTCATCTCCGCAACGATCTTGACGCAGCGCTCATGCTCGGCCTTACGGGCCTTGATAGAGACGACGGCCTCGATCTTCTTTGCATACTCTACGACGTCTACATCTTTTGCGTAGATGCCGTTTGGATCTTCGCTAGTGACGTAAAAGAATATTTGCTTCACTTCCTCTTTGCTTAGCATTGCTTCCTCACTCGTGATTGTTTTTAATTTGCCAGAACTCTAGAAGGCGTAAGAACATCGACCAGCCCTTCAGGATGTCCCCCTCTGACCATTCATGGATGACAACTAAGCCTGGGTTATCCCTAGAGATAAAGACGTTCGCACAACGCGCCTCCGGCACCCCTAGCCCGATCCGGTAAGCGGCTAGTTGCATGGCATGCTCCTCGTATGCCTCAACCTTGCTGCCGTCGGAGAA
>Ga0209355_1000103_pt1 | contig 49063 bp, 60 predicted proteins | sample LauGreSBDMM110SN_3_FD_187563 | JGI IMG/M metagenome (GOLD analysis project Ga0209355, IMG submission 187563) | Freshwater lake microbial communities from Lake Michigan, USA - Sp13.BD.MM110.SN (SPAdes) (version 2) | ecosystem: Environmental > Aquatic > Freshwater > Lake | place: Lake Michigan... | reverse complement strand
CATTTCGTGCAAGTTTATTGAAGATAGGAATGTTTTTTCCACCGGAAGTATTTACTTTAGGAGTTCCAAGGTTAATGGAGTTGGAAAGGTCATCAGTGGAACCGTTAAGAAATAGAGAAGTCATCTTATGCATATACTTGTAATTTGTTTAAATCAATTTTTTTTTTAATTTATCTACGAATGGCACGAATGGCAACGTACGAACTGTTATTTGAACCTCCAAAACTTGTATCGCTATAATTGTATTGTTTTGACTTTAATCGTTTGTATTTTATGTAGACGGAAGAATCATACACGTAGTGTTGATTTCCAGAAGCACCATCACCTGAAGTGGTTCCATCCACTTGTCCTTTAGTATATTTGTATTGACCAATTCCTACAGATCCTTTAATTTGATTATGACCACCTGGTTCAATTTTTCTTACTAGTAAATCTCCAGCATTAAAGGTTACACGAAAAGGGGTTTGTGCCCACTGTTTAGAAAAAACCGGAGTTCCCTTAAATATAGAAGTGGTTGGAAACGCTCTACGTATGAGCATCCTGTCTAAAGGTATTTGACTTGCTTGGCCCAATGGTGCTACATTTGAATTTCCTTGTTGGGTTGTATTGGTCACTCTTGGTGAAAAAATAGTATTGGTCATACTTTGACTACATATTATTTTTATACTCTTTCCAAGATATAGTGATAGGTGTAACTTGTTTGGTTTGATATAATTCATCACGTTGTTTTGTTTCTGATAATTTACAATCGATATACATTTCTTTAAGCAATGTGCCTACTTTAACACTACCTTCATGTTGATTGCATTTTTCTTCTTCAATTTCAGTTAATACGTCTAACAATTTTATCATAATGGTAAGGTCCATGTCCTTTTTAAATAATAAATTATACAGCTCAATATATTCGTAAAAAAGATAATGACATTCCTTTAAAATGTAGGGTTCTAATTCTTCTTTTGATAAAGTAGGATGTTCTTGTTTGATACGAAGAAAAGCATTTATATTTTCTTTAAGTTTTACACTTTGTTTCAAGTTTCTTATGGACATGGTGTTATCGACAAACTCATGAGACATTTTAGATAGCTGAAAGGCATCGCTTTCAGACAACATACCTCAATGCGTTTTATTTTTTTTATAAATATAACGTAATGAGGACGTATTCCTACCAAACCACCGGAATTACTACAGCAGATCAAATTGCCTATAGGAATGATATGATTGAAAAGCAAAACACTTTAGCGATATCGGGAGGAACAACTGTTCCCCAATTTCACGCAAGCGGTCCTCCGGTAGGTCCTGACAACAATTTAACCATACAAAAAATGGCTGAGGTACAAGGTAAAATGGATGCAGGCAATCAGTTCAGTGCATGTTCAGGCAAAGCCGCAGGCACATGCGGAGGTAAATCACGGTCAAAAAAAAAGAGGACAAGGAGGTCAAGACAAAAAAAGATGAAGAGTAAGAAGAAGTATCATAAAATATAAATATCGATTATAAGACCTTGGATTGACTAAAAAAAAAGTCATGATGCTTGTAATCATGACGATGGTTATGATACAATATAAGATTGTTAAAGCAAGACGATTGATAAAGTCCATTAGTATAGTTTTATACTTTTTTACATAAGGTTTCGCTAATTTTTTCTAACCGTGTACTCAAGATAAAATCGGTTGCTTTTTTTGCATCCACTTCATTGTTATAATATTTAAAAAGTGAATCATTCAATTGTTTCTTGTTTAAAGATGCTTTTGTTTTTTTTTCTTTTCGTATCAATTTACCTTCTTGATTTAGATCAAATTCATCAATATCTTGAGATTTCATAATGGCTAACAATTTAGAAGAAATTTCTTTTTTTGATTGATTGATTTGTTTTATTTTTTTTTTTATAATGGTAGATTCTTCGTCTAGTTGCATCCATTCACGAATTAAATTTTTTAATTGTTGTTTATCCATATTGAATGACATAATCAATATTTATATTCTTTTACTATGTTATGGGAAAATCTAGGATGATGGGAGCTGGACGAGCATGTTCTACTTTATACCGAAGTAATGTGAATATTCCTACAGGCGGTGGAACAAAAAAACAAGGGATTGGAACACGAATTGGTGCAAATAATTGGATTAATAGAAAAACACGTAGATTTTCAAATGGTATAGGAAGATTTAAACTTGTTTTTATGAATCAATTAGGTGGCGTTGAACCCGGACATAGTATGTTTTCAACCCGTTTTACTAAACCTGATGGAGTAAAAGTTTAGCTTTAGTCTAAGCTTTAATATATGAAGTATTTCTTAGTAGGATGTATTTTTGTAATATTTGCTATTTTTTATTTGAATTCTGATACGTTTAATTTAAAATGTATCATTTCTCATAAAGACGGTAATAAATATTGTGTCAGAGACTCGGACCGTATTCAAGAAAGTGTGGAGCTTTTAGCGGAAGCGGTCCATCGTATGAAACGTATAGTGTCTTACCTGAAAGAAACATTTCCAAATGAAAAACGTATCCAATTACTTGTAAAAAATTTTAACCCTAATCGTATTGTAGAAACGTTGCCTACAAGTGAATATACCGCTTATAGTGAAGATAAAGGGAACAAACTTGCCTTTTGTCTAAGAAAATATAAGAACGATATGAAGTTGATTGATATCAATACACTAATGTTTGTATCTTTACACGAGTTATCTCATTTGATGTCAAATACAATTGGTCACAACAAGGAATTTTGGGATAATTTTAAATTTATGTTAGAACAAGCTGATAAGATTGATATTTATCAACCTATTAATTATGCTAATAAACCATCTGAATACTGTGGAATGACCATTGATAATAATCCATTCTATACTTAAACCCTACTTTGTAACATACAGAAATGATGCCTTTTATTTACAAATATATGCCAACTAGTTTAGATGAATTTGAATTTGATACAAAATCATCTTTTGCCTACAATACCAACCTATTGTTGTTAGGACCTGAACGTTCGGGTAAAACAACCTTATCTTCTTTGTTAGTTCAATCGGTTGAACCTGATAAAGTTCTCTATATCAATGTATTAAAAGAACAAGGTATTCATTATTACCGTAATGAAGTGAAATCGTTTTGTCAATCTACCACGCCGAGTAAAAAAATTATTGTGGATGGATTAGATGAAATGAATGAGCAAACTCAACAAATTTTTTTAAATTATATTGAAACCTTTCCATTGATACAATTTATTTTAACTGGAACCAATCCTCAAAAAATTATTGAAAGCATGTATTCGTCTTGTATGATAATACATTTAAATCCCGTGAGCAATGCTTATTTATACACATTTATGACAAGGATATGTGACAACGAAAAGATTCAGATTGAAGAAGAGGCCAAACAATATCTCATATCCTTAACACGCCCTTCTGTAAGAACATTGCTCAATTATTTAGAAAAATATAAAATATTGAATATCCCTATTACGATACAACATATTCAATCCACACATACCGATATACCATTTGCTTTATTTGATTCTTTTTTTCAGCACTTGCAATCCGGAAATAAAAAAGGAGCACAGTGTATTTTATCGTTGTATCATGACGGATACTCGGTCATGGACACGTTAGATGCTTGTTATGAATATATTAAAGTGTCGTCTTTGTCTGATAAGCTTAAATACAAATATATTAAAATTATATGCAAATATATTTCTATTTTTAACATCATTCATGAGCATCCGTTAGAATTATTTTTTTTTATTGAGGATTGTATTAACATTTCCACCGATTCTCGCAATTAACGCAAGTGACAAATGTTGTCATGGGTTCATCGGCGGAACGTGTCTGTAACTGATAATACATACATTTATTGCCTTTACACTTAAAACAAGTAAAATCAGTCGTGTTGGAAGCGATTGTATTGGAAAACATGTGTTCTTCTTGTTTTTCCTGACTCTCTTTGATTTTTTTCCATTTTTTTAGATTTAGTTCATAGACGGGTTTAAAAGCAATTAAATGTGCATTTTCCATATCGATGAGTTCAGGAGTAAGGTTATATAAAATAGATTTCATTTTAGCTAAATAAATTTCACAAAACAAAGGATTGGACCATTGTTTTACGATTTTTTTTTCTTTTGCCATTTGAATACTGTAGTTATACACTCCAATTTCAATATTTTCACTCAACGTAGGATTTGAAATAATGACATCAATGGCGGTACTAAACCTTGCTCGCAATTTTTCTGGATGTAAGATGGTTTGCATTTATATACGTTTAAGATATACTATTTAAATCAATTTTGTAAGGCTCTTCTTCCAACTCATCTGTTTCAAACGTATCTTTTGAATTGTAGTCTTCGGATTCATGTTCAACCGTTGTAACTTGAATGGACTCGTACATTTCATTCCACATTTCAATTGTTAAATTACCTGAAGGATTTACCAATAAACAGTTTCCGTAAAATTGCACATCAATAGGTGACGGAAACTCGTATTTATTTTCAATCTTTCCACGTTTTTTACCATATAATTGTATATCATGTTTTAAGGTTTTCCAAACATGCTGAAGATTGCCATAACTTTTATATCCGCTATGTTGAATGGTATCCATTTTTAATTCACCATTGGTGTCGACAATAATGACACTCATTACAATACACTATAAGTTGCATTTAAATTCTTTTTAGGTACATATCGAAAGAAACGTTCTTTATACTCGGTTGAATTGTGCGACAATTTTGCATACATTCGAGATTTTTCTTTCATGATGTCAATTAAATTCTTTTGATTTCCATAACAGTCCAATACAAATGATTTCAAAATTCCTTTCGATAAACGATTTTTGTGATGTACGTTAAACAATACGCTTGATAAACACAACAATCTATTTTCATCGAAATAGTCACGATTTGCATACATAAATGCTAAATAATAACAGAGTAACGTATAAATGGTGCCGATTTTTAAGTCATGATTACTTTCTTTAATGACATGGTAACTATGGCATGCAATCGGTTCATACACAAAGGCAATCGGTTCATTATTGACAGAAACAGAGTAATGTTTTAAAATCATATCGTTAATCGGTTTATATTCTTTTGTAGTAACTGCATATCCTGCATGAGATAAGACTTCCACCAAGTTTTTTACAGTGGCTTGAGGAGTTATAGATAACACATCAAAGTCGTGGACGTTTTTTATATGCGTTTTGTTGGCAACAGACAAATACATGGAATTGGCATAGGCTCCAATAAATACAACTCCTTCTTTCATCAACGTTTTTTTGGTCAGTTGAAACAATTTAATGTCACGTGAAGGAGTATCTTGTCGTTCGCATGAGTTAGATGTCAAAGGATAGTGTTTATTTAATAATTTTAGACGGGTAAATATTTTTTCCCATCTAGATACATCCCCCATAGGACTTGACATTTCTAAGAACATGGATTGTCTTAAAAAATTAACAGGTGCGTATAAAATGGAATGTTTTAAAATGGAAGCTTTTTTGAGGGACTGGTATAAATCTGGATGGATATAAGTAATATCGGCAATACCAATAAAATTTACAAACACCTTATAAGTTCCTTTATGTATTCCGGATTTTGCTTCTACGTCTTTGAAGCCATGTTTCACGTATAAATTGGCTAATATTGTGGCTAATTTAAAGGCATTTGGAGAAAAAAAATCATAATCGGGTAATTCAAAGTCATAGTTATAAAATTGGTCCTCTTTAGGTAAAATATTATTGATGGCCGTTCCACCATAGACAATGCATTTATGTTTGGAAATGAATTCTTCAACTAAAAAAATCATTTTCTTTGTTTCAGGAGAATTCATTATTTTTTCTCCTTTAAGTTGTTCTGACTCTTTTACTACACTTCTTAACATGGTTAATTCAATCTCTTCAAACGTTGCGCTCATACTATATCAATTTAAAAGTTTTCGTAAATCAATTCTAATTCTAGAGTAAAACTAAAATCCATAGAATTTAAATCAATCACGTATCCAAATTTATCAAGTAATTTAACATGTATTTTTTTTAACGTAATAGGGCCATTGTACGCTCTTGTTTTAGACAATGGACTTGATTCATACAGAATAAATGAAAATTTTTCATCGATAATCGGTACTTTTGCCAAGATGGATTTATCTATAAATGATTTGTCTAATCCTATAATGTTTGTGACATTGGTATTGTACTGATAATCTTCAACACTTAAATAAACATACTTATCTCCAATGGCATCAAATAAACTTTCTGAAGTATAAGTAGTACTGTTTTCATACAACAGTTGACGAAATCCTAATACCCACCCACAATTGTTATCAAAAATTAAAGAAAAAGTTACATCTGAGGTAAAAGTAATATTTAAATTATTTGTAACGGCACATGTTACCGATAAACTTTCTAAAAGTGTATTAAAATAAGGTATCAGCGTGTCAGAATTGTAATTTCCGTCAGCTATTGTGACAATGGTAATTTCATCACCAATCTTAATTTTAAACGTGTTATTTTGTTGTTTGCTGGAGAACAATAAGTGTGTGTTGGGAAACTCAATTGAGGCAAGTCTCATGGAAGAGACATGCTTTATTTCTATGGGTAGCGTATAACTAAAATCAGTGGAAGAGGAAGGCAATTTTCTAAAACAACTATTTAAATGTAAATTCTGTGTTTGGGTTAAACGTTTAATAGAATTTAGATTACCATGAGAAATTGAATTAGAATAGGATTGTACTACTTCCGACATAGTTTATTATACATTCTGTATTTAAATGTTATTTAAAGTTTAAATTTAAATTCATTGAAAAACGTACTAAAAGAAAGTAGACTAGGGAATGTATAAAAATACCAAGAGCTGTTGGACATCCATTTAGAACAAGAGGACCAACCAGAGGCTTCAACATACGATTTGTAAAAGAATAAGTAATTGGATTGACTACAATCACAAAAATAACAAGAGAAAACAAGGAAATCTTCCACTTTTCTAAACTGGATGGCATATACAATGAATATATTTTATTCGGTTCATATCGTTTCAATATCTGATTAAGTGAGAGTCTTTGGACAAAACGTAGTTCGAAAACAAAAAAGCGAACTAGTTAATACTTTATCAAATCGTACTAAATCTCGACCATGTTGGTAATCAATTGAATATTTTCCGTTTCACAATACGACGTATATTCATTGGTTTCTACTTCATTTTGATACCACTCTGGATGTTTTTGTTCCCACTGCAACAAATGTTTTTTTTTCAATTCATAAGCAGTATCGTTCAACAAGGAATGATTCTTTTGTGGATTGAGTTCCCATTTATCTTGTTGTTTGATGCACAATTGTTGTTGAATACAATGAATCGGTCTACGGTATTTACCAATTTCGTGTAATTTTTTAACAATTAAAGGAATAATATTCGGTGAAAAAATTTCCAGCGTCATGATAAAATCTTCCCAATTCATGGCATCTTTGTACTGTTCTAAAAAAATGGTAATGTGAATGGGGGTAAATAATTGGTTAATTTGTTCTTGTTGTCTCTTAATTTGTTCTTGTTGGTCCAACACCATGGCACGTAAAGTATCGTGACTACGTAAATGTTTTTGTGTTTTTAAATGACGATTCCAATCACCACGTTTGCTACATGAGAAATTACATACATTACAATTCATCCATCAATAGAGCATCCATTTGTTTAAATTCATTTTGAATACGTTCGTATATATCTTTTTTAGTACCTTCGGTAGGTACGTTGAGACGTGTGGCCAAGTCTTTGACTTCAGCTAAGGAATAATGAGACATTGAATACAAAGTCTTCTTATTTGGTAGTACATGTACATACTCTTTATACCACTCTTTGGCATCAACGGCTTCAATCGGAAGGTTATTGTGAATGATATAGGTTGGTTCTGGATGATTATGGTAACAAATATGATGAAAAATGGTCCAGTACGGAGCATCTTTCATGTAAGCTTTACATGCTGTTTTAGTTGGATTTTTTAAAAAGGATATAGTTTCATCACTATATGTAAATATCATTAATTAATGAGTGAAAATATCTTTAGGTTGATTGTTATAAAGTTAGGTACTTGAAAATAGTTTTGAAATTGTGTTTTCGTTTTGTTAAAAATAATTCTTAAATAAACCTTCAACATATTCTTTTTATCGGGATTTTCACGTTTATTCGCTTTTGTTTTCTTTTTTCCTTCAATAAAATATTTAATTTCATCAGTTAAATCATTTACTTAATCAGTTTCTTTTAAATTTACTTTTTATCAGCATTTTACGTGGTTTAAAAAATAAATTTTATCGCCACGATATGTTGAGTACATAGTCTATACAAAAAAATATATTTAGGTTAAATTTATTTAATTCAAGACTTATAAAGAACTATAGTATGAATAAAAATTTGAAAGATTTTCTACTTCGGTTCATAAAAATTATAGATATTTGTTATATATCCGTCTTATATTTTACATTTGCGATATTGTTAGCATACTCATTAGACAATATAAACATTCGTTTATTTGGAAATGATTATGAAAGTAAAAGTAAATACAAATTATTGTTAGAATTGTTATGTCAAATCATTTTAACTGGTATAGTTTCTTATATTAGTAGAAATGTTATACAATTAATACCATTTCCATTGGATGGTTTATATGGTTTTATGCATATGAGAGTAAAAGAAGTAAGTTCAGGTTCGTTGTTAACATCTATAACAATTTTGTTTCAATTATCATTTCAAGAAAAAATCAAATATTTACAAAAATACGAAGAAAAACATAAAAATGTAAGAAAACCTATAATTTGAAATCAAATTAAAACTTATTTTATCATTTTGTTTAATTAACTGGCCAATGGAAGCAAAGCACACGGTACAATCTCATCGGCTAATGTAACGGATCTTCATCGTCATCTTCGTAATCATCATCATCTTCGTAATCATCATCATCATCTTCATCATCATCATCGTCATCATCTTCATCTTCGTCATCATCATCATTTTTGTCATCTTCATCATCTTCATCTTCGTCATCATCTTCATCATCGTCATCTTCATCTTCGTCATCTTCTTCGTCATCTTCGTCATCTTCATTTTTGTTATTTTTATCTCTCAGAATTTTATCCAAAATTTCTTTAAGAACGCCAATTGTTTTTTGTTGACTTTTCTCCAATTTGTTCAATATGTCAGCTAGAGCAATCAGTCCGATAGAAACAACCAGCAACAGAATAGAATCGATATATTCGTTCATTTTTGTTGTAAATAAAATAGTTTGTTTCAATTTTAATGTGTTGGAATAGTAATATTATTATATATTTCTACTAAATAATAGTATAAAACTACTAGCATTATCTATTACAATAACGATTTACCTGGTAGTTTTATACTTTACTCGCACCATAAAACTACCAGGTGACGGCTAACAGAAAAGTATAAATTCGAGGGGAACTTTTTTAAAAAAGATTTCAAAAAATTTTCAGAGAAATTTATTTTAAATAATTCTTAATAATTTTTTAAAATCCAAAATTTTCAAGAATTATTTATAAGAAGTTGTAATTAAAAAAGCCATAAAAATAAGAGTAAATGCTATAATTTCTCTCCACCAAACAACATTATGTTTTAAAATAAATAGATTCAATAACCATGCATTTATAAAATAAAAAACCATTGTGATCAAAACAATTTGAATAGAATTTAATTGTAATACATTATTTGCAAGATAGTTTCCTCTTAAACTAAATTGATATTCACATATAACAATTGGAATAGCAATAATAAGAGATTTCAATAATGTCCAATTTTTAATTTTTAAATGATAATAAGATGCAATTACATAAAAAACTGTCCCTAAGTATATTAATAATATTATTGCAATATATTCTATAAATCCTACATAGGTTATATTTGTAATCCAATTATAATCATACCCTTTGATTTTTTTAAATATATCTTCAATATTTTGTAAAAATAAATAAATACCAAATAAAATAGATAAAATAGATAAGATAATGTAATTATTAATAAAGTAAGTTTTTTTATGAATATCCTGTAAATGCCATAAAATAATACCAATTATTATAAATAAAAATCCCAATAAAATCATTATATAAAGATTAAATATAATATTTATAGGTTAATATATAGTTTATTTTAAAATTGAATTTATGAAAAATAAAATGCATTTTTTAAAATGGGTCAAAGTATTCAAACACTATAATAAAACCGCATAATAAACCAATAAAGTATTCAAATGAACCAATAGAATCAAATTGTTCATCTGAAAAAAACTTCCTCCAACGACCACTCTTAGGTTCGTCTGAACAGTTTAAGATATCCCCAATATATTATTACAAGTTATGGTTTGACCGCAAAATTTATAAAGTATAACGTGTTCTGCGTGTTCTGCGTGTTCTGCGTGTTCTGCGTGTTCTGTGTTTACCTCCTATGTTTTGTAAGTTATTTAATTGTTTTTTATGTAATTCTTTTTTTATTTTAATGCAGTTATTAAATTCATTTTTTAAAGTTATTGAATTATTTAATCTTTTTGTTCGTTCAAAATTTGTTTTATAATTATTCAACAACTCATCTTCACATGTGTTTAATTGTTTTTCCCAAAAGTCGCTGTTATCTCGATCAAATATGTTGTTATTCATAAAGATTTTAAACTTATCAAATTTTGAATAATTTCTATATTCTGTAGTTTTTAATAAACTACTAACGTTTTTAGCAAACAAATTACCCATGACTTAACATTATAAAAGTTTGTAAAAAAGTGAGTATTGATAAACTTTATATATAAAAAAGTGGGTTTTACCCCGTTTTTTTTGTTTAATGGTGTATGCATTGTTTGCATTTTCTGCAAACTTTGGAACCATACCAATAATATTTGGTATCCCTTGCCTCTTTGCTCAATAAAAACGTATTGTTTATGAAAGATTTATCGGATTTCATCGACGCCTAGACCGTTTCGACCTAGACCGTTTCTTTTTACTTCGTTTATTTCTTCTACCACCTGTTGGTGTTGTTGCAGGTGGTGTTGGTGTTGGTGTTGTTGGAAAAAAATTTGGTATTGTTGGCATTGAAGAAAATAAAGATGTAGATGCAGCAGGTGTTGCATTAAGTGCAATTTTTGCTTCAAGTGCTGCTAAACGTTGTTCTAAACTTTGTTTTACATTCTCAGTGTCGTTATTAGTGTCCATAAATTAATCAAATATTATTTTCCTTAAGTTGTAAAAAACGCATCTTTCAATTCATGTTTCTCCTTTTCATCAATCGCCAGCTGTTTTTCCTGTAATTCAACGTAGTCAATAAAATTGCCTATTTTTTCATGAATTTCAGAAGATAAATGGCTCATATTGATAAAAATTCCATTATTGTTTTCATTGTAAGTAATGGCATGTTCCTTGATTAACATGCGTGCCAATTCAATATGATAATTCTTTTGCATTTTTTCAATCTTATCTTTCATAAAAGTAAGGTCCATAAGTCTCTTAATGTCTTTTATTTAATATAAAATTGATATTTGTATCCCTTAACAAAAGTATACCATGGAAAAACGTGTCATTCAGAAATCAAACGACCAGCTGCGAACATTCAAAACTCACGTGTTGGAGCAACTCAAACAAGATGTTCCGTTAGAAGAAGTCATTCGCAACATTGAAACCTATGAACCTACTGGACTACTCCCGAATGATTTTGTCAAAAGAAACCGTCTTAAAAATACCATTCCTATGGATGAACGATGTATTGCCAAAAGTGCAAAAAACAATCAATGTTCAAGACGCCGAAAAGATGGTCATACATGTTGTGGAACTCATAGTAAAGGAATTCCGCATGGTTTAATTGTATCAGGTGAAGTAAAACCGACACAAAAAGAAATATGGGTTGAAGAAATTAACGGAATTTTATACTACATGGATCATGATAAATGTGTTTACAATACAGAAGAGGTTGAAAAAAAAACCGTAAATCCATCTGTTATCGCTACATGGAGTAAAGTTGGAAATGAATATAAACTTCATTGGAGTTAATCTTCTGACCAATCAAATCTTGATATTTTAGTTATTACTATTTCAACTGGTTCTTCAACCGTTGTCTGTTTATGTTGAATGGTAATCCATTGACCTTCTTCCATGGCTTTTTTGACTTCTTTTTTTTCTTTTCGTTTTTGCTCTTTCAGGTATTTTTCTCGCTCCGTCAATTTTGACTGTTTAAATATATTTACTTCCGTTGTTTTTTTTCGAATGATTTCTCTTCGGTCAACTTCACGTTTTCCTGACATGTTATATCCATTTCGTACTCTTTTTAGATTTCAATTTTTTTATATTTACTTTGTATATGAACATTAAAGATTATGATAAAATACATTCTAAGATATTTGGAATACGAAACCCGTATGATTATGTTCTCTACAAATTAAATTATCGCATGCCGTCTTCAGACGCAAAAGCCTACAAGTTGAATCCAAACTATAGAACTCTTTACGATAAACTATTTATCCTACAATCACAACATCTTGAAGGCGGAAAATTAAGTGAATTAAAACAAAAAGAGGTAACCTATCCTATTTTTATTAAACCAAGATATGGTCATAAAACGTCTTCTAGTAAAAACTGTTATAAAATCAACTCCAAACAAGAATTGTTGCCTCACTTCAATAAAAATGAAATGATTTGGTCAGAATTTATTAATGCGACCGAAGGAATGACTGATTTTGTTATGTTAAATGGTAAAATTGTCTATCACTTAACGTACATCTATTCGGATAAACAGTATGGATTTGCCGATGTTTGGAAATATATTGCAAGCGAATCAAAACCGCCGATAGAAATTGTGGATTGGGTGCATAAACATTTACAAGGATATACGGGTCCATTGAATGTTCAATATAGAGATACTAAAATCATTGAAATAGGATTACGATTTGCAAGGCGTGGAATGTACATTGAAAGTACCCAACACAAAAGTTTAATTGATTCAATCAATACCTTGTGGAAAGAAAAAACATGGGTTGGTCGTGAAGACATTGTCATCAAACCCTTTTATAGTTTTAAATGTTGGTCGTCCATTCCCGTCGTATGCTTGTTGCCGGATTATTTAATACGCACTCTACTTTGTTCGTTTCATACCATGAATTTTAGTGAATATTATTTTGAACCAACCGGAACTAGAAGCACCATTTTTTTTCAGTTTTTACATCATGATTTTGACACAGGTATAAAATTAAAATACATTTTGGAAACGCTACTGTTTATTGTAAATACGGTTTTTTTACTTGGGATTGTGATAATTCTAATCTGTTCGATTTTAAAAATACAATGCCAACCGGTATGGATAATATGTCTTGTTTTAATTTTATTCAGTTCCTTCAATCGAATCAATATTTTATACAGACAAGTTTCGCATCAACGACAATTTTTATTTTAAATTTCTAACGTTAATACAATGGAAGTAAAACCCCAAGATGTTCTTCATTTTACTTCAACAAAATGGAACGGTTTTTTCTTAGTGGTTGAAATCACCCCTTCCTTTATAAAAGTTCGTAATCCTAAAGAAGAATTTGTCATTCCTATCAAAGATGGTAAATTAGACGATATTGATGTAGTTGTTGTTCATTCCGCCACCATACCCGGATTTGCCGAAACAAGGGGGTTTTTGCCAACAAAGAAAATTCGGATTGATTTTATTTTCCAACCCGATGTGTATGGTATCATTCAATCTTTAGAAAACGATATGATTGAAGTGTTATTATCCGATGGAACCATCATTTATATTGATTTTGAATACAAAGGACCTCCTGATTCTATTATTTCAATTGTATTAGATGAATTACAAATTGAATATGAAGACATTGACGTGTTTGTAGCAGAATCACAATTTAGATTTACATTGGAACGACAGACCAATGATTTGATGGAACATTTACTGACCAATCAATCTGCCAAAAAAAAGAGAGAAGTCAATCAACTCATACAACGCTTTAAAGACTTGCGCAGAATTCATTCAACGCCAAATTTAGAACCAAAATGGAATCATTCTAAAACGTATCCGTGGGTGTTTCCCATCATTTCAGTTATTCGAAAACTAGTGGATGATGAAATAGATACAATAGAATGGGTCAATATATTAAAAAAGTTGCAAGAGAACAATTCTATTTCTTATTTATATGCTTATAAACAACTCTTACAAGAGTTTCAACCTTTTTATAATGGTACAGGAAAGCCCGAATCAACACTAGCGTTTATTTCATCGGGAAAAGTTTGTATTCGTAGTGCAAACAAAAAAGATGCGTTTAAAATCGTGAAACGCACCAATATACCTCAAATGATAAATGAACCTTTTTTACAAACTCAACCTGAATTGATTCATCCCGTAAATTATCTTATTTTTCCTCCAGAGTATTATCAATATAAATCGTCCCAACTTCCGTTGTTTCACAAACTTTCGTATCAATCCATTGTCCCCTATATGACACATACCAATGGAACAACCGTATCTACCGTCCCTGTCAAGATTACGTTAGGCACCCATTACTCTATTTATTCTTATTTACAGTATTTAGGACCCTACGATATTCAAATAAATACCTTATCAAAAAAGGAGTTGCGTATGATTAAAGATAAGGTCGCTCAATCCATAAGTCAATATCATCGAATAACGTATAACAAGTATACACGCATTCCACTTCCTGAATATAGTAGCATGAAAGATGCTTGTTTACATGCAATGCAAGAAGCCATGAGTTTTCAATTGGATGAAGCACGCAGTGTGGATAAAGTCATTGAAACACAGTCCGTATCACCGCCCGTGGTTAAAGTATATGCGTCCATCAAAGCTCTAAAAGAAGATAAAGGAATTGTTTTTTACGACATTGAGTTTGATACAACCAATTACGATGACATGGATGCTTACACTACACTTGAAGAGATGATGCGTTATTTAATTAAAGTTAAAAGAATGATTCCTTCAGTGGCAAGTTTATACGCACCGTTCTTTTTAAAACAAAAAAAACGAGTTGTCGACGGCGAATACGCCAAAGTAGGAAAACAATATTATAAGCGTGTTCATGACGAATGGCGACTGGATGAAACATGTCAAGGACCCTATCCTTGTACAACGGATGAACCGGATTGCGACCCGAATTGTCCAGACCTTAAATTTCGATTAAAACAGAATACGATTTATTCCATGATACAAGATATAAAAATAAATCATTATTCCAATCAATTAGAACGAAACAAATATCTGCAACACAAATACGATACGTTACACCGTGAATTAGATACAACGTTCAAAGATATACACAGTCAAAAGAGAGTTCCGAATGCGGCATTAATACACGTGAATACATCACCTTATTTCTTCATGCTTCCCTTTATTTTACAAAAACCAGAACAAGAACGATTCAAAGAGTTGAAACAATTCATACAACAATATACACGTTGTGCATCTCTGGAAGAAGACCCGTTATGGTATTACTGTGAAGAATCCAATTTAAAATTAATTCCATGTATGTTTGATACCTTGATTGATGCCTACGAGTCTAATACGTATCAGGAAACCTTGATTGTGTTACAAAATCAAGGTGATATTCAAGTACAAGGCGACAGTTTAGTTACGTTGGTGGGTGGATTTTTCATTGCACCGTTACATGCGTCGGATGGGTTTGATGATGCGGTTCGTAGTGCCGAAATAAATGAATATTTTTTAGATTTACCAAGAGATGTTCACCCCAATACACAACTGATTGTAGAATTATTAAATGAAACATCTGCGTTGATTAAAGTAAATGTAACCAAGTACTTTAATTATATGATTCATGAACTTGTGACTGAACCAGAAGTCGTGTGTAAAAGTATTGCCTTTGTAATTAAAATTGCATCTATGCGATATGATACGGCAATTGAAGATAAAATTCGTAAAGTGTTGGATCATGTATCAAGGTATGATGCCATTCTTGCACGCTATAAAATAAAAGAGGACATTTCCTATACCAAAATCATGCAAGATATAAAAAGCGTATCAAGTAAATACGGAGTTCAAATGATAAAATCAAAATCAACGGTTGAATCCATCAAATCTACGGTATGGAATACCTTTTTACCACCGTTGGAAGTAAAAAACACACCGAGCTTTCGTATCATGTACGATTTACAAGAACGCATCAAACACGTTGAGCCTATGGAGAATACAAAAGTGACCAGTTGGAAAGGAAACTTTAATCTAAAAATACCTCTATACAAACGTGCCTTTAAACAATACAACAAATCAAAACCCTTTTTATTCCAAATGGATATACCTTCTACCATGGACGCTTATGTTAGTGTCATTGGAAAAGTTGTTATCCCAGTCTTAAAAATTTCCCCCACAATCAAATTTGAAGTTCTTCTTCCAACATTAAAAGGAACGTTTAGAACATGGTTAAATGTTCAATTTATTCCACCGAACATTCCGTTGTTTAATCTTCGTTCTTTTATACAAAACATTGGTCAAGCTTACCCTTCCTTTTTATTAAACACCATTTCGTTTCAACAAATTCCATTGTCTCTCCCCTTTCTGTCAACTTCTCACAAACAGAAATTAAAAGAGTTGATGGATAAACAAATTTTGGTAGAACTTCGTAAATTTGAACCTACCAATCTTGGTCTAGATAAAGTATTAGCCGACCCTGAAATTCTTGCTATCATGGAAGCGTTAAAATTACCGTGCGTAAATCGTATAGAATATGAATATTATATCTTTTTTATCTTTAACAAATATGTAGAATACGGTACAGATGATAGCAACAGAACACAAAATCTCATCTCATATTACATTAAGTCTTTTTTAAAAGAATACAATGGAATTTCCTTATCGTATGAGTCCATTCAACGTGAAACATTGAAAGACCGTGCATCAGAAGCAGATGAAAGACGAGTCACTTTCAATGCCATGGATGCTCAAACCAAAGATACAACGGTATTGTTAGAAAACTACAACTTGACTAAAAAAGCCCAGCTTGGACGAATTCGAACCTATGTTGATGAACGTTATGAAGGCAACGAGTTTCATACAAGAGACATTGATTTACCAGATGTAGAACCTGATTTAAATATAGATGAACCGGATTTTGGCACAGATGGAAATGAAAATGACGATGACGAGTAAAAAAAAAATCAACATAGGTAATATGAATCAAATTACAATGGCTATTTTATTATTTTTAGGATTATTTGGAACGGTTCATTGGATAAAACCAGTCCTTATCTATAAACCGAATGGAACGTTAAGAACCTTTGGGATTGGTTATCGTAATAAAACGGTAACTCCTTTATGGTTTGTTGTTTTTTTATTGGCTATTTTGGCCTATACTCTTTCTATTTACATTTAACTTGTCACGGTGTATAAAGTTGGTTCAGGAATGTCTTCGGTCTCTGCCATTGCAATGTTGTGTTGTAGTACGTAATCCTCGGGTGACTTTGAACATTGGGTGTTCATTAAACTCGTGTAAGAACTACTAATAGCAATACTTCCAGCTAAGAGTATCCAAATCCATTCTGAGATAATTTCTTTTAAAACAATCACATTTTTGAATAATTCTTTTTTGGTCAAATCTTCTATAAAAACTTCTTTCATCGTATCAAACATGGTATCAAAGTTGGCTGTTGTAAATTGATTTAACAGCAAGGAGGGATCTTCGTAAATGTAAGAAATTTTTTGGTCTTGTTTCAATAAATCTAAAAACATGGTTGTACTTCCAGCAAGTCTAGCAAATAAATACCCAAATGTATTTGAAAAAGGGCGTTTCCATTCAGGAAAAAAAGACAAGGCTGCTAAGGTGCTTCCAAAAATTAAAACCCAAGGTACAAACGTAGCTGTAACTACCGACATGGATGAGTTACATTTTGATTGTATAATTGTAATATTGATAACATACATGAAAATAATAATAATCAAGAAAAAAAAGATATGATAGAAGTCAGGCCATTTAAAATTATATTTTAAATACATATAAATACTTGATAACCAAAAAAAAGTTCCCATGGAAGCACTAATCATAGTTTAAGATGTATATATTTTTTATAAAGAATAAACATGGATCATTTAACTGAACCAGGAATACGACAATACTTGTTGGATTCTTTTCAACAATGCAAAGAATACAAGATGAATTATTATACTAAACTTTTAAACATTGGATTATTTATTCTGTTTGTTTGCATTTTAGTAAGCATCTTGTACATGAAAAAAAAAGAAAAATTAACTCCTCAACAAAAAATTAAAAAAAATGAAGAAGACCGCACGTACATTATGAATAAAATACGGTCTTTATCTCAACCTATGTATTAATTGATTCGTCTTTTTTATGTAGGCTTTGGTCATGCTATCTTCTAAAATGGTATGGCCTGCACGAACAATCGTCAAGTCACAATCATCAAATAACTTGGATAATGTATAAGCAATTTTCATAGGAGTTATCATATCGTAACGTCCTTCCAACATAATGGTAGGTATATGACTTATTTTATGCATATTGTCGTAAATGGTTTGTTTAGGAACAAAATAATGATGTGAATCATAATGATTTCCTATAATGGTAAGAGTTTCATTTTCTTTATAGCTTGCTTTTTTGGAAGGCGTAAATACGTACATGGGCGATTCATCGGATAACAAGTGAATAAGTTTTCGACGTGTTTTTGTTTTATGAGATAACGTGGTGTTTATACGTGATTGTAATTGTTTTTTCTTATTCACATGCAACAAATGATAGAGTTCATCTTTATGTTCGGGATACATTTCATCCAATACGTCTTCTTGGGATAAGTCGTAGACGCCTCTTAACAACAAAGCAAGTACGTTGTTGGGGTACGCTTGGGCATACAATAACGCTAGTGAAGACCCCCAACTACCGCCGGAAACAACCCATTTGTCAATCTTTAAATGATGACGAATCATTTCCATATCTTGAATCAAATGTTTGGTTGTGTTTTTTTCAGTGTGGTTCAAAGGTTTAGATTGACCGCATCCACGTTGGTCAAATAAAATAATATGATATGCGTTGGGATTATAGAGCCGACGAAGCCGAGGTGTAACACGGTCGCCTGGTCCTCCGTGTAAATAAATGACAGGAATACCTAATTTATTACCAGAACATTCTACATAAATGTTTACCTTGGACCCGTTTTTTAACGTATCCACGTGAAACATTTGTTTTAGGTGCGGCTGGATACTGTCAAACATACTATAACTATTTATTTAAAGTCTTTATGTTGTGATTTACGTCACTCTTTTGTACGCATCTCTGAGTAAGTTGAACATGCCGCTAATCTTTTGCAATTCTCTTGAAAACCCACATAGATTCAGTGTGAATGTTTTCGTGAACGTCATTACCCATATACTATTTATTTAAAATTATTTTACATTTTATTCTGAAATTAACCATACACTCTACGCTTAGTTTAATTGCCTTAAAGTATAAAATAGTTAAAATTATACATTATTCTTTTTTATATGGTCTAAATAATATAAACTTTCTTGGGTTCGAAATAAAGCAGCTCTATCATCTTGTTCATCAGTGTATAGAAATTCATTGACTTCATCGATTTGTTTTGCTCGTCCCAATGCATTTGGATTTAATTTAGAGGCAATAATGTACCACACACGAGTTCTTTTTTTCTTCCAAGTGCAATAGGAAATGATTTTAGAAAGAATCACATCGGGTAAGGGAAATCGTCGAAGTTCCCTTTTATAAGAAATCATGTTTACAACTATCCTAAGTGTTTGTTTTTCAATTTTTACATTAATGTTTTCAATCACGGTTCGTTTTTCCTTTTTATGTTGTGTTCGGTTTCCACCATTGTTTTTGTTTGCCTCTTCTGCCGCATCTATTTGTTCATAAAATAGTGTAGCATGTTCCAAAATTTCTTTTAGACACTTTTGTTTACATGGTTTAAAAATTTATCGTTACAATTGTGTTCATTAAAACAACGTTCAAAATTTTTATTCATAAATTCATCTTCAAAATCATCATAACATATTACCCATATATTTAAAATTTTCTTTTAGATTTACGTTTCACCTCGTGGAATTCTATATGTCAGGTAAAAATTTACTCCAACATTTCAATGTCAAGTTTAATTTCCGGTTCTTTTTCAGGTAATTCAGGTACATTGGGGGTAAGGTCTTCAATATCAATGGACACAATTTCATCTGAAATCTTTAATGTATCGTCGTCTGCTTCTGCTTCTGCTTTGCGTTGAAGATGTCTTTCCTGTGTTATTTTTTCAAGAGTGTCAACATCTTTAGGGGCATCAATGACATAGGTTTCCTTTTCCACCGTGATAGCAGAGTCTTTATCTGAGAAAGTCAATCCTTTCTTTTCCTTTTCCTTTTCTTTGGGTACTTCTTTAATAAAATCAGTGGTTTCATCTAAATAGGCTCGTAGTAAATTTTCTACCTGAATGCTATCACGTACCGAATTTAAAATAGCATCCTTAATGTATTCATTGATTTTATTTCGGTTTTGTTGGAACACTAATGGCGGTACATTTTTTTCAAACAAATAAACGTTGGTATATAAATCACGTGAAAGAGAAATGTACACTTTATGAATAAAATGAGACAATTTGGGAATATCAATCTCAACCTTTTTTTGTGCTTTACCTGTTCGTATAGCGGATAAAATTTTTAATTGAGCAATGTGCACACAGGTTAATAAGTCCTCTAAATAACTACATCCACTGTTTTCTATAATACGATTGGTTTCCGTTTTAATAATGTCTTCATTCCATTTTGGAATTCTAGATAAAATGTTTTGAAAGGTCATTAAATATTTATCTTCTTCTTGGGACTGTTTGCAAATGGTCATGGCTTCTTTAAACATAGATTGAACTCCTTCATACAACAACGGATGAATGACACGAGTCAAACGAATCGCCCATTCTTGTTGAGAAGTTTGTAATACGGAACTATTGTTATCATCCATACTTTGTATCCATGAAATTATCTCTAAATTCTAAACGTTTTATTTTGACATTAAAACACCAATTTAAAAAAGATAAAATTGATTTATGTAGTTTAAAAAAATTTAGATATGAACACAGACATTCCGACAAAAACAAAAAATTTAGGGCAATATTTTACAACACATCATGAATTCAAAGAAAAGGTATTTGAGTTTATCTTAAATACGCCATCTAATATTTTAGAACCATCTATGGGACAAGGTGATTTAATTACATTTATTACAGATAAACTACCAAGTATAACATTTGATATGTATGAAATTGATACAACTATTAAATTATTGGATCCAATACAAAAAGATAAGGTTATGTATGGAGATTTTATGAAACAAACAATTACAAAAACATATAAAACAATCGTAGGAAATCCGCCTTATGTTAGAACTAAAAAAAGGAACTTATATATTGATTTTACTGAAAAATGTTATAATTTACTTGACGATAATGGCGAGTTAATATTTATTGTTCCGTCTGATTTTCTTAAATTAACAAGTGCATCAAAATTATTGAATGTTATGATGACAAATGGAACATTTACTCATATATTCCATCCTCACAATGAAAAAATGTTTGAGAACGCATCTATTGATGTGATTGTTTTTAGATATTGTAAAAATAGTTTAATTGATAAAAAAGTATTATACAATGAAAAATTACTCTATATTACAAACAGCAACGGATTAATTACTTTTGGAAAAGAAGAACCTCATAATGTCATGTTTCAAGACTATTTTGACATTTGTGTTGGTCTGGTTAGTGGAAAAGAAGACGTTTATAAAAATGAGGAACTTGGTAATATAGAAGTATTAAATGGCGAAGATAAAATGGATAAATATATTTATATTGAACACTTTCCTTGTGAGAATGAAAAAATTAATACACATTTATTAGACCACAAAAAAGAACTTATAGAAAGAGGAATACGAAAGTTTAATGAACATAATTGGTTTGAATGGGGAGCACCAAGAAATATAACTACAATAAACAGTAATCTTGGCAAAGATTGTATTTACATTTATAATTTAACACGAAAACCAAATGTATCGTTTTTAGGCAAAGTCAATTATTTTGGTGGTGGATTAATCATGCTTAAACCAAAAAAAAAATGCAACTTAACTAACATAGTATCTTACATAAATAGTAATGCATTCAAAGATAATTTTATATTTTCTGGAAGATTTAAAATAGGACATCGACAAATTTGTAATTCTTATATTCCAAGTGAATATTTATAAATCTAACGTCCTTATATTTTTCATGAATGTTTCTTTTTAAGATACGTTCCACTTAAAATCTAGTAAGCAATCGGTATCACAACTACAATCGCTAAACATGTAACTCATGTCTGTTACATTAGAAACGTTCCATTTTTTTATTGATTGTGCCCATGAATAGGGTTGTCTACCTATATCCTCCATAATTCTACAGTTACGGAACATGCCAGACATGTTGGTCACGTTTGATACATTCCACTCACGCCCATCTCTTTGTAAGGCTTTAGTAAATGAGGTGCATCCATAAAACATCTCTGACATGTTAGTTACATTAGAAACGTCCCAGTTTAATTCTTCGTTAAACGTCGTTCTATTTTTAAATAACCCTCCATGTTGGTTACTTTGGAAACGTCCATGTACCAATGGGAGGAAGTGAACTTACATGTTCACTTTCATGTGTTTTAAGCGATTGTTCATCAAAATATACCTCTACGTAACGATGTATAGTGTCATCCGTAATATTCATACTATAACTATATATTATTCCACTAATTCTGGATCTTGTATTTCTGTAAGTGGATACCTTTCAATACTAAACCGCATAAATACATAAAATTTATTCTCAACCATCAGTTGAGGTTATTTATCTACGTTTAGATCGTTTACGTTTAGATCGTTTACGTTTAGGTTTTTGTTTGGTTCGTTTTCTTTTACCCGCCCTCATGGTTTCAATTGCATCACTGTAAAAATCTGATAGATAAGTTTCATAAAGAAGTGTTTCAATTGCATCACTGTAAAAATCTGGTAGATGAGTTTCATAAAGAAGTGTACACCCGTCGAACATGTGATCATTATTTTTGATATTTTTTAATCTCCATTTACTCATATCTGAATTAAATTTTTTACAGTTATAAAACATATAACTCATATCTTCTACATTCATTACATTCCAATCCTGCAAAGTGGCAGAAATAAGCCCTTTACAATTATAAAACATATGACTCATATTTTTTACATTTTTTACGTCCCAGTCCCCTACAAATATAAAGTAGTTTTCATCATCATATACTGCATCAACACAATCACTAAACATGTAACTCATGTCTGTTACCTTAGAAACGTTCCATTTTTCTATTGATTGTGTCCATGAATAGTTTAGTCTACCTATATCATACCCCTGCAGAATTCTACATTTACAGAACATGCCAGACATGTTGGTCACGTTTGATACATCCCACTCATGTCGATCATCATGCGCATCAATTTGTCGTATTAATTCTCTAGTAAATGAGGTGCATCCATAAAACATCTCTGACATGTCTGTTACATTCGAAACGTCCCAGTTTAATTCTTCGTTAAACGTCGTTTTATCTTTGAATAATCCTTTCATATTGGTTACTTTGGAAACATCCCATGTACCAATGTGAGGAAATGAACTTACATGTTCACTTTCATGCGTTTTAATCAATTGTTCATTCAAATATAACTCTACGTAATGGCGTATAGATTCATCCGTAATATCCATATAATGTAACCTTATATTATTATTTTACCACTAATTCTGGATCTTGTATTTCTGTAAGTGGATACCTTTCAATGCTGAAACGCTTCATAAACTCGTAAAATTTATTGATCTCAATCTCTTTTAAGATTGATACATTTCTCATGTACAAATCAATCGAAAGAAGTTTGGTTCCATTTTTAATATCTAAAGTAGTACATATGGTTTTTACATCTTTTTCCTCTTCTGGTTTTATCATAAATAATTTATAAATATCCACAACTTGGACGTTGTTTCCATACATATTCTTTATAGTATCATCTATCTAAAAATTACGTAGTTCAATTCTTTTTTTTTCTAGTTTTGCTTCAGAAAGAGTACTCCATGAACCATATATAGTCGTATCCGACATCACAAGCCATTTATCATTTTTGCGAAGAAAGATAATATGAATCATATACTTTGTATATAAAGTTATGTTTAAACTACATGAAGAAATCAATGGATACCTTATACATGTAAAAATGAAGCATAAAATACATTAACATTTCCTCGTGACGACATTCACTTCTAATTTTATGAAAATACAATATCCATTGAAACTTTTCCAAGGTATCAGGCTGGTCCTTGACCCATGTTTCTATATCTAGCGCCGAATGACCGTGTTCATACAAGGTAAATGCAATAAGTTGAATATTGTCTTTGGTTAAAGTAGTTATAATGGAATCAAACGATTGCTTTTGTGTTGCTTCATAGGTTTGAAACGGAAAACACTTTAATTTAAGTTCGTGTAAATTGATTGTATTACTTATATAAATCTCTGAGAACCTAGATAAAATGGGTCGTATCAATTTATATTTATCAATGGTCACCATAAAAAAACGAGTGTTATAATTAAATTGCTCAATGCAACGACGCAACGCAAATTGTGCATCCGGTGTTAATTTTTCAGCATTCAATAAAACAACGGATTTAAATAAACTGTGAGTATTCATTTTGGAAAAATATTTAACCTCTTCACGAATAAATTTAATTCCCTTTCCGTAAGCACAATTTACATACATGACTTGTTGTTGTAACGTCTCTGCATCCGGATACAATTGAGTTAAAAAATCATGTAAAATGGTTTTTTTACCGCTTCCTGAAGGCCCGTGAAACAATAAATTCGGAACCTGTTTATGTTGTATATAATAGGGAAGCTTTTCCATACAATAGTCATTCGGATAAACTTAATATTTGTTTTTTAAATGAATTAAGCACTACACGATTCACACGGAACGGTAAATTGAGTAGGAGCATGTTTTGCTTTTCGTCGTAAATAATAAATACCCGTTTTTAATCCTTGTTTCCATCCATAAAAATGCATTGAAGTAAGAATGGTATACGTAGGGTCCTTTATCCATAAATTTAAACTTTGCGATTGACAAATAAACGCTCCACGAGCAACCGCCATATCAATAATTTTTTTCATAGGCATTTCCCAAACAATCTTATATCGCTCTTTCATTTCATCCGTTAGGTCAAGTTGTTGAATACTTCCATGATGAGCTATAATATTTTGTTTGATGGTTTCATTCCATTTACCTAATTCAATCAATTCACGCACCAAATAACTGTTAATGACTATAAATTCACCTGCCGATGTTCGACGTGTATACAAATGGCTTGTAATGGGTTCAATACATTCAATGTTTCCCAAAATTTGAGACGTTGATGCGGTTGGCATAGGAGCCAACAACAAAGAATTTCTTACACCATGTTGCATTACCTTTTGACGCAAGTCGGCCCAGTCATATCGTGTTGCCGACACGTTCCATAAATCAAATTGAAATTTACCTTCTGAAAGAGGCGAACCTTGAAACGTGGAATAAGCTCCTTTTTCCATGGCTAATTCCATACTGGTTTCCATGGAAGCATGATACATCGTTTCAAAAATGTTTAGGTTCATGATTGAGGCTTCTTCGCTAACAAAAGGATAGCGCATCTTGAAAAAGACGTCCGCCAATCCTTGTACTCCTAAACCAATCGGGCGATGACGCATATTACTTAGAAGTGCCTTAGAGGTTGGATATTCATTGATATCAATGATTCTATCTAAATTTCTAGTTACCAGTTTGGTAACCTCATGTAACTTGTCATAATCAAACACACCGTCTTTCACAAACGCAGGTAAAGATAGACTTGCAAGATTACATACAGCAGTTTCTTCTGGACTACTGTATTGAATGATTTCAGTGCATAAATTGGACGATTGAATCACTCCCACGTTTTTTTGATTTGATTTTTCATTGCAGGCGTCTTTGAACAAGAGATAGGGAGTTCCCGTTTCCATTTGCGAATTTAAAATTTGAAACCATAAATCACGTGCTTCAATGACCTTACGTGCTTTGCCTTGCGATTCATACAATTCATACAAGTCACGATATTCTTTTCCATACACATGGTTCAACCCAGGGCATTGATGCGGACAAAACAAGGACCACTTTTCTTGTTTTTCAACACGTTCCATAAACAAATCGGGTACCCATAGTCCATAAAACAAATCACGAGCTTTGGCATTTTCATCCCCCGTGTTTCGTTTTAAATCTAACCATGCTTCAATGTCAGGATGTTCAGGAGACAAATAAATGGCAATGGACCCATTGCGTTTCCCCCCGCCTTGATCTACAAATCGTGCGGTTTCATTGAAGACACGAAGCATGGGTACAAGCCCATTACTTTTTCCATTGGTTCCTTGAATTGAGGTACTGGACGCACGAATATTATGAACATGAAGACCAATACCGCCTGCCCATTTTGAGATTAATGCACAATCCTTTAGCGTATCATAAATACCTTCAATGGAATCTTCTTGCATGGCCACTAAAAAACACGAACTCAATTGGGGATGAATTGTTCCAGCATTAAACAGGGTTGGAGTTGCATGCGTATAATAAAACAAGGACATTAAATCGTACGTTTCTTTTACTTTGGCAAAATTGGTTCCGTGAAGGGCAACCGAGACACGCATCCACATATGTTGGGGTCGTTCCACAATAACATCATTTACTTTTAGTAAATAGGCACGTTCCAACGTTTTATATCCAAAATAATCAAATAAATAGTCACGTGAATTATCTAGCATGGCTTGATAAGATTCGCCATACATGTCTATACATTCTTTATACTGGTCATTGATTCTACCAGCCTCGTGCAACTGACGAACCACTTCAACTAGAGAGTCCGATGTATTTTTGTGTAAATTGGAAATCACAATTCTACCTGCCAACATGCCAAAATCAGGGTGAGTTGTGCATTGAGACGCACACTCTTGTGCCGTCAATTCATCAATTTTAGAAGTAGAAATATGATTATGCAATTGTTGAATAATTTGAATCACTAATTTTGGAGTATCAATGCATAAACAAGGTTGCATTTGTGTTAATTTATGGATGCGCTCTGTTATTTTATCAAACAAGACTGGCTGAGTGGAATTGTCTCGTTTGATAACTTGCATTAGTATCTATCATCATGTAAGTTTAAGTTGTTTACCAATCTAATTCTTTAATCTTATACGAGGTACAATTGTCAAATTCATACGTAATGTATGTCTGATAATAGATGCAAAAACGTTTCTCTGGAAACACATTTTTGTGCCATAGACATTTATAACAGTTGGATTTGATAGCATGTGCCATGGATATAAAAAATAAAATTTTCATCTATTTTATAACAAAAGCATCTCTTTATTATATTTGTTTATTACATGTTATGGGGACCATCCACTTGGTTTTTTTTACATAGTTTAGCAGAAACAATTCATCCAGCTCATTATCTTCTTGTCAAACGTGAATTATGGAATTATATTAAAGAATTGTGCATGAATTTACCCTGTCCCGATTGCTCAAACCATGCAACGACGTATTTGTCTTCTATACCTATTCCTGAAAATAAAGAAGAATTTGTAAAGGCAATGTTTGTTTTCCACAATGTAGTCAATCAATCAAAACAAAAACCCCTTTTCGCATCAGAACAATTAACCCAATACAAAAATAAACCCTTTGTACAATTCTTTCTCTTGTATAAAACAAGCGTCTTAAATCAACCTTACAATCCAAAATTAATGATGCACAAAATAAGATGCAAAAAATATATCATGCGATTTCAAAAATGGTTACACCAACAATCATTGATTTAACAATAATAATTTACCCCAAAAGGTCTGCTGCTGTTTTTGATTTGATTTTTCTTCTTGAAGCAAACGATACGCCCTTTCCGTAGCCATTCGGTCTTCTTCTTCCTCTTGTTTAGATAACATGTGTTCGGACTCTTGTTTCGTTAAAGGGACCATGGAAGCACTTCGTATTTTTTTTAATTCCTCTAAACTAGAATACTGACAAGAATAATCTTCTTCTGATACACCAATCACTGAATCTGTTGTATATACTTTTTTCAAATCAGAATAATGAGGAGTATTGGATGCACAAATATCCTTGATGACAATTGAACGACTTTGATTTTTTCTTGTTTCATACGAGGTATCTAAATCGTCCTGAGATTTCAACCAATCACCATACCCATCATCCTCTTTCAGATACAACTTCTCAAATAAAAGATTAAAGTCCTTGGAAAACGACGATTTTTTACTAAACTGTTCTGCTAAAATACGCTTATCTGTTTCTTCCATGCTTTCTAAAATGTCATCAAACGACATCGTCTCGTGCATGTTGGATTCAGTCTTTTGTTTAAAGGCATACACGGAAGTTAACAAGGAATAGGCTTTATGAAAAAATAAAAAATACTCTTTATCTAACCCTGATTTATCAGGATGAACGGCCACCACTCGTTTTCTTGCTTCCTTTAAATCCAATTCATTAAAGTGTTCCGGCATTTTAAACAGTTTCAATAAGTCCTTCAAAGAATAATGATCTAAATTTAAATCCATATTCTTTATTCCGCTTATTTATTTAATTCTCTTTTTCTATGAAAAAAATTGATGATGAAATTTTAATACGTATAATATCCATGAGTCTTTCTATCTATCAGCGTAAAACCGATATCGGGCATGTTCTTGATGCACCAGACATGTACATTGGCCCCATTCAACCAGTTGAAACCACCAATTGGTTATCTGAAGGTACCACCATTGTTGCAAAACCCCATTTGTACATTGCAGGATTATATAAATTATTTGATGAAGTTTTAGTCAATGCTCACGACCAATACATACGCATGAAAGATACAACTCCAGTCACTTACATCAAAGCTTCGGTGAAAGAGGGTCAGATTACCATGATGAACGATGGACCCGGTATTGATATTGCCATTCATCCTGAGTATGACGTTTATATTCCACAAATGATATTTGCCGAACTTCGTACCTCAACCAATTACGACAAGGAAGAAAAAAAAATTGTCGGTGGCAAAAATGGATTTGGTGCTAAACTAGCCATTATATGGTCGACGCATGCCGTTTTAGAAACGGTAGATGCAACTCGTAAATTGAAATATACGCAAGTCTTTCGCAACAATTTAAGTATCATTGAATTACCCGTCATTACTAAATATACAAAGAAACCCTACACCTCTCTTTCCTTTACACCCGATTACGCTAGACTTGGTATTTCAGGCTTAGATGCAGACATGCAAGCGTTAATGAAACGACGCATGATGGATATTGCAGGCATTACCGATAAAAAAGTAAAAGTCAGTTGGAACGATACCGTTCTTCCCGTACAAAACTTTTCCAGTTACATTGAAACGTTTGGCGTTACCGATAAAGTACAAGATGCCTGTGTAAGGTGGGAATATGCAGTTGCCTTAGCCGATGAATTCCAACAAGTTTCCTTTGTCAACGGTATTCATACTCAAAAGGGTGGGCGACATGTAGATTATCTAGTCAATCAAATCACACGTAAATTGGTGGCGTATATCCTTCTCAAGAAAAAAGTCGAAGTTAAGTCCAGCATGATTAAAGAACGCATGATACTCTTCGTACATTGTTCCATTGAAAATCCAACCTTTGATAGTCAAACCAAAGATTGCTTGACCACTCCAGTAACTCAATTTGGGTCCTTGTGCGAAATCAGTGACAAGACCATTGAAAAAATCGCCAAATTGGGGTTTATGGAAATGGCACTCAAAGCCAATGAAAAGAAAGAATTATCTACTGTAAAAAAACAAGACGGTGTCAAAACACGTGTGCTTCGTGGTATTCCTAAATTAGTCGATGCTAATTGGGCAGGAACCGCCAAATCCAGCGAATGCACACTCATCTTATGCGAAGGAGACTCGGCCAAAGCAAGTGTTGTCAGCGGCCTTTCGAAAAAGGACCGAGACATGTTTGGCGTCTATCCGATGCGTGGTAAAATGCTCAATGTACGTGACGAAACTTTAACTCGTATCAACGATAACAAAGAAATTCACGAATTGAAGCAAATCATGGGTTTAGAAATTGGTAAAGTCTATACACCAGACGATGTCCATAAACGGTTGAGATATGGTAAAATACTCTTTATGACCGACCAAGACCCCGATGGCAGTCACATTAAAGGATTAGGCATCAATCTATTCGGAAGTCTTTGGATTTCCTTACTTCAACAAACCGGATTTATTGGATTCATGAATACACCCATCATCAAAGCTAAAAAGAACGGAAAAGAACAAGTCTTCTACAACGAAGGACAATACGATTCGTGGAAGTCTGCCAATCCAACTGGTTGGGAAATCAAGTATTACAAAGGATTAGGTACAAGTACGTCCAAAGAATTCATTCAATACTTTCAAGACAAAAAAGTAGTGCAATTTGAATGGCAAGACAAATGCGGCGACTCCATTGATAAAGTGTTCAACAAAAAGCGGGCCGAAGACCGCAAACGCTGGTTGGAAGCTTATTCCAAAGACATTTATCTAGATACATCCAAAACCACCATTTCGTACAGTCAATTCATCGACAATGAACTCAGTCACTTCTCTATCTACGATTGCAAAAGGTCCATCCCCAATGTCATTGACGGATTTAAACCGAGTCAGCGTAAAATCATGTTTGGAGTCTTTAAAAAGAAGTTGACCAAGGAAATTAAAGTGGCTCAGTTAAGCGGCTACGTATCCGAACATTCCGCCTACCATCACGGTGAAGCAAGTTTAAACGGAACCATTGTTAATATGGCGCAAGACTTTGTCGGCTCCAACAATCTAAATCTATTGACACCCAACGGTCAATTTGGAACTCGATTAGAAGGCGGTAAAGATTCCGCAAGTGAAAGATACATCTTTACCCAACTAGCACCTTACACACGACTCATTTTCCCCGAACAAGACGATGCCATCCTAGAGTACAATTTCGAAGATGGGGACTCCATTGAACCAGTGTATTATGTACCCATCATTCCCATGGTTTTGGTGAATGGCTGTAGGGGCATCGGTACTGGCACAAGTACAAATGTATTGTGTTATCATCCGGTACAACTCATTGATTATTTAATCAAGAAATTGCATGGTGGTGCTGAAACGCTCGATTTACTTCCGCATTATCGTGGATTCAAAGGTACCATTTCACTCAATTCTAAATATGTAGTCAAAGGTACGTATTCCAAAAAAGACTTGTTGGTGCACATAACCGAATTGCCCATTGGTGTATGGACCGTTGAATACAAAGAGTATCTGGAGTCACAAATTGGTGTAACCATCAAAGAATACACAGACCATTCCACCGATAAAATGGTGGATATGAAAATTCAATTGTTAGCTGATATAGATGTAGAGAAAGCGTTAAAATTATCCACCACCCTTTCGATTAGTAACATGAACCTGTTTGACGCTGAAGAACATTTAAAAAAATATACCAATATTGATGATATTCTTGAAGACTTTTATGAAATTAGATACGAAACGTACAAGAAACGAAAAGCGTACCAACTCAAATTGTTACAAGATACGCTTCACAAAGTAGAACAAAAAGTGAAATTTATCAAAGCAGTCTTAAGTGGCAATCTTGATTTGCGAAACAAAAAGCAACAGGTGTTACACGAAGAATTGAAATCCATTCAAATTGACATGTATGAAAACTCTTACTCCTATTTAACTAAAATGCCCATGGACAGCGTAACACAAGAAAAAGTAGAATCTCTTGAAAAAGAGTTTCACGACATACAACAAGAAGTATCTCAATTAACAGCCATGACCATTGAAAACATGTGGATTCAAGAACTACAAGCTCTTAAAAAAGCGATTTAACCCGAAAAAAATAATATACTATATAGTATGCGATTCAGCATAGATTTTGTTACTGAAAATGAGGTACACAACTCGTATCAAGACTTATATAGAGATGACCCTACTTCGGCCAACAATATTATGCAAAATGTTACTATATTACTACATAGGATAAGTAAATATCCGGGAGATGCTATTGCAACTGCACATGAAGGAGAAGAATGGGAATATCCAGGAACTGTAGAGTTAGATGATAATTATGTATTCACGATAGACAACAACCCTAATATAACACCTGAATTTCTAACAGGTTATTTTACAAATATGGACCCGATGGATGTCTATACACTAAATTTCAATGTAAGAGGTGGAAAACGTGCGCACAAAAAATCAAAAGTACGGCGCTCTAGACGATTTAGACGAGCTAAACGAACTCGCCATAGTAAATATTTTTTTACCTAGTTAATATATTGATAAACCCAATTTTGAAGATACAATAAAAATCCATGAGGAACTTAAACGACGTGAAGAAATCAGAAAGAAATTAAATGTATCAAAATACTATGGATAAGGTTGATTTAATCAAAGCGTTAATTCGTTCTCATAGAACCGAACACATTCCATTAACAACCTTAACTACAGATTTTACTCTACCAGATAGTCATATTTTATCCATTGGAATTTTTACACACGGCGAAATTATAGTTACCCCCGATGGAACTCCCGTAAAAAATAAAAATTTTCCAGATGTAATACTACACAAACAAAATGCTGGTGCCTATGGATGTATCACAGTTAGTAAAGTATTGCATGATAAGTCAAACAATTTTAATAAAACATGTATAACAACTAATATTTCACTAGTGTCCTTAAAAAAAAGTATGTATTATTTCTATAGAAAAAAACATTATTCTTCTTTTACAGAAACAACCGTACATCCCTTGCATTGCGCCGAAGGCACGTGTCGTCTTTTTACGGATAAAAACAAATACTATGAAAAAAAATACTTTGCGGATGATGAATTAAGTAATATGATTTTATCTTATGTGAGTGATAATCATATTGTATCCATTAATCTAATGAGGTGTGACGCAGCTATGTTATTATCTGCGGTTGGAATAATGTCAAAAGAAACACTGCAAGTATGTAAAGAATTCTGCGACAATCGAGATTTTTATTCAAATCCTACCATCACTACTTCGCAATTACACAAGTTAATTGCCTTGTTTAAACAATTTCGAGGAATTCAACAAGTAAATATATTAGATTTATCATGTAATGTAATGAAAGCAACACCACGGAACGGAACCAACACCTGCGAGGGGTACGGAGCGTATCAGTCTTGTGCTCCTGCAGAAGATGATTTTGGATGGGGTGGTAAACGCAAGTCCCGCAAGTCTAGACGTAAAATAAAATAAAGGTGTATAATAATGTACGTTTCGTTTTATCTTACTTATATTTTATTATTAACAACGACAACCATTACATTTATAGAAGCATTGCGCACACCGATTCCCCGAGTTCAACACATCATGAATTTAGAGACATGTATCTCTCTTGTTGCCTGTTATTTTTATTCCATGTTCAATGATAAGATTAAAAAAAGTGAGGAAGCTAAAGAAACCATCAAATGGAAAGAATTTACTCAACTTCGGTATAACGATTGGGCCATTACAACACCCATGATGCTTCTTGTGTTGTCTCTTGTGTTATCGTTTAATTCTAAAACACACATACGATTACATTGGTTCCTCGTAAGTATAGTTTTCAACTACATTATGTTATACACGGGTTATTTGGGGGAGACTGAAAAATTAAATAGAAACATGTCCCAACTTCTAGGATTTATTGCGTTCCTTATTACCTTTGGTGTCATCTATGTTCAATATCTTTTACCACGATACAATTTCGATAATATGATTATATTCTCGTCTGTTCTTGTAGTATGGTCGTTGTATGGCGTGGCCTTCAATTTTACAGAATTATATAAAAATATTACCTATAATTATTTGGATTTAATCTCTAAATGTTTCATTGGCATTAGTCTATGGATATACTATACTAAAATTATTCGCCTAGTATAATGGATATAAGTCATTATGGAGACATGTTGGCAATTCCGTTCTTTTTCTTGTTAACTATTTATTTTTATAACTTGAAAAAGAAGACGCCACAAGAATATATTTTTTTAGGATTTTGTTTTCTAGGATTTGTAATGGATATTTTATACACTTATTTATATTTAACGCAATAAAACCATTCAGAACCAGCTTTTTACGAATTTAGGAAAATACTTATCAATTGACGTAATCAGCAAAAAAACGATTGTAACGTTTAGTACGCCTCAATCTTATTTTTTTAGCTTTTGTTTTTTTCTCACCTACACAATATTTTTTGCCGTTCACAACGTAAATCTTTCCTTTACATTTCATACTATTATTCAATAAATTCAAGTGGTTGATTTTCATAAATATGCATGTCTCCTAATTTAGTTCTATGAGGATAATATTGAGTGAACATGGCATCTAAATTAAGTGACGCCAACCCTACTTTTAGCTTCGCATGCATAACATTGACGTTACAAATTTCATTACGAGCACAATTTATTTTTTCACGAGTGCCATATCTAGATTCAAATAGTAGTTTACGTCCTATGTCGTCATGTATAATTTTATTTATGTTTGGCAATAATTCTACATGAGGTTTATTCATCAGAATACGTAAAAGATAATAATATAAACGCAAATCGTGACTAATGTTAGAATTTGTTGGATTAATATAATGAAATATAGGCGGGTTTAAATATCTAAATCCTACATTTGAACCACACACACCCCTTGTTTTATTATTACATGCTTTTTCTGCGCAAACACTATCTCTAAACATACTAGATGATAATGTGTCCGTAAAATGACATCTTCCATAATCAATTATTTTAGCAACATAAATAGATTTAAATGTAGTTACACCAGCAGCGGAATGATAATGGTATTGGATATACTTTGTATTCGACGGTTCATATAATAATACATTATGACCATGTAAATCATAGTGTGTAAATATATTTTTCATGTTATCTAAAACAAAATAAACTTGATACAATAAAGTTAAAAAATTATAATTCAATGACTCATGTTCTATATTTACCAAGTCTGCAATTGAAATTACACCTTTCAAGTGTTGAATTAACACAGCGAGATGTTTTGAAGATTTGCATGCGTCTTTTATATTATAAGATTGAAGTTCAATGTGAGATTTAAATTCATCCGCATTTATTATTTTATTTTGTTTTACAAACTTCCAACTGTTATTTGTTTTATACTTATATAAATTGTATGTTTCTATAAAACAAGGATACCTTAGTGACATTTTATTTAAAAATTGTCCAACTCTATACTCATACATTAAATTATCTGCATTATTCGATGTAGATGATTTTAGTACTGCATAGGACGAATACTCTTTGTGAGTAAATTTAATCTCATTTATGAATCCATTTGCAGAGTCTGCCCCAATCCTGTTAATTGGATCTTTCACATAACTTAAATTAAAGTTACCAAAAAAATCTTTAATTTTGTTGAGCTCTTTACCGAAGACAATACATACTCCAGCATCAGAACATACACTTGATAAAAACCGTGAGATTCTTTTATGTTTTGTTTTATTCATGAACCGCTGAACAACACGAGCATTTCTATTAGGAGATGCAACAGAACCTACAGAACCTACAGAACCTACAGAACCTACAGAACCTACAGAACCTACAGAACCTACAGAACCTACAGAACCTACAGAACCTACAGGAACTACAGGAACTACAGGAACTACAGGAACTACAGGAACAGGAACTACAGGAACGGGATACTGTTCACAATTACCAGTTCTTTTATTTCTACGGGTTCCGGTTGGACATTTTCTACGAACTGGTGCAGGTACGGGTGCATTTGCTGGATACTGTTCACAATTACCGGTTCTTTTATTTCTACGACTTCCATTTGGACATCTAAGCATATTATATATTTATATTAAAAACCATCAAAAAAATATAGTTTTGATGGTTTTTTCAAAAACATATTTTTTATAAAAGTCCTTAAAACCAGCCTTTTTATTTTTTGCTCTTTTTTTGTGAATGACTTAATAGTACGTTTTACATGATACTATCATGTAACCTTCCGACTATAAATTGTAATTATGCTCACAAATATGTGTTTCCATTTTGGAAACACTTTTTTAAAACAACTAAAACTATATTCTTTTTTATCTTGAAATAGGTCTTAACACATCACAAACTATTTTAAAAAATGACATTGATTTTAAAAAAAGAGCAAGTTTTACTTGTTTTTAATTTTGAAGGATTTATGTTTTCGTTTATGTTTTGTACCTTTACGTGCTTCTGCTGTATGTTTTTTTTGATACATGGCTAATAAATCTTTAAAATCATTCATAACACTTGTCAAATCATCGTCATCATTGCCACTACCAAAATCAGCTCTTTCAAAATCAACCAGTCTTGCTTTTTTTTCGTCTTTATTATACACAATGTTATCATGAGAAATATCATTATGATGAAATCCTTTTTGATTCATGGATTCAACTTCAGTTCGTAATACTGATAATGCTAATATAATGTCATCAAATACACTCGTGTCTATATGACCGTCTTTGTAAGCGGCATGTTCTATAATTTCAAAATAAGTAACAAGTGAAACTCCACCATAGATTGAAAAAACGCATGTATCGTATACAATTCCAAATTTGGTTGTCATTCTATGACTATCATGTTCGTCTAACTTAACCATATGTTCTGCATAAATAGCCCCATCTGGTATAGTTTGTTGAATGATGGATGCAAATTCCATTTCTGCGTTGGCAACTTTGAATGATGTTAATTTAGAAACATAGTTTCCGATAGGTGCACCTGGAATGTTTAATGCAGGAAAATATACTTTTCCACTCATTCCTTCTCCAATTAAGTTTTCCATATGTATAAATTATATTTTATGTTTGGGTTTCGTTTACACCCTTAAAATGGGACAAATTATGTTTTTATAGTAATGACGCATAAAAATGAGGATTATAAAATTTCTGCCGTAAAATATTATTTGAAAAATAAAGACAATATAATTTTTAGTGAGATTTGTCCCATTTTAAATCTTCAAGGTGTAAACTTTTTTAATAAAATTGAATGAATATCCATTTAGAATTATAAAAATGTTGGTATCCATTCCTGTAAATTGTATGAAATTGGGTTGTCGTTATTTTATAACGGATGGTAAACATTATTATTTTGGAACTTATATCGGATTTTCAATCGAATGTATTAAACTACACGGTAAAAAAGTACCGTCCATGAATGGATACAATGAAATGTATTTTGACACAACCCGATATTTTAAATATATCTGTTATAAATTTGTTCCAGCTAAAATGGAACAAGTTTTATTGAATAAAATTCTTCAAAAACTTACGGGAGATTTTACATTTTCTTATAGTCTAGGCACACCTTTTACTTTATAAAATTGAAATACTAATTACTATATTTTTTTTAAAATGTTTCCTCTTAAATATTGTGGAACCTGGTATCTCTTGTACAGTACCAATCCAAACATTTCACCTTCCACCATTTTAAATATTCAATACAATCGTTTAAATATCTCCCCCATTCAAAAACATAATTATTTTCAAATTAAACGAACTCATCAAGGATGTATAAGCCTTCATGAAGATTGTGCAAAAGTAGTATGGTCTCAAAAAGTAAATTGTGAAATTGATTTTCTCTTATTACCTAGTTTTCCAATTTACGCACAAGATATGAAATGTCCACCCTTATACATTAAATATTCCATGGATGAATCAAATTCTGTATGTACCTTTACCAACAAATATACCTATGTGTTTCATAAATCTTCCAACGTTGAAACAAAAGATAACATTTTAAAAATATTCATAACGCAATTGTTATTGGATTTGATTATACGACATTTGTAATTTTGTTCTTTTTCTCAGTTTATAAGAATTTGTTTAGCAGAATGTTTTCCAAGTACAAACTAATAATTTATTATTATATGATTACTGTTTATACATCCTTGATTCTATCTATTATAATACAGATAGTATCTGGTATCATAGAATTTGTATCTTTATTTGCTAAGTTACCTTTGAAATATGCTTTTTTGAAACAAATGATGTTGTTAGAAGTAGTTGTACAAGTTATAGAAAGTTCATTTTACATATATTGGTTTAAAAATTTTAAAAAGGTTGCCAATGTTACGCCAACTCGATATTTTGATTGGGTCATTACAACACCAACCATGCTTGTCAATTTAATTTTTTATTTAATTTTTTTACACAGCTTAGATACTAATACGAGTGACACTTTACAGTTTGTTGAATTATTTAAACAAGAATCAACTACAATTCTTCCCATTTTACTACTTAATTGGACAATGCTTTTATTTGGATATTTAGGTGAAATTTCTGTGTTACCAGTAATTGTAGGAGTGGTATTAGGGTTTATTCCTTTTTTAATGTATTATTATACCATTTATCATACTTATGTGTTGAATGAAACTGGATTTAAAATATTTATGTACTTTTTTATTTTTTGGATGTTGTATGGCTGTGTTGCTATATTACCTTATAAACTTAAAAATATTTGCTATAATATATTAGACCTATTTTCTAAAAACTTTTTTGGTATCTTTTTAAGTTATCTCATATTTAATAATATGTCTTAAACAAAACTAGGTAAAGACATTGCTCTTTTTTTAATATCAGTAAGAAATGTCATACAAAAAGTAATAATTGTATTACCAGTATGGTGTAAATTTTACAATAAATCAATCTGTTATTTAAAAAGTGTTTCCAAAATGGAAACACATATTTGTGAGCATAATTACAATTTATAGTTGGAAGGTTACATGATAGTATCATGTAAAACGTACTATTACGTCATTCACAAAAAAAGAGCAAAAAATAAAAAAGCTGGTTTGAAGGACTTTTATAAAAAATATGTTTTTGAAAAAACCATCAAACCTATATTTTTTTGATGGTTTTACAAGAAATCTCAGTATTTTGCATCTACAAGAATTATCTATTGTGATTACAAGAATTATCTCTATTAATTATGGATTCATTTATATCTTGTACGCTTTTTTTTTAAACGGGTTTATTTTTTTAGTAGGAAATAATAGTTTGTCAAATTGAGTTTGAGGAGGCTCTTTATAGGGTGTATCTACACGTGTAATATGCTTCATGCATTCTGACACATAAGAGTCAAAGGCATGTTGAATAGGTCCGTCAAAGGGACTTTCCATCATTTGTTTTGTTAATCCTATGATTTTATCTTTGTACAAGGGATCTAATTCGTGTTTTTTTTGAGATACTTTGAGTCGTTTTGAAATTAAACATTGTATCGTTGGGTCATCCATATATTATATAAATTAAATACATGGCAGCAATGGAATCAAATGTACTAGGTATTTATATTAAGACACATGGTCAATTATCACAATCTACTAAACTATTAGACACGCCTAACCGTATTACAATAAAAAAATTCAATTTAGGTGGATATGGATGTTTATCTTATCCGGTTCCCAGAACAGAAAACCCTGAAGAAATTGCAATAAGTTTAACATACGGAGAACATTTAGTGTGTTCGCAATTTAATTATCAATTCATACATAAAAATTCAGTAGATACATATGAGATTCGTGTTGATACGGAAGATTCATGTGAAGTATTTGAAGGAAACACACGATGGCTTAAAAAGAAATATACGTTTGATGAAACCAGAAACAACTTATTTTTTGCGTTTCATGATAAAACTGTAAACATTGTAGATTGTACAATAGAATCGTTTGAAGCATTTTTGTCACCTTACCCTTATAACTCCCGTATTACAAAAAAAATAACATCTTTTATTGCAAATCGAGACAGGAACAACTGTATCACTACAGAAGATATATTCATGTTAATTGATGTAATAAAAATAGTTCATGGAATAACAAATGTAACTATTTTAGATGAATCATGTAATATTTTAAAAAGTAAAACAAAGAGTGTAGTGAGACATAGAGGTAAAGAGGAATTGAGTTGTTTGCCTATTCATAAATCAGAAGTATACAAACTACCATTTGGTGTTGGTTATGGCGGTAAACAAGTTAAAACACGCAAGTTTAAAAGAAAAAAGTTCACAAAAACTTAAAGATTTTAATTATCTTATATATATGAATTGTTGTTATCTTATATCTTCGACAACCAAGTTGAATATAAAAACCCCAAATTCATACTTTGTAGATTTAATTACAATCAATCAAAGTCACATTCAACTTTTATTAACAATGCCTAAATACGATTGGTATATTTTTATCAACGATACATCGTTTATACATAAGAATAAATTAACTGAATTATTAAATAAATACGATTGTAATGAATCTTATTGCATTGGAAATAAAGTGGATTATTTGACTATAGATCATATGTCCACCTACATCATCTCAAGACAGTTACATGAATTACTGCGTTCTTATATTGAGGTAAATGAATTAGGTAACTTACATGATGTATCCTTGTACTCAATCATTCAAGAATTATCGACAACACAACAAATTCAAATGATTCATAATTCTAATTTAGACGTGCATCCAAAAAATAAAACAGACAATTCCATTATCGTGTATCCGGTTACACAAGAACAATACGCTCTTTATAATAAGCCTACCGCAGGTGTCTTCGCTTTAGTGACAGATTTAAATTATTGGAATCGTGCTAAACGAACCATTCAAGAATTGAGAGACAATGGAAAATGGAAGGAAACCATTGTGTTGATTACGATTGATTTTGATTTAGAAGAAGAGTTCAAAACAACCTATTCAGTGACTGAAAAGAAGTTTGATGTCATTGATACATCATCTTTATTAAAACGCATTGGTCCAGAAGGGTTTTCTAATTCAGATAAACGAGAATTAAATAAGTTATCTCAATGGGAAAAATTACACGTATTTGATGATTATTTTAAACAATGGAAATGGGTTGTCTATCTAGATGCTGGTCTATCTATTGTAGAAGATGTTAGTTCTTTGATAGAATTGGATTGTACCAATAAAATATTGGCTCCACAAGATGGAGATAAACGATTCAATGAACAGGTAAGTTATGATAAACCTAACTATATTCATTTGATGTGTAGTAAATTTGGAAAGGATATTTTGGATTCAACCGTCATGTTAAATTGTATGTGGATGTATGATACCGCCATTTTAGATACGTGCAATAAGTATGAATTGATACAAGGAATAAATGAGTATCCGTGTTGTAAAACAAATGAAATGACCATTATGAACTTGTTTTTTCATTTCAAGTATCACCTATGGGAACCATTTCCAGAAAAAATAAACCATAAATTCTTTTTTACATGGACAGAGAAACATTCATTGTCATGGAAAGACTATTGTTTTATCAAATATTCTAGGACAATTGATTATAAGAATTAACTTAAATCCTAGTATGTATATGTAGATATGGTTTATACCTTATATATGGTGGTTGACGAATCGCTCAAACCATTATATGAAACCAAAATAGTGAATCAAGACGAATATGCGGATTCAGGGTTTGATTTGTTTTGCACTGAAACCATCACAGTTGAGGGAACGTGTTTTATTGACTTTAAAATAAAAACGGCCATGTACAAAGATGATAAGCCATGTGCCTATTATTTATATCCAAGATCAAGTATATCCAAAACACCCTTTCGATTAGCAAATAGTGTAGGTATTATAGATGCCGGTTATCGAGGAAATGTAGGTGCCTACTTTGACTGTAAGAGTCCTAGTCAAATCAAGTTTGGACAACGGCTGGTTCAAATATGCTCTCCTACATTAGAACCATTTCAGATTATCTTCACGGATTCATTAACCGCAACTCAACGCAATACAAATGGGTTTGGTTCATCTGGTAAATAGAATATATGAATTGTATATGTTTAAATTAAACCTTGATAAAAAAAAAGTTAAATTACTTGACACAAACGTAATTCCTCTTCATGTCTATTTGACGTGGAAGACGAATCTACCTCTTAATATGAAGCAAAATTATATATATTTACGTAAAAAAAATCCAAACTTTAATTTTCATTTATATGATGAGGCCCAATGTCGTTCCTGTATTCAAACCTACTTTCCTTCTGCACTGGAAGCGTTTGATAGTTTGATTCCAAGTGCTTACAAGGCAAATTTATGGAGTCTCTGTGTATTGTATCAATTTGGAGGTATTTACATGGACATTAACCTCACCTCAATTGGAAACTTTGATTTGTATAATCTTGTGAATAAAGAACACTTTGTCGTGGATACATCAACAATTGCGCCACACATTTACGATGGATTGATGGTATGCAAACCAACCAATCCGTTTTTGCTTGAATGTATTGAACAACTGATACAGAATGTACAGAGTTGTTATTACGGAGAATCTCCTTCATCGCCAACAGGTTCAGAGATGCTTGGACGAATAGGTTACAAAAATCAACTCAATTTAGATATGTCATTGAATTTGCGTACCTATATTACATATAAAAATGTAGTCATCTTTAAAAAAAATGAATACAATGAATGGGGAGAATATTTTTCCATTTGGAAAAATAAAAATATTTACGTTAAACAATTGATTCCCCTTCATGTTTATGTAACGTGGAAAACACTTGAGTTGCCTCCTAGAATGAAGCAAAATTATATAAATTTACGTAAAAAAAATCCAGAATTTAATTTTCATTTATTCGATGATAGTCAATGTCGTGATTTCATCCAAATTTACTTTCCTTCTGCAGTGGATGTATTTGATAGTTTAATTCCAGGTGCTTACAAGGCTGATTTATGGCGTCTATGTGTCTTATATCAGTTTGGTGGTATTTACATGGACAGTACGCTTGAATGTCTAGGTAACTTTAAATTGTATAGTCTTATTGATAAAGAACACTTTGTTCTGGATAAACAACATTCGCCCCACATCTACAATGCCTTCATGGTATGCAAACCAAACAATCCGTTTTTGCTTGAATGTATTCACCAACTAATAAAAAATGTAACGAATAAATATTACGGTGAATCGCATTTATCGCCAACAGGTTCAGAGATGCTTGGACGAATAGCTATCAATCATTCTTTAAATATAGACATGGTTCATTCCAGAGATTTACAAACGCACATTATGTATAAAAATGTTGCCATCTTAAAAAATTATGGGTACAATGGGGAACGGTTACAATATTCTTCTACCATGTGGAAAAATAAAAATATATATGAGTACAATGAACGATTAGAACAATCTATATTTAAAAATGGCTACGTTACCCAAGTCATTCCTCTTCATGTCTATTTAACGTGGAAAACGCTTGAGTTGCCTCCTAGAATGACGCACAATTATACGAAATTATGTAACCATAATCCAGAATTTAAGTTTCATTTATATGACGATACCCAATGTCGTAACTTCATTCAAACCCATTTCTCTTCTGCACTGGAAGCATTTGATAGTTTAATTCCAGGTGCTTACAAGGCTGATTTATGGCGTCTATGTGTCTTGTATCAATATGGAGGTATTTACATGGATAGTAAGATTGAATGTATTGGTAACTTTAAATTGTATAATCTGGTTGATAAAGAACACTTTGTTCTGGATAGACCAACATATACACCCCATGCCATCTACAATGCCTTCATGGTATGCAAACCAAACAATCCGTTTTTACTTGAATCCATTGAACAAATTATAAAGAATGTAAATAGTAATTATTACGGCGAATCAGCTTTATCACCAACCGGTCCAGATATGCTTGGTAAAATAGCGTTGAAGCATTCTTTAAATATAGACTTGGTTCATTCAAAAGAAATAAATAAATACATTACGTATAAAAATGTTGCCATCTTAAAAAACTATGATGGATACAATGAAGAACGTATCATAAATTATGGAAATTTATGGAAAACTAAAAATATTTACTTTAAACCCATTCCTCTTCATGTCTATTTAACGTGGAAAACGCTTGATTTACCTCCTAAAATGAAACACAATTATACGAAATTATGTAACCATAATCCAGAATTTAAGTTTCATTTATATGACGATACCCAATGTCGTGACTTCATTCAAACCCATTTCTCTTTTGCTCTGGAAGCATTTGATAGTTTAATTCCAAGTGCTTACAAGGCTGATTTATGGCGTCTTTGTGTCTTGTATCAATATGGAGGTATTTACATGGACAGTACACTCGAATGTATTGGTAACTTTAAATTGTATAATCTGGTTGATAAAGAACACTTTGTTAAAGATAGTCATACCATCTACAATGCCTTCATGGTATGCAAACCATACAATCCGTTTTTACTTGAATCCATTGAACAAATTATACAAAATGTAAACGAATCACCAATAGAGATACTTGGTAAAATAGCATTGACGCATTTAAATATAGATATGGTTCATTCCAGAGATTTACATACGCACATTATGTATAACAATGTTGCCATCTTAAAAAACTATAATGAATACGATGTACCATAAATTATTATGGGAAAAATAAAGCTATTAAAGTCTAATATAAAACTATGTCCATTCCCCTTAATGTTTATGTAACGTGGAAAACGTTTAATTTACCTCCTAAAATGAAGCAAAATTATATGAAATTACGTAAAAAAAATCCAGAATTTAAGTTTTATTTATATGACGATACCCAATGTCGTTCTTTCCTTCGTTCCTACTTCCCTTATGCAGTGGAAACATTTGATAAATTAATTCCAGGTGCTTACAAGGCTGATTTATGGCGTCTATGTGTATTGTATCAGTTTGGAGGTATTTACATGGATATTAAGCTTGAATGTCTAGGTAACTTTAAATTGTATAGTCTTATTAATAAAGAGCATTTTGTTCTAGATAGACCAAACCATTCGCCACACATCTACAATGCCTTCATGGTGTGCAAACCAAACAATCCGTTTTTGCTTGAATGTATTCACCAACTTGTAGAAAATGTAAAGAGTAATTATTACGGTGAATCGCCTTTATCGCCAACCGGTCCTGAGATGCTAGGGCGAATTGCATTAAAGTATTCTTTAAATGTCGATATGGTGCACTCCCTTCATAAAGATACTCATATTATGTATAAGAATGTTGCCATTTTAAAAAATTATGTTGAATATCGAAAAGAACAGATTAATATATCTCCTATTTATTATTATAAGTTATGGATGGACCGACGTATTTACAATTAAGGTTAAAGCATTTTCGTTACAATTCCAGAAGCACTCGTCAAAATGTTACGAGAGTTACCACGATACTTCTTTAAAAGATGGCTGTAATTCTATTTAAATTGTAAATTAAATTTTATATTGAACTACAGTATGTCAGTAGTTATAAATAAGATAGTTATAAATAGTAATTCTATCGATATGATTAAACTTATTAAAGCAGAAAACGAGTTAATTGAACAAATTGATACTCTTAAAGAACAAAATAATGAAACAAAAAGGAATTTACTAATAACAAGTATTGAAGAGTTTGAAGGTAAAACAAAATCCCTCACAAGTAACATTAGTAACATGATGAACATAGTTAATGAACGTCATCCTCTTAGGAAAAAGAGTACGTATGATTCAATTTTTAATCCCTCTAACGTGATTGAGTCGTTTGAATCTTTATGGGAGTATGAGTCAAAATCAACAAGTTATATGATTCGTCTCCTATGTCATAGTTTTATGGAGGTAAAAGGTACAGTAATATTTAATTTAAACGTACCCGAATTAAAAACTATATTTGAATGGAATACTATAAAGAACTACCTTACTATAACTATTGATGACGTAGATAAGAAAATATCAACAGATAAGAAAATATCAACACCATTTGAACGACGTGCAATTGCTGGATATGGTCCAAGCGGATGTGGAAAAACTACGTTTGTAAAAGAACTGTTACCAATATTAAATTTAAATAATGTATGTTCAATAGATGGTGGTAATTCAAGATCTCATTCTATTGCTTGGAGACTTATTACTACAAGTGATAAAATGATAACAAACTTATATAACATATTTACTGACAAAAAAAAATTCCCTATATCAAAAGATTTAGTATTAAACTTTATACGTGAGTTTGATATACATTTATATATTCCAGACACAGCTACAAAAGATGGGTTTAATGTGTATAGTGACAATTTAACGTTTCACAAAAAAAATGGTAACATACGTATTGAAGAGTTAGACTCAAACTGGATTTTTCTTTTTATTTGGCAACATTTAAATGTTACTAAATTTGTGTACCACAAATGTAATTTTCCTCAGGGGTATAAATGTTTTGGATGTGATAAGTCTGGTTTAAAACGTGAAGTTTCAGAAGGAAAAAAATATGATCCATATGGATTTAATTTAAGTTTACAAGCTGCAAATAATTATTTAAAAGAATTTGACGGTATTAAATGTCTTGTTCATAATTGTGGACCAAACATGCCAAACCAAAAAAGTGTAGTATGGTCAAATAACCGTAATTTATTACAACATTTTAACCATAAAAAATATTTACGAATACGAAGTGATTGTAAATATATACATACAACATTAAAACCAAACAAAATGATGTTATCATTACCAAACAAACTTTACGATGATAAAGATACAGACAACATTCAAACTTTTGTTATTGTATCACATAGTAAAAGAATCACCTGTTTATTGGAAAAATTTACAACCATCAATAAAAGATTTATGAATGGATGTATTATAAAAATAGAAATAAATGAAAATATAACATTGTCTGTTGAATATGCAGGTGAATTATCATCAAATACAAATCGCTCCGCTGAGATTTTTCCGTATTATTCAGTCGGACAAATAGGTAAGACAGAAAATAAAGATCAGTTAACAGCATGCAAAATTTATATTGTACGCCACGGAGAAGCTACACACAATGTAACAACACTAAAACTTAATTTTGATACTTTACTTACACCAAATGGAGAAAACCAATCAAAAAATACAGGTATCATGTTGAATCATATATTAGAAACAACGCCAAATATGTGGTTTGTATCTGATTTACACCGAACACGCCAAACACTCAATTTAATGTTGAAAGATACGAATTATTATAAGGTTGACTTTTATGTATTACCGTGTTCACATGAAATTAATGAGTGTAACAATGATTTTAGACTTGCTCCTGAAAATCGTTCCGCTTCTAAAAATGGACAAATTGGTGAACATTTTATAAATTGGAAATACAATAATGAATTAACAAGTAAAAATTTATGTGTTAATCAAAATATGTTACAATTGGCAATACAAATATCTGAAATAGAAATATCTGAAATAGAAATATCTGAAAAAAAACCAGATGGTGGAACCAGACGTGTACCCAAGCGACGTGTACTCAAGCGCAAAACAAGAAAAAGGCATTTAGCGAATTGAGTTATAATGATTTAATATTCTTGACTATTGTTTCTCAAATGCAATTTTTACATCTTCATAAATTTTCTGATTCATATTTATTTTTATTATAAATCTTTAAAAGTATGGATTTGTACAAACAGATTAAATATTTTATGTTTGGAGGTTCAGCAACATTATTGGTTCATTATGTTGTAGATAATTTTAAACATGGTCCCGCCCTAACTTCTTTTGTCTATTGTGCCCCCGACATCTACTTGGTTATCATGTACATTATCTACAAAACCCGTGGTATAAAAAGCTATTATACATTTATTGTACATAGTTCAATTAATTATACAGCAAATTTAGTAGTTATTTTATTGTTAACCTTGTTAACAAACTACACATCTATAAATATATATATAAATTTTTTAATAGTAACACTATTATTTATAGCCTATTCCATCTATTATTTTTTGTATATTTATAAGTTGGAATTTACACCGCAAAAAATCTAAAGATAAATGTCACGTAAAATAAAATCGTCTCCCAAGTATAACATTTATCTCTAATTTAATTATACGTGCAATCCTTACCAAAACCTTTGCTAGATGACTGGATTTATAACTTTAAGAAAAATAAATAGTTAAATACAATCTTACTAAAAAATACAAAAAGCGTGGTGGCTGAGGTTACAAGTTAGAGTTTAATGAAGATTCTTTTTACTGATTGACGTATGTATTGGACTCATAGGTTTTTTTTACGTTCACGCAAAAGAATTTTTAAAAAATTGAAATGAATTGAAATAAATTGAACACAAAACAAATGGAACATCTTCATCTCATTCAAACGCATTCACGCAATTACCCAAAAAAATATTGGGACAAGTATGAAAAATGGCTTGAATCTGTGCGTGACTACAATAGAGGAAAATATGAAATTGACTATTGGTCTTATAAATACCATCGTGTTTGCTATGCTGAAGTGATGCGACAACTTAAATACAGTCCTGTTGGTATGGAATATTTTCAAGTGCGGTGGTTTCGTAGTCATTTCCTACGTGAAGAAAGGTAAAAAAGTAAAAAAAAGTGTCCTTGCGTGGATACATTTTTTTTATCACGCAAAAAATTAACGGATATAAAAAAATTGAAATTAAAATGAGTATATAATATGCAAACGATGTCCAACCTCTCAGAAGACGAATGAATCAACTGCGAATGGAATATTCATTCTTTCGGTCTATAAATGTGGATTTTCCTCCACCTCCGGTTCTACAACGAAGCTACAATGAAGAAGATTTTGAAGACGAAAAGTCTTTCAAACATGTAAGTCTTTCAAAAGACAATTGGTCAAAAGACAATCTGGAATTTCCCATAAATGTTGTGAATAAAAAAGGGTGGGTTGCCCCCTTTTAATGGTTTTAATGGTTGATGCATTGTTTGCATTTTCTGCAAACTTTGTTCCTACAAGTAGCGACAGAGCAGAAGCGTTTGGTTTTACCTTTTGTGGAGCATTGTCCGAAGTCACGAAGTCCGCTTTGGCACCATTGCGGTCCGTAATTAGCGAGAGCAACGTCTCGTACGGTTCGTACGGTTCGTACGGTTCGTACGGACGGGTTCGGGAGCGGTTCTGGAGCTCGTATAAGAACGAAAGGAGCAACCATGTAGGATTGTAGAAGTTCAGCTTGGTAGGATTGTATGGAGCGTATTCCTTGTACAGGTTCAACAACCCGACACATGGGACATTTGATG
>Ga0209355_1000102_pt1 | contig 49126 bp, 36 predicted proteins | sample LauGreSBDMM110SN_3_FD_187563 | JGI IMG/M metagenome (GOLD analysis project Ga0209355, IMG submission 187563) | Freshwater lake microbial communities from Lake Michigan, USA - Sp13.BD.MM110.SN (SPAdes) (version 2) | ecosystem: Environmental > Aquatic > Freshwater > Lake | place: Lake Michigan... | reverse complement strand
GCGATCCACAATCTGTCCCAATGCAATATTGGTTGCAACTGTGTCATTCAACATCACAACATCTTGACTGACCATGGCAAATTGCTGACGCAATTGTTGGAGTGGCCAGTTTTGAATGTCAGTGCCCTGCAAAATAACTTGACCAGAACTGGGTTTTACAAACCGGGGCAATAAATTGACCAGGGTCGTTTTGCCAGAACCGCTGGTGCCCACAAATGCCACAGTTTCACCAGATTGAATGTTCAGGCTTAAATTGTTCAACGCTGGTGAAGTATCTGCAGCATATTGAACATGAACGTTTTGAAACTCAATACAGGCTAACTTGGTTGGGGAAATTGGGGTGATCTGATTTGTAACTTTTTGGCTGGCAGCGTGACCATCCACTTCAATTTGAACTTCCTCCAACAAGCGCAGACCTCTTTCAAGTGCGGCTAAACCTCGCGTGATGGGAGTCGCTATATCTGCCAGCCGCTTGATGGGGGAAACCAACATCAGCATGGCCGTAATGAAAGCAACAAAGCCGCCTACTGTGGCGCCTTGTATGCCCGTTCGACTTTGAATCAAGGCTACCACCAAGACAGTAGACAAAGCCACCGCTGCCATCAGTTGAGTGAGAGGCGACATCGCAGCCGATGCAATGGTTGATTTCAAAGCCAAACCTCTGAGTCGTTGGCTTAAAGCTTGAAAACGATTGAGCTGGCTTTCTTGGGCGCCGTGAAGTCGAATCATCCGGTGGGCCAAAACATTCTCTTCCACCACGTAAGCTAAGTTATCAGTTGCAGATTGACTGTCTCGGGTCAGACCGTAAAGGCGCTTGGAGAGCTTCTTCATGATCCAGGCAGTACCAGGTGCCACGATGAAGACCAACATGGTCAGTTTCCAGTTCAAAAACATCAAGTAGCCAATCAAGGCTAGCAGCGTGAAGCCATCTCTCGAAAGACCCAACAGGGCTGAAATAAGCTGCGTCGCGCCTGTTTGAACTTCATAAACCAAGGTGTTGGACAAAGCACTTGCCGATTGTTTGCTGAAAATAGACATGTCAGCCTGCATCAATCTGCGAAATAAAGCTTCACGCAATGCTTGCATGCCGTCGTTGGCAATGCGCGCTAGGGCATACTGAGACACAAAAAATGCAAGGCCCCTGACGAAAAAAATCCCGATGACGGCAGTTGGAACCATCCAAAGGGGCAGGCTGTTTTCGGCAAATCCCTCGTCCAGCAAAGGTTTGAAGAGGGCTGGAATGAGTGGTTCTGTGGCCGCAGCAACCAGTGTTGCCAAGATGGCAAGCGCCCAAGCGCCGTGTTGTTTGCCAAAATAAGGCCAAAGACGTCGCATCCGGCTCAGGTAACTTAAGTCCTGCTGGGTGCTGTCATGGGCGTTTTGTGTCATTGAAATGATTTTAACGCGTGTCACAATGCTAAATTAGCGGTGTTTTGACTTGGCATTCCTATGAAAAAGACCACATTGTTGACCTATTTTTCTCCTTTTAAGGCGTATTTCAGAGCCTTTATGTTGAGCTTTGTCTTCGGCTCAGGCGCGGCATGGGCCCAGTTCAAAGTCGATGTCTCTGGAGTTGGACTGACGCAAGTTCCCATTGCCATTGCAAGTTTCAAGGGCGAAGAAACTGCGCCGCAGAAGACTTCGGCAATCTTATTAGCAGATTTGGAAAGAAGTGGCCAGTTCAGGGCGGTTCCCAATTTGGGTTTAAGCATGGACGAGCTGTCGCGACCTGACCATGCCATGTTGCGACAAAAAAGTGCCGATGCCCTTGTGGCGGGCAGTTCGACCCGTTTAGCCGATGGCCGCTACGAAGTTCGAGCCAAGTTGTGGGACGTGGTTTCGGGTCAAGAGCGAGGTGATTACCGCGAAACTGTAGCCGCGGCAGATTTGCGTTTATCGGCACACCGTTTGGCTGACTGGGTCTATGAAAAACTAACGGGTGAAAAGGGCGTTTTTGCTACCCGCATTGCTTACATCACCAAAACCACCGGCAAATACAGTCTTTGGATTGCTGACTCTGATGGCGAGAACTCTCAGTCTGCCTTGACAAGTGCAGAGCCCATCATTTCGCCATCTTGGTCGCCCAAGGGCAATCAGTTGGCCTATGTTTCATTTGAGTCTCGCAAGCCCGTTATTTATGTCCATGAGTTGGCCACAGGCAAACGCAAAATCATGGCCAATTTCAAAGGTTCTAACAGCGCGCCCGCGTGGTCGCCTGATGGGCGCTCTTTGTTGGCCACTTTAAGTCGAGATGGCGGCTCACAGTTGTATCAAATTGATGTTGCATCTGGTGAAGCCAAGCGCTTAACCCAAAACGCGGGCATCGATACAGAGCCTAGCTTTTCGCAAGATGGCTCGAAGATTTACTTTGTATCTGATCGGGGAGGCAGCCCTCAAATTTACAAAATGAACGACACAGGCTCTGGCGTTGAAAGAGTCACTTTCAACGGAAGTTACAATATCTCACCTGCACTTAGCCCAGATGGGCGGTGGCTAACGTACATCTCACGTGTTGGGGGGCAGTTCAAAGTTCAAGTGATGAACCTGAGCACCGGCCAGACAAGTGCCATCACTGAAACCTCAGCCGATGAGCGCCCTAGCTTTGCACCCAACAGCAAATTGATTGTTTATGCCACGGTGCTCCAAGGACGCGAGGCGCTCATGACAACTACTCTAGACGGCAAGATCAAAGCCAAATTGTCCGGACAAAGTGGTGACATTCGCGAACCCGCCTGGGGTCCTTACAGATAATTTTTAATTTGGAGTTTTTCATGATCAAACGTAGTCTTTGGATTTTGGCATTGTCAGCAGCCTTGGCGGCCTGCTCATCTGGCGTTAAATTAAACGAGGTGCCAGTTGAAGATAAAAACGCTTCAGCGGCGGCGGCGGCGGCGTCCTCTTCAGCCGATACCGCACAAAGCAGCGTCGCTGCCGTTGTAGGTGGCAAAGCGGGCGCACAAGGTGTTGCACCAGCTGGCGTGAATGTGGTGTATTTTGACTACGACAGTTTTGCATTGAAACCAGAAGCGCGTGCTGTTTTGGAGCGCAATGCAGCGCACCTGCAATCTAACAAGCAATTCAAAGTGCAACTTGAAGGACACACCGACGATCGTGGCGGTCGTGAATACAACTTGGCCCTCGGTCAAAAGCGTGCTGAAACGGTTCGCCGCGCACTGACCTTGTTGGGTGTGAGCGATGCACAAGTTGAAGCAGTTAGTTTTGGCAAAGAAAAGCCCGCTGCGTCAGGTGCAGATGACGCCGCATATGCCAAAAATCGCCGTGTTGAAATCAAATACTGATTGAACCTGCCTTATGCGAACCAAGGCTTATTTATCGAATTTTCAATTTGGTTTGGCATGCTTGTTGTCAAGCTTTAGTCTGCTTGCCAATGCGGCTTTGTTTGGAGATGACGAAGCCCGCCGCGCCATCTTGGATTTGCGACAGCGACTTGAAACAACCCAGCAAAATTTGAAGTCTCAAACAGCTGAAATGGTGAAATCGCAAGCGGCTGAAATTGTGAAGTCTCAAGCGGTAGAAAATGCCAACTTAAGAGGCAATTTACTTGAGCTGCAAAATCAAATTGAAGGCTTGAAATCTGAACAATCAAGGCTTCGCGGCACCTTAGAAAATTTGTTGCGTGAGCTCACTGACATTCAGCTGAAACAAAAGGACATTCTGCAAAGTGTTGACACAAGGTTGAACAGGTTTGAACCTGTCAAAATTGTTTTGGACGGTCTGGAGTTTCAAGCTGACCCGGCAGAAAAAAAGCAGTTTGACAACGCCCTTGCGGTCTTTCGAACTGGCGATTTTGCAGCTGCGCAAAGTAGCTTACTGGGCTTTCTGCTAAGTCATCCTAGCAGCGGTTATGCATCTTCTGCTCTGTTTTGGTTAGGCAATGCCCAATACGCCACCAAAGATTACAAAGAGTCGATGCTTAATTTTCGAAAGCTCTTAACCATTGCGCCACTCCACACACGTGCCCCAGATGCCATGTTGGCCATTTCTAATTGTTTGATCGAGCTCAAAGATCTGAAGGCAGCCAGAAGAGCCATGGAAGATTTGATTAAATTGCATCCCACCAGCGATGCAGCACAAACGGCCAAAGACCGACTCAGTCGCTTGAAATAATTCGGCATGACTGAATCTCAACTTGTCCATTTGCAGTGGTTGGTCTTGAGTTCTACGGCTGTAGTCTCGGTGTTATTGGGTGCTCTTTTTCACCGTTCGCATTTTTGTACCATGGGCGCGGTAAGCGATGCGGTCATCATGGAAAATTTTGACCGCTTGCGCCAGTGGGCCCTTGCCTTGGCTGTTGCCATTTTAGGATTTGGCTGCATGGCTTATGCGGGCCTGATTAACCCCCTTCAATCAACCTATGCCACCAAGGACTTGTTGTGGCTCTCTTCCTTGCTGGGCGGCTTGTTGTTCGGCTGGGGCATGGTGTGGGCTTCTGGTTGTGGCTCAAAGACGCTGGTTCGTCTAGGTGCTGGTAACTTGAAAGCGCTTTGGGTGTTGCTGGTCATGGGCGTTGTTGCGCTTTCTACCATGAAGGGTGTCTTGGCCGTCGGACGGGTGCAATACATTGATGCCGTGAAAATTGAAATGCCGCATGGCCTTTTTGCGGGCGAGTGGTTGAGCAATTATTTGAATGTTTCGTTGCATGTCGGTGTGTTGGTCGCGGCTTGTGCAGCCTCTTTGCTCTTGCTTGTGTGGGTCCTTAAAGATCAAAATTTCTTAACACGCCACAATGTGTTGACGGGCATTTTGGTCGGTCTCGTGATTTGTGGGGTTTGGTGGATTTCTGGTGTTTTGGGTCACGGCTTGGAACACCCCGAAACGTTGGAGGAATTTTTCCTCGCCACTTCGAGCCGCAAAATGGAAGCCCTTAGCTTCACGGGCCCGGTGGGCTTGGCTTTAGACGCTTTGATGTACTTCAGCGATGGCACCAAGCGCTTGACCATCGGTTTGGTCAGTGTGCTGGGTGTTTGTGCTGGCTCGTTTGTCAGTGCCTGGTTTCAAGGCACCCTGAAGCTAGAAGGCTTTACCAATGCAGTTGACATGCGCCGTCATCTTGTAGGTGCCAGCTTCATGGGAATAGGTGCCGTGCTTGCCATGGGGTGCTCTATTGGACAGGGCTTAAGCGGCCTCTCAACCCTCAGCTTAAACAGCTTGTTAGCAAGCTTGGCCATTGTTGCTGGTGCCTATGCGGCCTTGCAATACGATTTGCGTCAAGCTTGATTCAGCGTTAGCGTTTTTTAGAATGACGCAGTGACACAAACAAACATTTCCAGTCGAAGGTTTGGTGGTATGGCCAGACTTTATGGCTTAACCGGTGCCGATCAAATTGCACGATCACACGTGTTGATTGTGGGCATTGGTGGTGTGGGTTCTTGGATCGCTGAAGCATTGGCCAGAAGTGGTGTTGGCGAGATGACCTTGGTAGATATGGATCACATTGCCGAATCCAATATCAATCGTCAAATTCATGCTTTAGAAAGCACACTGGGACAGGCCAAAGTGTTGGCCATGAAAGAAAGAATTGCGCAGATCAATTCGGAATGCCGTGTTCATGTTGTCGATGACTTTGTTTCGCCAGAAAACTGGTTAGAGCTTGTTGCCAACATCAATTCATCAGCTTCAAGCTTGATGCCCATCACAGCTGTGCTTGATGCTTGCGATCAAGTTAAGGCCAAAGTGGCCATGGCCGATTGGGCCATTCGCCAAAAAGTTTTCATGGTTACGCTGGGTGCTGCTGGAGGTAAAAAAGAAGCCCATCGTGTAGAGCAAGCCGATCTGTCGCAGGTGACCCACGACCCCATATTGTCTCAATTGCGTTATCGACTTAGAAAAGAAAAGGGCGCCCCCAAAGAGGGCAAAAAAATAGGTGTACTTTGCGTATTCAGTCGAGAGAACGTTGCGCCGCCCGATGCGTCCTGCCTCATTGAAGGCGACGGCACACTCAACTGTCATGGCTATGGATCTGCTGTGACCGTGACCGCAAGCTTTGGCTTGGTTGCTGCCTCATTGGTCGTCAATTATCTTGCGACGGGCTTGTCAAAGCCTAAAATTTGAAGCTATAATTTAAGGCTTGAGTAGATGGGTCGGTAGCTCAGTCGGTAGAGCAGCGGACTTTTAATCCGTTGGTCGCGAGTTCGAATCTCGCCCGACCCACCAAATACTCAAACCTTTTTAAAACCCCGCAAAGCTTGCTCTGTGGGGTTTTTTCTTACCTGCCTAGGCTGCTCTCTTTCAAGCGTCAAGATGGAGTCGTTCCAATTCCTCTGACCAAGCCAGCCATTGAATTTCCAACTCTTCAAGGGTAGTGTTGACCGTTTTGAGCAACTTGCCTGTCTCTGCAATTTCGGCTGGGGGCAAAGGTGTCGCCAGTTTGCTTTCTAAGGCCAGTTTTTCGAGTTCTAACTGCGCAATTTTTTGGTCAGCCTGCTCAATTGATTTTTTCAAAGGTTTGAGAAGCGCCGATTTTTGTTGACGCAGAAGAGCATCTTCTTTTTTTTGGTCTGGCGTTCGGTTTGCTATCTTGGCCACAGGCTTTTGAGGCTCCGACCTTGCCGCAGTGGGTATGGCAACTGGGGCATCTGCCTCGTTGTTTTTGGCTTCCTCACGCAAGCGTTTGGATTCTTCTAACAAATAGCGCTGGTAATCGTCTAGGTCGCCATCGAATGGTTTTATTTCTCCGCGGCCAACCAACCAAAATTCGTCACAAACTGCACGCAACAAGGCCCTGTCGTGACTGACCAACATAACGGTGCCTTCAAATTCATTCAAGGCCATCGACAAAGCCTCGCGTGTGGCCAAGTCCAAGTGATTGGTGGGCTCGTCTAACAACAAAAGGTTAGGGCGCTGCCACACAATCATGGCCAATACCAGCCTGGCTTTTTCACCGCCGCTCATTGAACCCACGTTTTGTTTCACCATGTCACCGGTGAAATTAAAGGTCCCTAAAAAATTCCGAAGGTCTTGTTCACGAGAAGACTGGCCAGGCGTAGAGCCGAGTTCTTTGACCAAGCGGATCATGTGCTCCAGCGGATTGTCGGAGGGGTGCAAGACGTCCAATTCTTGTTGTGCAAAATACCCAATATTCAGGCCCTTGCCCTCTGTCAGTTCGCCAGACAAGGCCTTGATGCTGCGTGCGATGGTTTTAACCAACGTAGATTTGCCTTGGCCGTTGGCACCCAAGATACCAATGCGCTCTCCTGCCAAAACTGATTTATTAACTTGCCTGACGATGACTTTGTCGATGCCCTCTACCGAATAACCCAAATTGGCATCGGTGATGGCCAGCATGGGGTTGGGTAAGTTTTGGGGTTCCTTGAATTCAAAGGTGAAATCTGCATCGGCCAAAACAGGCGCAATTTTTTCCATCCGCTCTAGCGCTTTCACTCGACTCTGAGCCTGTTTGGCCTTGCTGGCCTTGGCCTTGAATCGGTCAATGAACTTTTGCAAGTGTGCAATTTTGTCTTGTTGTTTTGAAAACGAGGCTTGTTGCAATTCAAGTTGCTGTGATCTCAGGGTTTCAAAAGCGCTGTAATTGCCGCCGTATCGGTTGAGCTTGGCATGTTCAATGTGCAGCGTGACGTCAGTCACGGCATCTAGAAATTCTCGGTCGTGGCTGATCACGACCATGGTGCCCATGTAGCGTTTAAGCCAAGCTTCAAGCCAAACCAAGGCGTCTAAATCCAAGTGGTTGGTGGGCTCGTCCAAAATGAGCAAGTCGGAGGGGCACATTAAAGCGCGTGCCAATTGCAGTCGCATTCGCCAGCCGCCTGAGAAACTGTTGACTGGATCGTCCAATTCGGCTGTTCGAAATCCCAAACCCAAAATCAAAGATTGAGCTCTGGGCACCGCGTCGTGTTCACCAGCATCGGCCAAGTCAACGTGAGCATGCGCCATGGCCATGCCATCTTCTGAAAGTTCTGCCGCATGAAGCACAGCACGCAATTCAGCCAATCGCGTATCGCCACCCAGAACAAAATCTGTTGCACTCTCTTCTGTCTCTGGCATGTCTTGGGCCACTTGAGCCAAACGCCATTGTTTGGGAATGGAGAAGTCGCCACCGTCCTCATGCAAAGTGCCATTGAATAGCGCAAAAAGGGTGGACTTGCCAGCACCGTTGCGTCCGACTAAGCCCACTTTTTCACCGGGATTGAGGGTGACGGAAGCAGCATCTAGCAACACTTTGGCGCTGCGGCGCAGAGTGACATTTTTCAGTTGGATCATGAAGGGGGGTGAACATCGGCCGCACTCAAAGGGCGACCTAGGAAAATCAATTTGGGATGGGAGAGGGTTGTACTAAATTCCGCTTGATCATAGCCTTCCAAGAGGGCTTTTTTCATGACTTTGCGTCAATTTTCAAAAGTGCTTCTTTGGTGACCAACAAAACCTGGTCTTCGCCAGCACTGGTTTCTAACCAGACTGCTTCTAGCCGGGGAAAAGCCGCTTCAAAATGGTAGCGTTCATTGCCAATTTCCAGAACTAAAATGGCTTTGTGGTTCATGCGGTCTGGCAAGTCAAGGAACAACTGGCGAATGAAATCCATGCCATCAGTTCCGCCATCCAAAGCCAAAAGCGGCTCTGCTTTGAACTCGGCAGGCAGTCCTTGCATACTGGCTTCACACACATAAGGCGGGTTGCAAATGATGCAATCAAATGTTTGCAACAGACCTTGAAGGCCATCACTTTCGACGAGTTGAATGCGATTTGACAGCTGGTGTTGATCGACATTGATTTTGGCTACGGCCAAGGCATCCTTCGAGATATCAGCCCCAACCACTTCAATTTCAGGGTATGCCATGGCACATAAAATAGCCAAACTGCCATTGCCAGTACACAGGTCTAAAAACGAATGTGAAGTCTCTGACAGCCAAGCATCAAAGGCGCCTTCTGCAATCAGTTCTGCAATGAAGCTGCGCGGCACAATGCTGCGCTCATCCACGTAAAAGGGAATCCCTTGAAGCCAAGCCTCTTGGGTGAGATAGGCTGCAGGTTTGCGTGTCTGTATGCGTTGCTCAATAAGGGCATGGCAAGCTTGGATGTGAGCCGCAGAAATATCTGCCACATTCAAATTCAGGTTCAAGGCCGTTGCCTGTTCCTGGGCGCTTCGCATGTCTTCAGTGAAGTCTAGGTCCAGTGGTAATTTAAGTTGCCATAAAACAAGCCAAGAGGCTTCGTCTTGCGCATTCAGGGTGCCATGACCAAATGCGACTTTGGCTTCATCTAGTCTGTTTGCGCTAGTCTGTATCAGTTCTTTGAGGTCCATCACGTTGATGCCTTACGGCTTTTGCCCCATCTCAACTGCGCAGGCATTGTTCAAATTGAACAAGACCTTTTTGTAAATGTTTTTCAGGGGTTCAATGTCGACCAATGCCACATGTTCATCAATCTTGTGAATTGTGGCATTGGGCGGGCCAAGCTCAATCACCTGGGGGCACGTTTGAGCAATGAAGCGGCCATCGCTGGTACCGCCAGTTGTCGACAGCTCTGTTCGAAGTCCGGTAACCTCATGAATAGCCTCTTGCACGGCTTTGACAAGCGTGCCCGGCGTGGTGAGAAAGGGCAGGCCGCTCAGGGCCCACTCGATGTCAAACTTCAAAGCATGTTTTTGCAGAACGTCGGTCAGACGTTTTTTCAATGAGGTTTCGTTGGACTCGGTGCAAAAACGAAAGTTAAAATCAATGAGCATTTCACCTGGAATGACGTTGGTGGCGCCAGTCCCAGCTTGGACGTTGCTGATTTGCCAGCTGGTTGGCGGAAAAAAATCATTGCCCGCATCCCACACCATGGTTGCCAATTCGGCCAGCGCAGGCGCTGCGCGGTGCACAGGGTTGTCCGCCAACTGCGGATAGGCAATGTGTCCTTGAATGCCTTTGACGATCAATTTGCCACTCAGAGAACCTCGCCGTCCGTTCTTGATCATGTCGCCTGTTTGTTTGACAGATGTGGGTTCTCCCACAATGCAATAGTCGGGCGTCTCTTGGCGCGCTTGAAGCATTTCACAAATGCGCACGGTGCCATCCAGCGCAGGGCCTTCTTCGTCACTGGTCAGTAAAAACGCAATACCCAATGCCGGGCTAGGACATTCTTTGTAAAACTCTTGTGTGGCCACCACCATGGCGGCCAGCGATGTTTTCATGTCGCTAGCGCCACGAGCAAACAGTTTGCCGTCGCGGTGAGTGGGTGTGAAGGGATCGCTGGTCCATTTTTTCAAAGGCCCTGTGGGAACGACATCAACGTGTCCTGCAAATGCCAAGGTTTTGCCAGAAGTACCCGATCTTTTGGCCCAAAGATTTCGGACTCGGAAGTTGTCAGGTCCTAGATCAATCACTTCGCATTGGAAGCCCAAAAGTTCAAGGTGCGAATTGATCAAGGCCGTACAGCCACCATCTTCTGGGGTAACGGAAGGCAATGAGATCAGTTGCTCAGCCAGTCGAAGGGTGGCGCTCATGAGGGTCTGCCTGCTTTGATGAATCTTGCCATGCGGTGTGCAGCTTCCAGGCACTCGGCGGTTTCGGCTACCAAGGCCATTCGAACTCGGCCTTGGCCAGGGTTTTGTCCATCGACGGTACGGCCAATGTAGCTGCCAGGCAGCACAGTGACATTTTCAGATGCATAAAGCTCGCGTGCAAAATCGGTATCGCTGTTGTGCCATGCCGCTGGAATACCTGCCCACAAGTAGAAACTGGCATCGGGTAGCTTGACATCCATGACCTCTGCCAACACAGGCGTGACTTGTGCAAATTTGGTGCGGTACAGGTTGCGGTTTTCTACAACATGGTCTTCGTCGTTCCAAGCCGCAATGCTGGCGGCTTGAACCACGCCACTCATGGCGCAGCCGTGGTAGGTGCGATACAGCAAAAAATCTTTGATGATGGCGGCGTCACCAGCTACAAAGCCACTGCGCAAGCCGGGCACGTTGCTGCGTTTGGACAAACTTGTGAAGGCGATCAAACGTTTGAATTCTTTGTAACCCAAAAGAGAGGCAGCTTCTAAGCCGCCTAAGGGTGGCTCATCGCGAAAATAGATTTCGCTGTAGCACTCGTCTGAAGCAATGACGAAGCCATATTTTTCACTGAGCTCGAACAAGGTTTGCCACTCAGCCAGAGGCATGATTTTTCCGGTAGGGTTTCCGGGAGAGCAAACAAAAACGAGTTGAGTTGTGCGCCAAACAGCCTCAGGTACTGACTGCCAGTTGGCTGAGAAGTCGTTTTCTGGCGCATTGGCCACGTAGTAGGGTTCTGCACCACCCAAAAGCGTGGCACCTTCGTAAATTTGATAAAAGGGATTCGGGCTGACGACACGTGCACCGGGTTTTGTCGGGTCTATGACCGCTTGGGCCAAGGAAAACAAGGCCTCTCTGGAGCCATTGACGGGCAAAATCTGTGTGCTGGCTTGAATTTCAATGCGGTATCTGCGCTGGAGCCATTGGGCACACGCCTCACGCATCCGCAATTCACCGGCAGTGGCTGGATATCCAGACAGTGTAGTATCAAGCGACGCTTTGAGGGCGGTTTTGATGAATTCGGGCGTTGCATGTTTGGGCTCGCCAATGCCCAAACTAATGTGCGCGCGGTCTGTGGGAGGTGACACAGTTGCGAACAATTGGCGAAGGCGCTCGAAGGGGTAGGGTTGAAGGGTAGCCAGTAGGGGATTCATGCCCCAATTATCCGGGATTGTGCGGACATTTTTGAGCTCAATTTCGGGTGTTTTCTAGGCTTATTGGACCCTTGGGTCGGTTAACATGGAGGCTTCTGGCACAAACCGTGCCTTCTGACTTAATTCCTCACTCCTGTGCGCCTTAATTCCATCAAATTATCCGGATTCAAATCCTTTGCAGAACCCACCAATTTTGTCCTGCCAGGTCAGTTGGTCGGTGTTGTCGGCCCCAATGGTTGCGGAAAATCCAACATCATGGACGCCTGCCGCTGGGTTTTAGGTGAGTCCAAAGCTTCCGAATTGCGAGGCGAATCCATGCAAGACGTTATCTTCAACGGCACCAATACCCGCAAAGCAGCCAGCCGCGCCAGCGTTGAATTGATTTTTGACAATGCTGACCACCGAGCAGGTGGGCAATGGGGGCAGTTTTTAGAAATTGCGGTCAAACGCGTTTTGACACGGGACGGCAATAGCAGTTATTTCATTAACAACCAACCCGTGCGCAGACGCGATGTCCAAGATGTATTTCTTGGAACAGGCTTAGGACCCCGTGCCTACGCAATCATTGGTCAGGGCACCATCAGCAGAATCATTGAGTCCAGGCCGGAAGAGCTGCGTTTGTTTTTGGAAGAAGCTGCAGGTGTTTCTAAATACAAAGAACGGCGCCGCGAAACTGAGCACCGCCTTTCGGATACGAGAGAGAATTTAACGCGGGTTGATGACATTCTTCGCGAATTGAATGCCAATTTAGAAAAGTTGGAAAAGCAGGCTGAAGTGGCACAGCGCTTCAATGATTTAAAAGCCGATAGCACCTTAAAGCAACAGCAGCTTTGGTTTTTCAAACGAGCTGATGCAGAAACCGATCAAGCCAAAATCAAAGCCGATGTAGACAAGGCCCTCATTGATTTAGAGGCACGCATCGCTGATTTAAGGCATGTTGAGACAGACCTAGAAACTGTGCGGCAATCGCACTATGCCGCTGGCGACCAAGTCAATCAGGCGCAAGGTTTGTTGTATGAGGCCAGTGCTGAAGTTTCTAAATTAGAGGCCGAAATTCGCTTCGTGGTTGAAGGTCGCCAGCGTGCTGAGCAGCGGTTACTTCAATTGCAGGCCCAATCAACAGAATGGTCTGAAAAGCAAATTCAAGCTTTGACTGAGTTGGAGGCCTTGGCAGAACAGGCTCTCCAAGCTGAAGATCAAATGATCACATTGGCTGCACAAGTGGAAGACCAAGTACAAGCCTTGCCTGATTTGGAAGAAATCATGCGACAAGCTCAAGCTAAAGCCAATGATCAAAAAAGCAGTGTGGTGCAGGTTCAACAGCAAATTCAAGTACTGGCAGCCGATCAACGCAACATTGAAGACCAAACCCGTCAACTGTCACTCAGACGAGAGCGATTGGTCGCCGATCGAAATACTCTGGATGCACCAGATGAAGAAGGGCTTGTTCAGCTGAAAGCGCAATTGGCTGAAGCAGACACTTTGGCCAAGTTATGCAGCACCACCTTGCAAGGATTAGAGGAACAAACCCCTCGATTGGATCAAGAACGCCGAGATCAACAGCAGTCGGTGAACGATGAGTCTGCCAAATTGGCAGATCTCACTGCCAAAATTGAAGCCCTCAAATCCCTTCAAGAAAAAGTCAAAACCGACGGCAAACTCAAGCCCTGGTTGAACAAGCACGGCCTTGATCAGTTGCAAGGCTTGTGGAGCAAGATTCACATGGAACCCGGTTGGGAAAACGCCATGGAATCTGCGCTTCGTGAGAAGCTTTCATCGCTTGAGGTTTCGCGTCTAGACATGGTGAAGGCTTTTGCATCCGATGCACCGCCTACCAAACTCTCGTTTTATTCACCGCCCAATGCCACTCAAACGTCTGCTCGAAAAGGACTGCCAGCAGCTTGCCGACCTCTTTCCGACTTGCTCAGACTTTCTGATGCTGGCCTCTCGGCTTTACTCACGGATTGGCTCCAAGGTTATTTCACAGCACCTTCTTTGGAAGATGCCATGGCGTGGCGTGATCAACTTCAAGGCGCCGAATGCTTTGTAGTTCAAACGGGGCATGCTGTTGGTAAGCACAGTGTGAGTTTTTATGCGCCTGACTCTGAACAAGCAGGCCTTTTGGCTCGCGCTCAAGACATTGAAAACTTTGAAAAACAATTGCGTGCTCAAACACTGATCGCTGAAGAAACCAGGTCGAGTTCTGTTCGCGCTGAAGCCGCCTATTCAGATGCTGCGCAACGTTTGGTGTCTGCCAGGCAAGATGCCTCAGAGGCTCAATCGAAAGCCCACGAGCTTCAAGTTGAAACACTCCGCTTGTCTCAATGGGAAGAGCAAACGCGGGCTCGCAGTGAGCAAATTGCGGGCGACATGGCAGAAATCGACATTCATTTAGAAGAACTTCAAGAGCGCCGCATGACTGCTGAAGGTCGTTTTGAAGAACTTGACATGCAATTGGCAGACAGTCAAGAACGTCACGCACAACTTGATGAGCGTGTCATAGAAGCTGAACGTAAATTGTCTGAGTGTCGTGAGCAACAGCGAATACTTGAACGTTCAGCACAAGAAGCTACTTTTTCACAGCGTAGCCTTGAAGCTAGGCGCTCTGAATTACAGCGTGGGCTTGAAACTGCAGTTCAACAAATTCAATCGATTGCAAATGAGCAAGAACGTGGCAAGGATGAATTATCTCGTCTCACTGATGCGGCGGCTCAGGCCGGCTTGCAAAATGCGTTGGCCATGAAAATGGAGCGCGAGCAGGTATTGGGATCCAAGCGAAGTGAGTACGATGACCTCACAGCCCGATTGCGTGCAAGTGATGAACGGCGCATGAGTTTTGAGCGAGAACTCGATCCTCTGCGTCAAAGAATCACCGAGCTGCAACTCAAAGAGCAGGCCTCTCGGTTAGGACTTGAGCAATACGCGCAGTTACTTCTTGATGTTGAGGCAGACCTTGAAGCCTTGGCCAAATCAATTGAAGATGGCAATGTTCGGTTGACGGGCTTGCAATCAGAGATCGATCGATTGAATCGTGAAATTGTGGCTTTGGGTGCTGTCAATTTGGCTGCTTTGGATGAGTTGACAACATCGCGAGAGCGCAAGGTGTTTTTGGACGCCCAGACCGCCGATTTGACCGAAGCCATGACAACTTTGGAAGATGCCATTAAGAAAATTGACGCTGAAACCAGGGATCTCTTAGCTGGCACATTTAAAATTGTGAATGAACATTTTGGACGCATGTTCCCTGAATTGTTTGGCGGAGGGAGTGCTCGCTTGGTCATGACAGGCGATGAAATTTTGGATTCAGGTGTTCAAGTGATGGCGCAACCACCGGGTCAAAAAAATCAGACCATTCATTTGTTGTCTGGTGGTCAAAAGGCATTGACGGCCATTGCCTTGGTGTTCGCCATTTTTCAACTCAACCCAGCACCTTTTTGTTTGCTGGACGAGGTCGACGCCCCCTTGGACGATGCGAACACAGAACGCTACGCCAAATTGGTCAAGAGTATGGGCAAAGAAACACAATTTTTGTTCATCAGCCACAACAAGATTGCGATGGAAATGGCAGAGCAATTGATTGGTGTCACGATGCAAGAGCAAGGTGTCTCCCGCATCGTTGCCGTAGACATGGAAGCTGCTGTTTCCATGGCCGAAGCGGTCTGAATAAGTCATTTTCGCTCCGACCCTACTTTGCATACCCCCGAATGAGCTCCTTGCAAAACAGTTTAGCAATTGTTGGTGGCTTGATCTTGGTGTGTGTTGTTTTATACAACTTCTGGACGGCACGCCAAAATGCACCGCGACAAGCGGCGCCTGAGCCGTCTGCTGGCATTGATCCTGTTTTAGACGCTTCGGAGTTGAGTCGCCAAAGTATTCAAGATTCTGTCTATTTGGACGATGAGATTGACATTCTGCCCATACCCGAAAAGAAGCCGCCGCTTGATGCCTTGATCGACGTGATTGTTGCCATTGAGTTGGATGTGCAGGTTTCAGGCGATGCGGCCTTGGCGGCTTTGCCTGCAACACGTCGAGTTGGCACCAAACCATTTGCGGTTGAAGGATTGAACGACAATACGGGCGAATGGGAAACACCTGTGGCTGGACGTCGCTATCACGCTTTTCAGGCGGGTGTTCAATTGGCCAATCGGGTGGGTCCCTTGAATGAAATTGAATTTTCAGAATATGTGATAAAAGCCCAAAGTTTTGCAGATTCGATTGGCGGTGCACCAGAGTTTCCAGACATGTTGGAAGAAGTGGCGCGTGCTCGAGAGCTTGATCAATTTGCCAGTGAGCACGATGCGCAGCTAAGCTTCACGGTTTGCGCGACATCAGCGGCATGGAGTCCTGGCTATATTCACCAACACGCCGCACGTTGGGGCTTTGTAGCGGGTGTTATTCCTGGCAGGATGGTTTTGGCGGCCGCCGTACAAGGCTTGCCTCCGATCTTGTCCTTGTCCTTTGATACACAGGCAGCCATGGCCGATGACCCTGCCTTGTCTGCTATTCGAGAATTTACCTTGAGCCTCGATGTTCCGCAGGTTCCCAGAGAAGAACAAGCTTTTCCTCGTTTGCGCGAAGCAGCCCGGATACTTGGTAAAGAAATGGACGGTGTCATTACGGATGGTTCAGGTCAAGGACTCACGGAGGCAGATTTAAATGCCATTGCGGTTGATCTAGAACTACTTTACGATGCCCTCGATTCTCGTGAGTTGTCCGCCGGCTCACCTCAGGCACGTCGATTGTTTTCATAATCGTTTTCCTGATTTCATTGTGAACTTAGATTTGTTTTCAAAATCGGATGCAGGTGAAGCGAAAAATCCTGCAGCATTCGATCTGGCAAATGAACAAGCAGCACAGCTTCGAAAATTATTGCATCGCTATGCGCATGCCTACTACACTTTGGATTCGCCTGAAGTTTCAGACTCTGAATACGATCGATTTTTTCGTCAACTTCAAAGCATCGAAACTCAATACCCTGTTCTGTTAACTGCAGATTCACCTACGCAGCGCGTGGGGGGTGCCGTATTGCCTGAGTTCGCTACAGTTAGACATCAAGTTCCGATGTTGAGCATTCGAACAGAAACCGACACTGAGGCCAGTGGTGCAAGTGCTTTTGATACTAGGATTCGAAAAGAATTAGGGTTGACAGAAGGTGCCTCAGAAGTGGAGTACGTTGCAGAACTCAAGTTTGATGGTTTGGCCATGAGCCTGCGTTATGAGCAAGGTGTTTTAGTCCAAGCCGCCACGCGCGGTGATGGTGAATATGGGGAAGATGTGACGCACAACATTCGAACCATTGGACAAATTCCTCTGCAACTCTCAACTGACGTGCCCTCTGTGTTGGAGGTCCGCGGGGAAGTTTATATGCGGCGAGACGACTTTGATGCTCTCAATGATCGCCAACTTCTGAAAATCTCTGAAGGTGTCAAGGGTGAGAAAACATTTGTGAATCCAAGAAACGCTGCAGCAGGAGCTGTCCGTCAATTGGATTCAAACATCGCTGCGCAAAGACCATTGAGTTTTTTTGCGTATGGTTTAGGTGAAGTTTTTGGATGGCCTTTGGGTGTTGCGCCTTTTCAGCGGCATTACGATTTATTGCAAGCGCTCAAGTCTTGGGGTTTTCCAGTTGCGGCAAACACACAATGTGTCACTGGGGCAGCTGGACTCATCGATTTCCATTTACAAATTGCACAACAACGAGACAAGCTGCCTTACGACATTGACGGGGTGGTTTACAAAGTCAATGACCTTGGTCTTCAAGAAAAACTTGGATTTGTCACGCGCGAGCCCCGTTGGGCTGTAGCTCACAAATACCCTGCTCAGGAAGAACTCACAACTGTTCAAGCCATTGATGTTCAAGTGGGTCGAACTGGCAAATTGACACCTGTTGCTAAATTGGCTCCAATCTTTGTGGGCGGCGTTACCGTGACCAACGCAACCCTTCACAACGAAGACGAGGCAAGGCGCAAAGATGTTCGGGTGGGGGATACGGTCATTGTTCGCCGCGCGGGGGACGTCATACCGGAGGTGGTCAGCGTCGTCTTTGCTCACCGCCAAGCTGATGCGCTGGTTTTTACCATGCCACATGTCTGCCCGGTGTGTGGCAGTCCAGCATTGCGAGACGAGGATGAGGCCGACTACCGATGCAGTGGTGGTTTATTCTGTGGTGCGCAACGCAAGCAAGCTTTTCTGCACTTTGCGCAAAGAAGGGCTGTTGAGGTTGACGGTTTAGGTGAGAAGTTGATTGATCAACTGGTGGATGCCGGACTGGTTAGTACATTGCCAGATCTTTATAAATTAGATTTAAGTGAGTTAGTTCAACTTGATCGAATGGCTGAGAAATCTGCATTCAATATTTTGAGTGCACTTGAAACGTCGAAGTCAACTACCTTGTCTCGTTTCATCTATGGTTTGGGTATACGCCATGTTGGAGAAGCCACGGCCAAGGAATTTGCCAGACATTTCGGCAATTTGGACGCCTTCATGGTTGCGCCGATGGATAAACTCTTGGAAGTATCAGATGTCGGACCTATCGTGGCGCAAAGTGTGCTTACTTTTTTTGCCCAAGCCCACCACCAAGAAATTGTGGCGCAACTCAGGGCTTGTGGCGTTCGATGGGAAGAGGGCTCACCCGCAGAACGCTTTCCCAAGCCCCTCAACGGCCAAACCTTCGTGCTAACTGGCACATTGCCGACCTTGAGTCGAGACGAGGCCAAAGCCATGCTAGAAGACGCCGGTGCCAAAGTTGCTGGCTCTGTGAGTCAAAAAACAAGTTACGTGGTCGCAGGTTCTGAGGCGGGTAGCAAACTTGAAAAGGCATTGGCGCTAGGTGTGCCTGTTCTGGATGAAGCAGGCCTTTTGTCATTGTTAAAAGGAGATCCACATGACAGTTCGTGAAATATTGAAGATGGGCGATGAGCGACTGATGCGAATCGCAAAGCCAGTTCTCGAATTCAACACACCCAAATTGCTGGAGGGCTTGGTGGACATGAAAGAGACCATGATCGCTGCCCATGGTGCAGGACTGGCAGCCCCCCAAATTGGCTGGGATATTCAACTGGTTATTTTTGGAACTGGGCAAATCATTTCACGCTACCCCGATGCTGCGCCTATTCCTTACACCGTCTTGATTAACCCTACCATCACGCCAATTGGCAGTGAACTGCAGCATGATTGGGAGGGTTGTCTTTCAGTACCCGGATTGAGAGCTGTTGTGCCCAGATGGCAACACATTCGATATTCTGGCTTTGATCAGAACGGGCAAGCCATTGAAAGAACGGCTGAAGGTTTTCACGCCAAAGTCGTTCAGCATGAGTGCGATCACTTAATGGGCATTCTTTTTCCACAACGCGTTCGTGATTTCACGAAATTTGGATTTAACTCCGTGCTATTTCCAAACTTGGCGCCAGAAGCAGACGATTAAAGCCTGGCCAATCTTTCAATGGCAGCATTCAGGGTGCCATCTTTTTTTGCAAAGCAAAAGCGAATCACATTTTGATCAAATGAGTCGCCATAAAAGGCAGACATGGGAATGGCAGCTACGCCTATTTCTCGAGTTAACCATTTGCAAAACTCAGCTTCTCCCAAATTTTTTTCGGGCACTGAGAGCTCTGAAATGTCGGCACATTGAAAATAGGTGCCTTCGCCTGGCAGAAGCTTGAATTTGGTTTTTGACAATCCTTCTCTGAAGAGATCGCGTTTGTGCTGGTAAAACTGGGGCAAATCCAAATAGGCTTGCGGCTTGGACATGTAGCTAGCCAGACCATATTGCATGGGCGTGTTCACAGTGAAAACAGCGAATTGGTGGACCTTGCGAAATTCTGCGGTCAGTGAGGCAGGCGCCGCAACGGTACCCACTTTCCAACCAGTCACATGATAGCTTTTACCAAAGCTAGACACCACAAATGCGCGCTCCGCCAATCCTTTGTAGGAGCTTGCACTGTGGTGTTGAAGCGGTTGGTAAACCATGTGCTCATAGACTTCGTCACTGATTAACACAATTTGAGTAGGCGCTAAAATTTCTTGGAGTTTAAGCATGTCCTCGTGCCGCCAAACCATGCCGCTTGGGTTATGCGGAGAATTGATCAGAATCGCACGAGTTTTAAAAGTAATTGCAGCTTGAATTTTGTCGAAATCAGGCTTGAATGTGCCGGGTGTCAAAGGCACTCTCACAACCACGCCACCCGCCATTTCGACATTGGGAACATAGCAGTCGTAACAAGGCTCCAAAACAATCACTTCATCACCAGGATGAACCACGGCCAGCATGATAGTGAGCAAAGCTTGCGTAGCACCTGCTGTGATCGTGATTTCAGATTGTGCATCGTAGTGATGCTGATAGAGCTTATCAATTTTCTGCGAAACAGCTTCACGCAATGGCAAGACGCCTGGCATGGGTGGGTATTGATTAAAACTATCGTTCATGGCCTGTGTCACCGCATTGATCAGAGCGGGGTCACATTCAAAGTCAGGGAATCCTTGGCCTAAATTCACAGCGCCCACTTCAGTTGCCAATCCTGACATCACGGTAAAAATGGTTGTGCCCACTTTGGGGTGTTTTGAAATTAACTGGGGAATCATGATGGCTTCTTTAATGGGATCAAATTTCGTAGTCATTGACATGGCCTGTCATGGCTTTTGCAACCAAAGCTGCAGTTAAGCGATCACTTAATAATTCTGCAAATTGATAGACAAAGTTGCGCAGATAGGCCCCTCTTTTAAAGGCGACTCGCGCTATATTTTTGCCCAAGAGATCACCTAAAGGACGAGCGATTAAATCGCTGAGAGGATCATCTTTCATAGCCATTTCAGCCACAATGCCCACGCCTAAACCCAAACGGACGTAAGTTTTAATGACATCCGAGTCAATGGCCTCGAGTGCAATTCGAGGATTTAGATTTTTGCTTGCAAATGCCGCATCAATTCGTGTTCGGCCGGTAAATGAAGGGTGATAGGTAATCAGGGGTTCTTTGGCAATGTCTTCTAGATGCAAGTGTTTTTTCTTGGCCAAGGGGTGGTCTGGAGAAAGCACCAACATGTGCTGCCATTCATAGCATGGCAATGTCACAAGGTCCTCGTAAGCAGCCAATGATTCTGTGGCCATGCCTATCTCTGCGGTGTCGTCTAGCAGCATTTTGGCAACTTGGTCGGGCGAGCCTTGGTGCAAACTGATGTTGACATGAGGATATTGTTCTCGCAATTTTGCAACGTGAACCGGTAACACATACCTTGCTTGGGTGTGGGTGGTCGCAATCGAGAGGGTCCCATTGTCTTGAGCGCTGTACTGTTCGCCGATGCGTTTTAAATTTCCAATTTCGCGCATGATGACTTCGATGCTCTTGAGAACATGTTGACCTGGCTCTGTTATGCGTTTCAATCTTTTGCCATGGCGAGCGAAGATGTCAATGCCAAGTTCTAGCTCCAACTCAATAATGGCTTTGGATACCCCGGGTTGCGAGGTGTGCAGCGCTTTGGCTGCTTCGGTCAGGTTGAGATTGCGACGTGCGGCTTCTTGTACAAATCGAAATTGATGCAAGTTCATATCAATAAACCGAGTAATATTGAGTTTATTATGCCTTATGCATCTAAAGGTTGAGCTTTAAGCTGCGATCAGGGTCTTGCAGGCTGGTCAAGCAGTTGCGCGCAAGGCAATTGCTGCCATGGCCCGAGTCAGTTCAGGCTCTTCGCCAATGGCATTTCTCAATTCGAATGTCACATCAGGGTGATGGGTGATTAGGTCCTTCAGCAACAAGGGCAGATCTTCTCGAGCATGCCTACCAACTCCTAAGAACATGGGGACAATGCGAACCACATTGACGCCCGTTTGAACCAAACCCGCGACGGTCGTGTGCAAGTCAGGCTCGGTCAGTTCAAGGTACGCGCAAGCAACGTGTGTGTCTGGCGAAATTTGCTTCACTTGCTCGGCAACGGCTTCAATGGGGCGTCGCCAAAGCGCGTCTCTTGAGCCGTGTGCAAACAAAATGATGGCATGTTTGAGCTTGTGATCTGTCATTGAAAAATCCTTATTGGCGTAAGACCAGCCACCAAAAAGTAGCCAGTGAGATCAGGCTGTAAATCAGGGCGGGCGCAGCGGCCGTGATCCAAGGCTGCCAATTTTGTAGAGTCCCCATGAAGCCAAATACGTTGTTAAGCAAATAGAAACTGATGCCAGCCATGACCCCCCCAAAAACATAACCTGCAATATTGCCTGATCTAAAGTGCAAATAAGCAAATGGCAGTGCAAGTGTCAGCATGACCCAGCAACTCAGCGGGTAAAAAACCTTCCTCCAAAATTCAATTTCATAGCGTTGAGCATTTTGACCATTCGCTGCCAAATGTCGCATGTATTGAAACAAATCGATGGTTTTCATTCGATCGGGATTCAAAAGTGAAGCAGAAATCATCTCGGAGGTGATTTCAGTTTTCCATGACCATTCTGGAAGATTCAAAATTTCTATATGCGAGTTTTCGTTTGGTGAAATGTGAAAAATTCGCCGATCAACGGGTTTTAAAAGCCAAGATCCGTCACTCAACAGCTGAGCACTTGGTGCAAGGGTCATCGATTTAAGGCGACCCTCGTTGTCAAATTCATGAATCCGAATGTTCTCCGGTTGGCCCTCGTTGCTCATGGATTTCACATTGACTGCGAATTGTGATTGAGTTTGCTTTTCTCTGAGCCAAGCGCCAGTTTGGCCAATGGTAATCTGCCCCTGATAATGGGCCTTTAAAAGTTGCGCTTGTTTGTCTGTCCAAGGTGAGATGTAGTCACCCAATATGAATGTGACAGCCACAAACAAAAGGCCCAACTGAAAGAGAGTTTGAAGTGCACGCCATGGCCCCAATCCACCTGTTCTGAGGATGGTGAACTCGGAGCTCTGCGCAAAACGTGCCATGACAAAGATGGAGCCAATCAGAACCGAGATGGGTAACAACTCATACAAATGGCTGGGCATCAGCAAGGACACATACATTAAAGCATGTTGAAGTTGATAGCCCTGAAATTTGTTTTGACTTAGTGCCTGAAGTTGATCAACAAGGTCAAAAAAAACAAACAAGGCAAGAAAGCCAATGGCTACAAAACTAACCGCTCGAATGATTTCTCGATGAATTAAACGTCGAATGGTTTTCATATGCCACCTTTATTAGTGAGCAACTTTGGCATGGCAAAAAAATTCTTCCAAGACAAATTGAAGTGGCGGAAAAGCATCCAAGACAAAGCCAGACAAAATGCACCACCATGAAGGCTCAACATGAATGCAGGCAAGCTTGTTCTTTCAGAGGAAATCCAATTTTGTCCTACATTGACCATGTTGTAGTAACCCACAAAGCAAAACAAGGCAACTGCGAGGTGGTAGCTCTTGCCAACGCGAGGATTGACGCTTGCCAAAGCCAGGCCAACGATCATTAAATTAAAGGCAGCTAATGGTAGCCCCAGTCGCCAAGATAACTCTCCAAGATTGATTGGAGAAGGTGCTTTGATCAAGCCCAAGGTACTGACCATGCGGCTTTGAACATCTGTCAATGTGATTTTGAGCGTTGGATCGATCAGCAATTGATAGTCCTTGAAGGCGGTCACTCGAACATCACCCGTTTGATGATTGCGCAGCATTTGTTGACCCTGTTGCAAGCTTAAAAATCTTTCGCCCTGGTGCATTTCAATTTGCCCTTTTTGGGCAGTCGTGACCGTCTCAATCATGCCATCTAGGCTCGAGACAAACACATCCCGACCTGTTTGATTGCTAGAACTGTCCTTGTCAATGAAAAAAACTCTCTTCCCACCCGCTGATTCTTGGAACTGACCCGGTGCGACGCGCTCTATGTCTTTACGTTGCTCATATCGGTTTCTCAACTCTTGAATTTGTTTGTTACTCCATGGCCAAACAAAAAGCGCCAGTAATGCGATTGCTAAAAGGGTGGGCCAAGCAAATCGCAACAAAGGCAGGGCGAATGACGAGAGACCTCGTCCACTTGAAAACCAAATGACCATTTCACTGTCTGCGTACATGCGCGACATTGTGGATACGACTGCAATGAACAAGCTCAGTGTCAAAATAGTGGTGAAGTGTCCAATGACAGTCAATCCCATTACAAGCATGACTTCTGAGGGATTAACAGAGCCCTTGGATGCTTGGCCCAAAGTTCGGATCAAAATAATGGTCATCACAATCGTGGCTAAAACCACAACCGTGGCACCAAAACTTCGGGCCAAATCTTTTTGAATGGAAGAATGGAATAACATTGTTGGATTGGAAAAACTCAATTATGAACTTTGAATTAAAAACACTGTCTCTGGCAGCCGCCGCAAAATCGCCCTCAGATGTCTTGATTGTCCTCATTTCCGATCACTTTCAAGCCACCAAAGACCCTCTTTCGTCACTGATTGAAAAAGCCGTCAAGGCCAAAGACTTTTCAAGTAAAACAGGAAAAGTACTTCAAACCTATGCTGCACTCGGTATTTCTGCTCCGAATGTCACTTTTTTGGGAGTAGGCGCCGCTAAGGCCATTGATTTGAAGTCTGCCATGGCTGGGCTTACTGCTGGTTTAAAAGCCGCTGAAACCAAGAAACTCACCGTCGTTTCGGCAGAACCCCTCAGTGCCCAGGCCCTGCAAGCCTTGATGCTTGCTTTGGCAGAGGGAACTTATATTTACGGAACAACCAAATCTAAACCTGTTACTCGCTTTTTGAGTCAAGTCAGCCTTGGCTTGCCCAAAGTGAACCTCGACTTGCAAAACGCATTTAAAGCCGCCGTTGGCATGATTCAAGGCATCGAGTTTGCCAAAGAGTGGGCCAACCGGCCTGCCAATCATTCAACGCCTACCATGTTGGCAAAGGCTGCTATGGCCCTGGCCAGATCAGGTCCAATGTCTTGCGAAATTTTGGGTCCCAAGGAAGTTGCTAAGTTGGGAATGGGCTCTTTCATGGCCGTGGCGAAAGGCTCTGCTGAGCCTCTTCGTTTCATTGTGCTGAAATACCAAGGCGGCGCTAAATCAGAGGCCCCAACGGTGTTGGTTGGAAAGGGCATTACCTTTGATACTGGTGGTATTTCCATCAAACCAGCATCCGAAATGGATGAGATGAAATTTGACATGGGTGGCGCGGCCAGTGTTTTAGGCGTCTTTAAATCCTTGAGTACCATCAAACCCAAAATCAACGTCGTTGGCTTAATTCCCACTTGTGAAAACATGCCTGATGGCCTGGCTGTGAAGCCGGGTGATGTGGTGACCAGTATGAGTGGTCAAACCATTGAAATTTTGAACACCGATGCTGAAGGGCGTTTGATTTTGTGTGATGCACTGACCTATGCAGAGCGTTTTAAACCTCGTGCTGTGATTGACATCGCCACACTCACAGGCGCATGTGTGATCGCATTAGGAGCTATTCGAAGCGGAATGTTTGCGACCGAAGACCAGCTTGCTCAGGGTCTCCTTAACGCGGGTGATGAAGCCATGGACCTTTGCTGGAGAATGCCTCTCGATGACGAATATGCAGACGCACTGAAAAGCAATTTTGCAGATGTCGCCAATGTCGGAGGGCGTGCGGGCGGGGCCATCACGGCGGCCAAATTCTTGCACCGCTTCACTAAAAAATATCCTTGGGCACACTTGGACATCGCTGGCACCGCATGGAAGGGTGGATCTTCTAAGGGCGCCACTGGCAGACCCGTTGGCTTGTTGTTGCATTACTTGCTTTCTCAGCAATCATCGAAATCTAACTCGTCAGCGAAACGGACGGGGCATTGAATCTAGTTGATCAAGCAGATTATCGAATTGGATGGCATTCTCATGGTGCAAGTTGATTTTCATTTCAATGCGACTGAAAAGCTGCCTTATGTTTGTCGATTACTCCGCAAGGCAAGTGGTCAAGGCAAAAGGGTGGGAGTGTTGGCAGATCAAGAGATGTCCAACTTGTTGAATCAATTGTTATGGCGTTTAAATGCATCTGACTTTGTCACACATTGTTGGGTGACTGATTCTTCAAGTTTGGTTGAACATTCAAGCGTCATCTTTGCCTCAAATTGGTCAGAGTTGACGGATCTGCAACAACTGGACGTTTTTCTCAATTTAAACGAGTTACCCCCCCCCAATTTCAAGGGCATTGACCGTTTAATCGAAGTGGTTGGTCCTGAGGAAAGAGACAGATCAAGTGCGCGGCAGCGATGGAAACATTATTCTCAACTCGGATTTCAGATCAATCGATTTGACTTGACATCGGCAAAGCTCAATTAGCCTTGTTTTACCCATTTTTTTTAAACTGTTAATCACAAAGCCTCTTTAATGTGAATCAAATTTGCGTTATTGTTAAGGCTTGCTTGCTTGAAGCAAAAACTTTTTTTCGGAGCTATTCATGAAATTGTCTTCTCTTAAGACCCCTATCACAGCGGTTGCAGTGGCCGCAGTTGTTTTGACACTCGTTGCCTGTGGCAAAAAAGATGGCGGTGGCGCACAAGTCATCAAAATTGGCCACGTTGGCCCTACCAGTGGTGCGATTGCCCACTTGGGTAAGGACAACGAAAATGGCGCCAAGATGGCCATTGAAGAGTTAAATGCTGCCGGCATCAAAATTGGTGACAAAGTTGTCAAGTTCGAATTGTTGGCTGAAGACGATGCTGCAGATCCAAAACAAGGCACTGCCGCTGCTCAAAAATTGGTTGATGCCAAAGTTCAGGGCGTGATCGGCCACTTGAATTCAGGGACCACCATTCCAGCTTCACAGCTTTACAACGCTGCTGGGATTCCGCAAATTTCTCCTTCCGCAACCAATCCTAAATACACACGTCAGGGCTACGCGGGTGCTTTCCGTGTTGTGGCTGATGACGTCCACTTGGGCGGCACATTGGGCAAATATGCTGTTGAAATACTCAAGGGCAAGAGCATTGCAGTGATTGATGACCGTACAGCTTATGGTCAAGGTGTGGCTGAAGAATTTGAAAAAGCCGTCAAGACAGCGGGTGGCAATTTGGTTGGCCACGAGTTCACCACAGACAAATCCTCTGACTTCAACGCTATTTTGACCACTCTCAAGGGCAAGAAGCCAGACATCATTTTCTTTGGCGGCATGGATGCTGTTGCAGGTCCTATGCTCAAGCAAATGAAGCAGCTCGGTATTTCAGCCAAATTCATGGGCGGTGATGGTATTTGTACTGCTGAGCTCGCCAAGTTGGCAGCTGAAGGCATGGCAGACGAAAATGTCTTCTGCGCTGAAGCTGGTGGCGTTGAGGGTGAACAAAAAGCAGGCATGGAAAAATTCCGGACTGACTTTAAAGCCAAGTACAACGCTGAAGTTCAAGTCTACGCGCCTTATGTTTACGACGCCGTCAAAGTCATGGTTCAAGCAATGGTTACTGCAGGTTCTTCAGACCCAGCCAAGTACTTGCCTGCTTTGAAATCCATCAACTACAAAGGTGTTACTGGTAACATCGAGTTTGACGAAAAAGGCGACATCAAAAATGGCGCTTTGACATTGTTCACATACAAAGCCGGTAAACGCGAGCAAATCGCTGTGGTTCGTTAATCACACTTGCTTGAATCAAAAAACCCCGCAACTGCGGGGTTTTTTTACGCAATGCGAGCCGAACCAAGATTTCGAGCTTGAATAAGGGTTTACCTTAGAACCTGACGAAGCCACTTCAACAACCCTTAATTATTCTGATTTTTGAAGATTTCAGATGATTTGGATTATTCTTCAAACTTGTGCATTCGTGTGCAAGTCGCCATCCCATGATTGAGGAAAATTGTGCTTTTTGTTGTTGGTCTTAAAGTGGCGCCAAATGAGCGTCCAAACATAATGAACGCATGGCCCGCTTTTCAAAATGTCTGCCTGGTTCTGGTTTTAGCGCTGACATGCACAGCAGGGCTTGCCGCTCCTAATCCGAAAGCCAACCCTGCCGACCCCGATAAAGTATTGCGTGTGGCTTTTCCCGTGCCTGAGACCGGTTTTGATCCTGTACGTGTCAATGACTTGTATTCAAACACCATCAATGCGGCTATTTTTCAGCCACTTCTCACTTACGACTGGATGGCCATGCCAACCCAGATCGTGCCGGATGCCGCCGAGTCGATGCCGATGATTTCAGCTGACAGCAAAACATACACCTTCAAAATCAAAAAGGGGCTGTACTTCACACCTGATGAAGCCTTCAAAGGACAAAGGCGTGAACTCACGGCACAAGATTTTGTCTACACCTTGTTGCGCCATGCAGACCCTAAAAATCGCAGCCCTCAAGTCTCTGACTTTGATGACAAGATATTTGGTTTCGCAGAATCAAGAAAGAAGGCGGTGGCCAGTGGTCAATTTGATTATGAGCAAAAACACCCTGGCATTTATGCACTTGACAGATACACCCTGGCCATTCAGCTGGTTCAGCCAGATCGAAATTTCCTGTCGCTATTGACCAACCCATTCGCCGGCGGAATGGCGCGCGAGGTGGTCGAGAAGTATGGCTTTGAGGGCATCATGTCCAACCCTGTTGGAACAGGGCCTTACATGCTAGAAAAATGGGTCCGTGGTTCCAAAATTATCCTCAAAGCCAATCCTGAATTTCCAGGCTTTGTCTGGAATTTTCAACCGCCGCCTAACAAACCTGTTGAACTGCGCATCGCGAGCCAAATGCAAGGCAAAAAAATGCCTCAAATTGGCCGCATCGAGGTGAGCATCATTGAAGAACCGCAATCGATGTGGTTGGCGTTCAGCGGCAAAGAAATTGATGCAGTTGGAGTGCCTCCGTCTTTCATTGAAAAAGCACTGACGCCCAAAAATGATTTGCTCCAAACTTGGGTGGCTCAGGGCGTCAACATGTACAGAAGTGTTGAGCCCGATATTCGCTATCAGTTTTTTAACATGAAGGACCCCGTCATTGGTGGTTATACGCCTGAAAAAATCGCACTCAGGCGCGCCATCATCATGGGCTTTGATGTGGACGAAGAGATTCGTGTGATTCGAAAGGGTCAAGCTGTCAAGGCCCAGCAAATGGTGTCACCGGTCATTGCTGGGCATGACCCCAATTACAAAAGCATTGTGAAGTTCAGCCCCTTGTCAGCCAATGCATTGCTAGATCAATTTGGCTACAAGAAGGACGCCAAGGGCTATCGCAACTTGCCAGACGGCAAACCCCTGGTGTTCACCATTTACTCGTCCACATCCTCAGTTGATCGTGAAAGAGATGAACTCTGGAAAAAATCAATGGACCGATTGGGCATTCGACTCAAAGTTAAAAAAGACAAGTTTCCCGAAATGTTGAAGCAGGGTAAGCAATGCGCCATTTCCTCTTGGGCTTTAGGTTGGACGCGCTCTTCCGAGGCCGAATTTGTAATGAAACTCTTGTATTCTAAAACCATTGGTCAAAACAATTACGCGTGTTTTGAAAATGCAGAATACGACGCCTATTTTGAGCAACTCAAGCGCTTGCCCGACGGTCCTGAACGCACGCGCGTTTTGCACAATATGTACCGTTTGATGGAAGTGAATGGCGTTCTTGGATTAAGTTCAACAGGCATTGCAACGCGGCTTAGCCATCAGCGTTTGGAAGGCTTTCGCAAACACCCCTTGATCTTGGGTGATTGGATTTACTATGACATTCAAAAACCTTAAAGGCACTAAAGCATGAGTGCCTACATCTTTCGCCGCATCTGGCAAATGATTCCAACCTTGGCTGGTGTGATCTTGCTGGTATTTTTTCTTTTCAATTGGATCGGTGGTGATCCCGCCTATGTTCTGGCAGGCTTGTTTTCGAACCAAGAACAAATTGACAGCATTCGGGCTGAGTTGGGGCTTGATCAACCGCTCGCAGTGCAGTTGTGGATTTTTGTCAAACAAGTTGCTACTTTCAACTTTGGTAACAGTTGGAGCACAGGCGAATCTGTTGCCGATATTTTTGCAACCCGCTTGCCCGCTTCATTGACCTTGATGGCGCCATTGCTGTTGATAGAGACCCTGATTGCCTTGGTCCTTGCCCTTGGCCTGGCTTGGGTCAGAGGGTCTTCTGTTGACCGCGGCACCATGGTCGTGTTCACAGCATTGATGTCAGTCAGTATTTTGGTATTCATCATTTTGGGTCAATATGTGCTGGCCTACCGCTTAGGCTGGTTTCCAGTTCAAGGTTGGAGCGACGACTACTGGAAAAACATCAGTACCTATGCGCCTCTGCCTATCTTGCTGGGCTTGGTGGTCAGCATCGCACCTAATACTCGTTTGTTTCGAAGTTTTGTGCTTGACGAAGTCGATCAAGACTATGTGCGAACAGCCAGAGCAAAAGGGCTTTCTGAGCCTCGGGTGATGTTTGTGCATGTTTTGCGCAACGCCTTAATTCCTGTGATCACGTTTGTGATTTCAAATTTGCCTGGTTTGTTGCTTGGCGCCTTTTTACTGGAAAGATTCTTTGGTATTCCAGGCGTTGGCCGAGAAATCATCTTGGCTGTTGAGCGAAGTGATTTTCCAGTCATCAAGGCAGTAACCGTTTATGTGGCCATTGCCACCATGATTTTTAATCTGATCGGTGACGTCTTGTATCGCCTGACCGATCCTCGTGTTCAATTGCGCTGAAATCTGATGACCTTTCACATGAATATGCAACGCCATCCAAATTCAGCTGACAACGCTCCCAATCCCGTGGACAGCTCGCTAACGAAGGGCCCTGCCAATGCCGTCAGTGAAGGCGCTTGGGCCTTGGCCTGGCGTCGCTTTAAATCTGACAGGGTTGGCGTTTGGAGCGGCATAACCGTGATTCTCAGTTTGGCCTTGGTGTTCACCACCTTGGTCGGGCCTTTGGCTTCCGATTGGGAAAAAGAGGTCGCTATCAGCAATGCCCCACCATCATGGGCCATGAGTGGATTTCAGGGCGATGACGCAAGCAAGGCCATCCCTGAAGTTGTGCTTTACGAACCCACACCTACAGATGTTGCAGACCCCATCGCATCGCAGTGGGAGCTGGCTCAAAAAACTGTAAAGCCTGCAGGCGACAAGGTCAACGCCTTGGCGACTCACCTGCCAATGGGCTCAGACAAATGGGGTCGAGATGTTTTAGCCAAGACAATTAAAGGTGCTGAAACCAGCATCTTGGTGGGCTTGGCTGCCGCTTTCATGGCCACGCTCCTGGGCTCAGTTTTAGGTGCCGTCTCGGGTTGGTACGGCGGCATTGTCGATGACTTGAGCAATTGGCTTTACAACATTTTTCATTCCATTCCAGGTATTTTGCTGATCTTGGCCATTGCGGCTGTTTTGAATACCAAGGGCACCATGGCCGTGGTGCTGATTTTGGGAATCACAGGTTGGACGGGCACTTACCGATTGATGCGAGGTGAATACCTGAAGCACCGCAACCGAGAATATGTGAGGGCGGCAGATGCCATTGGCGCCTCCAACAACAGGCGCATGTTCGTGCATATTTTGCCCAACGTGAGCCATGTCATTTTGGTTCAGTTTTCTTTGCTGACGGTATCTTGTATCAAAGCAGAAGTGATTTTGTCTTTCCTCGGATTTGGAGTGCCCGTTGATGGCGTTTCATGGGGCACCATGCTGACAGAAGCACAAAATGATTTGCTGGTGGGTTATTGGTGGCAACTCTTGTCTGCGACAGCTGCCATGTCCATCTTTGTAACAGGCTTGTCCCTCCTCACCGATTCACTGAGGGACGCATTAGATCCCAAAGTGATTCACTGAGCCCAATTCATTGAATGCTTGACATGGCAACACGCAGATACCCTCCACCCATTGCGCAAATTTCTGACAATTTGTTGGAAGTTAAAAACCTGACAGTCGATTTCATCAGTACCTCCAAAGCACCCGTTCGAGCTGTTGAGTCGGTTTCTTTTGTCATCCCTCGTGAACGTACAGTGGCTTTGGTGGGCGAGTCTGGCAGTGGCAAGTCGGTCAGTGCTTTGGCCATCATGGGCTTGCTGCCCCCTCAAAATGCTATCGTTGCTTTGCATTCGGCCATTGAGTACGACAAGCGTTCTTTGTTGAATCTTTCAAGGGCAGATTGGCAACTCATTAGAGGCTCTCGAATTGCCATGATCTTTCAAGACCCCATGACGTCACTGAACCCGGTGTACACAGTCGGCTTTCAGCTGGCTGAAATGTTGAAAGCTCACAAACCTGTTTCAAACAAACAGGCCACTGCGCGCGCTTGTGAGCTCCTTGAAGAAGTGGGCATCCCCGAGCCTCAAAAACGCGTCAATGCTTACCCGCATGAGTTGTCGGGTGGCCAACAGCAGCGCGTCATGATTGCCATGGCATTGGCGTGTGAGCCTGAACTTTTGATCGCTGATGAACCGACCACAGCCTTAGATGTCACCGTTCAACGCCAAATTTTGCTGCTCCTTGCTCAATTGCGCGAGAGGCGGCGTATGGCGATGCTTTTCATCACGCACGATTTGGGCTTGGTCAGCGAGGTGGCCGATCACGCTGTGGTGATGCGCAAAGGAACTGTTCGTGAGGCGGGCCCCGTTAGAACCCTGTTTAGCCAACCACAAGACCCCTACACCAAGGCCCTGCTAAGTTGTCGTCCCAGCATAGATCGACAAGGCAAGCGACTGTTAACCATTGATGATTGGATGTCTACCAGCGCGGATGAAAGTTTGCCATTGGCCAATTCGCCAACGGTCGATGTGCCAGCAGTGCCTGTTGCAAAACCAAGATTTGATCAAGCCTTGTTGGAAGTGCAAGGCCTTCGCAAAGTGTTCAAGCGATCTGGGCCGTGGTTTCAAAACGATGATTTTGTTGCTGTTGAAAATGTCAGCTTTCAATTGATGCGAGGGCAAACCGTGGGCTTGGTGGGTGAGTCAGGTTCCGGCAAAACCACTGTTGGTTTGTGTTTGCTTAGACTGCACGAAGCCTCAGCCGGCAAGGTGTTGTTTGACGGAAAAAATTTGCTCGAAATGTCCAACAAGCAATTTGCAGCATACAAGCGCAGACTTCAGATCGTGTTTCAAAACCCCTATGCTTCATTGAATCCGCGATTCACAGTGGGCGAAATCTTAAGTGAGCCGATGCAACTGCACGGCATTGGCACAAACAGCGCAGATTGGGAGAAACAATCTCTCAGTTTGCTAGACAAGGTCGGCATGCCGGCATCTGCTTTGAAGCGGTATCCTTTTGAGTTTTCTGGAGGGCAGCGACAGCGTATTGCCATTGCCCGTTCTTTAAGCTTGTCACCCGAGGTGGTGGTGCTCGATGAAGCAGTTTCAGCTTTGGATGTTTCAGTTCAAGCCCAAGTCCTTAACTTACTAAAAGATCTTCAGAAAGAATTGGGTCTGAGTTACTTGTTCATCTCGCACGATTTAGAGGTGGTGCGCTACATGTCCGACTCTTTGCTTGTCATGAACAAAGGCCATGTGGTGGAACAAGGTGATGCCGCTCAAATTTACCAAGCGCCTCAGCACACTTATACGCAGACATTGTTGGCGGCTGTTCCAAAATTACAAGAAGCGATCAACGTTTAAGACTGAATCTTTCTTGGTATTTATCTCTGATACGAAAACGGCAGTAAGGGGCGCTGCCAGAGGGGTGTTTTGCCAGCCTGAATCCCAAAATTTGGAAGTAAGGGCCTTTGAAAATGGCCATGAGCCATAAAGCAAACCCCACTAAAACAAGGTTCTAGCAGGGTTTTCAATATGGCGGAGCAGGCGGGATTCGAACCCGCGGTGGGGATAAACCCACACACGCTTTCCAGGCGTGCGACTTAAACCACTCATCCACCGCTCCGAGCTTTTGAGTATAGCAGTTTGGGCATAGATTCTTGAGCCCAAAAGTCGCTGTGGGGCCGATTATTCATTACACTTCGCCCCTGTTGTCTACTTTTTTGACCCAATGCGGGAACCCTATGAAATTTCGTTTTCCAATCGTCATCATCGACGAAGACTACCGCTCTGAGAACACCTCTGGACTGGGTATCCGTGCTTTGGCTCAAGCTATTGAAACAGAAGGTTTTGAAGTTTTGGGTGTAACCAGTTATGGCGATCTGTCTCAGTTTGCTCAGCAACAGTCGCGGGCCAGTGCTTTCATTTTATCGATTGACGATGAAGAGTTCACCCCCGGACCCGATCTAGATCCTGCTGTATTAAGTTTGCGTGCTTTCATTGAAGAGGTCCGCCGGAAAAATGCAGATGTGCCCATTTATATCTATGGCGAAACTAAAACATCGCGGCACATACCCAACGACATTTTGCGTGAATTGCACGGATTCATCCACATGTTTGAGGACACGCCAGAGTTTGTGTCACGCCACATCATTCGCGAAGCCAAAAGTTATTTAGAAGGTGTTCAGCCTCCGTTCTTCAAAGCTTTGTTGGACTATGCTGAAGATGGATCTTATTCTTGGCACTGCCCTGGTCACTCAGGTGGCGTGGCATTTTTGAAGAGCCCTGTGGGACAGATGTACCACCAATTTTATGGTGAGAATATGTTGCGCGCTGACGTGTGCAATGCGGTGGAAGAACTGGGTCAGTTGTTGGATCACAACGGCGCCATCGGTGAAAGTGAACGTAATGCAGCCCGCATTTTCAATGCCGATCATTGTTTCTTTGTGACCAATGGCACCAGCACATCCAACAAGATGGTGTGGCACCACGCTGTTGCGCCAGGTGATGTGGTGGTGGTCGATCGCAATTGCCACAAGTCCATTTTGCACGCCATCATCATGACGGGTGCCATTCCCGTTTTCTTGAAGCCAACACGCAATCATTACGGCATCATTGGACCTATTCCACAAAGTGAGTTTACGGTTGCCAGCATTCAGGCAAAGATCAAAGCCAACCCATTGCTCAAAGGCATTGACGCAAAAAAAGTAAAGCCAAGGGTTATGACCTTGACGCAATCAACCTATGACGGTGTTTTGTACAACACCGAAACCATCAAAGGTATGCTCGATGGTTATGTTGAAAATCTGCACTTTGATGAAGCATGGTTGCCTCACGCTGCGTTCCATCCTTTTTATGGCACTTACCATGCCATGGGCAAAAAACGGCCACGGCCAAAACATTCATTGGTCTATGCCACGCAGTCGATCCACAAACTGTTGGCGGGTATCAGCCAAGCCAGTCATGTGCTGATTCAAGATTCGCAAAACACCAAGCTAGACCGTCACTTGTTTAACGAAGCGTATTTGATGCATACCAGCACCAGCCCTCAGTACAGCATCATTGCCAGTTGTGACGTTGCGGCAGCCATGATGGAGCCGCCAGGTGGCACTGCCTTGGTGGAGGAAAGTATTGCCGAGGCGCTCGACTTCAGACGTGCCATGCGAAAAGTCGATGACGAGTATGGCAAGGACTGGTGGTTCAAGGTGTGGGGACCCGAAAATTTGGTCGATGAAGGCATTGGTCGCGCCGAGGATTGGATTCTGCGGAGTGACCCCAAAAAGAAGGGCGGAAAGTGGCACGGCTTTGGCCAAATGGCCGACGGCTTCAACATGCTCGACCCCATCAAGGCCACCATTGTCACACCCGGCTTGAATTTGGATGGCAAGTTCGACAAGTCTGGCATTCCCGCCTCAGTGCTCACCAAGTTTCTGACCGAGCATGGCGTTGTGGTGGAAAAAACAGGCCTGTACAGTTTCTTTATCATGTTCACCATCGGCATTACCAAGGGACGTTGGAATTCTTTGCTGACTGCTTTGCAGCAGTTCAAGGACGATTACGACCGCAATCATCCCATGTGGCGAATCATGCCTAAGTTTTGTCAAAAGCAGCCTAAGTACGAGCGCATGGGTTTGCGCGATTTGTGCCAGCACATTCACGCGCTGTATGCTAAATACGATGTGGCCAGATTGACCACGGAGATGTATTTGTCTGACCTGAAGCCAGCAATGACGCCTGCAGACGCTTATGCGCAAATTGCGCGTCGTCAAACTGAGCGTGTATCAATTGATGAACTTGAAGGTCGCATCACGGTTGGGCTTGTGACGCCTTACCCCCCAGGCATTCCTTTGTTGGTGCCTGGTGAAGTCTTTAACAAGAAAATTGTGGATTACCTCAAATTTTCTCGCGAATTCAATCTTCAATGCCCTGGTTTTGAAACCGACATTCATGGTTTGGTGGAGGAGAAGGGCGATGACGGCGTGAAACAGTACTTTGCTGATTGCGTGCGCTTATAAGCACAATTTTTAGATCAAAAATATTAGGAGTGATGGCTCAAAATTTTAAGGGCTGAGAAATGTTCACACATTAAAAATCACAGCAAAACTTCTTTACACGCCACCAATGCCACCAACGACATGACTGAATCCACCATCGACATACACAATTTCGGCAGAAATACCGGCTGATAAGGGGCTCATCAAGAACGCGGCCGTGTTGCCCACATCCTCAATGGTGACATTGCGTCGTATGGGCGATGTGGCGGCAACAGCACTCAAAATTTTGCCAAAGTCTTTGATACCACTCGCTGCAAGTGTTTTGATAGGGCCAGCACTGATGCCATTGACTCGAATCTTTTTAGGGCCAAGAGAATCTGCCAAATAGCGAACTGATGCTTCAAGTGATGCTTTTGCAAGACCCATGGTGTTGTAGTTGGGCACCACTTTGACCGCGCCGAGATAGGTCAATGTGAGCAATGCAGCGTCTTCTCTTAAATAAGGCAAAGCAGCCTTGGCCATGGCAGGGAATGAATAAGCGCTAATGTCATGCGCAATTTTGAAGCCTTCGCGACTTAAGCCCTCCATGAAGTCACCTGCAATGGCTTCGCGTGGTGCGTAGCCAATACTGTGAACAAAACCATCAAACTGGGGCCAGTGAAGCGACAAGTCTTGAAACAACCGATCAATTTGGGTGTCATCTCCGACGTCACAGTCAAAAATAAGCTTTGAATCAAAGTCAGCAGCAAACTCGGTGATTCTGTCTTTAAATCGCTCACCTACGTAGCTGAAAGCCAATTCGGCCCCCTGCGAATGGCAAGCTTTGGCAATGCCGTAAGCAATCGATCGGTTTGACAAAACTCCCGTGATGAGGATTTTCTTACCCTTTAAAAAGCTCATGTTGTGGTACTCATTGATCAAAGTCGCATTTTGACATGCTCAGTTTTTGGAACCCAAGCATGCTTTGTTGTTTTTTAGATACAGGCGGCTTTAACTGCTAATTGAAAAGTTCAACGTCTTTAAACTGAAAAAAATTTATAACTCAAAAAAAACTACTAAAACAAAGGGTTCTAAAGATGCTCAAGCCATCGAAGTTGAGCCTGGTTGTCATGGTTCTGACGACCACAGGTGTTGGTCAAATATCTTTGGCTCAATCTTCAGGATTGGCAGAAGTAACAATTACCGGTTCGAATTTGAAGCGTACTGAAAAGGATGGAACGTCCCCGATTCAGACAATTACAGCCCAAGAAATTCTGCAGTCAGGTGCAAGCAATGCCTTGCAACTGTTAATGACCGTTCCTTCAATGGGTGTTGGCGGTTATCAGGATACGCCTGACCAGAATGGCTTTTCTCGTGGGGTAGCTACCGCATCTTTGCGCGCCTTAGGCTCTACGTCGACATTGATTTTGCTCAATGGTCGACGGATGACACCCTCGGCTTATGCGAACCCTAACAATGGTCAATCGACGCTGTATGACTTAAATAGCATTCCAATTTCCGCCATTGATCGCATTGAAATTTTTAAAGATGGTGCCTCTGCAATTTATGGCTCAGATGCCATGGCTGGTGTGATTAATTTCATGACCAAATCAGGTTTCATGGGAGGCGAAATTTCTTCAAGCATCGGTTCCAACGACAATCAAGAATTTGGCCGTCGGAATGTGAATGGCACCATGGGTGTTGGCGATTACAAAGCCGATGGCAAGAGCCTGATGCTGTCGTTTGATTTGTCGACTCAAAATGCCACAACTGTGCGAGATGGCTCGTTCGACATCAGAGCATCTGAATATGCTGCGATGAACAATCGCTTGTCTCCCTATTACAGCTATGTCACGAATCAACCGTTCTTTTTCAAAGAGCGTGCGTTGAACTCAAAGTCATTTTTCACCACTGGCACTGCCACTTCACCTAATATCTTGAACACCTTGAATTGTGATGCTTCTAAAAAGCTGGTGGGTGCATCTGCTTACGGCATTGCAGCCTCTAGTTTCTTGTCGGGTCGCACATTTTGTAACTACGATGGCGATGCATTCACAGATGTTCAAACCGCAGGCGAGAATTTCAGCTTGTTGGGTATTGGCAAATTTCGGATCAATGAAAACCTATCCGCATTTGTTGAGTTTGCTTTCAATGACACCAAAAGAACTTACCGTTCACCTGCAAGTACCATCAGTGGTACTTCGCCTACGACCAATTTCTTGGTCGGCGGCATAGCGGATCCTTTCCAAGCCATTTTGCCAATCGGCCACCCAGACAATCCCTTCAAAGATGCTCGCACTGCTGTTGCCTATCGTTTTGAGAATCTGAAAACAGGTACTAATTTGTCCAGCCAAAATGCACGAGTGCTCGGTGGGTTCAAAGGTGCTCAGGACGAATGGGATTGGGAAACGGCATTCTTGTGGAACCAGTCGCGTCGTGAAGAAACTTCCTACGGCTTCCTTTACTTGCCTACTTTGCGCAAGTTAACGACTGAAAACCGGTCATTGGCTTCACTCGCTGCTGACCCAGCGATTTCCAGAGATTTGAACAATGTCGGCATTGCCGAAATTGTTCAGTGGGATGCCAAGGCTACGCGAGAGTTGGGGCAATTAGAAGGAGGCAAGATTGATTTTGTCGCAGGCATTGAAGCCCGTCAGGAACGCTTGGGAATTGATGCCGATACAGCCAATGCACGCGGCGATATCTTGGGCTTGTCTACGACAGCCATCCAAAGCAAGCGGGATGTTGTCTCATCTTTCTTCGAATTCCGCACACCATTTACTCAAACTTTCGAGATGAATTTTGCGGGCCGTTTTGACAAATACCCCAGCTTGAAAGCCAATTTCGTGCCCAAGGTGGGTGCCAAGTGGAAAGCTCAAGGCGGGCTGGCTTTGAGGGGTACATACTCTGAAGGTTTCCGTGCGCCTGCTTTGTCGCAAGTGGCCTCGGGTGGCGCGCAATTCTTCTTAAACGGTACGACCGATCCGATTCGTTGTCCTGATGGTGTGATGCCCGTTTCAGGCGCAGACCCAACAGATTGTTCAAAGAGCGTGTCAGGTGTAGGTGGCTCTAACCCAGAACTCAAGCCTGAGAAATCCAAGGGTTTCTCGCTTGGCATGATTTACTTACCCACCAAAAACATCGATGTTTTGTTTGACACCTACAAAGTCCGTCAAGAAAATGAAGTGGCTTTAGGCAGCGCAACCTATTTGCTGGAGCACCCTGAGCGATTCCCAGCTGATTCAATTACGCGTGACACCAATCCTTTGAATCAACTGAAAGATACCAACGGCAACGCGATTCCAGGAACAGGCCCCTTGATTGCCGTCAAAACGCCTTGGATTAACCAAGGTGCCACTGAAATTACGGGCATTGACATCGAATTGAAGTCTCGAAATAACTTGGGTGATTACGGTCGTTTGACATCTTCATTCAAGATGACTCACTTAATTTCTTACATGCATGCAGAAGCACCCGGTGATTTCATGCGCAATGCGGTGGGTACGTATGGTGGTTTGAATGATTGGGCTACTTCTGTAGGTGCTATTCCCCGCAATCGCTTTAGTTTGTCAACCGCTTTAGAGCAGGGCTCACACATCTTCCTGGCTGCCATGAAAATGACCACGTCTATCTCAATGATGCGTCGTTATGATGGAAACACAGAATATCCAGTGGCGTATTGCCACTATGGTTCAGGCCAGCCCAAAACTGCCACAGCTTTGGGTGGCGTGCCTTCGTACAACACCTATTATCCAGATTGCAAAGTGCCATCATGGAAAACATTTGATGTGGGCTACATGTACAAGGGCATTAAGAACTTTAACTTCGGTGTGAACATCTCGAATGTGTTTGATAAGCCAGCGCCTTACTATCCTGGCTTTAATACCAGCACGATAGTTCAGCAGGGCTACAGTTCTGGCCTCTACAACAACACAGGTCGCTACACTCGCTTTACTGCCAAGTACACTTTCTAATTCCGCATACTTTTGAATGAACTGATTGTTGATCAAGACTTACAAAAGACCTCTTCCCAAAGCGTTTTTATATGATGCTGACCTATTTCACACTGCATTCAGCTTGCGCTAAAGTACGGCATCTCTTGAAAATACAAACCATGTTCAGCCCAATCACCCGCTTGCATTTTTTTGCAGCATTTACAACGACCTTAAGCCTTCTGGCAGGCTGTGGTGGCGTTACAAACGAGCCCGTCCCCAAAGCCCTGCTGGCCGAAAATGTCCTTTTCAGCTCTTATCAGGAGTCGCCTAAATATTTGGACTCCACCTCTTCTTACAGCAACAACGAAACGCCTTGGACTTATGCTGTTTATGAGCCGCCTTTGAAATACCACTACCTCAAGAGACCCTATGAGTTGGAGCCCCGCACCCTGAAAGAACTGCCCAGCGTTAAATTTTTAAGCAAAGAAGGCAAAGAGCTTCCGGTTCAGACCCCCGCTGATCAAATTGCTGAAAGTGTCTTCGAACTCAAAATACAGCCAGGTATTTTGTACCAACCGCATCCTGCATTTGCCAAAAAGGAAGATGGTCAGCACCGTTATTTGTCTTTGAAAGAATCTGACATTCAAGGCATACGCAGGCCTTATGACTTTGAACACATGGGAACACGCGAACTGCTAGCAGAAGACTATGCCTATGCCATCAAACGCTTGGCAACGCCTCGCGTCAAGTCGCCTTCGTTTGGCTTTTTGTCAGAAAAAATTGTGGGCCTTGCAGGCTATGGCAAGCAAATTAAAGCTTTCAATGAAAAACTGAAAGCAGGCAAATCAGCCAGAGAAGTTGGCCCCTTTGGACATCTGCCTTGGTTAGATTTTAGAGAGCACGCGCTTTCTGGGGTTGAAGTGCTAGATGCACACACGCTGAAAATTCGCGTGGTGGGCAAGTACCCCCAGTTTAAATATTGGTTAGCAATGACTTTCTTTTCACCCATCCCTTGGGAAGTCGATGCTTTTTATTCGCAAGACGGTATGGCTCGTAGAAATTTAAATTCTGACACATGGCCCGTCGGAACAGGTCCCTACATGCTTACCGAATATGTTCCCAACTCTCGCATGGAGTTGGTGCGCAACCCCAATTACCGAGGCGTTCCTTATCCATGTGAGGGTGAATCAGGTGATCAAGAAAAAGGCCTGCTCAAGGACTGTGGCAAAACAACCCCCTTTGTTGACAAGGTGATTTCGGTCATTGAAAAAGAGGGTACCTCGGTGGCCACCAAATTCATTCAAGGCTACTACGACATCCCGCAACTTGAACGTGGCGAGCCAGGGATTGGCTATCAAGTTTCAATTCAAGATGGCACCGGACGCGCCAAGGAATTGCTTGAGCGAAAAATTCAACTTCCCAGCACCATTCAAGTGGGTTTTTGGCACTTTGGATTCAATTGGTTAGACCCCGTCGTTGGTTTGGGAAAAACACCTGAAGACCAGATTCGCAACAAAAAATTGAGGCAAGCATTGGCCATTGCCTTTGACTTTGAAGAGTATGTTTCTGTCTTTGAAGATGACCGTGCCCAAGTGAATCACAGTGTGGTGGTGCCAGGATTATTTGGCAACAACATGTCCAACCCTAACCCCGTTATTTACGACAAAATGCCTGATGGCAAATTCAAGCGCAAGTCAATTGAAGTGGCTAAAAAGCTATTGACTGAGGCAGGTTATCCCAACGGCCGAGATCTCAAAACAGGTCAACCCTTGGTCTTGAACTATGACACTCAAGGGGTAGGACCTGGCTACAAAGCCCGCTTGGATTGGGTGTCCAAACAATTTGCCAAGCTCAATGTTCAAATTGAAATACGCAATACGGACTACAACCGCTTTCAAGACAAAATGCGCAAAGGCGCTGCTCAATTTTTCTTCTGGGGATGGCTGGCTGACTATCCTGATCCCGAAAATTTCCTGTTCTTGTTGTACGGTCCTAACTCTAAGGCCAAGTTTGACGGTGAAAATGCAAGCAATTTCGCCCACCCAGAATTTGATCGCTTGTTCGATCGGATGAAAGACCTTGAAGATACGCCAGAGAGAGCGGCCATGATTGCTCGCATGATTGAAATCATGCAAGAAGAAATGCCCATGCTCTATGGCTGGTCTGAAGAGTTTGGTGGGGCCTATCATCAATGGGTAGGCAACGGCAAGCCCTCCAACATCATTCGCGATAGCTTGCCCTATTTGAAAATTGATTCACAACTGCGCACCAGCAAAATCAAAGAGTGGAACCAAGCCATTTGGTGGCCTCTTGCCATGTTGCCTTTTCTGTTCATTGGCTTGGCCTGGCCAGCTTGGCAAGCTTGGCAAAGACGTCAGATGCAGCGTGCCGTGCAAACGGGCGCCAATACACCTCGGAGTTTGTGATGTTTAGATTCTTAACTCGCAAGTTAGCCTATGGCTTTGCCATTTTGATTGGCATCAATTTACTGACCTTTGTGCTGTTTTTCAAAGTGAACACACCCGACGACATGGCTCGCATGCAATTGGGCGGGAAACGCGTCACAGCAGATGCCATTGAAAAATGGAAGGCAGAACGAGGCTATGACCGTCCTTTGTTCTTCAATGAACAAGAGCAAGGCCTTGCAAAATTAAGCAACACCTTATTTTTAGACAGTTCTTTGCGCATGTTCGTTTTTGACTTTGGGCGTGCAGACAGTGGTCGTGACATTGCTTCTGAAATTGTCAGACGTGCAGGGCCTTCCATCGCATTGGCATTGCCAAGCTTTGTCGTCGGCTTGGGTATTTCGATTGTTTTGGCTTTAGGGTTGGCGTTTTTTCGGGCCACTTACCTTGATTTTTGGGGCACCGTTTTGTGTGTGGTTTTCATGTCTATTTCGTCACTGTTTTTCATCGTGATGGGGCAGTTCATGTTCTCGCGTGTGCTGCAGCTCATGCCTGTATCGGGTTTTGCGCCGGGGATGGATGCTTGGCGCTTCTTGGTATTGCCCATTGCTGTGGGCATCTTCTCTAGATTGGGGGGCGAAGTTCGATTCAACAGAACGCTTTTCATGGAAGAGATAGGCAAGGACTATGTCCGAACCGCTCGGTCCAAAGGTCTGTCTGAAAGCAGAGTCCTTTTGGTTCATGTGTTGAGAAATGCCTTGATCCCCATCTTGACCGCATCTGTTGCCGTGATTCCTTTGCTGTTCATGGGCAGTTTGATCACAGAATCATTTTTCGCCATACCAGGTTTAGGCAGTTATTTGATTGAAGCCATTGCAGGTCAAGACTTTGCCATCGTACGAGCCATGGTTTTCATCGGCTCATTTTTGTACATCCTTGGTTTGATATTGACTGACATCAGCTACACCTTGGCTGATCCACGCATTCGTTTGCAGTAGGCGCACCATGCAACCTGTATTCTTGTTAACCGATCTCTTTGTTTATGCCATCTTGCTGTTTGTACTTTGGTACATTTGGCAAATTAGATCAGATCACAACCTCAGAGCCAATTGGCGTCTGGCCATGAAACGGCCTGTGGCCATGGTCAGCAGCATGGTCTTGGGTTTCTTTTTATTGGTGGCACTCACAGACTCCATTCATTACAGAGAAGTTTTGCCGTCTTCGCCAGGTCAAGCCACGCAATATTCATCTGAAACCAATTCAGTTCTGGATCAAGTATTGTTGCCCCTTGCTTCAGCCAGAGAACGAAGTTATTCAGAACCGCTGTCTGCTGTCGCATTTCGCAAAGAAACTTTCGAGCGAAATGGGGAGCCTGTTCGTGACTATCCCCGCCTGCGATTTGGTGGCCAACATCTAAGCGACCCCGAGCTTGAACTCTCGGCCGACGTTTACCAGCGCACAGCCTTAGCGCTTGGATGGGGCGCGTGCATTGTTGCTGTGGTCCTTGTGTTTGGACTCTTGGTCGTCAGGTATTCAAGCCAGCAAACTTTGGCAGTCCTTGTTTCTAAATTTTGGCATGGAAAGACCGAATGGCCATGGCGTTCAATGGCCATCACGTTCACACTCATGACCCTGGCCATCTGCTGGGTCGCATTTCTTTCACAGGGTTACCATGTGTTTGGAACAGACCGAACTGGCAATTCAGTGCTGGTCTTTGCCATGAAGAGTGTCCGAACTGCCTTGGTCATAGGTGGATTAACAACCTTGGTGGTTTTGCCATTGGCGCTTCTGCTGGGAGTGACGGCGGGCTATTTGCGTGGCTGGGTCGATGAAGTCATTCAATATGTCTACACCCTCCTTGCATCGATTCCTGATGTGCTGTTGATTGCAGCCTCAGTGTTACTTCTTCAAGTTTTCATCGATAAAAATCAAGGTTTTTTCGAAACATCATTAGAGCGTGCTGATGCCCGTTTGTTTTTCCTGTGCCTCATCTTAGGCATCACCTCGTTCACTGGCTTATGTCGCCTGGTTCGCGGTGAAACTTTGAAGTTGCGCGAATTGGAATACATCCAATCTGCCCGTGCTTTTGGTGTCTCAACGCCTCGGGTTTTGTGGCGTCACATCATTCCCAACTTGATGCACTTGGTGCTGATCAATACCGTGATGCAATTCTCTGGCTTTGTTTTGGCTGAGGCTGTTTTGTCCTATGTCGGTGTGGGTGTTGATCCAAAAACAGCCAGTTTTGGGGTCATGATCAATACCGCTCGCGCTGAACTGGCGGCGACACCTTTGGTTTGGTGGACATTGACAACGGCCTTCGGTTTCATGTTCCTGATTGTGCTCAGTGCCAACTTATTGGCTGACGCCATCAGAGATGCTTTTGATCCTCGAACCAGGCTCCGCAGTGCACATGCAACTGCATCCCCAACGCAAGAGGTGGCAGCATGATTGAGCAACTGATTGTTAAAAATCTGGTAGTAGATTTGCAAACTGAATCGGGCATGGCCAGGGCTGTCGATGCACTCAACTTGACGCTTCAAAAAGGCCAAACTTTTGCATTGGTGGGCGAATCTGGTTGCGGTAAATCAATGACCGCACTCTCATTGCTTCGTTTGTTGCCTGACAATGCGGTGATTCACAATGGCCAAGTTAAGTTATCTGATGTGGATGTTTTCCAACTCAGTGAAAATCAGATGCGCGCAATACGAGGACGTCGCATCTCCATCATTTTTCAAGAGCCATCGACCAGCCTGAATCCGGTCATGACGGTGGGCGATCAAATATTGGAAGTCATTTCTCAGCACACTTCATTGAAAGGGGCGGCAGCTCATGCGCGAGCACTTGAGTGGCTGACAAAAGTAGGCTTACCAGAGCCTACAAGGCGAATGGGCAGTTACCCTTTTGAAATGTCTGGAGGGCAATTGCAAAGGGTCATGATTGCCATCGCCTTGGCGGCAGAACCAGACTTATTGATTGCTGACGAGCCAACAACAGCTCTTGATGTCACCATTCAAGCTCAGATTTTGGACTTGCTAAAAGGCCTGCAAAAGGAGCGAGGCATGGCCATGCTGCTTATCACCCATGATTTGGCTGTAGTGAGTGGCATGGCAGACCAAGTGGCCTTGATGTACGCTGGCCAAATTGTTGAAGTCGCATCCGCTGCCGATTTTTTTGTCCGTCCTTCGCACCCTTACGCCAAGCTGCTGCTTCAGGCATTGCCGGGAGAAGACCTAAGAGGTCGTCAATTGGCGGCCATTCATGGGACGGTACCTCCTTTGACGCAAGTTTTTCAAGGATGTCGCTTTGCGCCAAGATGCCCCTATCAAATTGAGTCATGCGTTGAAAAATCAGTCCTCATGACGGCTCTGACTGAAGATCACAATGTTCGATGCGTCAGAGTTCATGATGCCGGACTGCAAGCTTTGTCTCTTCCGCCATTTATTGATCGTTCCAGCATTGTGTCCAATGACCATTCAGTCTTGCTGTCTGTACAAAATTTGTCAGTGATTTATTCTATGGGTGGCGGGGTCTTTGGCGGGCGGCAAACCTTTCAGGCTGTCAAGAACGTCAGTTTTGACATTCAAAAGGGCCAAACATTGGCTTTGGTTGGGGAATCTGGATGCGGCAAAACCACCATTGGCAAAGCACTGCTTCAATTGTTAACACCTCACACCCAGGTCACTGGCGCAGCGGTACTGCTGGGCCAAAATTTGTTCCAATTAAAGGGACGCGACCTGATGGCATCGCGTCGTCAATTACAAATTATTTTTCAAAATCCTTTTGCCTCCTTGAATCCTCGCATGCGAGTTCAGGAAATATTGGAGGAGGGCATGAAGAGTCTTCATCCCGAGTGGTCGGCCGATCAACGTCAGGCTGACTTGAAGCTTTTAATGGACCAGGTCGGACTTCGCAAGGATGCCCTAGACAGGTACCCTCACGAGTTTTCAGGTGGGCAACGCCAGAGAATAGCAATTGCCAGAGCATTGGCAGTTAAACCCAGTTTGATCGTTTGCGATGAGCCCACCTCGGCACTGGATGTGTCCGTTCAAGCACAAATTTTGAACTTGCTCAGAGAACTTCAGGATTCGCTGGGTGTCAGCTTCCTTTTTGTGACCCACAACATCGGGGTTGTGGCTTATTTGGCAGACAGGGTGGCAGTGATGCATTCAGGGGAAATCGTCGAAATTGGAGATGCCTCTCAAATTTTGAACAATCCGCAGGCAAGTTACACAAAAACCTTGCTTTCTGCCGTCCCTCAACTGAATCAGGCATTGGCTTAAGTTGCCGCTTTTTTCCAACAAAAGCGTTCCAAATCAAGGATTTATGGATTAGAATGCGGGTTCACGACCAAACGGGCGGGTTTTCACCGCCCGTTTTTTTTGGTCGATCGATTAGTGAGCAGGGTTTTTACCGCTCAAGAATTTTTGAAAAAATGAAGCAATTGTGAGTCAAACCTTTTTAAAAAGAACCATTTCGAGTGGCATTGCAGCAGATTGTTGAAGAAACCGTAGCCGGATTGGGCTATGAACTGGTTGAGATTGAACGCTCTGCCGGTGGTCTTGTGCGCATCACCATCGACAACCCATGGCAAGTGGGTGTGGATCGATTTGAAATTCCTTGGGTCACAGTTGAAGACTGTGAGAAGGTCAATCGCCAATTGATGTTTGCCCTTGAAGTGGATGGTGCTGAATATCGCCGTTTAGAAGTGTCGTCGCCGGGTATTGATCGTCCTTTGCGCAATGAAAAAGACTTGGCGCGCTTTGAAGGTGAGCTAATAGATATCACGTTGAAGGCCCCAATGGGGGAGGCGGCGGCTGGTTTGGTCAATGCAACACGCAAGAAGTTCAGGGGAACGCTTGAAAAAGCCGATGCCGAGAACACATGGCAAATTGTTTGGTCAGATGCACCAGAGCCAAAGCCAGGTGCACGAGTGAGCAAGAACCGTCCGCCAGTGCCCATGCGAGTGCTTGGTTTTTATTTGAATGAATTAAGAGAGGCGCGTCTCGCGCCAGTGGTTGATTTCAAGGGCCGTAAGCCCAAAACAGACTTAGGAGAGAATTAACATGAACCGCGAACTGTTGATGCTGGTTGAAGCCATCTCACGTGAAAAGAACGTTGAACGTGACATCGTCTTTGGTGCCGTTGAATCCGCTTTAGCCCAAGCCACTAAAAAGCTTTACGAAGGTGACGTCGATATTCGCGTAGCCATTGACCGTGACAGCGGCAACTACGAAACTTTCCGCCGCTGGCATGTGGTGCCAGATGAAGCAGGTTTGCAATTGCCCGACCAAGAAATTTTGCTCTTTGAAGCTGTCGAGCAAATTGCGGACATTGAAGTTGACGAGTACATCGAAGAGTCCGTCGAATCATTGCCCATTGGCCGCATTGGCGCCATGGCGGCCAAACAAGTCATCTTGCAAAAGATTCGCGATGCTGAGCGCGAAATGTTACTCAACGAGTTCATGGCAAGGGGCGAGAAGATTTTGGTGGGTACCGTGAAGCGCATGGACAAGGGTGACATCATTGTTGAGTCGGGCCGTGTTGAAGGCCGCCTGCGTCGCAGCGAAATGATTCCCAAAGAAAATCTTCGAAATGGTGATCGCGTTCGCGCCATGATCATGGAAGTCGATCTCACCTTGCGGGGTGCGCCCATTATCTTGTCTCGTTCCTCACCCGAATTCATGATTGAACTTTTCAGTCAAGAAGTCCCAGAAATTGAACAAGGCTTGCTAGAGATCAAATCTTGTGCACGTGACCCCGGTTCGCGCGCCAAGATAGCCGTGTTGTCGCATGACAAGCGCGTTGATCCCATTGGCACCTGCGTCGGTGTTCGTGGTACACGCGTCAACGGCGTCACCAACGAATTGGCAGGCGAGCGTGTTGACATTGTGTTGTGGAGTGAAGATCCAGCTCAATTTGTCATTGGTGCCTTAGCACCTGCCAACGTTCAATCCATTGTGGTTGACGAAGAAAAACACGCCATGGACGTGGTTGTTGATGAAGAAAACTTGGCCATTGCCATTGGTCGTGGCGGACAAAATGTTCGCCTGGCTTCTGACCTGACAGGTTGGAAAATCAATATCATGGACGCCGCCGAATCTGCTCAAAAGCAAGCTGAAGAAACAACTGGCATTCGCGCATTGTTCATGGATAAATTGGATGTTGACCAAGAAATTGCTGACATTCTGATTGAAGAAGGCTTCGCAAGCTTGGAAGAAGTGGCATATGTGCCCATCCAAGAAATGTTGGAGATTGACAGCTTCGATGAAGATACTGTGAACGAACTGCGCACTCGCGCCAAGGATGCTTTGCTCACACAAGAAATTGTCCGCGAAGAAAGTGTTGAAGATGTCTCTCAAGATCTTCGAGATCTTGAAGGCCTTACCCCAGAACTGATTGCTAAATTGGTTGAAGCGGGTGTCAATACACGCGACGATCTGGCCGACTTGGCCACAGACGAACTCACCGACATCACCGGACAAACCGATGGTGAAGCCACCGCCCTGATCATGAAAGCCCGTGAACATTGGTTCGCTGGTCAGGCCTAATCTCAAGGAGGCTAGAACCCCATATGTCCAGTAATACTGTCGCCGAGTTCGCTAGCGAACTCAAAAAATCACCAGATACTTTGCTAGAGCAATTGCGCTCAGCGGGTGTCGACAAGTCTGCGGCCTCCGACGCGCTGACTGAAAACGACAAGCAAAAGCTTTTGAGCTATTTGCAAGCCAGTCATGGCACTGTCGCCGGCGAACGTAAAAAGATTACTTTGGTGAAAAAATCTACCAGCGAAATCAAACAAGCCGATGCCACAGGCAAAGCAAGAACCATCCAGGTGGAAGTGCGTAAAAAACGCACCTTCATCAAACGCGATGATGAAGCTGAAACAGCATCGACGCATGCAGCTGAACCGGCCACCCCCCTCATCGACCTTGCTGAATTGGCACGACGCGAAGAAGAAGCCCGCAATCAAGCGGAGTTATTAAGGCGACAAGAAGAAGAGTTGGCCGAAAAACGTCGCGAGCGTGAAGCCAAGGATCTGGCCAAACGTGAAGAAGCAAAAGCCAAGAAAGCA
>Ga0209355_1000100_pt1 | contig 49969 bp, 42 predicted proteins | sample LauGreSBDMM110SN_3_FD_187563 | JGI IMG/M metagenome (GOLD analysis project Ga0209355, IMG submission 187563) | Freshwater lake microbial communities from Lake Michigan, USA - Sp13.BD.MM110.SN (SPAdes) (version 2) | ecosystem: Environmental > Aquatic > Freshwater > Lake | place: Lake Michigan... | reverse complement strand
TTTTGGGTTCGTGAATGAGTGCGCGGCAAATGCTGGCGCGCTGTTGCATGCCGCCTGAGAGTTGCCATGGAAATTTGTCTTCGTAGCCACCCAAGCCCACGGTTCTTAAGAGCTTGCTGGCGCGCTCGGCAAATTCTGCTTTGCGTTTCTTAAACTGGGTGCGAAAGGGCTCGACAATTTCAAGCGGCAGCAAGACGTTGTCTAGCGTGGTGCGCCATGGCAACAAGGAAGGCGCTTGGAACGCCATGCCACTGATTTTCAAGGGACCTGTGACGGGCTGACCATCGACAAAAATCTGACCTTTGCTAGGGCGCTTAAGCCCGGTGGTTAGCTTCATGAAGGTGGACTTGCCGCAACCCGATGGGCCCACAATGGCAATGAACTCGCCCTGCTTGACTTGCAAGTTGATGTCTTCAACTGCATAGTGGTTTTGCGCTAACAACTCGTCGTTGTAGGCCAACCAAACATTTTGAAAATCAACGAAATTTGCAGTGGTCAAAACAGGCCGCCTAGATCAATTACTTTTTAGCTTTTGGCAAGATGTCGAGTTCCTTGGCGCTTGGCAAGAAAGAACCATTCCAAATGTCATCGGCCTTCACACGTGTTTTGGTGTTGAACGCATCAGACACTTGTGAGGCCATGAGGGACAGGCGAGGGCCTCTGATTTGGCCAAAACCTTCTTCACGCGCTGAAGGACTGTTGATGACGGTGTCGATGGCCAACTGCAAGCGGCGTGTCTCGAGTTCTACGTTGATGATGCCGTCGCGCGCTTTGACATCGGCAATGACAGCAGTTGGGTTGTTAATGACATCTTTGGCGCCTTTCGTGAAGGCGGCCAAGAAAGCTTTGACTGCAGCCGGATTTTCTTTGATGATTTTGGGTGACGCAATGATGGCGTTGCCATACAGTTTCACGCCAAAGTCTGGGTACTGCATCACGACCACTTCGTCGGCTTTGACGCCGCGCGCTTCGATGTTCAGCAAAGAGGTGAAGGTGAAGCCTGTGATGGCATCAACATCGCCGCGAACCAACATGGTTTCACGCAAAGGTGGGTCCATGGCGGTCCAAGCCACATTGCCAATGCTGTTGGCTTTTTGGAAGATGGGGAAAGCACGGCGACCTGCGTCAAAAACGGGTGCGCCTAATTTCTTGCCTGCCAAGTCGGCTGGCGTTTTGATGCCAGATTTTTTGAGTGCCATGACAGATGCAGGCGTGTTGTTGTAGACCATCATGATGGCCACAGGTTTGTTGGGTACTTCGGGGTTGTTGGCGTGGAATTCCATCAGGGCTGCCAGGTCTGCAAAACCAATGTCGTAACTGCCAGACGCAACGCGGGTCACTGCAGCGCCAGAGCCGTTGCCTGCGTCAACTGTGACGTCGAGCTTGGCATCTTTGAAATAGCCTTTGGCAACAGGCGTGAGGAACAAGGCAGAAGGGCCTTCAAAACGCCAGTCGAGTTGAAACTTGATGGGTGTATTTTGAGCTTGTGCCAAGCCAAAAGCGCAAGTCGCTAACAATGCGGCCGTGGTCTTAAGAAGGAAACGTTTTTTCATAGGAGCTCCGATTAAAAAATGAGATTAATTGTGTGAAAGGACCAAGCAATATCGATGCCATTATGAAGTGCATGAAAAGGCACATTGTTGCATAAACTGTATACAATTTATGCATCTTTGAGCCTCGGTAAAACCCTTGCACGCCCCAAAATGGCTCGGAATCAGTTTAGAAGGTCCAAAAGGGTGCGAGAAATAACCTTGGTTGCTTTTCGCAAGTCTTCTAAATTCAGTCGTTCGTCCGCGCGTTTGGCGTGAGATTCTAAAACCGTGCGAGGACCAGCACCATAAATAACACCGGGAATGCCTTTTTCAACATACAGGCGAACGTCTGTGTAAAGGGGCGTTCCCATGGCTGGAATAGGTTCGCCAAAAATTTCGCCGCCGTGTTTCTGAATGGCTTGCACCAAAGGTGCATTGCCTGCCAGCGGCTTCATGGCATGCGCCATGAGAATGCGTTTGATTTCAATGCTGACCAAGGCATCAGGCGACCGGCCTTGGTTAAAGTCCTTGGCTGCATCTGCAATCACCTTGCGAATATTGGCTTCTACCTGCTCTGGAATTTCTTCCGGAATCATGCGGCGGTCTAGTTTGAAGCTGACCGTGCCGGGCACCACATTGGTGTTGGTGCCCCCTTCAATTCGGCCCACGTTCAAGTAAGGGTGATTGATGCCTTCTACTTGCGAGCTAATGTGTTTGTAAAGTTTGTTTTGAGCGTACAGGCTGCTCAAAATGTGAACCGCTGCTTGGAGCGCATCGACGCCTGTGTCGGGAATGGCCGCATGGGCCATCTTGCCGTGAACAGTCACTTCCATTTGCAGACAACCATTGTGTGCTGTCACGACTTGGTAGCTAAAACCTGCTGCGATCATGAGGTCCGGCCGCGTATAGCCTTTGTCGAGTAACCAGCCAGGGCCTTTTTCACCGCCAAACTCTTCGTCATAGGTGAAATGCAATTCAACATTGCCCTTGAGTGGCAAATTGTTTTTGGCTTGAAGTGCCTCAACTGCACGCAGTGCAAATGTGAAGGTGGAAAAATCACATTTGCTCACTGCCGTGGCTCGGCCAAACATTTGGCCATTTTCAATTTCAGCACCGTAGGGGGAATGCGTCCAACCTTCTCCTGGGGGCACTACATCGCCATGCGCATTCAAAGCAATGGTTTTGCCACCTGCCCCAAAAGGTCTGCGCACAATCAGGTTGGTGAGTGAGGTCAGTCCATAAGCTTTGACCTCTGCTTCAGGCACCGGAAATTGTTCTGCCTTGTAGCCCATGTTCTGCAGCAGTTCAGTGGTTTTTTCAGCATGAGGTGCATTGTTACCAGGCGGTGTATCGGTCGGCACTTGCACCAGGGCTTTCAGAAAAAGAACTTGCTCATCGAAGTGGGCATCGATCCATTGATCAAGTTCTTGGTAAGTCGATTGTTGGTGGGTCATTGTTTTTAAAATTCAAGCGAGTTGGTGCAAGACATGTTCAAACGCATCAATGCAAAGTTGCATGTCATCCGTGGTTGAAGATTCCAAGGGGTTGTGGCTGATGCCACTGTTTTCGCCGCGTACAAAAAGCATGGCCTGGGGCATGACTTCATGCAGTTTCATGGCGTCGTGGCCCGCGCCACTGGGCATCACAAAGCGGGGCACGCCCATGTCTTTCAGGGCCTTTTCCCAGCGCGCTTGCCACTCAGGCGCGCTAGGTGCTGCTGGTGCTCTAAGCGTTGCTTCACGGTGGCAAACAAGGCCGCGTCGGTTGCAAATTTCATCTAGCGCATTCAATACGTCTTTTTCTAAGGCGTCGCGCTGAGGGTCAAGGGGCGCGCGCATGTCCATCGAGAACGTGCATTTGCCTGGCACCACATTGATCGAACCATTGGGCACTTGCAGTTGGCCAATGGTGGCCACGGAATCGCCATCTGCAGCCGCTCGTTTTTCCATGTACAGGGCCAGTTCGGCCACTGCGCAAGCAGCATCTCGCCGGCGGTCCATGGGCGTGGTGCCTGCGTGACTGGCCATGCCCACCATTTCGCACACATAACGCACGCTGCCATTGATTGAACTCACCACACCCAAGGGCAGATTCAGTTCGTTGAGCACGGGGCCTTGTTCAATGTGCACTTCAACGAAGCCCACGTAGTTTGTAGGCTTGCGTTGAATGTTGGGAATTTCGTTTTCATTCAAGCCCGCTTTTTTCATGGCTTCGCGCATGGAGATGCCATTGGCATCAGTCTGCGTTAACCAATCTGGGTTGAATTGACCCACCAACGCGCCAGAGCCCAAAAAGGTGGCTTTGTAGCGCTGACCTTCTTCTTCTGAAAACGCAACCACTTCAAGACCAATGGGCAAGCGTTGTTGTGCTTGAGCCAATTTTTGAACACAGGCAATGGGCACATAAATACCCAAGCGGCCATCGTGTTTGCCGCCATTGCGAACGGTGTCGAAATGGCTGCCTGTCATGAGGTATTTCGCACCTGGCTTAATGGGGTGATAACGGCCCACCACATTGCCCACAGCATCGACAAAGACTTCGTCAAAGCCCGCCAATTTCATGGTGCTTTGAATGCTTTGTGAGCAAGCCATGTGGGCCTCTGTGAGATAGGTCACAGTAAGTTGACCCGCTTCTTTGAAACCAGGGTCGCTGTGTTGCGCCAAGTCTTCTTGCCAATCCCAAACTTGCTGACCTTGCAGCGGTTGGCAGTTGGTTTTGTCGTTCAAGCGAATCTCAACAATTCGATGAATATTTCGCAGGCACTCTTGCAGTTCAAAATCTGGGTGACCATTCAGGCGTCTTTCAAAAGTGGCCATGATTTGATGCTTGTTCAGACCAAGTCCGCGCGGTCCTCTGACGGCCAAAATAAAGGGCCATCCAAACTTTTGATTGTAGGCAGCGTTGAGACTTTGAATTTTTTCAAATTCAGCAGGTGTGCATTCAGTGAGGCCCGCTTTGCTTTGCTCGTTCGTAGATTCTGCGGTCAATTCTTTGCGCACCATGGCTTTGCCAGCCAGCTCGGGGTGAGCGCGAATAAGACCCATCTGAGCATCTTTGCCTGCATCTTTGAGCACCTGCGCCATGCAGTGTTTCAAGTGAGCCCAAGACGCAAAAGGGCGGTGCTTGAGCGCGCCTTCTGCAATCCATGGCGAGTGTTCATACAAGCCATCTAACAGTTGCATGGCCTCTTGGGGCGAAGCTGTATTGAGTTGTTCTAGGCTGAGTGTCATGGTGTGTAGGGGTGGGTGGTTTTCCAATGGCGCGCAATGTCTAAGCGGCGGCAGACCCAGACATGATCGTGAGCTTGGATGTGGTCTAAAAATCGTTGAATGGCGGTGATGCGACCAGGCCTTCCTAGCAACCTACAGTGCATGCCAATGCTCATCATTTTGGGGCGGTTCAGCCCTTGAGGATTGCCTTCTTTGTAGAGCGCGTCAAAAGTGTCTTTCATGTATTGAAAAAACGGGTCGGCATGCGAATAACCTTGAGGCATTGCAAAGCGCATGTCATTGCAATCTAGGGTGTAGGGCACGATCAGTTGGGGCGCCACTTGGCCATCCGTTTTCTCAACCTTCATCCAAAAAGGCAGATCGTCGCCGTAGTAGTCGCTGTCGTATTCGAAGCCACCAAAGTCTGCCACCAAGCGGCGGGTACGCGGACTGTCTCGGCCGGTGTACCAACCCAAGGGTCTTTCGCCGCTGAGCTTTTGCAAGATGGCCATGGCCTCAGCCATGTGCGCGCGTTCGGTGGCCTCATCAATGTTTTGGTAGTGAATCCATTTCAAGCCATGGCATGCGATGTCGTAGCCCAATTCTTGAAACGCAGCCATCACATCGGGGTGCTTTTGCAGCGCGGTGGCTATACCAAAAACAGTGAGTGGCAGTTTGCGTTGTTCAAATTCACGCAACAAGCGCCATACACCTGCACGCGAGCCATATTCATATATGCCCTCCATGCTGATGTGCCGATCTGGGTAAGACGCGGGGTTGAACATTTCTGACAAGAATTGCTCAGAGCCTGCATCGCCGTGAAGCACAGAATTTTCGGCACCCTCTTCGTAGTTCAAGACAAATTGCACCGCCACGCGGGCTTGGCCGGGCCATTGCGCGTGAGGTGGGTTTCGGCCGTAGCCTTTTAGATCGCGGGGATAGGCGGCAGTAGAGTCGTAGACAGATGCGTTCATGAAAGTGCCAATGAAATATCGTGGGTGGGTATTTTTTTGTCGAAGCTCAAGCTGTTTTCGACAAAAATCAAATGTTCTTCCATCAGACGTGCAGCCAGGTCTTCGTCTTTCTTGGTCATGGCATCTACGATGGCTTCGTGCTCATCGGCGGAATGTTGAGCTGCATTGCGCGACTGGTACATGAGTGTGATGAGGGCGCAGCGCGAAATCAGTTCGCCCAAACTTTGGGCCAACACGTGGTTGCCCATGAGCTCGGCAATGCGCACATGAAAATCGCCTAGCAATTCTGTTCGGCCATGCACATCTTCTTGTGCAACGGCTTCTTTTTCTTGTTTGGTGTGCGCCTTCAAAGCGCGAATTTTGGCGGGGGTGATGTCGCGTACAAATTCGCGTGTCATTTGAACTTCGAGCATGCGCCGAACCGCAAAGACTTGTTTGGCTTCAGAAGCAGAGGGTGCGGCCACAAAGGCGCCACGGGCAGGCTCCATGCGAATCAATCTGTTTTGAGACAGCTGAAACAGTGCTTGCCTGACCAGTGTTCTGGAAACGCCAAAATGGGTGGCTAACTTTTGCTCAGCCAATTTGGAGCCAGGCATCAGCCGGTGTTCCACAATGGCTTTGGTTAAAGCGCTGACAATGGCGTTGGTTGATGAGGTTTCCATGCGAAAGGATGATAGCTTCAAAAGCCAAAAGTGTATACACTTTCAGTCGACCAATTCAAGGAAAGATGGATCATGGGTTTAAGCACACACGTTTTGGACACCATGCATGGTTGTCCCGCAGATGGCATGCAAGTTAGTCTTTACACCACCGAGGGGCAGTTCGCCACGCTGGTGAAAAGTTTCAAATTGAACGCTGACGGACGCAATCCAGATGGGCCCCTTTATGACAACGCCAGTTTGCAAAAAGGCACTTACCGCTTGGTCTTTGACGTGGCGGGTTATTTCAAGGCCAAGGGCGTGAAACTGCCAGAGCCGTCGTTTTTGAACCAAGTGAGCTTGGATTTTGGGGTGGCCGATGTCACACAGCACTACCATGTGCCGTTGTTGGCAAGTCCATGGAGCTATTCAACCTACCGCGGCTCTTAAATTCGCAATTATTTCTAGCTGAAGTACCCCTTGCGAGGTGGTAAATCAATAAAATCAATTTTTCAGCACCCAACCCAATCCACTCCTTATGAGCCAAGTGACCAACACTGTTCGTTTTGTGCTTGACGGCAAAATCGTCGAAGCCCAAGGCGCGCGCCGCACCACCACCGTTTTAGATTACCTGCGCGAACAACTGCATCGCACGGGCACCAAGGAGGGTTGCGCTGAAGGCGACTGCGGGGCTTGTGTGATCATGGTGGGTTCATTGAATGCGGCGGGCCAAGGCGTTGACTACGTGCCCGTTAACAGCTGCATTCAATTGCTGCCAACTCTGGACGGCAAGTCGGTCAAAACGGTTGAGAGTTTGAAAAAGCCAGACGGCACTTTGCATCCTGTGCAACAAGCCATGGTCAACTGCCATGGTTCACAGTGCGGTTTTTGTACGCCTGGCATTGTGATGAGTTTGGTTAATTTGGTTCAGGTTAATTCTTCGCCCAAACGCCAAGATGTGAGCGACGCCCTCAGTGGCAACCTCTGCCGCTGCACAGGTTATGCCCCCATTCTGGATGCCGCGTCAAAAGCCTGTGGCAACAAAGCCGCCTTGAAGCTTGACGATACCGCTGATGTGCCTTTGCTGAAAGAAATACAGCGCTCGTCCACGCCCACACTTAGTTTGGAAGGCGACATCATTGTTCAGCCTGTGGTTCGAACACGCAAAGGCAATGAATTTGTATCGCCCGCCACGCTGGCTGAAGTGGCCGACTATTTGGTCAAGCACCCCACATCGACATTGCTTGCTGGCAGCACAGAAGTAGGCTTGCAAGTTAATAAAAAATATTCACGCCCCGACCACATTGTGTATTTGGGCAACGTCGCCGAACTCAAACAAGTCAAAGACACGCCTCAGGCTTGGCACATTGGCGCGGTAGTCTCGCTCACAGAAGTTGAAACATTGGTGGCCAAGGCTTACCCCGATTTTGCAGAGGTGCTGCGTCGTTTTGGCTCGCCACCCATTCGCTCTACCGCCACATTGGCAGGCAATATTGCCAACGGTTCTCCCATTGGCGACACCATGCCTTGCCTCATGGCCTTGGGCGCCACACTGACATTGCGCCTTGGCGATAAAACGCGCACTGTGTCTTTGGATAAGTTTTATACGGGCCAAAAACAAACTGTGTTGCAAGCTGGTGAATTCATTGAATCGGTGGTCTTGCCCAAGCCACAAGCAGGCCAAGTGTTTCGCGCGCACAAAGTGAGCAAGCGATTTGAGCAAGACATCTCTGCCACCTGCGCGGCCATCACTTACACCCTGAAGGCTGGCAAGTTGAGCGGTGTGAAGGTGGCTTACAACGGCTTGGCCCCTTCGCCATGCAGAGCGCCCAAACTTGAAGCCGTGTTGGAAGGCAAGGCGCCTGCCGATGTGACAGCATCTGATTTGGATGCAGCCATTGCAGCCAGTTTTGTGGCGCGCGATGGACTGCGTGCCACATGGGCTTACCGCTCATTGGTCGCCCGCAATTTGGTCATTGATTTCATTGAAGAACAAACTCAAGCAACTACGGAGGTGGCTTAAATGAACGCGCCTATTTCTTTGCACAATTTGTTGCCCGTTTCGGGAATTCAGCAAGGCACCGATGTCATTCACGAGTCTGCACATTTGCATGTGACTGGCAGCGCCACTTTCACCGATGACATGCCTGAGTTGGCTGGCACTTTGTACGCGGCACTCATCATGTCGCCCGTTGCGCACGGCGAACTCGTTGGCGATGGCATTGACCGCGACGCCATTTTGAAAGAGCACGGTGTGGTGGCGGTCTATACCGCCAAAGACATTCCTGGCGAAAACAATTGCGGCCCCATTGTTCACGACGACCCCTTCTTGGCTGTAGGCAAGGTGGAATTTTTGGGTCAAGCGGTGGCTGTGGTGGTGGCGCGCGAAATGTTGTATGCCCGCGAAGCTGCGCACAAAGCCAAAGTGTTGGTGAAAGAACTGCCGCCCATTTTGACAATTGACGAAGCCATGGCAGCGCAAAGTTTTGTCATGCCCGCCAAAGGCATCACGCGCGGCAATGCAACAGAGGCCATTGCCAAAGCGCCGCGCAAAGTGAAGGGCAGCACCGAAACTGGTCAGCAAGAACAGTTTTACATGGAAGGCCAAATAACTTACGCGGTGCCGCGTGAAGATGGCCAACTCACTTTGTATTCGTCAACGCAACACCCAGATGGCAATCAGCGTGAGGCAGCCGCTGCCTTGAACTTGAGCACCAACGATGTTGAAGTGATCTGCCGGCGCATGGGTGGCGGATTTGGTGGTAAGGAGGGCAATGCAAGTATTTTCAGTCAAAGCGCTGCGCTGGCTGCCTTCAAATTGCAACGCCCTGTGAAGTTGCGCGTGAACCGTGACGACGACATGATGATCACAGGCAAGCGTCACGATTTCCGCATCGACTACGAAGTGGGCTATGACGATGAAGGTCGTATCTTAGGCGCCGACATCACCTTGTTGTCGCGTTGTGGTTACAGCACCGATTACTCGGGACCCGTCAACGATCGTGCGTGTTTGCACATCGACAACTGCTACTACATACCCAATTTAAAACTCATCAGCCACCGCTGCAAAACCAACACCCAAAGCGCCACGGCCTTCCGTGGTTTTGGCGGCCCACAGGGCATGTTTGGCATTGAGACCATCATTGAGCAAATTGCCAACGACATTGGCAAAGATCCTTTAGATGTTCGCATGCTCAACATCTACCAAGACCCCGCTGTGTCTGGCAATCCCGCCACCATGGTCACACAATATGGTCAGACCATTGCTGACTGGGTGGGCGACAAGGTCATCACCCAAGTGGCATCAGAGGCCAAGTACCGCGAACGCCGCGATAGCGTCAACGCATTTAACAAAGTGAACAAACGCCGCAAGCGCGGCTTGGCTTTGGTGCCCTTGAAGTTTGGCATCAGTTTTACGGCCACCATGTTGAACCAAGGCGGCGCCTTGCTTAACATCTACATGGACGGCTCTGTGAGTGTGAACCATGGTGGAACCGAAATGGGCCAAGGCCTTAACACCAAAATGGCCCAAGTGTGTGCCGATGGTTTGGGCATTGACTTGTCTTATGTTCGCGTCACAGGTACCGATACGCAAAAGGTGCCCAATGCATCTGCCACATCTGCCTCTAGCGGTGCCGACATCAATGGCGCAGCCATCATGAATGCAACCGCTCAAATGCGAGCTCGTCTTGCGCCAGTGGCAGCCAACATGTTGGGTTGCAAAGAGACCGACGTGAACTTTGCCAACAACATGGCCCACGGCGGTGGCAAGTCGGTTGAATGGACCGTCGTGGCCAAGCAGGCTTGGTTAAATCGTGTTGGCTTGTCGGTGGCAGGCTTCTACATGACGCCCGAAATTAAATACGACTTTGCAACGCTGACTGGCCATGCGTTTTATTACTACTGCTACGGCGCTTCAGTGAGTGAAGTAGAAATTGACACGCGCACTGGCGAATGGTGGTTGAAAGCCGTCGACATTGTTCACGACGCAGGCAAGAGCATCAACCCTGCCATCGACAAAGGCCAAATCGAAGGCGGCTACGTGCAGGGCATGGGCTGGCTCACCATGGAAGAGTGCATTTGGGACAAGAAGGGCAAGTTCCTCACGCATGGCCCCAGCACTTATAAAATCCCTGTGGCTGGCGACATTCCTGAGCACTTCAATGTGACTTTGTTTGACGGCAGCAACCTGAAGCCGACCCCCTTTAATTCAAAGGCAGTGGGTGAGCCCCCATTGATGTTGGCCTTGTCAACTTTCTTTGCATTGCGTGATGCAGTCAGTGCCAGTGCAGACCATCAAACAGTGGTTCACATGAGCGCCCCTGCTACGCCAGAAAAGATTTTGATGAGCTGCGAAAAAGCCAAGGCGGCGGTTTAGAACTTCAGTCTTGCCCCTCCGTAAGGGTGTCGAGCTGAAAACGACCGCTCTTGTGCCAAAGCCAAACGTCTGTGTAGACCACCTTGCCCATGTGGGCAGGGACTGGATAGGGCGCTGCTTGGCGAGCAGTTTTTTCAATTTCACGCATCACTTCGGGTGCATGGCCAGGCGCTCTCACCCAGTTGGTGCGCGTCACTTGGCCTTTCTTGTCAACTTCGACATCCAACACGCCCACTGCGTAAAGCATGGGTGGCATCCGGCCCTTGAAAATTCGATCGCCGTTGAGTTTGTAGAGGTGCTTGGCGGCATCTACTCTATATTCTCTGGCAGTTCGAGCATTCGAAGTGGGCAATTGGGGTTTGACAGGCACAGAGGGCAGCGCAATGGGCGCCGCTGGTTTGAAAGGAGCGGGCGCTGGTGCTGGTGGCGGTGCCATTGTTTGTGGCGGCTGTGGCGGCGTACTACAACCCGTTAGCCACAAAGCAACAATGCACGCACTACAAGCCAAATGTGAAGATTTTAGAAAATGAGCGATGGCATGAGTCATGGGTCTATGGCCTTCAAAACAACATGTGCCATTCTGTCACTGTACAGTGTGGTTTGAGAAGCATTGAATTGAAAGTAAAAGCAGGTGCATTGGTTTTCAGAATTGAAATTGAAGTTGGCGCAGATGCCAGCCATTTGGATCACGGTGCAACAAGCCCAAGGTTCGGTGCCGCGGGGTGCGGGCACTGTCATGGTTGTTTTTATCGATGAGTTTTTGGGCACGATTGGTGGCGGGCACCTTGAGTTTGAAGCCATTGAGCAGGCCAGGCGCTACTTGCTTCAGCCCGCAATGGCTCATTCATTGCCATTTGAAAAAAGATTTGCGCTTGGGCCCAGTTTGGGTCAGTGTTGTGGTGGCGCCTTGGTCTTGAAGTTTGAGTTTGTCACGGCGGCTGACCAAGTTCGCCTTCAGGCTATTTTGACTGCGCAAGCTGCCGAACGATTTCTGCCTTTGGCTTTGTTTGGCGGTGGCCATGTGGGCAAAGCCTTGGTCAAAGTCTTGGCACCCTTGCCATTTCATGTCAGATGGATTGACAGCCGAGACGAAATTTTTCCTGTCGATGTTGCGCCCCAAGTTGTGTGCGAACACTCCAACCCGGTGCATGCTGCTGTATCCGATTTGGCCCCCAACAGCCGCGTTCTCATCATGAGTTTCAGCCATGCTGAAGACTTGGACGTGGTGGCGGCCTGCTTGCAACGCCAACGATATCAAAAAGATTTGCCCTACATTGGCCTTATTGGCAGTGCCACCAAGTGGGCCACTTTCAAGCGCCGCCTTGCAGAGCGTGGTTTTTCAGAAGCAGAGTGCCAGCAAGTGACATGCCCCATCGGGGTTTCGGGCATTGAAGGCAAAGAACCTGAAGTGATTGCGGTTGCCGTAGCGGCACAGCTTTTGCAAGCCTAAAAATTGTATACACTTCGGTAAACAGTTTGGAGCCTCATCGATGGAAGCCTATTTGCTAGATTGGGTTAATTTGCTACTGCGGTGGGTCCATGTGATTACCGTGATTGCATGGATTGGTTCGTCTTTTTACTTCGTCTTTTTAGACAACAACCTTTTAAAACCCAACTCCCCCGATTTGCTCGAAAAAGGGGTCGATGGCGCCATGTGGGCGATACACGGGGGTGGTTTTTACAACCCCCAAAAGTACATGGTGGCTCCCAAAAAGATCCATACCAAATTGCATTGGTTTTATTGGGAAAGCTATTCCTCCTGGTTAAGCGGCTTTGCCTTGTTCACCGTTTTGTATTTGTGGAATGCCAGCACCTACCTCATTGACAAATCACTCATGGATTGGTCGCCGGCTGCAGCCATCACAGCGGCTCTGAGTTTCTTTGTTGTTTTTTGGTTTGTGTACGACGCCATCTGCCGCTTGTTTGGCTTTCGCAAAAACGGTGAATTGATTGTGGCCACACTCATGTTGTGTGTGGTGGCATTCGCCTCATGGTTGGCCTGCCAATTGTTTGCGGGCAGGGCCGCCTTTTTGTTGGTGGGTGCCATGATAGCCACCGCCATGAGCGCCAACGTGTTTGTTTGGATCATTCCTGGTCAACGCAAAGTGGTAGCCGCCATGACCTCAGGTGAAAAATACGACGCCATGTCCTTGGCCATTCACGGCAAACGCGGCAAGCAACGCAGTATTCACAACACTTATTTCACGTTGCCCGTTATCTTCGCCATGCTAAGCAACCACTACAGTTTCTTGTACACGCATCCACAGCGTTGGCTTATTTTGTTCGTCATGATGTTTGCGGGTGCCTTGATTCGCCAGTTTTTTGTGCAAAGGCATGGCTTTCATTTAGGTCGGGCTCGCAACCCTTGGCCTTTTGCGGCGGTAGGCGTGGTTTTGATATTGGCTGTCATGGTGGCCATGGCACCTTGGGGTGCAAAGAGTGCGGCCAAGAATGAGCAGTCTCAAGCTGCTACTTTTGCGCAAGTCAAGTCAGTGATAGACCAGCACTGCCTCAGTTGCCATGGCGCGCAAGTTCAAATGAAAAATATTCGTTTGGACACATCCCAAAGTATCAAGCTCAATGCTCAAAACGTGTACCAGCAAGTGAGTGTGACGCAACAAATGCCCATGAACAACGCCACGGGCATCACACCGGAAGAAAGGCAACTTGTGGCCAGTTGGTATTTGGCTGGCGCTCAAGTTGATCAGTAACTTAACTTAACTCAGTGTTTAGTTCAGTGACCTAAGGCCAGTTGAACGGCAAACTTGTTGTGTCGTTCAATCACATTTCCCAGATCTAAGCTGGCCAACTGACCCTCACTGACCACCACCCGGCCATTGACCACGGTGAACGCAGCTGGCGCACTGGCACACAGCATCAAACTGCCAATAGCATCGTGCACAGCACCGCCCGCAAAACTCAAATTGCGCAAATCAAACAAGGCCATGTCGGCGCAAAATCCAACACTCAGTTGACCGATGTCTTTGCGGCCCAATACTTCCGCACCGCCTCGCGTGGCCAAACGCAAGGCATCGCGTGCAGTCATTTCCATGGGCGCTGTGTCGCAGCCAAAAACGGTTTTGCCTTCTGCATTCACCTGCGGCGCTTCAAGTGATTTTCTGAGACGCGCCAACAACATGGCTTGACGCGCTTCGTTCACCATGTGGGCAGCATCGTTGCTGGCGCTGCCGTCTACACCCAAGCCCACAGGCACACCTGCTTCAATCATTTTCCGAATCGGTGCAATGCCACTGGCCAAGCGCATGTTGCTGCATGGGCAATGTGCAATGCCGGTGCGAGTGGCCGCAAAAAGCGAGATGCCTTCATCGTCCAATTTGACGCAATGGGCATGCCACACATCAGGCCCCAACCAGCCCAGGTCTTGTGCGTATTGCGTGGGGGTTCGATTGAATTTTTCCAAGCTGTAGGCATTGTCATGGTCATTTTCTGCCAAGTGGGTATGCAGGCGCACGCCATAGTGCCTGGCCATCTCGGCCGACAAACGCATGAGGTCTTGACTGACACTGAAAGGGGAGCAAGGGGCCACTGCCACTTGTGTCATGGCGCCATGCGATGCGTCGTGGTAGCGCTCAATCAATCGCTGTGTGTCTTTCAGGATGTCATCTTCTTGTTCCACCACGCGATCGGGCGGCAGGCCACCCTTGGATTGGCCCACGCTCATGCTGCCACGGGTGGCCACAAAGCGCATGCCAATTTCTTGTGCTGCAGCAATGCAATCGTCTAGCTTTACGCCATTGGGGTAGATGTACAAGTGGTCACTGCTGGTGGTGCAACCTGATAACAACAATTCGGCCATGGCGGTTTGGGTGCTGGCGTAAATCATGTCGGGTTGAAGGCCAGCCCAGATGGGATAAAGACCTTGGAGCCAGCTGAAAAGTTCGGCGTTTTGTACAGCGGGTATGGCGCGCGTTAAGCTTTGCGACATGTGATGGTGCGTGTTGACCATGCCAGGAATGACCACATGGTGTACGGCATTGATGACGCGATCGGCTGTTTCAGGCAATTGAGCCGCTGGGCCAATGGCCTCGATGCAGTTGTCCCTGACAAAGACCGAGGCATTGCGAAGTTCATCGCCTGCATCATTCAGTGTGGCAAGGGTGTGGGCGTTGTGGATAAGCAATGTGGTCATAGGGAATCATTCTGCACGAAGAAATTGCGTGTGTCATGGCCAAGCACTACACTCTGACACCATGAGTTCTAAGCCCCACCCGCAAAGCGATATTCAGCAAAATCCCCGAGCCTTTCTCAGACAGTTGTTTGATCAGGCAGTTCAACGGGCACTGCCGCTTCACAACACGCCAGCTTTTTTACCCCAACCGCCAAAGGGCCGAACCCTGGTGTTGGGGGCGGGCAAGGCCGCTGGAGCCATGGCCCATGCGGTGGAGGCTTTGTGGCCAGCAGATGCCCCTTTGTCTGGCATGGTGGTGACGCGTTATGGGCATACGCCTGCCAGGCCTGAAGGCGTGCCAGAGCGTTTGAAAATTGTGGAAGCATCGCACCCTGTGCCCGATGCAGCAGGATTGGCTGCGGCGGAAGAAATTTTGTCTCTGACCCAAGGTCTGACGCAGGACGATTTGGTGCTGTGTCTCATTTCAGGCGGAGGCTCTGCCTTGCTCACCTTGCCAGCCGATGGCTTGAGCTTGGCTGAAAAACAAGCTATCAATCAGGCCTTGCTGAAAAGCGGCGCCAACATTGGTGAAATGAACTGCGTTCGAAAACATTTGTCACGCATCAAAGGCGGACGTTTGGCAGCAGCTTGTGCGCCTGCGCAAGTGGTCACCTTGGCCATCAGCGATGTGCCCGGTGATGCCCCCTCTGTGATCGCCAGTGGCCCCACTGTGCCCGATGCTACGACGTGTGCAGATGCACTTCAAATTTTGAAACGCTATCAAATTGAAATTTCGAGTGAAGTGCTTGAGGCCCTGCAGAATTCAAAATGGGAGTCACCCAAGCCAGGCCATGCAGCGTTTCATCGCAGCACGGTGCATCTCATTGCAACACCGCATCAGTCATTATTGGCCGCTGCCAGCTTGGCGGAGTCGAAAGGTCTGCGAGCCTATGTTTTAAGCGATGAAATGGAAGGTGAGTCGCGCGAAGTGGGCAAGGTCCATGCCGCTATTGCGCGTGCCAGTGCAAAAGGCCATGGCCCCTTTCTCAAGCCCTGTGTTATTTTAAGCGGCGGCGAAACCACGGTCACCATTCGAGCCACGAAAACAGACCCTAAAAAACGCGAAGGTCGGGGCGGCAGAGCAGGAGAGTTTTGCATGGGTTTGGCGCAAGCATTGCAGGGTCAAGAAAATGTGTGGGCCCTCGCAGCCGACACAGACGGAATTGACGGCATCGAAGACAACGCTGGGGCGCTGGTCACGCCAGATACCTTGGCCAGAGGCGCCCACTCTGGCTTAAGCTTAGACGAGCACTTGGCGTGCAATGACGCCTACGGCTACTTTCAAACCTTGAACGATTTGGTTTTTTCAGGGCCCACACATACCAATGTGAATGACTTTCGCGCCATTTTGGTGTTGTGACAAACTATTGATGTGCGTCAACGCGGGCGGCCCAAGGCTCTAAAGTCCTTCAGCACTTGTGAGATCGCAAGCTGATTAGTGGTGGTGGTCGGGTTTTAAAACTACTAGATCCAAGCGGACTGCAGTCTTTGGCGGGTATTTAGCGATATTCGCTTCATGAGGATGTTAAGGCGTCTCAAAGCTCGATAGAATTTGTCGAACTTTGAGAAACCCATGCAGTCCAACAAGCCATTGCGTCTGTCACTTACGAACATCACCAAGCGTTATCCCGGTGTGGTGGCCAATCGGTCGGTCTCTTTGTCAGTCAAACCTGGCGAGGCGCATGCGGTTTTAGGCGAGAACGGAGCAGGCAAATCCACCCTCATGAAAATCATCTATGGCGCTGTCAAGCCAGATGAGGGTGATATTCAATACAACGGTCAAGCCGTTCAAATCCGAAATCCACAGCAAGCTCGGGCCTTGGGCATCAGCATGGTGTTTCAGCACTTCAGTTTGTTTGACACTCTCAGTGTGGCTGAAAACGTTTGGTTGGGCTTAGATCCCTCTTTAACCCTGGCGCAAGTTTCTGCGCGCATCAGCGCCAAAGTCGCTGAGTATGGTCTTGACATGGATCCCTCAAGGCCGGTGCATACCTTGAGTGTGGGCGAGATGCAGCGTGTTGAAATTATCCGCGCCTTGCTCACAGAGCCCAAGCTGCTCATTCTGGATGAGCCAACATCTGTTCTTACGCCGCAAGCCGTTGACAAGTTGTTTGTTGTTTTGAAAAAATTAGTGAGCCAAGGTTGTAGCTTGTTGTACATCAGTCACAAGCTGCATGAAATTCGCGAACTGTGCTCTGCTTGTACAGTGCTTCGGGGCGGCGAAGTCACGGGTGTTTGCGATCCCAGGGAAGAATCTAACGCTTCGCTTAGCCGCATGATGATTGGCGCAGAGCCGCCAGCCTTGAAGCACCAAGATCGCATGCCTGGTGCTGTCTTGTTTGAGGCGCGCCATTTGTCCTTGAACAAAGAAGACCAATTTGGCGTCAGCTTGGTTGACATCAATTTGAAAGTTTGCGCAGGCGAGGTGGTGGGTATTGCAGGTGTGTCGGGCAATGGTCAGCGTGAACTTCTTTATGCATTGTCAGGAGAAGATACGCGGCCTGCAGCAGACTCCGTGCATTTGGATGGGCAAGCTGTTGGTCAAGTGGGGTCCAGTCAACGCCGCCAAGCAGGTTTGCATTTTGTGCCAGAAGAACGGTTGGGACGAGGCGCAGTGCCTTCGCTCAGTTTGTCGCACAACATGCTCCTCACGCGCAGTGAGGCGATATCTCCCAGTGGCTGGATTGACACACAGGTGCTTCAAGCGCAAGCCGAAAAAATCATTCAACAATTTAACGTCAAAGCCAATGGCGCTCTAGCGCCCGCGCAATCCTTGTCTGGCGGCAATTTGCAAAAATTCATTGTGGGCCGAGAGATCGATGCCAAACCCAAAGTGCTGTTGGTGTCGCAACCGACCTGGGGTGTTGATGTCGGCGCTGCGGCTCAAATTCGAAGTGAACTTTTGGCCCTGCGTGACGCAGGCTGTGCGGTGCTCGTGGTCAGTGAAGAGTTGGACGAGTTGTTTGAAATTTCCGATCGCTTGTACGTCATGGCCAATGGCAAACTCTCTCCATCAATTTACCGCAAAGATGCTACCGTGGCGCAAATTGGCGAATGGATGAGTGGTCTGTGGGAGTCGCATGCTTAAACTAGAACTGCGATCGCAAGCCTCAGACTTTTGGCGTTATGCCTCACCTGTTTTGGCCTTGTTCATCACGGTGGCCTTGGGCGTTGGCTTGTTTGTTTTGCTGGGCAAAGATCCTTTGCGCGGTCTTCAAATGTTTTTTTGGGAGCCCTTGAAGTCAGCCTATGCTTTGGGCGAACTGATGGTGAAGGCCACGCCCTTGTTGGTCATTGCCTTGGGCTTGGCTGTTTGTTTTCGCTCCAATGTTTGGAACATCGGTGCGGAAGGGCAGTTTGTCATTGGCGCAGTGGCGGCTGGCGGCGTGGCTTTGTTGGCCGATAAAGAAACCGGTCGATGGATTGTGGTGGCTGTGATTTTGGCGGGTGTTGCAGGGGGTATGTTTTGGGCTGCCATCACGGCTTGGTTGAAAGACAAATTTCACGCCAATGAAATTTTGGTCAGCCTGATGCTGGTCTATGTGGCTGACATGGTGTTGGGGTATTTGGTTTATGGTCCCTGGAAAGATCCTGCGGGCTACAACTTTCCGCAAACCAAAACTTTTGAAGCAGTGACTCAAATTCCACGCCTCATGAGTGGCTCACGCGTGTCTGTGGGACTGATATTGGCTTTGGTCGGTGTTGCTGCGGTTTGGGTCTTTTTATTCCGAACTCGCTCAGGCTTTGCGCAGCAGGTGGGGGGCTTGGCACCCTCTGCAGCGCGCTATGCAGGCTTTTCTTCTCGCAAAGCTTTGTGGTTGGCACTGCTCACATCGGGTGGGGCCGCTGGCCTGGCGGGCGCTTTGGAAGTGGCGGGGCCAGTTGGGCAGCTCACACCATACATACCTTCTGGCTATGGTTTTGCGGCCATCATCGTGGCCTACGTGGGGCGCTTGCATCCGGTAGGCATCGTTTTTTCTGCTGTCCTCATGAGCATGTTCTACATTGGCGGTGAGTTGGCGCAATCGCGCATGGGTCTGCCCAAGTCCATCACGGGTGTGTTTCAGGGACTGTTGTTGTTTAGCTTGTTGGCATGCGACACCCTGGTTGCATACCGATTGCGTTGGCAGAGCGGGAGGGCCTGATGGAATCGTATGCATTACTCGTGGCGGCTAGTTTGAATGCAGGCACTGTGCTGGCGATTGCCGCCTTGGGTTTGCTCATCAATGAAAAAGTGGGTGTCGTTAACTTAGGTGCCGAGGGCATGATGTTGTGCGCTGCCATTGCTGGTTTTGCCGCAGTGGTGCACACCGGCAGCGACCTGGTGGGCTTCTTGGCAGGCATGGGGGCCGGCGCCTTGTTGGGTGCCATTTTTGGGGTCATGGTGATCTACCTTGGTACCAATCAGTACGCCACAGGTTTGGCCTTGAGTCTTTTTGGGGTGGGCTTTTCAGCGTTTGTGGGCATTTCGTACGTGCAAGAAAAACTGCCCCCTCGGCCTCAGTTTGAAATACCTTTCTTGGCTGATATTCCGCTTCTAGGTGCAGCTTTCTTTAAACAACACCCGCTGGTTTACGGGGTGATTGCTTTTGTCATGGTACTCATTTGGTTTTTGTACAAAACTCGCACAGGTTTGGTGCTTCGTTCGGTCGGTGAATCTCCCGAATCGGCGCATGCTCTGGGTTACTCAGTTCGTCGAATTCGTTTTTTGGCCGTCATGGTGGGCGGTGCTTTGTGCGGTCTGTCGGGTGCCTACATCTCGGTTGTCTACACGCCCTTGTGGGTTGAAGGCATGGTGGCCGGCAAGGGCTGGATTGCATTGGCTTTAACCACTTTCGCAACTTGGCGACCGGCGCGAATATTGCTGGGTGCTTACCTGTTTGGCGGGGTGACCATGCTGCAGTTTCATTTACAGGGTTTGGGTGTGCAAGTGCCCAGTCAATTGCTTTCAGCCTTGCCCTATTTGGCGACCATTGTGGTTTTGGCCTTGATCTCACGAAATCCTGCTTGGATTCGGGTCAATATGCCCGCGTCGCTAGGCAAACCTTTTCATCCCAGTTCATAATGTTTTTTTCGTCCAACCCAGTCCATCCAACAAAGGAAATTTCATGACAGTTCTGAACAAGCGTTCGATTCTCAAAATCGCCGCCATTTCTTTGGTCGCTGCAGCCGCCCTCGTGGCCTGTGGCAAAAAAGAAGAAGCAAAACCTGTGGCAGCACCTAAAGCAGAGCCCCTGAAGGTGGCGTTTGCCTATGTTGGCCCCGTAGGCGACGGTGGCTGGACATTTGCACACGACAACGCGCGCAAAGAACTTGAAAAACAATTCGGCGACAAGATCGTCACCACTTTTGTTGAAAAAGTGCCAGAAAGCGCTGATGCAGAACGCGTATTCCGCGACTTAGCCAGCCAGGGCAACAAATTGATCTTCGGCACCACATTTGGCTACATGGACCCCATGTTGAAAGTGGCTGCAGACAACAAAGAAATCAAATTTGAACATGCCACCGGTTACAAAACAGCCGACAACCTGCGGACCTACGACAGCCGTACCTATGAAGGTGCGTACATGGCGGGCGTGATTGCGGGCAAGATGACCAAGACCAACACCTTGGGTGTTGTGGCTTCCATTCCAATTCCTGAAGTCATTCGCAACATCAACACCTTCACAATGGGTGCGCAGTCTGTCAACCCTAAAGTGAAGACCAAAGTGGTTTGGATCAACGAGTGGTTCAATCCCCCAAAGGAAACAGAAGCAGCGACGGCCCTTATCAATGGTGGTGCTGACGTGTTGATGCAAAACACAGACTCTTCTGCTGTGTTGCAAACTGCCGAAAAAATGGGCAAGCGCGCTTTCGGTTGGGACTCTGACATGACAGCCTATGGTCCTAAGGCTCACTTGGGCTCGGCCATCATTAACTGGGCGCCTTACTACACCAAGGCCGTAGGTGAAGCCCTTGAAGGCAAATGGGCGACAGGGCAAAGTTGGTGGGGCGTGAAAGAAGGCGCCATCGACATGGTGTCTGTGGCAGCCGATGTACCTGACGACATCAAGAAACGCGTTGATGAAATCAAGGCTGGCCTGAAAGACGGTAGCTTCTCAATTTGGAAAGGTCCTATCGTGGGCCAAGACGGTAAAGAAGTGTTGGCCAAAGATGTTGTCGCTGACGACAAGTTCTTGGGCGGTATCAAGTTCTACGTTAAAGGCGTAGAAGGCAAAGTGCCTAACTGATCCAACGCTAATTAACAGTCGCTGTCACTTTAAAGGCCGCTCTTCGAAAGAAGGGCGGCTTTTTTTCAAGGGGCCATATGCAGATTATTTTTTCCCAGCTGCTGCAAAATCCCCTGCGTAAATATTCAAAAATTTGGCAGGGTCTAAAGTCTTTCGAATGGCAGCGTTAACTTCTTCTAAAGTGGTAGCTTCAATTTGAGCATCCAATTTTTCAACAAAAGCCAGCGTTCGGTTGGCTGCAGTCTGCGCCACATGACCCGCCGCTAAGGAGCGATCTTGTGCGCGGTTTATTTTGCGTTCTTCTTGCCAGCCTTTTTTGGCATCTGTCAGCTCCTCAGCGGTGATTCCGTCTTTGACAAATTTGGCCAATTCTTCTTGCACACCCGCCTTTAATTTAGCCAGATTTTGCGGTGCATAAATGGCATAAAGCACCCACATGCCTGAGGGCTCAAACGAACTGGCGCTGAGTTGACTGCCAGCGCCGTAGCTCAAGCCATCTTTTTGGCGCAAGCGGTCAAGCAGGCGTGATTTGACGCCGCCGCCCAATACGCGGTTGGCCAACTGCAAGGGCACAAAGTCTGCTTGTGTGTCTTGAAGTGACAAAGGCAAGCCTGCCAAATAAAATGCATTGGCTTTGTCAGGCGCTTCCAATTGAGTGGCGCCTGGTTTGGCTATTTTGGCTTCAGCTTTTAAGCGGGTATAGGCTTTAGGACTTTTCCAGTCACCAAAGAGTTGCGTGATCTGCGATTTGACTGCGTCGCTGTCAAAGTCGCCTACCAAGGCGAACTCGCTGTGGCTGGCGCCGTAATAGCTGCTGTGAAACTGTTTGACTTGTTCAAGCTTGGCCGCTTTGAGCGCCGCAATGGATTCATCCAAACTGCGTGCAGCGCGAATGTCCCCTTTTTTGTAAACGTCTAAGCTCAGCGCCATAGCTTGCGAGCCCATGGTATTGGGTTCGCTGCGTTGGCTTTCAAGGCCAGCAGTGCCCTCTTGAACCAACAATTCAAATTCATTTTCAGCCAAGATGGGCTTGCGTAAAATGTCTCGAATCAAATTGAGTACTTCGGGCAAGTTTTTCCGCAGTGAATCAAACCGAACCGTGACGGTTTGCCCACCACCACTGACTTCAATTTGGGTTTTGAGTTCGTCCAATTTGGCAGAAATTTCAGCGCGTTGTAAATTTCCTGCACCTCTCATGAGCAAGCTGGCTGTGAGGTTAGAGGTAGTGGCTTGGTTAAACAGGCTTGCTTCATCGCCGAAGCGCAATGTAAATACCCCACTGACAGTTTGGCCACGCGTTTTTTTGGGCGTCAAGATGAGCTTCATGCCGCTTGTCAAAGCCAGTCGTTGGGTGCGCTTTTCAATGTTCGCTGGGCTGATGTCAAACACTTCACCTTCACTGGCGGCTGCCTTGCCTTTGTAGTCGGCCACCAGTTTGGCTACGTCTACTGGGTCAGGCAGTTTGCTTCGGTCTGGTGTGGCAGTGGGTATGAATTGCCCCAAAGTGCGATTGCTTTCTTTGAAGTAATTGGCCGCCACAGATTGCAGCTCGGTCAATTTGAGATTTTCAATGCGATCGCGTTGCAAAAAGAACAAGCGCCAGTCGCCATTGGCGATTGATTCTGACAGTTGCACCGCCAGTTTTTGCGGGTCGTTGATGGTCTTGTCGATGTCGCTCAGCAGGCTGGCCTTGGCTCGTTTGAGTTCTTCTTCAGTGACGGTCTTCTTTTGCAAGCCTTCCAGTTCTTCCAGCAAAACTTTGCGAGCTTCTGCCAGGTTTTGGGTTTTGCTCAGTTCTGCCATGAACATCACATAGCCTCGCTCAGCCAACTCAAAATTCCAAGGATTGACATTGACAGCCAATTTTTTCTCAACCATGTTCTTGTGCAGCCTGCCATTGGGTGTGCCGCCCAAGACTTCACTCAAAGCAGCCATGGCAGCTGAGTCAACATGGCTGCCCGCTGCCGTGTGATACAGCACTGCGGACAACTGAACGTCGCCTGTTCTTCTGACAGTGACCTCGCGCGTGCCATCTTGCGCAGGCTCTTGTGTGTAGGTGGGTTCAAGCACACGATTGGGCTTGGGAATGGTGCCAAACACTTGTTGTATCAGCGCAAGGGTGCTGGCAGCCTCAAACTTTCCAGCTACGAGCAAGACAGCATTGTCGGGTTGGTAGTATTTGCGATAAAAGTTTTGCAGGTTTTCAATCTTGACATTTTCAACATCGGTTCGCGCGCCAATGGTGCTCTTGCCATAGTTGTGCCAATCAAAAGCTGTGGAGGCCATGCGCTGCCAGAGCATCATGTGGGGGTTGTTTTCGCCGCTTTCCATTTCGTTGCGAACCACAGAAAACTCGGTGTCTAAATCTTTCCGCGCAATGAGGCTGTTGACCATGCGATCGGCTTCCATCTCCAGTGCCCATTTCAGGTTGTCAGGATTGGCAGGAAAAGTTTCGTAGTAATTGGTGCGATCGTAGAAGGTGGTGCCATTGAAATCCATGCCACGCTTTCCCAACTCTTCAAATACATTGGCACGTGACCTTGTGCCTTTGAAAACCATGTGCTCTAGCAAATGCGCCATGCCGGTTTCACCATAATTTTCATGGCGGCTGCCGACCAAATAAGTGATGTTCACAGTGGTGGTGGGCTTGGATGCATCGGGCGCCAACAACACTCGCAAACCATTGCTCAGGCGGTATTCTGTGATGCCCTCTACTTGAGCAACTGCATTTAAAGCTGAGGCCGTGCTTTGCGACCATCCAGCCAAAGGAATCAAGCTGCTGGCTGAAATGATTGAAATTTGAATCCAACGAGAAATGGGGCTTGATCGCATGACAGGGCACTTCTTTGAAAGAACGAAAAAGAAACTTTATACACCTGCTTTAGAATACACCCCGAATACCTGCGTGCCGGCGGGTGTTTATTTTGTTCAACCGGCGCCATGTAGAGGACTACCATGTACAAAAACCTCGCAGCCACTTTAGTGGCCGCCTGCTTTTTTTCGCCCATTTCATCCCTTGCTGCTGAGCCCTCACCGCCAGCTTCAAAGCGCCCTGTCAAAGCCGCTTTTGTGTATGTCACGCCTGTCTTCGATGCGGGCTGGACGCACCAGCACGACCAAGGCCGAAAAGCTGTTGAAAAGACCTTGGGTCATACCGTTACAACCACCGTTGTAGACAACGTGGCCGAAGGCGCTGACTCAGAGCGCGTGGTGCGCGATTTGGCGCAACAGGGTCATGATGTGATTTTCACCACCAGCTTTGGTTACATGGAGCCCACGCTCAAAGTGGCCAAAGAGTTTCCCAATGTGAAGTTTGAATCGATCACAGGCTACAAAACCGATGTGAATGTGTCTGTGGCCAATGCGCGCTATTACGAGGGTCGTTATTTAGCGGGTGTTGCAGCAGGACGCATGACGCAATCGAATGTGGCGGGTTATGTGGCGGGCTTCCCCATTCCTGAAGTCTTGCAAGGCTTGAATGCCTTTGCCTTGGGCATGCGTTCTGTGAACTCTAAAGCCCAAGTGAAAGTGATTTGGTTGAACACTTGGTTTGATCCGGCCAAGGAGCGCGATGCGGCTTTTGCTTTGTTCAATCAGTCGGTGGATGTGATCACCTTCCATACAGCCTCCAATGCAGTGATGGTGGCGGCGCAAGAACGCGGCAAGATGGCTATTGCCTATCACTCAGACATGCGCAAAGTAGCGCCAGACGCGCAGTTGATGGCAGTCACACACGAGTGGGGCGCCTACTACACACAGCGCGTAAGTGATGTGCAAAAAGGCCAGTGGCGCACTGGTAATGTTTGGTCAGGTTTGAAAGAGGGCATGATTCGCGTGGGCGACTATGGCCCTAAGTTGCCTGCCAAAGTGCGCGACGAAATTGTGAAGTTACAGCAAGACATAGCGCAGGGCAAACGACATCCATTTCAAGGACCCATTGCCGACAACGAAGGCAAAGCCATTGTGGCAGTCGGGCAGAAACTCAGCGATGTTCAAATTTTGAACATGAACTACGGTGTGGCTGGGGTGATTGGCAAAATAAGCCCTTGAAGTTCAATCCCTGAAAAAAAAGCCTGCGTTTTAAGGCAGGCTTTAATTTCAGTGTGATGCCATGCTAGCCATCTAGCTGAATATTTCGAGTCTTGGCCAGTTGGGTCCAGCGGGCTAAGTCGGCCTTCATGTAGGCTGCAAATTCTGCAGGTTTCATGGGTATCAGTTCAACGGCCTCAGAGCTTAATTTTTCTTTGAAATCGGGTTGAGCCAAAACAGTCAGCATGGCATCGTTCAGTGTTTTGACAATGGCGGCCGTCATGTTGGCAGGCCCTACAACGCCGTACCATTGTTGGGCATCAAAGCCCTTGAGGCCCATCTCTTCTAAAGTGGGAATGTCCTTCACTTGGGGGTGACGTTTGGTGCCTGTCACTGCCAGTGCACGGATACGGCCACTTCGAATATGCGGCAATGCCGCAGCCAAGCCAGGGAACATCAGCTGTGTTTGACCACCAATGAGGTCAGTGATAGCAGGTGCAATGCCTCGGTAGGGAATGTGCACCATGAAGCTGTTGGTTTGCAATTTAAACAACTCTGCTGCCAGATGGGTTAAGGACCCTGCGCCTGCAGAGCCATAAGACAGGCGGCCAGGGTTTTGTTTCACGTAGTCCAGAAAGGCCTTGAAGTTTTGCGGCGGCAAGCTGGTGTTGATGCACAGCACATTGGGGGTTGAGCCAATCATGCCGATGGGGGTGAAATCTTTTTCTGCGTCGTAGGGCAGTTTGCGAGTGGCGGGCGCTGTGCCGTGGGTGGCCACATAGCCCTGCATGAGGGTGTAGCCGTCAGCGGGTGCGCGGGCCGTATTTTGCGAGGCTATGACGCCGCCACCGCCGCCAATGTTGTCGACCACCACAGATTGACCCAATACTTTGGCCCAGCGCTCACACAGCGCACGGCCCACCATGTCTGAACCACCGCCGGCAGCCACTGGCACGATGTATCGAATGGGTTTAGTGGGATAGGCCGGCTGGGCTTGGCTAAGCCCTGAAAGGCCAAACAGCATGGGACTGGCTTGAAGCAGGGTGCGTCTTTTCATGGCTTTTCTTCTGAAGGGTAAGTACTGCAAAGTTTAGCCAAGACTGCTCTGAATTGCACTGTTTGGGCGCACACAAGCCTTGAATTGTTCTCACATTCCCAGTTGGCACTTTACAATGTTGCCTTGCATCAAAAAATGTTGGAAAGACAAAGAGATGACGATTAAAAGTGACAAATGGATACGCCGGATGGCTCAAGAGCACGGGATGATCGAGCCTTTCGAGCCTGGGCAAGTGCGTCAAAACGCCGCCGGCCAGAAAATTGTGAGCTATGGCACCAGCAGCTATGGCTACGACATTCGATGCGCCCCTGAATTCAAGGTGTTCACCAACATTTACAGCACCGTGGTCGACCCCAAGAATTTCGACGAAAAAAGCTTTGTCGACATCCACTCCGATGTCTGCGTCATCCCCCCCAACAGCTTTGCCTTGGCCCGGACCCTTGAATATTTCCGCATTCCCCGAAATGTGCTCACCATTTGCCTGGGCAAAAGCACCTATGCCCGGTGCGGGATTATTGTGAACGTCACGCCCTTCGAACCCGAATGGGAAGGCTATGTGACCCTTGAATTCAGCAACACCACCCCTTTGCCAGCCAAGATTTACGCTGGAGAGGGCTGTGCCCAGGTTTTGTTCTTCGAAAGCGACGAAGTTTGCGAGACCAGCTACAAGGATCGGGGCGGAAAATACCAAGGCCAGGTGGGCGTCACTTTACCCAAGACTTAAAGTGCGACAATAGCCGGTTAATGACCGCATCTTTTTCAAATCTATCGCTGGCTGAACCGCTGGCACGTGCCGTAGCCGAAATGGGCTACGAATCCATGACCCCCATTCAAGCTCAGGCCATCCCTGTGGTTTTGACTGGGAAAGACGTGATGGGCGCTGCGCAAACGGGTACCGGTAAAACCGCTGCTTTTTCGTTGCCGTTGCTTCAACGCCTTTTGAAGCACGAAAACACTTCAACATCGCCCGCTCGCCATCCTGTGCGCGCCTTGGTCCTGTTGCCAACACGAGAGTTGGCCGATCAGGTAGCGCAGCAAATCAAGTTGTATGCCAAATACACCCAAATGCGCAGCGCGGTGGTGTTTGGTGGCATGGACATGAAGCCGCAAACCCTAGAACTCAAAAGAGGTGTCGAAATTCTGGTTGCCACGCCGGGTCGTTTGCTGGATCACATCGAAGCCAAAAACGCGGTGCTCAACCAAGTGGAGTATGTGGTGCTAGACGAAGCCGACCGCATGCTCGATATCGGCTTCTTGCCAGACCTGCAGCGTATCTTGAGTTTCTTGCCTAAGCAGCGCACCACGCTGTTGTTCTCGGCTACTTTCTCGCCTGAAATCAAGCGCTTGGCCGGAAGCTATTTACAAGATCCCATCACCATTGAAGTGGCGCGTCCCAACGAAACAGCCTCCACGGTAGAGCAACGTTTTTACACTGCGCAAGATGATGACAAGCGCAGGGTTGTGAAGGCCGTGTTAAAAGAGCGCGGCATCAAGCAAGCCTTCATTTTTGTCAACAGCAAATTGGGTTGTGCCCGTTTGGCGCGCTCTCTTGAGCGCGAGGGTCTGGTCACCGCTGCATTGCATGGCGACAAGTCCCAAGACGAACGTCTCAAAGCCCTTGAGGCTTTCAAAAAAGGTGAAGTCGATTTGTTGGTCTGCACGGATGTGGCAGCCCGCGGTCTCGACATCAAAGATGTGCCTGCTGTGTTCAACTTTGACGTGCCTTTCAATGCTGAAGATTACGTGCACCGCATTGGCCGCACTGGCCGTGCTGGCGCATCTGGGCTGGCTGTGACCTTGGTCTCACCGTCCGATATGCGCTTGGTAGCAGATATTGAAAAGCTCATCAAAACCAAACTTCATGTCGAAAACTACCCATTGGAAGAGGATCGTTCGCGAGCTAATTTAAGCGAAGGTCGCCGAGAAGAGCGGCGTGACGATCGCCGAGAAGAGAGAAGACCCGAGCGTGGCTTTGAGCGGCGCCGTGAAGAAGAGGCTCCCCGCGACCGTCGCAGCAGCTTCAGACCCGCCCAAGTATCAAGAGATCCTTTCTTTGAGAAACCCTACGAGGCCCCTAGCTTGCAGCAAGCTGAAGCGGCCTCTTGGGAAGCTTCGCCAAAAACGACCGCTTCTCGCCCAAGTATTTCTGCCAACATCAAGCCAAAGCGCAAGGTGGCTGCATTGTTCAAGTCTGGCGAATAAGGCGAGGCATGGGGCTGCATAGAAACCCGTCAATTTGTTGCTTGAGCTAAGACCCGGCACAAATTTTTGCATTCCACTGTCAAAATAGAGGAATGAAAATCAAGACATTCGCTGCCGTTGCCGTTTTGTCACTCATTTCACCCTTGGGTTTGGCACAGACGGCGCCACCTGCCAATGCGCCTGTTCAAGACATGGGCCGCGTCGAAATCAAAAGCAATCGCGACAACACCATGGAAGAGCGCCGGCAGTCCACGGCAGCCAAAATTGTGGTTGGTCGGGAAGAACTCGACAAACAAGGTGACAGCACCTTGGGTGAAGTTTTGAAACGCTTGCCCGGCGTCACCATTCAAGGTGCTCCAGGTCGTGGCGGCGCCATTCGCATGCGAGGTTTAGGTGGTGGTTACACCCAGATCCTTTTGGACGGACAACGCGTTCCACCCGGCTTTTCCGTAGAGTCCTTAACACCCGAGATGGTGGAGAAAGTAGAAATCATGCGTGCGCCAACTGCTGAGACAGGCGCTCGGGCTATTGCTGGCACCATCAACATTATTTTGCGCGAAGGCCAGCGCGCCAACCCAGATGATTTGAAGGTCGGCACCTCCTTTGAAAACGGACACCGTTCAGAAGCTTTGAACTGGGTTCACAACCTCAAGTCTGAGCCGCTCAACGGAACCCTCACAGCCTCTGCCATGAACTCTTGGCGTCCTGAGGACATTACCACTCTGACCGATTCCAATGTCGATGCAGAAGGCTTGATGCCAGCAGGGTCTTCACGCCGAGAACGCCACGCCGTGAACTTGGGACATCGCCAAGGCATGAACGCCAACGCCAGACTCATGTGGCGCGGCGAACAAGGCAAAGCCCTCATCTTGATGCCCTTCATGGTGTATTCAGAGTTCAGCAGTTTGGGGCATGTGGATCTCACTGAAAACAAATCCATCAATGGCATTCAACAGCCTTTTGCTTCTGATGCTGCCAATACCACCAACAACAGTCGCTTTGTGATGACGCGATTGAATGGTCAGTGGAATCAGCGATTCTCGGCGAACGACAGGTTTGAATTTAAGTTTGGCTTGGGTGAATCGCATTACAAGTACCGCTTTAGACAAGCAGCTCAAAGCACGACTGGCTTGCTTAACACCATGGAAGAGTCGCAGAGTTTCAAAGATTTGTCGCAATCTTGGAATGGCAAACTCACACACGTTTCTGCCAACGGTCACCAGTATGTCAGTGGTCTTGAATTGGAGGGTGTGCGCAGAACGGAAGAGTCTATGGCCGAGGTCTCTGATGAGGCTGGCAACATGCGCGCACGCACGCAACGCTGGGCCATTTACACACAAGACGAGTGGACGATCAACCCCAATTGGAGTGCGCATGCGGGCGTTCGCTATGAAAGTATTCTGACCGAAGGCAGCAACGAAGAGGGCGAGAAGCGAAACAAAAGTGGCGTTTTAACACCCCTGTTGCATGCTGTTTGGAAACCTATTCCAGCAAGCCGCGATCAAGTGCGTATGAGCCTCACACGCAGTTACAAAACTCCCACCTTGTTCAATCTGGTTGCCAGAACGGCATTGTCGCGCGAAGCAAATAGCCCAACCCGGCCCGATCGAATAGCCAATCCTGGCTTGAAGCCTGAATTGGCAACGGGCATTGACATTGCGGTCGAGCGGTATTTGGCAGAGGGTGGTGTTTTGAGCGCCAATTTGTTCAGACGCAACATCAGCGATTTAATTCGATATGTCACCGGCGAGCGTTATGACACGGTGTGGGCGCCAGGTCAGCGTCGCTTCGTTTCGAGTCCTCAAAACGTGGGAGATGCCATCACGCAGGGTCTTGAGTTGGAAGCCAAGTTCAGGTTAAACCAAGTCTGGGCAGATGTACCCGCAGTAGATGTTCGAAGTAACTTGAGTTTCTTTGGCTCTAAAGTGTTGGATGTCATGGGCCCTAACAATCGCTTAGACCAGCAACCTCACATGACGGCCAACTTCGGAGCTGACTACCGCATCCGTGCCATGCCCCTTACGCTGGGCGGCAATGTCAATATCAACCCAGACTTCACCACTCGCCGTACAGAACAGCAATGGGCTTACCAGGGTTCCAAACGGGTCGTTGATGTGTATGGTCTTTGGAGGTTTTCACCCGCTACGGCTTTGCGTGTCACCGTCAGCAATCTTGCGCCGCGTGAGTACCTCACGGGCACAACCTACATCGGCAATGGTTTCTCAGAAACGGCCAACACCAACACACGCAATTGGCAAAATGTTCAGGTGCGATTGGAAATGAAAGTTTAAAGGACGATGACCATGAATACGCAAAATGCCGCTTGGTTCGACAGCATGTACAACAACCGTGCATTGGTGCCAGACCATGCTGCACATTTCTCTCAGTGGACTCAAACATCTGCAGATGCGCGTACCTCCTTGAAATGCAGGCTCGACATTGCCTATGGTGATGGCCCCAATGAAAGCTTGGACATCTTTCCAGCCAGCAAGCCCAATGCGCCTGTCGTGGTTTTTATTCATGGTGGCTATTGGCGCAGCCTTGACAAAGCAGATCACTCGTTTGTAGCACCGCCTTTGCATGACATGGGCGCTTGTGTGGTGGTGGTCAACTACGCTTTGTGTCCTGGCACAGCCGAATTGCCGGTGACCATTCCGGACATTGCACACCAAATGGTCAAGGCCTTGGCCTGGACCTGGCACAACATTGCTCAATATGGTGGCAACCCAAAGAATGTGTCTGTGGTGGGACATTCAGCGGGCGGACATCTGGCCGCCATGCTGTTGGCTTGCGATTGGCGTGGCGTCGATCCCAGCATACCAGCGTATTGGATTCAAAAGGCGCTGTCCATCTCTGGTTTGTACGATCTGACGCCATTGTGCAAAACGCCATTTCTGCAAGATTCCTTGAGGCTTACCGCCAAGCATGCTCGCATGGCCAGTCCGGCTTTGTGGCCACGACCCCAAAAGGGTATTTTGTACACGGTGGCTGGTGGTGATGAGAGCCCAGAATTTTTGCGCCACAACCGATTGATTCACCAAACTTGGGGACCCCGTACGGTTCCCATTTGCGAAGCGTTGTTGGGCCTCAATCATTTCAGCATCGTGACCGAGCTCACAAAAAAAGGCACTCGATTGAATGCCTTGATGAAAGCCTTGTTAGACCTTTGATTTGCGTCGTTGCCAAGCTGACCAAATGGGTGGCAGCAGCAAGCAGATGGCCACAACGCTTAGCAGAGTGAATGACATGGGGCGATCCCAGAATACACGCCAGTGACCTTCGCCAATAGACAGGGCGTTGCGCATTTGAGCTTCTGCCAAGGGCCCCAAGATCATGCCCACAATGACAGGGGCTACAGGAAAATCATAGCGCCGCATAAGGGTGCCCATCAACCCAAAGCCATACATGATGAACAAATCAAAGCTGCTTTGTCGCATGCCGTACACGCCGACAGTTGCAAAAATTAAAATGCCAGCATAAAGCTGTGGCTTGGGAATTTGCAACAACTTAACCCACAAGCCCACGAGCGGTAGATTGAGCACCAGCAACATCACATTGCCAATGTAGAGTGAGGCAATCAAAGCCCATACCAAGCTGGATGAGTTTTGGAACAACTGCGGGCCCGCTTGGATGCCGTAGTTTTGCAATGCTGACAACAAAATGGCGGCCGTGACAGAAGTGGGAATACCCAGTGTTAACAAGGGAACCAAGGTGGCTGTCACGGCGGCATTGTTGGCAGCTTCAGGTCCTGCGACGCCCTCGATGGCACCGACTGTGCCAAACTCTTCTGGGTGTTTTGAAAGCTTCTTCTCGGTGGCATAGCTTAAAAAAGTTGGAATCTCTGAACCACCGGCGGGAATGGTGCCAAAAGGAAAACCAATGGCCGTTCCGCGAAGCCATGCGGGCCATGACCTTCGCCACTCTAAAGGTGTCATTTGGGCTTTGGTGAGTCGGTTCATGTCTGCGCTGCTCTTGCCTTCGTAGAGCGCGTTGTACATGACCTCCGAAACAGCAAACAAGCCAACTGCAATCAGCACCGTTTCGATGCCATCCATGAATTCAGGAATATTGCCGGTGTAACGCACTTGCCCCGAAATTTGGTCCATGCCAACCAGGCCCAAAGCCAAGCCAATGAACAAGGCAGAAAGGCCGCGAACTGTGCTTTGACCCAATACAGTACTGACTGTGATGAAGGCCAACACCATCATGCAGAAATACTCTGGAGGTCCTAACTTCACTGCAAATTCAGCCACCACCGGTGCAAACAAGGTGACCAAAATCGTGGCCAAAGTGCCCGCTACAAAAGACCCAATGGCCGCAGTGGCCAAAGCCGAACCAGCGCGGCCATTCTTGGCCATCTTGAAACCTTCAAGTGCGGTGACCATGGTGCCAGTTTCGCCAGGGGTATTGAGCAAAATGGAAGTGGTCGAGCCACCATACATGGCGCCGTAATAAATGCCGGCAAAGAAAATCATGGAAGCTGTGGGTTCGACTTGCGCCGTGATGGGCAAGAGCATGGCCACGGTGACAGCAGGGCCTAAGCCGGGTAGCACGCCAATGGCAGTGCCTAAGGCACAGCCCACAAAGGCCCATAGTAAATTAATGGGGGTTCCTGCTGTTGCAAAACCAGAGAGCAGATTGTTCCAAGTTTCTAACATGAGTTGCTTTCAACTTGGGCTTAAAGCCAAGAGGTACCGGTTAAGTTAGGCAAATTGATGGCCAAGAACTTGGTGAACAGCCAAAAAACAGGTGCAGCAATAAGGAAGCCCAAAACACAATCTTTAAGTGTTTGCGAAATGTTGCCAGCAGGCTCGCCTTGTGAAATCCGAAGTCCTCTGACAGCCAAAATAAAACAGATGGCGCAACTGACCACGAACCCCGCCACATTGATCAGTGCAGCGTTGGCCAAAATGCCCGCCGAGACCCATGCAAATGCGTGCCAATCGGCTTTCTCTGAACCACTGGCTTCTGGCATGTTGCGATAACCGCCCGACAGGGACTCCCAAATTAGCCAAGCAGAGCAAGCAGCGAGAAAGACTGCCACCACCCAGGGCAAGAAATTAGGCCCAACGCCAGCGTAGCCCGCCTCAGAGGAGATGCTGGTAGCGCCCCACATCATTAGCAAAGACAATACCAGGCCGAAGAGGCCGATGGTAATTTGTGTGGGGGAAGGCGGGTGGGTAGTAGACATGCATTGTCCTTTTGTCAAAAATTCTGGGTCCCTCAGGACCCAGAAAAAAGAGGCTGCTCAAAGAAAGTGATCAGCTTTGATTCACCATGGGTGAATGTTTAGATCATTCCAGACTTGACCATGGTGGCACGCAAACTTGCAAACTCACGATCGACAAAATCGTCGAATTCTGGGTTGGGCATCCAAGCGGGTGTCCAGTTGTTCTTTTCCAGTGACTCAGCCCATGATTTAGATTTTGTGGCTTTCATAACCATGTCGGTCAGGCCTTTGCGCTGCGCGACTGTGAGGCCAGCAGGTGCATAAACACCGCGCCAATTGCCAATCTCGACATTGTAGCCATGCTCGATCATGGTGGGAATGTTGATGCCCTTCAAGCGCTTACCCGATGTGACAGCAATGGGACGCATTTTTCCAGTTTCGATGTACTGCTGGAATTCACTGTAGCCGCTACCGCCCACAGTGACATTGCCGCCCAAAATGGCAGCAACAGCTTCGCCGCCGCCACGGAATGGCACGTAATTGATCTTGGCTGCATCGACACCTACTTCGCGGGCCAACATGGCCGCAGCAATGTGTTCTGTCGAACCGCGTGAACCACCGCCCCACTTGACGCTACCTGGGTCTTTTTTCAACTGATCTACCACGTCCTTCATGGTTTTGAGGGGCGAATTGGCGGGCACCACAAACACGTTGTACTCGCTGGTTAAGCGTGCAATGGGTGTGACTTTATCAAGGCTGACAGGGGGTTTGCCTGTGATGATGCCGCCTAGCATGACGGCGCCCATGACCATCAGTGAGTTGCCATCACCTTTGGTGGCATTGGCGTATTGGGCTAAGCCAATGATGCCAGCTGCGCCACCCTTGTTTTCGTAAGTGACCGAGCTGGCCTCGCCAGATTCTTGCAGGGCTTTGCCCAAAGCACGGCCAGTGGTGTCCCAGCCGCCACCGGGATTGGCTGGAATCATCATTTTGATATTGGCGGCTGCCAATGAAGGCAGTGACAGGCTAGGACCTGCTGCCAATGCCAAAACGGATTTGATGAACTGATCACGACGCATGGTGTCTCCTTTGAGTGCAAAATCGATGACCGATCATCTTCTCTTAAACTGTCATTTACCTGTCGAAAACCCTAGGGAAATCACTGATCCATGCGCTTATTGTTGGTCGAAGAAGACTCTTACTTGCAAGAAACCCTCGCTCGCAGTTTGTCGCGGCGCGGTATGCAGGTCAGTTGTGTGGGAAGTCCAATCCAAGGTCAAATTAAATTGCGCAACGAACCCATGTCAGGTTCGGTCAGCGGCTTGAACTGCGAGGTGCAGTTCAAACGTGCAGACTCACAGACAAGTTGAAAGTTACATCAAAAGGTGTTCGCCGGCGTTGTCACCGCCCAAAATCACGTAGTTGACTTTGCGAATGTCCATGAGCTTGGTGCCACCGGAATAGCTGATCGAGCTTTGGGTGTCTTGTTCCATCTCGATCAGGGTGTTGGCCAAATGGCCTTTGATGGGCTCCAAAATTCGCTTGCCTTCAACGTGCTTGTATTCGCCCTTGTTGAAGTCAGAGGCCGAGCCGTAGTACTCTTTGAACAGCTTGCCGTCCACCTCGACAGTGGCGCCAGGCGACTCTTCGTGACCGGCCAACATGGAGCCAATCATGATCATGGTGGCGCCAAAGCGAATGCTCTTGGCAATGTCGCCGTGCTCACGGATGCCGCCGTCGGCAATGATGGGCTTGGTAGCTACGCGCGCACACCATTTCAAGGCCGACAATTGCCAGCCGCCTGTACCAAAACCCGTTTTGAGCTTGGTGATGCAGACCTTGCCAGGGCCAATACCCACTTTGGTGGCATCTGCCCCCCAAGTTTCCAAGTCAATGATGGCTTCAGGCGTGCCCACGTTGCCAGCGATGATGAAAGACTTGGGCAATTTTTCTTTCAAAGTCTGAATCATCTTGTGCACGCTCTCTGCATGGCCGTGCGCAATGTCAATGGTGATGTATTCGGGGGTCAGGCCTTCGACCACCAATTTGTTGACTGTGTCATAGTCGGGGCCTTTCACGCCCAGCGAAATAGAAGCGAACAAGCCTTTGGCGTGCATTTCACGCACGAACTGCACATTGTCCAGATCGAAGCGGTGCATGACATAAAAGTAACCGTTTTGCGCCATCCAGGTGCAAATTTTTTCGTTCACCACTGTCTTCATGTTGGCCGGAACAACCGGCAGACGGAATTTGCGGCCGCCTAACTCAACACTGGCATCGCATTCAGATCGGCTTTCCACGCGGCATTTGCGGGGCAGCAACAAGATATTGTCGTAATCAAAAATTTCCATTTAACCAAGCTCCAAAAGGATCGTTGAAAGAACGAATGAGCGCTTGGCTTGGCCGGTTTTGAGTGCCTTTTTTTGGGCAAAAAAAACCGGGCGCAAGAATCTTGGGCCCGGTGGCTGATTCTACCCGTTTTGTTTTGCAATTTCAAAACTAAGCGTCAGGAGTTTCTACAATTGGGGGATGTACGACCAAACGCCCCTTTTGAGCAATCTGAACCCAGAGCAATTGAGGGCAGTCACGCTTCCCTCTGAATCGGCCCTCATTTTGGCGGGGGCAGGGTCTGGCAAAACCCGGGTATTAACCACCCGAATTGCTTGGTTATTACAGACCTCCCAGGTGGGTTCTGGTGGCGTGTTGGCGGTGACCTTCACCAACAAGGCCGCCAAAGAGATGATGCTTCGGCTTCAGGCTATGTTGCCAGTGAATGTCAGGGGCATGTGGATCGGCACATTTCATGGCCTGTGCAACCGGTTTTTGCGGGCCCACTACAAAATGGCCAATCTGCCACAAACCTTTCAAATTTTGGACACGCAGGATCAGCTGTCGGCCATCAAGCGTTTGTGCAAACAGCACGGCGTAGACGATGAGCGTTTTCCACCCAAGCAATTGCAGTGGTTCATTGCCGGTTGCAAAGAAGACGGATTACGGCCCAAAGATGTGGATGTGCGCGACGATGAAACCCGCCGCAAAGTAGACATCTACCAGCTCTACGAAGACCAGTGCCAGCGCGAGGGCGTGGTGGACTTTGGTGAGTTGATGTTGCGCTCCTATGAGTTGCTGCGTGACAACGATTCGATTCGTTTGCACTACCGCTCGCGTTTTAAACATGTGTTAATTGACGAGTTTCAAGACACCAACAAGCTGCAATATGCTTGGATCAAAATGATTGCAGGCCTGCCGGCAGAGCATGGCAGTGCCGTTTTGGCAGTGGGAGATGACGACCAAAGTATTTACGCATTCCGAGGTGCGCGAGTGGGCAACATGGCCGACTTTGTGCGCGAGTTTGGCGTGCAGCACCAAATCAAGTTAGAGCAAAACTACAGAAGCTACAGCAACATTTTGGACTCAGCCAACGCCCTGATTGGCAACAACAAAAACAGGCTTGGTAAAAACCTTCGAACTGACCAGGGCGCTGGCGAGCCAGTGCGAGTGTATGAGTCGACCAGTGACTTTGCGGAAGCGCAATGGCTGGTTGATGAGGTTCGTCAATTGGTCAAAGGCGATGGCTTGACACGCAAGGAAGTGGCCGTGCTGTATCGCAGCAATGCGCAGAGTCGTGTCATGGAAACAGCTTTGTTCAATGCCGGAGTGCCCTACAAAGTGTATGGTGGCCTGCGATTTTTTGAGCGAGCTGAAATCAAACACGCACTGGCCTATTTGCGCATTTTAGAAAATGCCAACGACGACACCAGTTTCTTGCGCATTGTGAATTTCCCGCCGCGCGGCATTGGCGCTCGCAGCGTTGAGCAACTGCAAGACGCTGCCAAAGGTTTAGGGTGCTCTTTGCATGATGCCGTGAGCACCACAGCCGGCAAAGCAGGCGCCAAGCTGGCAGGTTTTGTGGCCATGATCGATGTGATGCGCGAGCAAACGCCAGGCATGACTCTGCGCGAGATCATCGAATTGGTGCTCGATCAAACGGGTTTGATCGAGCATTACAAAACTGAAAAAGAAGGTGCTGATCGCGTTGAAAACTTGGAAGAGTTGGTCAACGCTGCAGAAAGCTTTGTCACGCAAGAAGGTTTTGGTCGCGATGCTGAGGCCACAGCTTCAGAGATGGCACCCAATGCAGAAGATGGTGAGGTGATGTCGCCATTGGCGGCCTTCTTGACGCATGCTGCCTTGGAGGCAGGGGACAATCAAGCGCAAGCGGGTGAGGATGCCATTCAACTCATGACGGTGCATGCCAGCAAAGGCTTGGAGTTTGACGCGGTGTTTATCTCGGGCTTGGAGGAGGGTTTGTTTCCTCACGAAAATTCCATGAATGACTACGATGGTTTGGAAGAAGAGCGCCGGCTCATGTATGTGGCCATCACGCGAGCGCGCAAACGTTTGTACCTCAGTCATTCTCAGACGCGCATGCTGCATGGTCAAACCCGCTATAACTTAAAGAGCCGATTTCTGGATGAGTTGCCTGAGGAATGCTTGAAATGGATCACGCCTAAGAACCCTGGCTTTGCGACTGGGTTAGGCGGCGGTTGGACTTCACCCGCCCAAGCTTTTCAAGCCAAGCCTGCATGGGGGCACAGCAGTTTGAGCTCGGCAGAAACCTACAAAAGCCCGCCTGTGCCTGTGCAAAAAGCAGAGCCTTCGCATGGCATCAAAGTGACCATGAAAGTGTTTCACACCAAGTTTGGTGAGGGCCAAGTTTTGGCTGTCGAGGGTGCTGGCGCAGATGCGCGGGCCCAAGTGAATTTTCCAAGACATGGTGTGAAGTGGCTGGCCTTGTCAGTTGCCAAGTTAACACCTGTGGAATAATTTAGGACCGAAGGAAGAGAACTTTATGAAAATTGAAAAAGACACCGTGGTGACCTTGAAATACAAAGTGTCCGATGCGCAAGGTAAATTGTTAGAAGCCGCAGAAGAGCCCATGGCTTATTTGCATGGCGGTTATGAAAACACCTTGCCCAAAATTGAAGAGGCGTTAGATGGCCAAGACAAGGGCTACCAAACCACATTGGTACTGAGTGCTACCGATGCCTTTGGTGAGCGCGATGAAAGCCTGCTGCAAACCATGCCCAAGAAAGATTTTCCAACTGGCGTGAAAGTAGGAGGGCAATTGCGGGGCCGTACGCCTGATGGTCGTGAAGCCATTTTCAATGTGCTGAAAATCAAAGGCGACACCGTAATGTTGGATGGCAACCATCCTTGGGCGGGTCAAGTTTTGCAGTTCCAATTGAATGTGCTGGATGTGCGCGCGGCCATTCCAGAGGAAATTGAACACCGCCACGTGCATGGTGCTCATGGTCATCACCATTGATTCAGAAGGGCCGTAATTGCAACGCCAAGAAGCCTGCGACAGCAGGCTTTCTTATGCTTGATGTTCGCTGCCTGGCTCGGGTAACTCAAAACAGTCTTTGACGCTAAAGTAAACCGATGTGAAAAACATGGCCGCCATCAGCAACGCGCTGGGCATGAGAACGGCACCTGTTAAATCATTGCCACCTAAGGCGCTGCTGACGACAAGGATGACCGTAGCGCCCACCCCAATCACGCCCACCCATGCTAACAAATACACTGCAAATGCGCCTAAATTGCGCCAGCATGCGATTGCGCTGAAAAACAGGCTTTTGACGGGTGGAACACCGTGCCAATGAACCAAAGCCGGTGCATGCCAAAACAGCATTGACAAAGGAATGTACATGACAGTGGCCAACCACATGGCTCCCTGAAAGTCTGAGTTGTTGACCACATCAGGAGTGATGGGCGCATTGGCCAGATAGACCTTGGCAAACCCTCCGCCATCGACCAGCGCCGAAATACCCATGACGGCCAAAAAGCTCAGGGCATAGAGGCCACCTAAAAGCATCATGGCCTTGAGACGCAACTGGCCTGCTCGAAATGCAACCAACATGACGGTAGGCATGGGGAATTTGCCTGAGGCTGCCTGTTCGGTGGCGACCATGAGCCCTAAAGTGGCGGCAGGCAAAACGAGCAGGGCCAGCGCCGCGCCAATAAAGGGCACCATGGACAAGAGAGAAACCCATGCCATGAATAAAAAGAACAAACCAGTGAAAGCAAGTGGCTGGCGCCAGAAAGTACGAATTCCTTGTTTGACCCAGAGCAGGCCCTGCTTGGCAGGTACGATTTGAAGATTCATAGCCAGAGCTTAAAGGGCGAAGTTGAACGAGCGCGCAATACCCGTTCAAAGTGGGTGGGATCGTGTGGTTTCAGCATGGATGCTTCTCTGGGTAAATAGAAGTCCCAAAGCCGAGAAATCCAAAAGCGCAGCGCGCCGGCGCGCAGCATGGCTGGCAGCAGTTGTCTCTCGGCGGAACGCAGGGGCCGCACTTCTTGATAGGCATTCAGCATGGCCACCGCCCTGTCAGGTGCGTGTTTTCCTGAGTTTAAATCGATGCACCAATCATTCATGCTCACCGATAAGTCAAACAACCAGGAGTCATTGCCAGCAAAATAAAAGTCAAAGAAGCCGGTGAGCTTTTCATCTTCGAACATCACATTGTCGCGAAAAAGGTCGGCATGGACGGGGCCATTGGGAAGAGCTTGATAAGCGGCACCCTTTGCGATGTGATTTTGGAAAGCTAATTCGCTTTGCAAGAGCCTAGCTTGGCCTTCATTCAAGTAGGGCAAGACCACGGGCACAGTGTCGTTCCACCACGCCAAGCCCCTTAAATTGGGTTGGCTGCGGTTGTAGTCTTCACTCGCTAAGTGCATGCGTGCCAACATCTGGCCAACTGCAGCGCAATGAACAGCCTCGGGGGCCAACTGGCTTTTGCCAAGCAGTCGGTTGACCACTGCGGCTGGCTTGTCGCAAAGGGTGTGCAAGATGTCGCCATCTTGGTTGGCAGCAGGGTTGGGCACAGGAATGCCTTTTTCTGCCAAGTGCTTCATCAGGTACAAATAAAAGGGCAATTGTTCGTGGTTCAGGCGCTCGAACAAGGTGAGAACGTATTCGCCTAAATCGGTGGTAGCGAAATAGTTGGTGTTTTCGATGCCGCCCTCAATCCCCTTTAACTCGGTCAGTTCACCTAAGCCTAATTGAGACATCAGCAGTGCTGCTTGCTCTTGGGTAACGGGCGTAAAAACAGCCATGGCTCAGCGGGTGTTCGAAAGGGTGAAAAAGGCGCCCGAAGGCATGGCGAAATGCATGCAGGGATTGTAGAGGGTGTTGGCGCCAAATTTGACAGACTTTGGATCGGCAAACCCGCTTCAGGACAGGCACAATTGGAGCATGAGCGACAAGAAAACCCTTTTGCTGGTGGATGGTTCCAGTTACCTTTACCGAGCCTTTCATGCCATGCCTGATTTGCGGGCCGTGCCTGGCGACCCTGGCAGTCCAGCCACCGGCGCAATCCGAGGCATGATTAACATGATGGAGCGCCTTCGGAAAGACATTCCCGCAGAATTTGCGGTGTGTGTGTTTGATGCCAAGGGTCCTACCTTTCGCGATGACATTTACCCTGAGTACAAACAAAACAGAAGCCCCATGCCCGACGATTTGCGTTCGCAAATTCAGCCAATCCATGATCTGGTCCGTTTGATGGGTTGGAAAGTATTGGACGTGCCAGGCGTTGAAGCCGATGATGTGATTGGCACACTGGCTGCAGTGGGGTCGTCGCAAGGTATTGAAGTGGTGGTATCAAGTGGCGACAAGGACTTGGCCCAATTGGTGAATGAAAATATCACGATCATTGACACCATGAATGGAAAACGCCGCGACTTGGCGGGTGTCAAAGAAGAATTTGGAGTGCCTGCAAGCCTCATGTTGGACTATCAAATTTTGGTGGGTGACACCGTAGACAATGTGCCAGGCGTGCAAAAAGTAGGCCCTAAAACGGCGGTCAAACTTTTGCTTGAATATGGCTCGCTCGACAACTTGATGGCCAATGCCGATCAAGTCAAAGGTGTGGTGGGTGAGAATCTTCGCAAGGCGGTAGATTGGTTGCCTACCGGCCGTCAGCTCTTGAAAATTCGCACTGATTGCGATTTGAACGCCTACGTGCCCGAGTTGCCCTCACTGGAAACCATCCGTTTGTCGCCGCCCAATGACGCCGACTTGTTGGCCTTCTATGAAAAGTACGGGTTCAAAGGGTTGGTCAGAAGCCGTGGTGCAGGCGCCCCAGAGTTTTCTGCCGCCAGCAAGCCCTCTGCCAAACCGGCTTTCGTGCCGATGGACGATTTGTTTGCAGAGCCAGAGCCGGTTGTCACGGTCACGGGGGATAAACACTATGAAACCATTTTGACCTGGGCGCAATTCGACGCTTGGTTGCCAATGTTAGAAGCTGCAGAATGTGTAGCCGTTGACACCGAAACCACATCGCTTGATGCCATGCGCGCCGATTTGGTAGGCATCAGTTGGAGTGTCAAACCGGGTGAGGCAGCTTATGTGCCCCTGCGACACGAAGGTCCTGATGCGCCTGTGCAGTTGCCCTTAGAAGAGGTTTTGGCCAAGCTCAAGCCGTGGCTTGAAAACCCGCTCAAACTCAAAGTGGGACAGCACATTAAATACGACCGGCATGTGTTCGCCAATCAAGGCATAGAGGTTCGTGGCTATGCACATGACACCATGCTGCAAAGTTATGTGTTGGAAGTCCACAAGCCGCACAGCCTAACCAGTTTGGCATTGCGGCATGTGGGCCGCACTGGTTTGACATACGAGGACATGTGCGGCAAAGGTGTGCATCAAATTTCGTTTGCACAAGTCGATGTTGAAAAAGCCTCTGAATATTCTTGTGAGGATGCCGACCAGTGTTTGGATGTACATGGTGTGCTATGGCCGCGCATTCAAGCCGATGCCAAGTTGCGTGCCGTCTATGACATCGAAATTGCCACCAGCGAAGCTTTGTTTCACATTGAGCGCAATGGCGTGCTGATTGATGGCCCCACACTGGCCACACAAAGCCAAGCCTTGGGCCAACGCATTTTGCAGCTAGAAACTGAAGCCTATGAAATTGCAGGGCAGCCCTTCAACTTGAGCAGCCCTAAACAACTCGGTGAAATATTTTTTGACAAGCTGGGTTTGCCTGTCATTAAAAAAACTGCTACGGGTGCGCGCAGTACGGATGAAGAAGTGCTGGAAAAACTGGCAGAAGACTACCCCTTGCCCGCGCGCATTTTGGAGCACCGCAGTTTGTCCAAACTGAAGGGTACTTACACCGACAAGCTGGCGCAAATGGCTTTGCCTAGAACGGGCAGGGTGCATACGCATTACGCGCAAGCTGTGGCGGTTACGGGTCGTTTGTCTAGCAACGATCCCAATTTGCAAAACATTCCCATTCGCACGGCCGAAGGTCGCAAAGTGCGCGAAGCCTTTGTGGCACCTGCGGGAAGTTTGATTGCGAGTGCCGATTATTCACAGATTGAGTTGCGCATCATGGCGCACCTGAGTGGCGATGAAGCTTTGCTTAGAGCTTTTCATCAAGGGCTTGATGTGCACAAGGCAACAGCGGCTGAAGTCTTTGGATTAACGCCCGATCAAGTTTCAAGTGAGCAGCGCCGCTATGCCAAAACCATCAACTTTGGTTTGATTTACGGCATGAGCGCTTTTGGTTTGGCCAAGGCCTTGGGCATTGACAACGGTGCTGCTAAAAATTACATCGAACGCTACTTCCAGCGCTTTGCAGGTGTCAAGCGCTACATGGATGAAACGCGCGAGCAAGCCAAATCACAAGGCTATGTTGAAACTGTGTTTGGACGCAGGTTGTATTTGCCAGAAATCAATTCCCCCAATGGCCCTCGTCGTGCAGGCGCAGAGCGTGCTGCGATCAATGCGCCTATGCAGGGCACTGCGGCCGATTTGATCAAGCTGTCCATGATTGCTGTGCAAGCGGGCATTGACAGAGAGCAGCGCAAAACCAAGGTGATCATGCAGGTACATGATGAATTGGTTTTTGAAGTCCCTGAAGCTGAAGTAGAGTGGCTCAAGCTGGCTGTGCCGAACTGGATGGCAGAAGTGGCCACTCTCAAAGTGCCTTTGTTGGCTGAAGTAGGTGTGGGTTTGAACTGGGATCAGGCGCATTGAAATTGTGGCAATCTAACTTGTATGTGTGGACAGCATGAACGCCATTGAAAAGTTCAAGGCCGCACTCAGCGGTTCAGAAATTCTTGTTTTACGTCAATGCTTGAAGCAAGCGATGCAGCCCTTGCCGAAAGATGCAGTTCCTTGGTATTTGGGGGGCTCACAGGCCGCCACTGGGCACCTCACGCCTGCGCATGCCAAAGTTCTGCAAAACCTGAGCAGCCAATGGACACACGCTCCTTTGGGTTTGCGTTGGGACACCCCAGAGAGAACGCATGCCTCCCGCAGTCAAGCTTTGGCTGAGTTAGCCACGCAACTGCATGACCTGAGGCATGTGACAGGTTGGCGCAATGAAAAGTTCAGCTACTGGGAAGACCATGTCATCGGCATTGGGCCCTTATGTTCAGAACCTGGGCTTCAATTGCCCGCAGCTTTTGAAATGGAAAGATCGGCCTTCAGGTTTTTTGGATTGCACAGTCATGCTGTGCATGTGAATGGTTTCACGAACGACGGACATTTGTGGTGTGGTCGCCGCGCTATCACCAAATCCATTGATCCCGGCATGTTGGACAACCTGGCCGCGGGAGGCTTGCCAGTGGGTGAGTCGCTTCAAACTTGTGGTGTTAGAGAAATGGCGGAGGAGGCTGGAATATCTGAAGTCCTAGCCTTGACAGCGGTCTCTCACGGAAACGTAAGTACCTGCCGAGCAGTCGACAGAGGTTGGCACCATGAAACATTGTGGGTTTACAACCTGCTTTTGCCGCCTGATGTGACGCCCATCAACCAAGACGGTGAGGTGAGCGAATTTACTTGCCTCTCTCCAAAGCAAGTCCTTGAGGCCATTGAAAACAATGCTTTTACCGTGGATGCCGCTTGTGTCATTGCCCAAGGCGTTTTGAATTAAATGGAACCAAGCCTGTTTCAGTTTGCAGTGGTGTTTGTCGGCTATTTTGTGCTTGGAATTGCGGGGTTTAGTTCGGCCTTGATCATTGTGCCCTTGTTGGCTTGGGATTGGCCACTCGCTTTGGTGGTGCCCTTGGTGCTACTGATTGATGTACCTGCAGCCATCTTGCACACGGGATTGAATTTTCGGCAAGTCATGTGGAGAGAGCTACCGCCCTTGCTACCCTCAGTCATATTTGGTGCACTTGCTGGCATTGTGCTCATTCGCATCACTCAAGGTGATGGCTTGCTGCTTTGTTTGGGCCTTTATGTCATCTACATTGGTTGGCGAGGTTTCAAGGGTGCGCCCGTGGCTGTTCAGCTTAGACCATCGATGCGGCACTTGGCTGGTTTCTTGATGGGGCTTGTTGAAACGATGTTTGGAACCGCAGGGCCCGTTGTCATGTCTTGGCTTTCACAGCGTTTGGCGGATCCATTTTTAATCAGGGCGACCCTGCCTATGACCATCATTGGGCTGTCTTCCATTGCACTTTGTATGGTGGGTGTGGCAGGGGGCTTGAACAATGTTGAACTTTGGAAATGCTTGATGTTTCTTCTGCCTTTTGCCATGGCGGGGGTGTGGTTGGGGCACCAGTTGGCTCTTCGAATTCAAGCAGCTTTAATCAAACCCATCATTTACAGTTTTTTGGGTCTAAGTGGCCTTGTGTTGTGTGCCAGATCCCTGAGAGGCATAATTTAGGCAGCGCTCGGCACTTGTCTGAGCCTCAGTTGGAATTTGAATGACCTTATTGGCTATTTTGGTAGGCACCCTGGCCGCTGGTATCGGAAGTGTTTGGTTGGCAGCCTGGCTTAGCTTTGGCATTGTGAGCCGTTATACCCAACACATGCTGAGTTTGGCTGCAGGTGCGTTGCTGGCCACAGCTTTTTTACATCTTTTACCCGAAGCCTTTGAAGCTGGTGTAGAGCCCCACAACTTGTTTATGACCTTGTTGTTCGGTTTGTTGTTCTTCTTCTTGCTTGACAAGGCGGAACTCTGGCACCACGGCCACGAGCACCATCATGGCGATGTACACCAGGGTCACAATCATCAGGATGCTCATGATCACGCGCATTCCCAGGCTACGACTGCCCCACACGATCATGGCGCCCATACAAAGCCACTGGCCGGTGGTTGGGCCATCTTGGCAGGCGACAGCGTTCACTGCTTTGGAGATGGTGTCCTGATTGCCTCTGCATTCATGGTCGATTTGAAGTTGGGCGTGGTAGCCGCTTTGGCCGTTTTGGCGCATGAAGTGCCGCATCACATGGGTGATTTGGTCGTGCTGCGCCAAGGCTCCCAAAGCCGGCAAACAGCCGTCTTGAAAGTCTCACTGGCGGGCGCTATCACTGCTCTGGGTGGGTTGGCTGGCTACGCCTTGTTAGATCAACTGCATGGCGTTTTGCCCTACATGCTGGCCATTGCCAGCAGCAGTTTTATTTATGTGGCACTGGCCGATTTAATTCCGCAACTGCAAAAACGTTTAACTTCACGTGAAACGGCGGCGCAAATTGTTTGGCTGATGAGTGGCATTGCGTTGGTGAGCGCGGTCAGTGTGTTGGCACATTCTTTCACCGCGCATTGAGACAGCACACTTAGCCCTTTGCGCAGGGCAGTCCGGGTGTGTTGCACCACTCGCTCCAACTACCAGGGTACAAGCGCGTGATACCTAAACCGGCAATTTCCATGGCCAAAATATTGGGCACCGTACTGACTCCACTGCCGCAGTGGTGAACCACAGTGGCAGGGTCTCTGCCTGCTAAAAGCTTTTCAAATTCAGCTCTCAATACTTCTGGCGATTTGAAGAAGCCATCTGCGCCAAGGTTTTCGGCAAATGGTCTGTTTAATGCGCCTGGTATGTGGCCAGCCACAGGATCGAGGGGCTCCACCTCGCCGCGATAGCGTGCAGCAGCGCGGGCATCGATCAGGGTTAAATTGGGATGCCCTACTTGAGGCGCTAATTGATCAGTACGGACCCATTCACGCAAAGCCGATTTCAATTCAAAGTTGCTAGCGATAGGCTTGAGCGCTTCAGGAGCGCCTTTCTCAACGGCCCCTCCTGATGCTTCCCAAGCCTGAAGTCCGCCATCTAAAACGGCGACAGCATCGTGGCCCAACCACTTCAGCATCCACCACATGCGACCGCAATAATTGGCGCCGTTGCGGTCGTAAACCACGGCCTGCATTTGGTTTTCAAAGCCTAAGCTGCCTAACCATGTGGCCACTTCTTCACGCGAGGGCAGTGGATGTCTGCCGCCATTGACAGCCGATGGACCGTGCGTGCTGAGATTGCGATCTAAATGAGCTTGGTGTGCACCCTGAATGCGAACCGTGGCAAACAGGGTGTCGGCCATTTCGGGTTTCATGAGGTCGCCTGTGCAATCAAATACCATGAAAGCTTTGCCAGAAGTCTGCAAGTCTTTAAGTTGTTGAACAGAAATGAGAGTGTTGTACATGCCGAATCCTTCAGTCGTTGTTGCTTCGCAATGGTGAGGGTGTGCTGGACTTGTTTTGGCCGCTTAAGGCGGTGGCTGCAATGCCACTTAAAACAATGATCACAATACCACCCCAACCGATCCATGGTATTTGATCGCCAAATAAAAACAAGCCAAACAAGGCTGAAAATACAATGCCAGAGTATTGCAAGTTAGCGGCCACCATGGTGGCCCCATCGTTGTAGGCGCGGGTCATGCACCATTGGCCCAATGCGGCCAAGATGCCAATGGGCAATAACAGCCAAGCTTCTGTCCAGACCCATTCGCTGATGCCTGTGAACAGCATCACAAGTGCGCCAGATGCGGCGGCTGCCAAGGAAAAATAAAAGACTGTGCGCTCAACAGGCTCGCCTTCTCTGCCAAGTTCAGCGACTTGAATGTAGGCCATTGCGGCAATCATGCCGGAGGCTAAGCCTACCAATCCTGCAATCACTTGGTTTTGTTCGATGGTGGGTCTGAGAATCATGACCACACCCAAAAAGCTGATCACAATACTGAGCACCACAGGCAACTGGCGCTTCACATCCAGAAGATGGCCTTTCCAAAGCGTGGCGCCCACCAAAAAAGCAGCCACCCAAATGCCACTCATGTAGTTCAAAGTCATGGCTGTGGCCAAGGGCAGATAAGCAATGGCATAAAACCATGCAGCCAAAGACACCACCCCTGTGAACGCTCGCCAAGTGTGCATTTTGGGCACTCGTGTTAGAAGTGAAATGCCTTTGCGCTGACAGACATAGGCCATGAGCAAGGTGCCAATGGCGCCGCGATAGAAAACCAATTCAAAGGTGCTGAAATGCACTGCTGCAAATTTCACACACACACTCATGATTGAAAAAATCAGAGAGGCTAAAACCATCCAAAGTGCTTGCATGCAACTTAGTCGCTTGAAGCTTCGTTCATCGATGTGCTCATCTTGTTGCGATACCACTCGTGAAAATGTTGCATGCCGTCTTCCATGGGACTCTGGTAAGGCCCCACTTCGTTGTCGCCCCGCTGCATCAGAGCTTTGCGGCCCGCATCCATGCGTTCTGCAATTTCATCGTCTTCTAAACATGTTTCCATGTAGGCCGCTTTTTGGGCTTCTACAAAATCGCGCTCGAAGGCCACGATTTCTTCGGGGTAATAAAACTCCACCATGTTCAGCGTTTTCTCGGGGCTGATGGGATGCAGTGTGGACACCGTGAGCACATGCGGATACCACTCAACCATGATGTGGGGGTAGTAGGTAAGCCAAATAGCGCCATATTCCGGAACGACGCCTTGGCGGTATTGCATGAGTTGTTGTTGCCAGCGTTCGTAGACAGGGCTGCCGGCCTTGCCCAAACGATTGGCGACGCCCACCGTTTGAACTGAGAACTCTTTTTTGAATTGCCAGCTGAGGTCGTCGCAAGTCACGAAGTTGCCAAGGCCCGGGTGGAATGGTTCAACATGGTAGTCCTCGAGGTAAACCTCGATGAAGGTTTTCCAGTTGTAATTGCACTGGTGCATCTCAACATGGTCGAGTTTGAAGCCGGTGAAATCTAATGCGGCGCGCGGCCCCATGCCGTTCAAGTCGGCTTCAATGTCGCGCCCATTGTCTTCAAACAACAAACCATTCCACTCGCGGAGCGGGTAATTTTGGAGGTTAAGACAAGGGTCTTGTGCGAAATGAGGTGCACCCAATAGCTGACCTTCGGGGGCATAGGTCCAGCGGTGCAAGGGGCACACAATGTTGCCGCCGGCACTGCCTTTTTGCTGGGTGTTGAGTGAGCCTCGGCCTTGCAACATCACGGCTTGCCGGTGCCTGCAAATGTTGGAGATCAGTTCAATGCCTTGCTGGGAGCGAACCAGCGCACGCCCACCCGATTCTTGGGGCAACACGTGATAGTCCCCGATTTCGGGAACCGACAGTTGATGGCCCACATATTTGGGGCCTTGCTGAAAAATGGTTTTCAGCTCGCGCTGAAACAGCGCATCATTGAAATAGCTTGAAACTGGTAGTTGGCTTGAAGCCTGCTGCAGTTGAAGACTTAAATCAGACATGAATGACCTGACCTAGAGACTCCCCCTATGAAGGGGCAGGAACATGCGAGAAACCTAGGGCTATCCCGCGAAAAAAGCGGACCGAAGTCCGCCGATGAAGGGGCATTGTAGCCTCAGGTCAGCAATTTGGGGCCGAAGTCGACCTAAAATGCCTTTCTTTAGATTTAAATCCGCCATGCCCAAAGCCCCTTCTACTTCAGTCAAAGCTCAGGCCGACCAGACACTGCCCGCCAGTTATGAAGAGGCGGTGCAAGAGTTGGAACAATTGTTGGCCAAATTGGAATCAGGTCAGTTGCCTCTTGATCAATTGCTGACCCATTACCAACGCGGCGCTAGCTTGCTGGCTTTTTGCCGCGAACGATTGACTGCCATCGAAAACCAAATCAGCGTGTTGGACGAAGGGACCTTGAAACCTTGGGACGGTGCATGAACTTTCCGTTTTCAAACAACTTCAATTTCAAAGCTTGGTCCGAAGAGCGCTTGACACAAGTTGAACAAGTTTTGAAACATGGCATTGATGCCTACGCCCCTGCTGGTTTGGGTGAAGCAATGCGCTACGCGGTCTTGGACGGCGGCAAACGCCTCAGGCCCCTTTTGGTATTGGCCGCTGCAGAGGCAGTGGGTGTCGATTTGGAAGCGGCTAGTGTTTCTGATCAGCCCAGTTCTTTGGCGGCACTGCGTGCTGCTTGTGCGCTTGAATTGATCCATGCTTATTCTTTGGTTCACGATGACATGCCCTGCATGGACAACGATGTATTGCGCCGAGGCAAACCTACTGTGCATGTGAAGTATGGCGAAGCGCAGGCCTTGCTCGCGGGTGATGCTTTGCAAGCCTTGGCGTTTGAATTTTTAACGC